>Ga0207701_10002256_pt1 | contig 20062 bp, 25 predicted proteins | sample KBSSwiSSwithPhiX_FD_184294 | JGI IMG/M metagenome (GOLD analysis project Ga0207701, IMG submission 184294) | Switchgrass rhizosphere bulk soil microbial communities from Kellogg Biological Station, Michigan, USA, with PhiX - S5 (SPAdes) (version 2) | ecosystem: Environmental > Terrestrial >... | reverse complement strand
CATGTGCACCGGACCAGGGTCCGGACAGGGACAGTCCCCTAGGATATTTAATCGCCTCAGGGATTTTCGTGGCTTCGTACCGGGCAGTACCCGTCCGGGCCTATTTAGGCGCGCGAAGCTTCACTCTCAAGGGCTTCGGCAAGCGATTCGAGCCCCTCCGCAAGCCGTTCGAGTCGATCCGCGATTTCCGGGTCCGGGCCACTAGCCGCAGCGGCTGCCTCCGGCTTCTGGTCGATCAGCTGGTCCGCAAGCAACAGGCCGGCGAAGAGAAGTTGGCGCGACTCCGACAGCGTTCCAAGCCCGGCAAGGGCTTCTCGGCTTTTCGAGTCCACAAGCCGAGCGGCGGCCTTGAGCGTCTCTTCCTCCCCGTCGCGACAGGCCACCTTGTACGGCCGGCCGGCGATGATGATGTCGATCTCGGCCATTAGCTGGCTGCCTCGCGTATCAGCTGGTCGAGCTCGGCAACCGCCTCACGCACCTTCGCCCGCAGTGCATCGTCGCGGCCGCTAGCAGGCTTGCGCTCGGAGATCGCGCGCTCGACTCGCGCAAGCGCGCGCTCGGCGCGGTCAAGAACCGCTGACAGGCCCCCGTCATCCATGACTCTCCGCCTACGAAAGAAGCGCCTGACGGGCAAGCATTGACGCCCAAGGGCGCACCTTCCAAAGGGGCGGCGCCAAACCCCGCCCCGGAGTCATGATGCAGCCGACCCAGCGCCGACTTGCAAACGCCATTCGCGCCCTGGCGATGGATGCGGTCGAGGCCGCCAACAGCGGCCACCCCGGAATGCCGATGGGCATGGCCGACGCAGCGACTGCCCTGTTCACGCGCTATCTGAAGTTCGATCCCAGGGATCCGCACTGGCCGGATCGCGACCGCTTCGTGCTGTCTGCGGGCCACGGGTCGATGCTGATTTACGCTCTGCTTTACCTTACCGGTTACGAGCGGCCGACGATCGACGACATCCGGAATTTCCGCCAGATCGGAAGCCCTTGCGCGGGCCACCCGGAGAATTTCGAGCTGCCCGGTGTCGAAGTGACGACCGGCCCGCTCGGCCAGGGACTGGCCATGGCCGTCGGGATGGCGATCGCAGAGCGGCATTTGAATGCGACCTATGGCGACGATCTGGTGGATCACCGGACGTACGTGATCGCGGGCGACGGCGATTTGATGGAGGGCGTCAATCACGAAGCAGTGGGTCTCGCCGGCAATCTCAAGCTCGGGCGCCTGATCGTACTCTGGGACGACAACCGAATCACGATCGACGGATCCACAGACCTGTCGCGCAATGAGGACGTGATGGCGCGTTACGCCGCTTCGGCCTGGCATACGGTTGAATGCGACGGGTTGGATAGTGGGAAGGTATCGAAGGCCATCGAGGAAGCTCTGGCCGACGAGCGGCCATCGCTGATCCGCTGCAAGACGATCATCGGCTATGGCGCACCCCACAAGCAGGGCACCGAAGCGACCCACGGAGCGGCGCTCGGAGCCGACGAAGTGGCTGCGGCGCGCAAGGAATTGGGTTGGGATTCTCCGCCGTTCGAGATCCCCGATGACGTGCTCTCAGCCTGGCGCGAGTTCGGCCGGCGCAGCGAAGCCGAGCATGCGGACTGGAACCGGCGGCTCGCAGACAGTGGCAAGAAGGAAGAGCTGCAGGCGCGCCTGTCGGGCAAGCCGGACGAGAGCTGGTTGAAGCCGCACCTCGATTCGCTGATCGCCAACCCGCTCAAGGTCGCAACCCGCAAGGCGTCCGAGATGGCGCTGGAAGCGATCAATCCGGTCGTGACGTCCACCATCGGCGGATCGGCCGACCTGACGGGCTCCAACAACACGAAAACGAAGGCGCTGCAGCCGCTTACGCCGGAGAATTACGGCGGGCGCTACATCTATTACGGCATTCGAGAGTTCGGAATGGCCGCCGCGATGAACGGCATGGCGCTGCACGGCGGAGTCATTCCCTATGGCGGGACCTTCCTGGTCTTCACCGACTATGCGCGGCCGGCGATCCGCCTTTCCGCGCTTCAGCGGGCCAAGACCATCTATGTAATGACCCACGATTCGATCGGCCTCGGAGAAGACGGGCCTACCCACCAACCGATCGAGCATCTGCAGAGCCTTCGCGCGATGCCGGGCCTCGACGTCTATCGTCCGGCCGATGCGGTCGAGACTGCGGAATGCTGGGCGCTTGCGCTGGCGAGCGATGGACCGTCCATCCTGGCCCTGACCCGGCAGAACCTTCCGGCGGTTCGGACCAAGTCGTCATCGCAAAATCTGTGCGCGCGCGGAGGCTACCGGCTGAAATCCGCTGGCAAGGCACGCAAGGTGATCTTCCTCGCCACTGGTTCGGAGGTGGAGATCGCCCTCGGTGCAGCTGAGAAGCTTGAAGAACAGGGCATCGGTGCCGACGTGGTCTCCATGCCCTGCATCGAGCATTTCGACGCCCAGCCGGCCGATTACCGCGAAGACATCCTTCCTGACGTCTCGAACCGCGAAATACTGCGAGTTTCGATCGAGGCAGGGGCGACGTTCGGCTGGGAGCGCTACACGGGCCTTCACGGCTTGAGGATCGGCATCGACCGCTATGGCGTCTCCGCTCCGGCCAAGGACGCCTATGAGTTTTTCGGGCTCACCGCCGACAAGGTCGCCGCCCGAGTTACCGAGTTCATGAAGACAAGAGGAATCCAATGACTAAAGTTGCAATCAACGGCTTCGGACGCATCGGCCGGCTGGTCGCCCGCGCGATCCTTGAGCGGCCCGACTGCGGGCTCGAGCTGGTCGCGATCAACGATCTTGCGGATGCCAAGTCCAACGCTTGGCTGTTCAAGCGCGACAGCGTCCATGGCGCCTTTCCCGGCGAAGTGACGACCGACGGCAACGACATCGTCGTCAACGGCAAGAAAATCCACGTCACTGCCGAACGCGATCCCGCCATGCTTCCGCACAGGGAGAATGGCGTCGAGATCGCGCTGGAGTGCACCGGCTTCTTCACCGACCGCGCGGGCGGCGAGAAGCATCTGGAAGCGGGCGCCAAGCGTGTCCTGATTTCCGCTCCCGCGAAGGGCGTCGACCTGACCGTGGTCTATGGAGTCAACGACGACAAGCTGACCGCCGAGCACAAGATCGTGTCGAACGCATCATGCACGACGAACTGCCTTGCCCCCGTTGCGAAGGTGCTGAACGACAGCATCGGGATCGAGCGCGGACTAATGACCACAGTCCACGCCTATACGAACGACCAGAAGATCCTGGACCAGATCCACAGCGACCTGCGCCGTGCGCGCGCAGCGGCAATGTCGATGATCCCGACCACCACGGGCGCGGCGCGCGCCGTCGGCGAGGTTCTTCCTGAGCTCAAGGGCAAGCTCGACGGCTCAGCCGTTCGCGTTCCGGTCCCGGACGGAAGCCTGATCGATCTCACCTTCACCCCGAAGCGCGATACCAATGTCGAAGAAGTCAACGGCGTGCTGCAGGCCGCCGCGGAGAGCGGGCGCCTGAAGGGCATCCTCGTTTACTCCGAAGACCCGCTGGTTTCGATCGACATCGTCCACACGCCGCAGAGCTCGACGGTCGACAGCCTCGAGACCGCGGTTCTCGAAGGAAAGCTCGTTCGCGTCGTCAGCTGGTACGACAATGAATGGGGCTTCTCGAACCGCATGGTCGACACTGCCGCTGCGATGGCCAAGCTCGGCTAGGCATGGCCTTCAGGACTCTCGACGATCTTCCGGAGGACCTGAACGGGAAGCGCGTTCTTGTCCGCGTCGACCTCAACGTGCCGATGGACGGTGCTTCGGTCACCGACGACACGCGGCTCCGAGCGATGCTTCCGACGGTGCTGGAGCTGAGCGACCGTGGAGCGATCGTCCTCCTGCTGTCGCACTTCGGCCGGCCAAAGGGGGAATCGCGCCCCGACATGTCGACGGCGCAGCTGGTCATGCCGGTCCACCGGCTGACGGGCCGTTCGGTCCGCTTCGTGGAGGATTGCCAGGGGCCGGAAGCGGAGCGCGCAATCACCACCATGCTTCCCGGCAACATCGCGATCCTGGAGAACACGCGCTTTCATTCGGGCGAGGAAAAGAATGACCCGGAGCTCGCCAGGGGGATGGCGGCGCTCGCCGATTATTATGTGAACGATGCTTTCTCCGCCGCGCATCGAGCGCACGCGTCGACCGAAGGCGTGGCGCATCTCCTTCCGAGCTTCGCCGGCCGGGCGATGGAAGCCGAATTGAAGGCGCTCGAGCAGGCGCTCGGCAATCCGGAGCGGCCGGTTGCAGCCGTGGTCGGCGGCGCCAAGGTCTCCAGCAAACTGGCCGTGCTCGGGCACCTTGTCGGCAAGGTCGATCATCTGATTATCGGCGGCGGGATGGCGAATACCTTTCTTGCCGCGCGCGGGATTGATGTCGGCAAATCGCTTTGCGAGCATGATCTGACGAGCGAAGCGGACGCGATAATGGGCCGCGCCGACGAAGCGAACTGCACGATACATCTTCCCTATGACGTGGTGGTCGCGAAGGAATTCGAAGCCAATCCGCCGAGCGTCCGGACGTGCAACGTGCACGAGGTCGCTGCGGACGAGATGATCCTCGACGTCGGTCCGGCCGCGGTCGAAGCACTGTCCGACGTCCTCAAGACATGCCGCACCCTGGTGTGGAACGGGCCGCTCGGCGCATTCGAGACTCCGCCGTTCGATTCGGCGACCGTCGCGCTGGCGAGGACGGCGGCTGCACTGACCAAGGAAGGCTCGCTCGTTTCCGTGGCCGGTGGCGGCGACACGGTGGCGGCGCTCAACCACGCGGGCGTCGCTGACGATTTTTCGTTCGTCTCCACGGCTGGTGGAGCGTTCCTCGAATGGATGGAAGGCCGTACGCTTCCCGGCGTCGCGGCCCTGCAGAAGGAATAGGGCAAAGACATGAATCAGGCTGACATGATGACGAAGATAGAGCGTGGCGACGGGTTCATCGCCGCTCTCGACCAGTCGGGCGGCTCGACCCCGAAGGCGCTGAAGGGCTACGGGATCGAGGAAGGCGCCTGGTCGAACGACGAGGAGATGTTCGGCCTGATCCACCAGATGCGCTCGCGGATCATCAGCTCGCCGTCTTTCGGAAGCGGCAAGGTGCTGGGCGCGATTCTGTTCGAGCGGACGATGGACGGCACGATCGATGGCAAGCCTGTGCCGCAAGTGCTGATTGAGAAGGGCGTTGTTCCCTTCATCAAGATCGACAAGGGCCTCGAGGAGGAGGCGAACGGCGTCCAGATGATGAAGCCGATGCCCACCCTGATAGACCTTCTCACTCGCGCAAAGGGCCTCGGCGTGTTTGGGACCAAGGAGCGCTCCGTCATCAACCTCGCCAATCCCGAAGGGGTGAGCGCAGTCGTCGAGCAGCAGTTCAACGTCGCTCGGCAGGTGCTGTCGCAGGGGCTGGTGCCCATCATCGAGCCCGAAGTGAACATCAAGAGCGCGGAGCGCGACGCGGCGGATCGGCTCCTGCTCAATGCGATCCTGCTCGAGCTTGAGAGCATTCCCAACGGTCAGCGCGTGATGCTCAAGCTGTCGATTCCGGCTGAGCCGAACCTTTTCCAGCCGCTGGTCGAGCATCCCAAGGTGCTTCGCGTAGTGGCTCTGTCAGGAGGCTTCAGCCGCGCCGAAGCGTGCAGCGAGCTCGCAAAGAACCCCGGGATGATCGCGAGCTTCAGCCGCGCGCTTCTGTCCGACCTTCGTCACGGGATGAGCGATGAAGAGTTCGACCGCTCGCTCGGAACGGCGATCGATGAAATCTACGAGGCATCGACCGAGAAGGTGACAGCCTGACGTTGGACGAGGTCACCCACGAATTCGCGCAAGCCTTCGCTTCGCAGGAGCGGGGGCCGTGCAAGCTCTATCTGATCAGCCCGCAGGATGTCGGCGGAAGCTTCGCTGACCGGTTGAAAGCAGCGCTTGAACCCGGCCTTGCCACGGCTTTCCAGCTTCGCGCCAAGGACGTCCAAGAGCATGAGCTGGCTCGGCTTGCAGAGCCGCTGCAGCGCATCTGTGCCGACGCCGACGTCGCCTTCATCGTCAACGACAGCATCGCGCTCGCCAAGCGGCTGGGCGCGGACGGAGTCCATCTCGGACAGGGAGACGGCGACATTCGGGAGGCGCGGGCGCTGCTCGGCCCTTCCGCGCAGATCGGGAAGACCTGTCATGATAGCCGGCATTTCGCGATGGATGCGGGCGAAGCGGGTGCCGATTATGTTGCCTTCGGGGCCTTCTACCCGACGACGACGAAGCCTTCGGACTATCGGCCGGACCCGTCGATCCTGAGCTGGTGGTCAACTCTCTTTGAAATCCCTTGCGTCGCGATCGGCGGGATCACGCCCGACAACGCGAAGCCCCTTGTCGATGCCGGCGCCGACTTTCTTGCGGTATGCCAGGCCGTGTGGGGAAGGGACGATCCCGCTGTTGCGGTTAGCGCATTCGCGGACATTCTCGGCTGATCAGACGAACTGCCGTTCGCGGTACCATTTCGTGACGATGTATTTGACGCCTTTGGCGACCGGCTGGCCTTCATGCTGGGTCCAGGGATTGGGGCTGCCGTCTACGGCCATGTTGTTCCAGATGAGGATGCGCCCCAGCTTTGGCTCGACGGCGAGATCGAGGTAGCTGAAACCGGTGGCTCCGCCGCCTTCCGGCTCATTCAGGTAAATCATCGCGGTCCAGGTTCGCTGGCCGCCCTGCGGTTCGTATTCGGCCCAATAAGGCTGGTCGACGTAGAAGAAGTCGGCGTGCGCCTTGAACTCCTGGCCGACTTCGTAGCGCTGGCCCTGAAGCGGTTCTCCCCAGCTACGGTCGATGCCGAGCAGGTCGGCGATGCGGGTCTCGATTTCAGCGACGAAGGGATCATAGACGTCGAGGTTGCAGCTCTGGCTGGTGCGGACGCCTTCGTATTTGTCCTTCTCATAAAGCGGCGACGGGTAGAGACCGGCGTCGATCCGCTCGCAAAGCTGACTGCATTCTTCCGCTGAGAGAAATTTCTCCCGGATGTAGAGCTGGAGCGGCCGTTCAGGGCTTGAGCCGAGGCGCCAAATGCCCGGCGTCGAGTCGAGCCTCGCGCCAACCGCCTGACCCACTTCCGCGCGAAGCTCCGACCGCTGCTCGGCGAACGGGATCGTCGGCGGATCGTAATAGACCGGCGCTTGGGGCTCAGAGGCCATCGAACCAGTCTGCTGCAGTTCCGGGACTTTGCCAATCAGCGATTGAGCTGGCCGACCATCGACTTCAGCGTTTGCGCGTCGTCCAGCGCATTTCCCATGATGTCGTTGTTGAAATAGCACCAGGCCGAGCGGCCCGCCCTGGCTTGTTCAACCAGCCATTCCGCCCAGCCCATCAGCCGTTCGTCGGAGTAGCGGCCCCAATATTTGCCTACGCCGCCGTGAAAGCGGACATAGACGGCCGGACCGACCGCCAGCTTTTCCGTCACCGACCCGCGCATGTCATGCAGGCACAGGCTGACGCCGAAGCGCTCCAGAAGTGCGTAGGTCTCGTCGACGTACCAGCTCTTGTGACGGAATTCGAAGACGTTGGTGACGTCGTTCGGGAGCAGCTCCAGGAATCTTTCCAGCCGGTCGAGGTCAAGATGGAGGCTGGGCGGAAGCTGGTACAGCATCGGTCCGAGCCGGTCGCCCAGATGCCGCGTCGCCGTCATCATCCGCTCCATCGGCTCCTCGCAATCGAGAAGCTTTTTCGCCTGGGTGATGAAGCGGTTGGCCTTGATCGCGTAGCAAAAGCCCGGCGGCGCCTGGTCGCGCCACTTCTCGAAGGTCGTGGCTTTGGGGAGATGATAGAAGCTGCTGTTGATTTCGACGGTGTCGAAGTGCTCGGCATAGAAGGCAAACCAGCGGGTCTGGGCGAGACCCTTTGGGTAGAAGATCTCGCGCCAGTGCTTGTACTGCCAGCCCGAGCAGCCGACGCGGATTTGCGAAGAGTCGGAAACTACCGTGGCCTCCATCGTTCCACAGTCACAACGGGGTCACGACAAGGAGAGTTGCGCTTGGTTTCACGACCGCCATCAAACCGCTCGGTCCCGGCGCGAGCGGGCAGAATGCTGACGATCGTATCGACCGCTGTGGTAACCGCGGTCCTGACCAGCGCCTTCTGGATCTTCACGTTAAACATCTTGAAGGCCCCGGCGACGATCGAGCCCGCGGGTGAGGTCGCCAACGTCCAGGCTCCGGGAGAGCCAAAGGTCGCAATCGCAGAAGGCTTGGTTGTCGGGCCTGCTGGACTGGCGATCCCGGTCCAAGGCGTGAAGCAGCAGGATCTCCTCGATACCTTCACCCAGGCCCGCGCGGGCGGCCGAGTCCACGATGCAATCGACATCATGGCCTCGGAAGGAACGCCGGTTCTGGCAGCGGCTGACGGGACGATTGAGAAGCTCTTCTTCAGCGACGGTGGCGGCGGCAACACGATCTACCAGCGCTCGGTGGACGGGAAGTGGATGTATTATTATGCCCACCTCTCCAGCTATGAGCCGGGTCTCGCCGAGGGCCAGAAAGTGAAACAGGGACAGGTGATCGCCCGCGTGGGCCACACCGGGAACGCAAGTCCCGAAGGCCCCCACCTCCACTTCGCGATCAACAAGATGGAGGCCGGCCAACGCTGGTGGCAGGGCGATCCGATCAATCCCTACCCACTCCTTGCCGGGAAATCGGTCAGCGGTTAAGGCGCGCGCCAATGCGCGGCTTCACGCCGTGGCGGCTCTTTCATCAGTCTTGAAGCAGGTAGGCGATCATGAAGATCAGCGGCGTGGACATCCGTCCCGGCAATATCATCGAGTACGAGGGCGGCATCTGGCGCGCGGTAAAAATCCAGCACACGCAGCCGGGCAAGGGCGGCGCCTACATGCAGGTCGAGATGAAGAACCTCATGGACGGCCGCAAGACCAACGTCCGCTTCCGCAGCGCCGAGACCGTCGAGCGCGTCCGCCTCGACACCAAGGACTTCCAGTATCTCTACCATGACGGCGACATGCTCGTGTTCATGGACAAGGACACCTACGAGCAGGTTTCGCTTCCCGAGGATTTGATCGGCGAGCCCGCGGCCTTCCTACAGGACGGCATGGACGTCGTGATGGAGCTGTACAACGAGCGCCCCATCAGTGTTCAGCTTCCCGACCAGATCGAGGCAACGATCGTCGAGGCCGACGCGGTGGTGAAAGGCCAGACCGCCTCATCCAGCTACAAGCCGGCAGTGCTCGACAATGGCGTCCGAGTGATGGTGCCGCCGCACATCAGCAGCGGAACGCGCATCGTCGTCGACACCTACAGCCGCGAATATGTGAAGCGCGCGGACTAAGCCCGAACCCATGGTTTCCCACTCCGGCCTCATCACCGTCATGCAGCGCGCAGTCCGCAAGGCGGCGCCGCGGCTGAGGCGCGACTTCGGCGAAGTCGAGCAGCTGCAGGTCAGCCGCAAGGGGCCGGCCGACTTCGTCTCGATGGCGGACAAGCGCGCCGAGCAGACGATCGTCGAAGAGCTTCGCAGCGCTCGCCCGGACTGGGGAATGGTGCTGGAAGAGGGCGGGGAGATCGCCGGCAACCCGGACAAGCCGCGGTGGATCGTCGATCCGCTCGATGGGACAACGAATTTCCTTCATGGAATCCCGCACTTTGCGATTTCAATCGCAGTCGAGGAAAAGCGGCCCGACGGACGCGCCGAGATCACTCACGCGATGGTCTACCAGCCGCTGAACGACGAGGAATTCTGGGCGGAAAAGGGTAGGGGCTCCTGGGTCCAGGACCGCCGCCTTCGAGTTTCGGCCCGCCGCGACCTGTCCGAAACCGTGATCGGCACAGGAATTCCGCATTGCGGCCGCGGGACTCCCGAAAGCTGGGCGAAAATCTATTTGGCGGTCGCACCGCACGTATCGGGAATCCGGCGCTTCGGATCGGCAGCGCTCGATCTTGCGTGGGTCGCCGCAGGGCGGATGGATGGTTTTTGGGAAGACGATCTCGACGTTTGGGACACGGCCGCGGGCGTACTGCTCGTCAAGGAAGCGGGCGGTTTCGTGACCGATTATCGCGGGTCGGATCGCTCGTTCGAACGCCGCGAATATATCGCCGCATCGTCCTCGATCCACTCGAAGCTGCAAAAGCTTGTCGCCGGAGCGCTCAGAAGGTGACCCAGACAGTTGCGGCCCGCAACTCGCTGTCCTAAAGCCCCGCCAACTTTTCGACCCCTGGAGTTCCCCTTGGCAAGCGTTGCCTTTGGCTACCTGCCCATTCTGCTGTTCCTGATCGTCGCGCTCGGGCTCTCGGGCGCGTTTGTCGTGCTGCCGATGATCGTCTCGCGGTTTACGGGCGCTCACCAGCCGGATCCGCAGAAGCTCAGTGAATATGAATGCGGTTTTCCGGCCTTCGAGGATAGCCGCGCGCAATTCGATGTGCGCTTCTACCTGATCGCTATCCTGTTCATCGTCTTCGACCTCGAAGCGGCTTTCCTGTTTCCGTGGGCGGTATCGCTTGGGGTGACGAAGCTCGCCGGATGGATCGCAATGATGATCTTCCTTGCCGAGCTTGGCCTCGGCCTCGCTTACGCCTGGAAGAAGGGTGCGCTCGAATGGGAGTGATGCTCGATCCCAAGCATGATCCGATGCCGACCGAGGAGGAGCTGGCCCGGGCGGCCGGCCTGACTCCCGGCGATGTCGACATGAAGAAGTTCGAGGCGATGCGCTCGGACCTCGACAGCAAGGGCTTCCTCGTCACAACGACCGAGGATTTGTTCACCTGGGCACGCACCGGCTCATTGTGGTGGATGACCTTCGGGCTCGCCTGCTGCGCGGTGGAAATGATCCACGTCAACATGCCGCGCTACGACCTCGAGCGGTTCGGGGTCGCTCCGCGCGCGTCTCCGCGCCAGTCGGACGTGATGATCGTCGCGGGTACGCTCTGCAACAAGATGGCGGCCGCGCTTCGCCGGGTCTACGACCAGATGAGCGAGCCGCGTTACGTCATCTCGATGGGCAGCTGTGCCAACGGCGGAGGATATTACCACTACAGCTATTCCGTGGTTCGCGGCTGCGACCGGATCGTGCCCGTCGACATCTATGTTCCGGGCTGCCCGCCGACCGCAGAGGCGCTGCTCTATGGAATCCTCCAGCTTCAGCGGAAGATCCGGCGCGAAGGGACGATCGAGCGCTGATGGCCGTCCAGTTCGCTCCGCACGTGCCGAAGATGGCGTCCGACGAGGGCGTGATCGATGCTGCCAGGGCGGCGATCGGCAACGCGCTGATCGAGGCCAAGGATCGCGTCGGCGAGATCACCCTGACCGTCCGCCGCGAAAGCGTCGTCGACGTGTGCCGAGCGCTCCGCGACACGCCGGGCCTGGAATATCAGCAGCTGATGGAGATCGCGGGCGTCGATTACCCAGATAAGCCGGAGCGGTTCGAGGTGGATTATCACCTGTTGTCGTTGACCAAGAACCGGCGGATCCGGGTAAAAGTGACCACCAACGAAGAGACACCGGTGCCTAGCCTGACGGGCCTCTGGCCGGTCGCGGGCTGGCTCGAGCGCGAAGTCTACGACATGTACGGCGTCCTCTTTGAAGGGAATGCCGACCTTCGCCGGATCCTGACCGACTATGGGTTCGAAGGCTTTCCGCAACGCAAGGACTTCCCGCTCACCGGCAATGTCGAGCTTCGCTATTCGGAAGCCGAGAAGCGGGTCGTGTATGAGCCGGTCGAGTTGCCGCAGGACTTCCGCGCGTTCGACTTCCTGATGCCCTGGCAGGGGCCGGAATATCGGCTTCCTGGCGACGAGAAGGCCACTCCCGAGGAAGCCGGCGCCCCATCGCCCGCGCCACCGCCGTCCGGCAAGGCCAAGGTCAATCCGCCAACCCCGGCTGAAACTCCGAAGACGACCGACAAGCCGGGCGATACCGGGGGCGGAAAGCCGGCGGATGCGAAGGCAACCGCTCAGGCGAAGAAGCCGCGCAGCGCGAAGACTATCGAAAAGACCGACATCGACGAGCCGAAGCCAAAGGGCCGTGGGCGTCGCCGTCCGACGGGTGCCGCCTGATGGCCGAGAGCCGCACCGTCGAAATGACTATGGGCGCGGCCGGCGCTCCTGACGTCGCCGCAGGCTCCGAAACCGCCCAAGAAGCGGTCCAGGATTCGATCAGCAACTACACGATCAACTTCGGCCCGCAGCACCCGGCGGCGCACGGCGTCCTTCGACTGATCCTCGAGCTCGACGGCGAGATCGTCGAGCGCGTCGACCCGCACATCGGATTGCTCCACCGCGGCACCGAGAAGCTCATCGAGTACAAGACCTACGCCCAGGCGCTGCCCTATTTCGACCGGCTCGATTACTGCTCGCCGATGTGCATGGAGCACAGCTTCGTGCTCGCCATCGAAAAGCTGATGGGCCTCGAGATACCCGAGCGCGCCCAGTACATCCGGACGTTGATGGCGGAGCTCACCCGCATCAAGAACCACATGCTGAACCTCGGCAGCCACATCATGGACGTGGGCGCGATGACGCCCAACCTGTGGCTGTTCGAGATCCGCGAAGATTTGATGCAATTCTACGAGCGCGTGTCGGGCGCCCGGATGCATGCCAATTACTTCCGGGTCGGCGGTGTCCGCGCGGATCTGCCCGAGAAGCTGATCGCCGATATCGGCGACTGGCTGGATACTCGTTTCACGCTGTTCGAGGACGCAATCAGCCTGGTTGCCGACAACCGCATCTTCAAGCAGCGCAACGTCGACATCGGGGTCGTGAGCAAGGAAGACGCGATCGCCTGGGGCTTCTCCGGGCCGATGATCCGTGCCTCCGGAATCCCGTGGGACATCCGCCGTTCCCAGCCTTACGAAGTCTATGACCGGATGGAGTTCGACATCCCCGTCGGCACCAACGGCGACTGCTACGACCGCTTCATGGTCCGCGTGGAAGAGGTTCGCCAGTCGGTCCGGATTGCAAAGCAATGCCTTCAGCAAATGCCGAAGGGGCCGATCGGAACGTCCAACAAGGTCTTCCCGCCGCGCCGCGCGGAGATGAAGACCTCGATGGAAGCTCTGATCCACCACTTCAAACTGTACAGCGAAGGCTATCACGTGCCCGCGGGTGAGGTTTACGTCGCGACGGAAAGTCCGAAGGGCGAGTTCGGAGTCTATCTCGTCTCCGACGGCACCAACCGGCCCTATCGCTGCAAGATCAGGCCCACCGCGTTCAGCCATCTGCAGGCCATGGACTTCATGATGAAGGGCCACATGCTTGCGGACACCACCGCGATCCTGTCCGCCATCGACGTCGTCTTCGGGGAGTGCGACCGGTGAGCGTTCAGGGGCCGATTGAAGATCCGGAAGTGCTGGCCAAGTGGCGGGACTTCGACTGGACCCCGGAGAACCGGAAGAAAGCCGAGGTCGCGATCGGCAAATATCCCGCAGGCCGACAGCATTCGGCCGTGCTTCCGCTTCTCGACCTCGCGCAGCGGCAGGTGGGGGCGGAGACGAATACACAGGGGTGGCTCCCGATCCCGGTGCTGGAGTTCGTCGGACGTGAGATCGACATGCCCTATGTCCGGGTGCTGGAGGTCGCGACCTTCTACACGATGTTCAATCTTCAGCCGGTGGGGCGGTTCCACGTCCAGGTCTGCGGGACGACGCCCTGCATGCTTCGCGGCTCGGACGACCTTTTCGCCGCCTGCAAGAAACGCGGGCTGAAGAAGGGTCACACGACCGAGGACGGGCTGTTCACTTTGTCGGAGGTCGAGTGCCTCGGCGCCTGCGCCAATGCGCCGATGGTGCAGATCAACGACGACAATTACGAGGATTTGACCAAGGAAAGCATGGGCGTGATCCTCGATGCCCTCGCGAAGGGCGAAACGCCGAAACCCGGCCCGCAGATCGACCGGCAGACGAGCTGCCCGGCCGGCGGCCCCACCAACCTGAAGAAGATGGCCGAGCGCAATTACGACTATCGCTCGCTCTGGACCGAGACGGCGGGAGAGAGCGCATGAACATCGTCGCTGTCGTCGTCGCCGTCATCCTCGGCCTCATCGTCCTGAAGTTCGTGATGGGCATCCTGAAGTTCGTCCTGCTCGCGGCCATCGTGTTCGCGGTGATCGCCTTCCTTGCCGGGAAGATGGGCTGATGGGCTACACCGGACCGCTGGAGGACAAGGACCGCATCTTCACCAACATTTACGGCTTCCAGTCGCCCGACCTGAAAGCAGCGCGGCAGCGCGGCGACTGGGACGACACGAAGAAGCTGATGCAGATCGGCGAGGACGCGATCATCGACGCGATCAAGGCGTCGGGGCTTCGCGGACGCGGCGGCGCTGGCTTCCCGACGGGGATGAAGTGGAGCTTCATGCCCAAGGAGCCCAAGCCGGGTAAGCCGAACTTCCTGGTCATCAACGCTGACGAATCCGAACCCGGATCGTGCAAGGACCGCGACATCATCCGGCACGACCCGCACAGGCTGATCGAAGGCGCGCTGATCGCTAGCTTCGCGATGAGAGCTCGGGCGGGCTACATCTACATACGCGGCGAATTCATCCGCGAGGCGGAAGCGCTCGAGAGGGCCGTCGCCGAAGCTTATGACGCGGGCCTTCTCGGCAAGAACGCGGCGGGCTCGGGCTACGACTTCGACCTCTTCGTCCACCGCGGCGCGGGCGCCTACATCTGCGGCGAAGAAACCGCGATGCTCAACAGCCTGGAAGGAAAGAAGGGCTTCCCCCGGCTGAAGCCGCCATTCCCTGCAGGCGCGGGCCTCTATGGCTGTCCGACGACCGTCAACAATGTGGAATCGATCGCGGTCGTTCCGACGATCCTCCGCCGCGGCGCAAGCTGGTTCGCGAGCATCGGCCGCGAGAAGAACGAGGGCACGAAGCTTTTCCAGCTGTCGGGCCACATCAACACGCCCTGCGTCGTCGAGGAGTCGATGGGCATCAGCTTCCGCGAGCTGATCAGCCGCCACGGCGGCGGCATTACCGGCGGCAAGAACGCCGACGATTTCAGCAATTTGCTTGCGGTCATTCCCGGCGGATCTTCGGTGCCGCTGGTGCCCGCAGAAGAAATCCTCGACGCGCCGATGGACTTCGACGGATTGAAGGCGCTGGGATCCGGGCTCGGCACCGCGGCGGTCATCGTCATGGACAAGTCCACGGACATCGTCCGCGCGATCAGCCGCATCAGCTACTTCTACAAGCATGAGAGCTGCGGCCAGTGCACGCCCTGCCGCGAAGGCACCGGCTGGATGTGGCGCACCATGGAGCGGCTCCGCGAAGGCGAGGCCACGGTCGAGACGATCGACAAGCTTCTCGACGTCACCAAGCAGGTCGAAGGCCACACAATCTGTGCCTTGGGTGATGCGGCCGCCTGGCCGATCCAGGGGTTGATCCGCCACTTCCGTCCCGAGATCGAGCGCCGGATCGCAGAGCGCCGCAGTCGCGAGATGCTGGAGGCCGCCGAATGAAGCTGTTCCTCGGAATTGCCATCGTCGCCATCCTGGTCATCGTCGTCCTGGCGATGCAGCGCGGGACGAGCGTGACCACCATCACCCGCACGCGCCGCGAAAGTGACGAAGAGGACGACGATGCCTAAGGTCACCGTCGACGGCGTCGAGATCGAGGTCCCGCAGGGCGCGACCGTCCTGCAGGCGTGCGAGCTTGCCGGGAAGGAAATCCCGCGCTTCTGCTACCACGAGCGGCTGTCGATCGCCGGGAACTGCCGAATGTGCCTGGTCGAGGTCGCTCCCGGGCCTCCAAAGCCGCAGGCGAGCTGCGCACTTCCAGCAGCCGACGGCCAGGCCATCCGAACTGACACCGAGATGGTGAAGAAGGCGCGCGAGGGGGTGATGGAGTTCCTGCTCATCAACCACCCGCTCGATTGTCCGATCTGCGACCAGGGCGGCGAGTGCGACCTCCAGGACCAGGCGATGGCTTATGGCCGTCCGTTCTCGCGGTTCGAGGAAAACAAGCGCGCGGTCGACGACAAGTATATGGGCCCCGTCATCAAGACGGCGATGACCCGCTGCATCCAGTGCACGCGCTGCGTCCGCTTCGCCGAGGAAGTCGCCGGCGTCCCCGAGATTGGAATGCTCTATCGCGGCGAGGACGCGCAGATCACGACCTATCTCGAAAAAACGGTGACGACCGAGCTTGCCGGCAACCTCGCCGATGTCTGCCCGGTTGGCGCGCTGCTGCAGCGGCCGCAGCTCTTCGAATATCGCCCCTGGGAGCTTCGCCGAGTTCCGGCGATCGACGTCATGGACGCGGTCGGGTCGAACATCCGCCTCGACGTCCGCCAGCGGCAGGTCATGCGCATTCTCCCGCGAGTCCACGAGGACGTGAACGAGGAATGGATTTCCGACCGCACGCGCCACCATGCCGACGCGCTCGTCCGCAATCGGCTCGACCGGCCGTGGGTGCGCGAGAACGGTAAGCTGCGCGAAGCGAACTGGACCGAAGCGCTCGCAATTTTCGCCGACAAGCTGAAAGCCGCAGGTTCGAAGGTCGCGGCGATCGCCGGCGACCTGCTCGACGCCGAGACGATGTATGCGGCCAAGGCGTTGCTGAAGGCTCAAGGATCGAAGCTGCTCGAAGGGCGGCAGACCGGGCTTGCTTACGACGTCACCAACCTCGCGGCGGTGAGCTTCAACTCGACAATCGCCGGCATCGAGGATGCCGACGCGGTCCTGATTGTCGGATCGAACGTTCGCTGGGAAGCGCCGCTCGTCGCGACCCGGCTTAGGAAGATTTCCAAGAAGGGCGGCAAGGTCTTTGCGATTGGGCCGGAAGTCGACCTGGCGATGCCGGTCGAATGGCTCGGCGACGACCTGAAATTGCTCGGCAAGCTGCCCAAGGCAGTGAAGGACGGCTTCGCCAATGCGCAGCGGCCGGCGGTGATCGTCGGACCGGGCGCGCTTGCTGCCGGCGCCTTCGGAGCAGCACTCGCGCTGGTCGAGCCACTGAACCTGGTCCGGGGCGACTGGAATGGCTTCAATGTCCTCCACACTTCGGCGTCGCGGATGGCGGGTCTCATTCTCGGCTATGCGCAGCCGGGCGGGCTCGCGGATGTCGAGGCCGCGAAGCCTGAGGTTGTCCTGCTTTTGGGCGCGGACGAGATGCCGGCGGACCGCCTGAGCGAAAGCTTCAAGATCTACATCGGCCACCATGGCGACGAGGGCGCGCGCCAGGCGGACCTGGTGCTTCCGGGCGCTGCCTACACCGAAAAGCACGGCACGTACGTCAACACGGAAGGCCGAGTGCAGCGCAGTGAGAAGGCGGTATTCCCGCCGGGCGAGGCGCGCGAGGACTGGACGATCTTCCGTGCGGTGTCGGAGCTTATCGACAAGCCGCTACCGTTCGACACGTTTGGGCAGCTTCATGCCGCGATGGCCGCCGACCATCCGCAGCTCGGCACGCAAGGCTTACTCAAGCTGAAATGGGCGGCGCCGAAGCTCGATGCGAAAGCGTCTGGCGCAGTCGCTTATCCGGTCAAGGACTTCTACCTGACCAACGCGATCACGCGGTCTAGCCCGACCATGCACATTTGCTCGGCGGAAATTCTCCACGGCCAGTCCCAGACGCTGGAGGCCGCGGAATGAACGATTGGACCTTCATCGAGTTCGTTCGCTCCTTCCTGCCGCGTTGGCTGTCCGCCGCGACGAGCATGAAAGTCGTCAGTATCAGCGTGCTCGTACTTGTCGTCGTCGTGCTTGGGCTGAGAGGCCTGGGGCTGGCCACATGACCGCGACCTTCCAGCATTGGGGTATGAATTACGAATGGTCGTGGTTCATCGCGACCGTCATCGGCATCCTCGTCATCGCTCTGCCGCTGATGCTTGCAGTGGCGATGATCATCTACGCCGAGCGCAAGATCTGGGCGGCGATGGCGCTTCGCCGCGGGCCGAATGTGGTCGGCCCATGGGGGCTGCTGCAAAGCTTCGCGGACGGGCTGAAGGTCTTCCTGAAGGAAACGATCGTCCCTTCGGCCGCGAACAAAGGCCTGTTCCTGATCGCTCCGATCATCAGCTTCACCGTCGCCTTGATCGTCTGGGCGGTCATCCCGTTCCAGGCGGGCGTCGTGCTCGCCGACATCAATGTCGGGCTGCTCTACGTCCTCGCCGCCTCGTCCTTGGGCGTCTACGGTATCATTGTCGCCGGCTGGGCCTCCAACTCTAAGTACCCGTTCTTTTCGGCGCTCCGCGCGGCGGCGCAGATGGTGAGCTACGAGGTCTCGATCGGCTTCGTGCTGATCACCGTCGTTCTCTACGCCGGAACCTTCAATCTGACTGACATCGTGCTGATGCAGAAGGGATTCGGCCTCGGGATCGTCAACGCCTTCGGCTTCAACCTCCTGCTCTTCCCGATGTGGGTCGTGTTCCTGATCAGCTCGATGGCCGAGACCTTCCGAACGCCGTTCGACCTCACGGAGGCGGAGAGCGAGCTCGTCGCCGGATTCCAGACGGAATATAGCTCGATGAGCTTCGCGCTCTTCTGGCTCGGCGAATACGGCAACGTCATCCTGATGTGCGCGCTCAACGCCATCCTCTTCTGGGGCGGGTGGCTGCCTCCGATCGATTGGACGCCGCTCTATTTCATCCCCGGCATCATCTGGCTGTTCATCAAGATGATGTTCTTCTTCTTCGTCTTCGGGTGGGTGAGAGCGACCGTCCCGCGCTATCGCTACGATCAGCTGATGAGACTCGGCTGGAAGATCTTCCTGCCGCTCAGCATCCTTTTCGTTGTCCTCGTGTCCGGGTGGCTGATGCTCACCCGCTATGGAGGTGCGACATGATCGCTCACTGGATCAAGTCGTTCACCCTGTGGGAGTTCATCAAAGCCCACTGGTTGACGCTGAAGTATTTCTTCAAGCCCAAGGCGACGATCAATTACCCGTACGAGAAGGCGCCGCAGAGCCCGCGCTTCCGCGGAGAACATGCGCTTCGCCGCTACCCGAACGGGGAAGAGCGCTGCATCGCCTGCAAATTGTGCGAGGCGATCTGCCCGGCGCTTGCGATCACCATCGAAGCCGAACCGCGCGAGGACGGCAGCCGTCGCACCACGCGCTACGATATCGACATGGTCAAATGCATCTATTGCGGGCTGTGCCAGGAAGCCTGCCCGGTCGATGCGATCGTCGAAGGGCCGAACCTCGAATTCGCGACCGAAACGCGCGAAGAATTGCTCTACGACAAGGCCAAATTGCTAGCCAATGGCGACAGGTGGGAACAGGCGATTGCCGCCAACCTTGCCGCCGATGCGCCGTATCGGTAGGCGCCCGGCACCCGTGATCGCACTCCTCGCCTTTTACCTGTTCGCGACGCTCACCATCGCATCCGCGGTGGCGGTCATTTTCGCGCGCAACCCGGTGCACAGCGTGCTGTGGCTGATCGTGGCCTTCTTCAACGCTGCGGGACTGATGCTCCTTGTTGGCGCCGAGTTCATCGCGCTGCTGTTGGTCATCGTTTATGTCGGCGCCGTAGCGGTCCTGTTCCTGTTCGTCGTGATGATGCTCAACATCGACTTCGCGTCGTTGCGGTCGGGTTTCACGAAGAACCTGCCGTTTGGGATCATCGTCGCGCTGGTCCTGCTCGGCGAGATCGTCGTGGCGGTCAGCGCATGGAAGGCCGGGCCGGGAATCAGCGGCGCCGCTCCGCCGCCGACTTCGGCGCCGAACATCGTGGCAATGGGTGAGCTTCTCTACACCCGCTACCTGTTCCCGTTCGAGTTGGCCGGACTTGTCCTGCTGGTGGCGATGGTCGGGGCGATCGTGCTCACGCACCGGAGCCGCGGCGACGTTCGTGGCCAGAAGGTGTCGAAGCAGATTCGCCGGAACCCCAATGAGGCCGTGAAGCTGATCAATCCGGGATTAGGCGAGGGGATGAAGCTGTGATTGGCCTGGGTCATTACCTCACGGTCGCGGCAATCCTGTTCGTGCTCGGGGTGCTGGGAATCTTCCTCAACCGCCGCAACGTCATCCTGATGCTGATGGCGATCGAGCTGATCCTGCTCGCTGTGAACATCAACCTCGTCGCGTTCAGCGCCTTCCTCGGCGACTTGACCGGCCAGGTGATGGCGATGTTCGT
>Ga0207701_10002251_pt1 | contig 20086 bp, 19 predicted proteins | sample KBSSwiSSwithPhiX_FD_184294 | JGI IMG/M metagenome (GOLD analysis project Ga0207701, IMG submission 184294) | Switchgrass rhizosphere bulk soil microbial communities from Kellogg Biological Station, Michigan, USA, with PhiX - S5 (SPAdes) (version 2) | ecosystem: Environmental > Terrestrial >... | reverse complement strand
GAACGTGGCAACGACCCCATCGCCGTCTGAGGGAGCGGCAGCGCCAGCGGAGCAATCACGCTAGCTCCCAGGCGACTCACCGTTCGATAGCATACCTTCGCTCCGGAGGGACATGCTTCCGCATGTCCTGGACGCGCAGAAGCGCGTCCCTCCGCACGGATATCGCAAGACGAACACGCGCTCGAGAGCGTTGGTAGGGTGAGAGTCCGTCGAGCCGCGCCCCGCCTAGCGCAGAAAACGCGCGAGATTTTCCTCTTCCCAACGTCGGGCACGTTTATAGAAGCGAAATTCGCGTTCGCGGCGATTGAATTCGTCGGTGTGCACACAGCGCCGCCCGTTATCGCGCACCTTGTCCGGCACAATTGCATGCAACATTTCGTGATACAGGATGTACTCGAGGAACCAAAGCGGCACGAAGCGCTGATCGAGCCAGGGATTGATACGAATGACGCGATCTTCTTCCTGGATGGTCCCGAAAATAAAATATTCTTTCGGACGTTCTCGGCGTTTACGGCCCCAAACCACTTTGTAACCGCGAAGACGGTTACCGAAATGACGCGCGTTTAGTTTGTTGAAGAGACCGCGCAGATCGAAATAACGGCCTTCGGTATCAAGCCCGAGCTGCTGCTGGAGCGGCAATCGTGATCGCGCGATTTTTCGTTTCGTTCGTATCGTTCGTCTTGCCATATTCCCTTAAAAGCCCCGATTAATTGTGCGGTACGCGTCCATTGTACGCGAGTTGAAATAAGGAAACAACAAGGTCGATATTTATTTTTTCTATACACCCAAATCACTTGATATAAACGATTTATGATTAGCATCTCAAAAACGCGAATCGATCAAAATTGCGAAGAAACCGTCCCGCTGACCTGTTATTTTCGCGCAAGGTTCAGCGCCTCAAGAGCTTTGCTGAAATTCCCGATTTTCAGGGAAGCCCACCGAGTCGCGCAGGTGTAGCACAGCCGGCTTGGCGGTGGGCCGGTGGGCATCTTGCCCGCCGATTACGTCGGTTTTCCAGCACTGCCAGGTTTACCTCCTGCTTCTCCTATATATATTCCGCAAACCGGCGGGTTCGAAATCACGTGACTCCGTTTCTCAGAAAAATTCTCGGGCTCAATTGGCTGCTGATGGCCGTCATGCTCGCGCTTGCGATCTTTGGCGTGATCGCCATCTATAGCGCGACTTACATGCGGGAAGATCCAGTGGCTGCAGAATTTTGGCGCAAGCAGGCGAACTGGGTCGTGGTCGGATTTTTTGCCTTTATCATCACGAGTTTGATCGATTACCGCTGGGTGCGCTGGGGCGCGCTGCCAATGTATCTCGCTGGTCTGGTATTTTTAATTTTGACCAAATTCATTGGCCAAAAAGTTTACGGCGCGCGTAGCTGGCTCCATCTCGGTCCGGTGAACTTCCAGCCCGCGCAGCTCGCCGTCATTGCCGGGATCATGGTGCTGTCGCTTTTTCTCAGCCAGTTCAAGCAGATGCATCCGATGCTCCGTCTGACCCTGTGTGGCGCGATCGTAGGCGCGCCCTGTTTGCTCATTCTGATGCAACCGGATTTGGGCGAGTGCATCATCTGGGGACCGGTCTTGATGGCGCTGCTTTTCGTCGGCGGAATTCCGGTGCGTTATCTCATTTGCATCACTTTAATCGTGGTGGCTTTTATTCCCATCGCGATCAATCTTGGCCTTAAGCCTTACCAGCAGGAACGGATCACTGCATTCATCGATCCCGACATCGATCGCCAGGGTTCGGCCTGGGCAATTAATCAATCGCTTATCGCGATTGGCTCCGGCGGCTGGTCCGGCAAAGGGTTCAAAGCGCCCAATACGCAGATCGAGCTCGGTTTTCTTCCCGCTACCGCGGTGCACAACGATTACATTTTCTCCGCCATCGGGGAACAGTGGGGATTTGTCGGGGGGGTGTTTTTACTCGGCGCTTTCGCCTTGCTCTTGTTGACCTGCCTCTTCGTTGCTTTCTGTGCCGGTGATCAATTCGGACTTTTGCTCGTCGTTGGAATCACTGCTCTCATTTTCACCCACATCTTTCAAAACATCGGGATGACGATTTCGGTTTTGCCAATCACCGGCGTTCCACTTCCGCTCATCAGCTATAGCGGATCGTTTGTCCTCATGATCATGTTCGGGCTTGGGATCGTGAATAGCGTTTGGGTTCACCGCCGGGGCGACTTGCGCTAGAGTGGGCAGCGTTGCCTGCTCACCGATGACTAGCGATTACAAGGTTAAGCTCGAGATTTTCGAGGGCCCACTCGATCTCCTGCTTTATTTGATCAAGCGCGATGAGCTCGACATCTATGACATCTCGATCGAGCGCATCACCCGGCAATACCTCGAGTACCTGCAGGCCTTCAAGGAATTGAATATCGATGTGGCCGGCGAATTCATCGTCATGGCGGCCAACCTTCTTTACATCAAGAGCCGCAGCCTGCTTCCGGTCGATCAGCAGCCGCCCGAGGAGGAAGCGGAAGAGGACGATCCGCGCTGGGAACTGATCCGGCAGTTGATCGAATACAAAAAGTTCAAGGAAGCCGCCGCGCAATTGCACGATCGCGCGCTCGAGCAGGAAAATATTTTCGTGCGCGGCGGAATCTCCACCGCGGAGAGCATGCGCCCACTCCTTTTAGGGGAGGTGGGAATTTTTCAGCTGATCAACGCCTTCCAAAACGTGATCAAACGGGTGGAAGCGCGGGAGGAATTGCAGCAAATTTTCGGCGAGAACTACACTGTCTCCGATAAAATCGAAACGATTCTGGCCCGCGTCAGCGAGGGTGGAGCATTGAAATTTTCCGAGTTGTTCGCGGAAATGGCGTCGCGCATTGAGATCGTGGTTACGTTTCTCGCGCTTCTCGAACTGATTCGCCTGAAGCAGGTGCGAGCGATCCAGCCAGGTCAATTTGGCGAGATCGAGATTGCCGCTGCCGCTTGAAATGCGGCGCGTTCTGATTGCGGGCTGCGGTTACGTCGGGAGCGCCGCGGCCAAGCGATTTGCAGAGGAAGGATGGGAGGTCATTGGCTGGACGAGAAGCGGACAATCGGCCGAACCACCAGGGGAAAGTGCTATCTCGCTCTCTGCGGTGGACATCACTGATCTGGGAACGGTCGGCCGCAATAGCTTCCCGACCGATGTGGTCGTGCATTGCGCTAGTTCCGGCGCTGATTCTTATCGCCATGTCTATCGCGACGGCGCAGCCAATCTCGCTGCTTGTTTCCCAAGCGCGCGACTCATTTTTACCAGTAGCACCAGCGTTTATCCGCAGCGCGACGGAAGTTCCGTCACCGAAGACAGCCCAGCCGAACCCGCTTCTGAAAACGCACAGATTCTGCGCCAGGCCGAGAAAATCATCCTCGATCACGATGGCATTGTCCTGCGCGTGGCAGGCATTTACGGCCCGGGCCGATCGTTTTTACTACGCAGTGTGATGAACGGAACTTCCGTCATCAGGGATCACTTCGTCAATCAAGTGCATCGTGACGATGTCGCGTCGGCGATTTCTTTTCTGGCGCGATCTTGCGCCGTCGATCTGCCACGTATCTTTAACGTCGTCGACGACACCCCGGCTCCGCGAAGCGAGATTTTGGATTGGCTATCGACGCGGGTCGGGCTCCCCCTTTCAAGTTCACCCGCGACTGCGCCGCCGAAACGCGGTCATTCCAATAAACGGGTTAGCAACGCTAAATTGCGCGCGCTCGGCTGGGTCCCAGCCTATCCCAGTTATCGCGAAGGGTTTGATCGTTCGGTCCTTCCTGCTCTCGAAGGCGGCGAACCGCCCCCATAGGATCTATTTTTGAGTCGGATCGACCTCGCTTTTTCCAGAGGTAGATCGCCCGCTCCGCAAACGCCAGTCCGGCTCGGACCGATGCCGAAAGAGCGGCTTCTGCCGCTTAAAATCGAGCAAGGGACTCCTCGATCCACCTTGAAGCAGCTTCTGGCGTGCTTAAACAATCGGCATGCTTGCTGCTAAAAAACTTTCTATGCGGGATATCAAGTTGTCAGGGCGCGAAGCCGCGGTGGTGCGCGCGATTGGGTTCGCCGAATCGATGCTAGGCGCGGAGATTTTGGATTCCACCCGCATGGAACCGGAGGATGTAGGTGATACCCTCAACGGCCTGATCGCGGCCGGTTTCGTGGAGACAATTCCCTACGCAGAGCAGGTCGACCTGGCGGAAATGCCGTCGACCGCGTTCGAAGTAAATCCCGCTTACGTCCACGAGCTGCGGACAGCCATTTCAAGGCGCTAAATCGCGGCCGGCATCGCCTGTTGGCGCGTCCGACGTTCCCCAAAAAGCGAACGAATCACGTCTTCAATCGGCATTTCCTGCACGCTAATGTCGCTGATATCACAGGCCTCCAGTAAACGGCGTGCCGTTTCGGTGACATGCGCACGCGGCACCTTCAATTGCACTGACACCGGAGTCTGCGACACCACTTCGCCGAACTCGGTGAAATCGCGTTTCGACTCACTGGTAAAAGTCAGGCTAATCACCTTATCGCCGGAGAAGCGGTCGATGATGGTATCGAGCGGGCCATCGAAGAAAATCTTCCCGTGATCGATAATCATCACCCGATCGCACAGCTCTGCGATGTCCTGCATATAATGACTGGTCAGGAGCGTGACGATGCGGTTTTCGGAATTATAAATGCGCAGGAATTCACGCACCCGTTTCTGGCTAACGACATCTAGACCGATCGTTGGTTCATCCAAAAAAAGGACCTTCGGTTCGTGAATGAGCGCGCTGATCAATTCCATCTTCATTCGTTCGCCCAATGAAAGCTCGCGTACCATTACGTTCATTTTGTCGGTGACCTCGAGCAGCTCGCTCAATCCGCCGACCACTTTGTTGAAACGTTCGCGGTCGATTCCGTAGATCGCACGATTGAGCTCGAGTGATTCCTGCGCCGGCAGATCCCACCACAGCGCATTCTTCTGTCCCATCAGCAAACTGAATTGCCGCTTCATTTCGTTGCGCCGTTCCCATGGCACGAAACCCAACACCCGTGCGTCGCCCGAGGTCGGATTCAGGAGCCCGGATAACATTTTCAGCACCGTCGTTTTCCCGGCGCCATTCGGCCCCAAAAAGCCGACAAATTCGCCTTCCTCGATTTGAAAGCTCACGGCATCGGCTGCGCGGGTCTCGTCGTAACGCCGCCGCACCAGTCCCTTGATCGCCCCGCGCAGTCCGCTCTCCTTGCGATAGGTGCGATAGACTTTGGTTAAGTCACGCGCTTCGATGGCACTCATTTGAATTTAGCGATTTCGATTACCATTCGACCAGACGAAGGCGCGGGATCATTTTAAAATGATGATCTCGCGTCAGCAGTTCCGCGCCCGCCTGGAAGGCGCAGACTGCGATCATCAGATCGGTTAACGGTAGAATGTTACCGGTGCGATCCAGCCGCCACGCCAGGTCTTCCGTTTCCTGCCAGGCCCGATGATCCATCGTCACGTGCACAAGGAGATCAAAAAACATAGCCAGATCGGCGCGCACTTTCGGCCGAATAATCCCGCGTAATACTTCGCACCGGACCACATCGCAGGCCACCAGCTCGGCCACCTCGAAGCGCTCCGCCAATTGCGCGACCGGATCCGATCCCGCTCGCAACAGATGGACGTAGATCGACGAATCAACCAGCACCACGTTTGCCGGAATACCTTGGAGGTTTCTCCGCCACTCTCAACCGGTTGAGATCGTACGCCGGATCGATGCTTTCCTTCCATTCCGAAGCTGCGATTTTTCGCTCGCCTAAGAATTTGGTGAGCCTCGCTTTTCTCTCTGTCTCCCGAAGCGCAAATTCCACCGTTTGGGTCTTCGTCTTGAGGCCGGTCAGTTTCATCACTCGGGCCAAAAGCCCTTCATCAATAAACATTGTCATCTTCGTCACGGCTATCCACGATATGGCACAATAGCCATATCGGCAACTACCATATCTTGTCGGACTCGGTGCGCTAAGCCGCGCTCGATTTCGCCGCCGGCTTCTTGCGCAAAAGCGGCAGCACTTTTTCCACTAGCGCGTCGGCGGTAATGCCATGTTTCTGGCGCAGAATTGGAACGCTGCCATGCTCGATGAATTCATCGGGCCAGCCAATCCGCACCATCGGCGTATGAATTCCCTGCGAATACAAATGCTCCATCACTGCGCAGCCAAAGCCGTTGTGCAAAACGTGGTCTTCAATAGTGCAAACGACTTCCACGCTGCGGGCAAAAAATTCCAGCGTCCCGGTGTCGAGCGGTTTGATCCAGCGCGGGTTAATGAGCGCGACCGAAATTCCCTTCTGCTCCAGTTTCTTGGCTGCTTCCTCCGCCACTTCGAACATGTTGCCGAGTCCGAAAATCGCAACCTCTCGCCCATGCTGCACCACTTCGGCTTTTCCGATCTCGAGTAGTTTCGGTTCAGGCTTCGGTTTCGCGCCCGTGCCCGACCCGCGCGGATAACGGATTGCAATCGGACCGGCGTTGTAGTTTGCCATCGTCCAAAGCATGTCCACGAATTCATCTTCGTCCTTCGGCTGCATGTGCACCCAATTTGGGATATGCCGGAGATAACCGATATCGAACAAACCGTGATGAGTCGGTCCATCGTCCCCGCTCAATCCGGCGCGGTCCATGCAAAGCGCGACGTTTAGTTTCTGAATTGCCATGTCGTGAATCGCCATGTCGTAGGCGCGTTGGAAGAAAGTCGAATAAATCGCGAGGAACGGTTTCAATCCCTGCGTGGCCAGGCCGCAGGCAAACAGCGCAGCATGTTCTTCCGCGATGCCGACATCGTAATAGCGGTCGGGATGCGCCGCTTGAAAAAATCCGAGCCCCGTGCCGCTCGGCATCGCCGCGGTGATGGCAACGATGTTCTTGTTGGAATCGGCGAATTTGGCCAAGGTTTTACCGATAATTTCCGAGTAGGTCGGCGTCGGCGTCGGCGCGGTTTCTCCGGTCTCGAGTTTGTATTTGCCCAGCCCGTGGAACTTGTCTGGCTTGGCAATGGCCGGCTCGTATCCTTTCCCTTTTTTCGTTAGGATGTGCAGCAGCACCGGTTCTTCCTGCGTTTTCAAAAACTCGAACGTTTTGATCAGCAACGGAATATCGTGCCCATCGATCGGCCCATAATATCGCAGGCCGAGTTCTTCGAAAATCACGCTCGGCACGAGCAAATTTTTGACCCCTTCCTCAAACTTGTGGGCGAGATGCACCGCGCCTCTGCCCGCGACCGCTTTGATAAACCGGCGCGCTTTTTCGTGAAGCCCCGCGTACATCGGATGAGTGGTGATAGTGTTGAAATAGGAAGCGATAGCTCCCACATTTTTAGCGATCGACCATTCGTTGTCGTTCAGCACAACGATGAAACGCTTTGTCTGCGATTTGGCGTTGTTCAGCGCTTCGTAACTGATCCCGCAGGTGAAAGCGGCGTCGCCCGCTACTACCACCACGTGTTGATCATCAGCGCCGCGCAAATCGCGTCCCACTGCCATCCCCAGCCCGGCCGATAAGGCCGTGCCGGCGTGTCCCGCTCCGTAGCAATCGTGTTCGCTTTCCGTGCGCAACAGAAATCCGTTCAACCCCTGGTATTGCCGCATCGTCCCGATGCGATCGAGACGGCCGGTAAACATTTTGTGGACGTAACCCTGGTGGCTGACATCGAAAACGAAGCGGTCCCTCGGAGTATCGAAAACGCGATGCAGCGCGATGGTCAATTCGACCACGCCGAGATTGGGCCCAAGATGGCCTCCGGTCTGCGAGAGGACTTTGATCAGCTCCTCGCGCACTTCCTGGGCAAGCCGCGGCAAATCTTGCTCGCGGATCGCCTTAACATCGGCCGGTCCGCGAACGCCGTCGAGCAGGCGCGTCCCGTTTTTAGAAGAGTCTGACGTCATCGTTATCCTTTTCCTCCATTGAATCCGTAATAGACGCAGCAATTGGCGGTTCCGCTGCGGCAAAATCTTTCACCGATGTTTTCCCGGCATGATCGCGGGTGATGATTTGGATCTTCTGCTCGGCGTGGGTGAGACGGTCCTGGCAAACTTTCACCAGTTTCATTCCCTCCTCATAACGCACCAGCAAATCTTCCAGCAACATTTTCCCTGATTCCATCTCCTCCACGATTTTTTCCAGCCGCTCCATAGCCGTTTCGAAACTTGTTTCCGATTTCTTCGCAGAACTAGCCATGGCAAACGTTCAATTAAGCATAGTGGCGCGTAGAAAAAAGCCCTACTTCCGTCGACTCCGCCAGTTTCGCCTCCCTAAATTGGTAAACTAGCGCGCAGGCGAACCAGTCCCGCGGTCGCTGGCGGCGGCAGAAATTTGCCGTAATAAATAGGGGTGAGGACGCCGTGGTTGCTCATTGTTAGCCTGGCAGTTTTCGCGAGTAGCGCGCATGGGCAAGGCATGGCCCGCTCCGCGGCACGAAGCAATCCCCCGATAGGGGTGCCAGGTACATCGCGGCCGACGAGCGCCGCCAGTCCGGCTCGGACTTCAAGCGATCCCACCGCTACCCAGGGGGTCCTGATCGATGTAAACAGTAATCTCGGTCGCGGCATCTACGCCGAAGTGAGTCAGAGTTACAGGGAAGCGGTTAAATTGCTAACTCTCGCGATAGAAGACGAACGCGGGGAAGTTATTAAAGTTGCGTTAGCCTACCGCTTTCGCGGGTTGGCTTACAAACATCTCGGCCGCCGCGATGAAGCTCTAAATGATTTTCTCGAGGTAATTCGGATCCAGCCGAAGCTTGATCTTGGCTACTACGACGCCGGAGTTATCTACAATCTGACAAATCGCTACAAAGAAGCGGTCGATGCCATGACACGTGCGATTGACTTGCGACAGGATGATCGGGGTTTGGGGCGACGTAGAGGTGAGCGCGGGAATGCTTATTTTCATCTGGGTCAATTGAAACGAGCGCAAGACGACTTCGTCGCCGCAGTGCGACTCGCTCCGCACGACGCCGACGTGCTGAATAACGCTGCCTGGTTTCGCGCGACCTGTCCCGATGCATCTTTTCGCAACGGAAAAGAAGCGGTCGAACTGGCTTCGCGGGCATGCCAGTTAGATAAATGGAAGGATGCCGATCAAATCGACACCCTGGCGGCGGCGCACGCCGAGGCCGGTAACTTCGCTGAAGCCGAACGCTATCAGCTAAAAGCGCTCTCCCTCCTGTCCACCGATGAGACGCTCCGCCCCAAGTTTCAGGCGCGTCTCAAACAATACCGGGCGAAGCAGCCTGTGCGGCAGGAGATCGGGCAAGGCTAAACGCCAACGGCGTCTTTCGGAGAACGCAAACGCCCTCGCGTGCAACGCCAACACAGCTCGCACTTCGGTGCCTCAACGAAAGAGCTACTCTTTCTTTTTTTCGGTAAAAGATACGGCGGCAGTATCCAGGTTGTAATAAGCGCCTACCACGTTAATCGCTCCGGTCTCAACCTCCTTCTTCAGGACAGGTTCAGAGGAGCGCAACCCCTCTACCACATTATCTATGTTCGCTTTGACGGTCGCTTCCACGTCCGCCCCACGAGTAGCTTCCACGGCGGGCTGGATGGCGGTGACGAGCGAGTTGATGTGCGCGGGCGCTTCAGCGTTTGAATCGATAGTTTCCTTGGCCGCCTGCACCGCGCCGCAGCGCTGATGGCCCAGAACGACGATGAGCTGAGCGCCCAGGTGCTCGACCCCATACTCGATGCTGGCAAGGGCGTGATCGTCGAGAACATTGCCTGCCACGCGAATCACAAATAAATCGCCCAGACCCTGGTCGAAAAGCACCTCCGGCGAAGTGCGGGAATCCGCGCAGCCGAGGACAATCGCGAACGGCCGCTGGCCCTTCGCCAGTTCCGCCCGACGCTTGGAGTCCTGATGCGGATGCTGGAGCTTCCCAGCGACAAAGCGCTGGTTGCCCGCCTTCAGGCGCGCGAGAGCGTCAGCGGGCGATACTTTTGCGGCGGCATCGGCGTGTTCCGGCTCTTTGGCGATCGTGCCCAACGGAAGGGATAGCACGATGGCTGCGACGGCGGTAGTCAGAATGGAGAACTTGGATTTCATGGTTTTGATTGCGAGCGATGTGTGCATTGCTGTTGTGAGATTGTTCAGCGGCCTAACAAGGCCAGCGGCGGCTGGCAAACTCTGAATGTTCTATTAATCAAAAAACGGGATGAAACAAGCGAGCTAACCGGTGTCGCCCCTCGGTAAGCTAGGGGCGTTGTCCTGTCGCAGGTCATGAGCCCTTATTGAATGGTCAAAACCACATCGCAGGGTGGGTGACTGCCGTCACAACCGCTGGAGACATTGGGGCAAGTGGACCGGAGCGGCATCCATAAACTAAAGCTCTGTGCCGCCGATGGAGTATCGCCTTGGATAATCGACGACGATAGCTCGGACGTCAGTGAGGGCTTTCACTGAGTGAGCAGTGTCTGGAGGAACGACCACCGCACATCCAGGACCAGCCACCTGAGTCTCAGCGGCGATTTTGATCTCAAGCTCGCCATCGATGACGTTCCAGACTTCGTCGTTTGGATGCGAATGCTCATGAATCCACGCACCCGCCGCGACAGCATAGTACGCGAACGTCATGTTTTGGGAATGAAAGAATCGGCCTTTCCACCCTGCTCGTGGCTCCTTTACGTTAAGACGGTTCGTGTCAATAAATGTCATGGCGGTCACTAACGAGACCAAGCTCACGCGCCTCGGCAAGCTGCCGCCTGCCGCAGGCCGTGAACCTGCCGAATGATCGAAACGGCAGCGTTTGGTTAGGTCTTTGGAGGCGCATGGTTTACTCGTCTTCGGCCTCACCAAATTGGAGATGCGCATGCTCGAACGACTCGCGAAGCATCTGGAGCATGTTAACGAGAAACTGTTCTGCTCCGTCCTCCTGGATTGTGCGCGCCGCCGCGTGTACCCATGCTGCTTCGGGAACGAGCCCGGGATAAGGTCCGATCCCAGCGTAGCATGGATTGCAGATAATACCGCGCACGTGCTCAGGATTCCACGGGCCTTCATCGCCGCTAAGGCGACGAACTGCGTTGGGTTTTGGTAACGGCTTCTCGCTGTCGTCAGTGAAGATATCGGTAAGATTCATTGTTGGTATCGAGCATTAATGTCTAACGAGAACAAGCTCAGCCACGGCTCCGGCAGTCGCAAGCGGCAGGTTGTGAAAGCACACTAGTTTACATCGACATCCGATGCATGACGCAGTGGAGCCGTTGGCTGGAGCGCTTGGTTAGGCGACGCGGTCGCCAGCGCGCGGGCACACGTGGCGCAGACGCATCGGACGCCGCGGTCCTTGGCCGGGACTGCTTCGAGCATGTCCTCTGTGAGCCTTATGCTCGTGCACCAGCAGGCGCTAACTGACTCATCTTCGGCCATGGCACAGCCATTAGGCTGATCGCATAGCGGGCATTTCTGCTCGTCGCTCATTAGTGCATCTAGCATTCGTAGTGTTCGATTGCGCCTAACGAGATATATACGAAAGTTCGTATTTAATTGCGAACATTTTTTCGTCTATTTCGGCTTGGATGTCAGCGAGAAGCGGCGGGTTCATCGCAATCCAAGGGACTGCGAATGCCAAGACCTGGCCGGTTGAGGACATGATCAGAGCGCGGAGCACGGAACAAGGAGCGGCGAGTGGAGAATGTGATCAGGATGCACGGAACGGGACACGCGGGCAGGCTGCCGCCCGTGGTCAGTTCACTCTTTTCGGTAAAGGCCGCGCACTGGAGCGATGGTATCAGACGCACGGAGTTGGGAGCAATGGGCAAGGAGCGGACGGCGACAGCGCCGCGTTATCAGTTATGGGTTCTCAGCTATTGAGGGGTGCAGCCGAGCCGCCTCCGCCCAAGGCTACGGACGCGCCAGGCGCGCCTGCCTCTGCAGGCACCCAGCTATCGTCGATCGGCAGAATTCCAACAGGAAGGGGAATTGAATGGTTAGAGATCCTTCGACTTCGCTCCAGCCTTCGCCTGAGCTACGGCCCGGCAAGCAGGATGACAAAAAAGGAGAATCGAGCCGCGTAAAAGGCTCCGCCTCACGCGGCGGGGCATGATCGGACCGCGCGAGGCGCCGCGTTATCTGTTATCTGTTCTTAGTTTGTTGGAGGATGCAGGCGACACGCCTGTCTTTACAGATTTCAGATCAAACCTCGAACTAAGCCGCTTGGCACAAGCGCCTCTACAATTCTAATTGTCCAGAAGTCGGCGGAGCCGGTTTCGTCGCCGCGGCGATCTACGGCGCGAGAAGGAGGATTATTCTACTACTCGAATGGTCCAAAAATCTGCTGATAGATCAGCATCGGTCAGGTAAGCGAAGGGGATGGTGAAGTAGCCGCGCATGCCCCAGCTTGTTCCCCAACTATTCCGGCAAATGAACCAGCGGCGCTTGATATCGTAGCCGACGGCGCAGACGGCGTGACCACCGAGGACGTGCTCGCCTGAGGCAGGCATCGGAACATGGCCGGTGCGGGCTACCGTGTTAGTTTCGAAGCTTTCGTAAACAGTGAAGCCAAAGACGAAAGGATAACCCGAAGCCAGGCAGCCTTGCATCTGTGAGAGCGATTGAACCAATCGTTGATAGCTCACGGCGGTATGCTTCGCCCCTTCCGCGTAGCAGGCAGCGGACGGTTTGGTTTTGAACCGGGCAATAAGATACGGCCACATTGGCTCGGGACAGGCACCTTGTTTGGCCACGGTCTTGATTCCGTCGCGGAGCATGGCGCCGGCGTCGGTGTTGACGGTGCCTTCGATGACGCGCTCGTTGTAATAGATGAAGAGACGCGAGGGAATGAAGATCTGCGGGAGCTTCTCTTTCATCTGGTCGAACTCGATGGCGCCGCCAATGGCATTGGCGGTGCAACTTCCCAACTGGCCCTGATCGTAAACGGGCGGGCATTGTTTGCGCAGATCGATCCTGGCCGGTAAGGCGCGGAGAAAGGCCGGCGGCGCGGCGTAAAGATAATCGCGCTGGTCCGGAATGTCAGGGATCCAGCCGTAGCGTTTGATTTTTCTGATGCGGGTCGTCGATGTTGACGATCGCCTGGCGGCGGAGACGCGGCCAGCGACCGCGGCTACAGAGGGAGATTTGCGGGTGGTGCGGCGTTTTTTCGGCATGAAAGGAGGTTAGTCGGGACAAAACCGATTACGAGCATGAGTCGAAGAGGGAACACGTCGAACGCCGAACATCGAACGTCGAAGCATCCTTCGCATTATCGGTTATCGGTCCTCAGTTATCGGGGAAGTCGAGGATCCAGCGGCAAGAAAAGCTCGCCGCGTGAGGCGGAGCCTTTTACGCGGGCGAAACTTTTTTTGAAAATGGGTAAGGCAAAATTCATTGCCACCCGCGAAATTGTGATTGAGTTCGTTTTCTGATTGTGCGAGAACGGATTTGTTCCTGGGTCGGTTACGCGCCCCACCGGACGGATTCAATAATCCGCCTGACACGCGGCCGGCCCGGTGAACGTTTTTTTTTGTCCGATGCCGAACTGCGAGTCTTGCACCGGACTGGCGGTTGCGCGCGATTATTCAGTCGCAGGATGGCAGCGGGTGGATCGAGCAGTCGTGCCAGTCCGGCTGGGACCTCGATGCCAACGCAAGGCGGCGAAAGCCGCACCGCATTATTAATTAACATCGCCCGGCGGAGCGGCCGATCCACCGGTGCGTGCTTCCCACCTGAGGCGTGACAAACCAATCGATGGCAAAGAGGAGTCAGTGCAGGCGACACGCCTACCTCTACAGGAGCAAGGGTCGAAAGTATTGTTTAGGTGGGCGACGTAGAACTTGCCTCGCGACCGTCGAGTAGGCGATGGATGGTATGCCGCAGGCGCTCCCAATCGACCGGCTTGGTGAAGTGCGCCGCGAAGCCCGCCGCTTTGGCCGCGGCGACGTCACTCTCCGATCCGAAACCGCTAAGAGCAATTCCACGCAACTGACCGGAATCACCCAGTTCCCCCATCAAATCCAGGCCACTGCCATCAGGTAAACCGAGATCGCTGATCACCAGTTGAAAATGGCGTTTCGCCGCCAGATCGCGCGCACTGGCGAGAGTCGATGCATACCCGACCTGATACCCCGCATTTTCCAGCATCCGGCGCAAGGCCCGCGCCGTATCTTCATGATCTTCCACGAGCAAGATTTCCGCGCGGTCCCTGGCGCTACCGTCGCCATCGAGCGGATAAGCCGGGCCTTCGAGTAACGACGTTTCCATCGCTTTCAGTTTGATGGTGAAAGTGGCGCCGGTGCCTTGGCCTCCGCTCTGCACCGAAATTTTGCCGCCATGTAAATCGATAACGCGCTTGGAAATGGCGAGGCCGAGACCGAGTCCCCCGTAGCGATTGGTCATGCCCTTTCCACCTTGTTCGAAGGCGTCGAAAATGCGCGGCTGCAATTCGGAATTAACCCCGATCCCGGTATCGGTGAAATCGATAATGATGTAGTGCTCGGCGTCGTTGCGCGTGCTGATGCAGAGCTGGCCGCGCGCGGGAGTAAATTTGACCGCATTCTTGATGATGTTCCAAAAAACCTGCTGCAATCGGGCGGCATCGGCCCAGCAATGATGTTCCTTGGCCGCAAGATCTTGTTGAACCTGGATTTGCTTTTCGTTTAAATCGCTGGCCGAAATTCCGAGCGCGTAACTAAGCGATGCGTGCACATCGATGGCATCGTTCCGCAGCTCGAGTTTGCCATGAGCGATGCGAGTGAGATCGAGGAGGTCATCGATGAGGAGCGCTTCGAGCTCGACGTTGCGCCGGAGCACATCCAGATCCCGCCGCGCGCTATCTGGAATGTCATGATTGCGCTGAAGAGAAGCAATGGTCATGAGCACGGGCGTAAGCGGGGTGCGCAATTCATGGGAGAGCATGGCGAGGAACTGGTCCTTGGCGCGGTTCGCCTCCTCCGCATCTTGTTTCGCTTTTTTGAGTGCGTCCTCCGCGTTTTTGCGTTCTGTGATTTCGAGAATGGTGCCGAGGAATCGCGCCGGCCGGCCGGCATCGTCGAGGAGAACGCGTCCCTTTTCCTCCAGCCAGCGCTCCCGTGAATTAACAACGTCTCGGGCGCGATAATGGATTTCGTAGTGACCACTACTGCCCGGACTTAAAACCTCGCGCATCGTCTCGTGAATGATATGGCGGTCGTCCGGATGAATGGCGTTGAGATAGGTCATGTAATCTGGCTTGGTGCCGGCAGGCAGACCGAATAATTCATTGCAACGGTCGGACCAACGAATCACGCCTACGGCGGGGTAATAATCGAAGGTGCCAACGTCGGCCGCCTCCAAAGCGAGGCGCACTCGTTCTTCCGCGACGAAAAGGCGGTGCTCATTTTCGCGCAACCGTCTTTGTTGCTCCATCATTTCGCTGATATCGGCGCGATAAATCGTAAGACCATCGCTGCTGGGATAAATCCGAGTATCGACCCAGCGTCCCCACGGTTTGTAAAAAACTTCGAACTGATCGGGTTGTTGCGTTTCCACGGCGCGATGACAGCGCTGATAAAATTCGGTGCCGACCGCTTCGGGAAAAATTTCCCAGATTACATGGCCCACCAGTTCTTCTCTCTGCTTTCCCGTCAATTCGAGAACGCGCTTGTTCACGTAGGTGTAGCGCCAGTCGCGATCGAGGACGGAGAAAGCGTCGCTGATGCTGGCGAGGGCGGCTTCGCGTTGGTCGAGCAAATCCTGGATGGCGCGCAGCGCTGCGCGTTGGTGCCGACGTCTTTGCGCCGCCGCTCGCAATGCGGTCACAAGTGCGACTATTCGGAACGGAGGTGGAAGGAAAAGCACGTTGGCATCGCCAAGGATTTCAAGCGCACACTGCCTCGCCTTCTTTCCGCCGCTCCCGGCCTTTGCCAAAAGAATCACCGGCACGTCCGACCAGGGCGGTTGAGTCGCGACAGCCTTGGCCAGGAGATGGATTCTCGACGGCGCCAGCGTTGCTTGCGCCAGGACGATGGCGTCCGTAGAGCAATCGAAGCGTTTGATCACTTCGGTCAGATTCTTGCAGGCCCGCACGCGGAAGCCCTGCTTGGCCAGCGTTGACATTAAACCTTTGCCACCCGGCACTGCGACTAAAACGGTGCCCGCGGTTTCACCCGGCTTTTCCATTTGCGAATCAACGGACAATTTACTTCAGAGCGGATTATTAGCGAGCGCGATCATGTTGTGGGTGGATCGAGCAGTCGTGCCAGTCCGGCTCGGACCTCGATGCTAAAGCAAGGCGCGAAACGCCGCCTTTTATTAGCATCGCCCGACGGAGCGGCCGATCCACCTCGTCAGCATGCGCTCTCCGGATTGGATCGTTCCCTTGGCGCTCGGCAGGTACAAGTGCGTCGGTTCGCGCCGAAAATTTTCGCGGGTCGATTGCCTGGACAACGTTTCGATGCTGTTATCGCGCATGACGGAACGAACTCCGGCCGAGCTTGGCTACCGAATGCCAGCCGAATGGGAGCGGCACGAAGCCACATGGCTCTCCTGGCCGCGGCGTGAGGGAATTAGCTTCCCGGGATCGTTTGATCGGGTGTTGCCGGCCTTGCGTGCGATGGTCGCAGCGCTGATCGAATCCGAACGCGTTTGCATTAACGTTTGTAACGGGGCGCACGAAGCGGAAGCGATGGAAGTGCTGCGCGATCTCGATCCCGCGCGCATTACCTTTCATCGCATTCCCACCAACGAACCGTGGTGCCGCGATCACGGCCCGGTTTTTCTAACGAGAAATAAGCAACCGCGCCTTGCCATCGTGGATTGGGATTACAACGCCTGGGGCGGGAAATATCCGCCATGCAACCTCGATGAAGTTGTGCCGACCCGTGTCGGCGAAATTCTGCATGTTCCGGTTTTTTACCCGCGGATGATTTTGGAAGGCGGCTCGATTGAAGTAAACGGCGCGGGCGCACTGCTCACGAGTGAATCGTGTCTCCTCAACGAAAATCGTAATCCGAATTTGAAGCGCGATGAGATTGAACAACGACTGCGCGATTATCTGGGGGTGCGGGAGGTTCTCTGGCTGGGCCAGGGGATCGAAGGCGACGACACCGATGGTCACATCGATGATCTGGCGCGTTTTGTTCGCGAGCGTGTGGTCGTGACGGTGGTGGAGGAGGGGCGCGATAATCCGAACTATCAGGCGTTGCAGGAAAATCTTGCGCGCTTGCGTTCGATGAAAATCGGGGGCGCGCCGCTGGAAGTTTTCGAACTGCCGATGCCGAGGAGAATCGTGCGCGAAGATTTGGTTCTGCCAGCGAGCTACGCCAATTTCTATATCGCCAACAATTGCGTTTTGCTGCCAACGTTCGCCGATCCGATGGACGAACCGGCGCGCGAAACGCTGCAAAGATTATTCCCGAATCGCAAAGTGATCGGGATCGATTGCCGCGAATTAATCTGGGGCCTGGGCACGTTTCATTGCCTGACCCAGCAACAGCCGGCGGTGTTGTAAAAGAAAAACGCCCAACGCTCAACGTCCAACATCCAACGTTGAACGAGATAAAGCGGCGCTCTCCGTTGGGCGTTCGGCGTTCAATATATCCTCAGACCGTGGATGCCAGGGCGAGTCGGTGTCTTAACTCGAGGGTGTGGTAGCAATTTTGTCATCCCGAGCGCAAGCGAGGGACCTCACTTTGGTTCGGAAATCACACAAGCCAGGAATGACCTCGGCCAATTGAGAGATTCTCACGCGAACCAGGCTCTGAACGGGCGAGGAATCTCATGAAAATTCGGAGGCCGCTAATCATGCGCGAGGTTCCTCGCTCCGCTCGGGATGACAAAAGCGGCAGAGGGGCTGCCGCACTCCAAAAGCTGGCGCCCCGAAATTCGCGAAGCGTCTTGGACGTGCGCCAGTCCGCTGGTGCGTTCAGTCATCCGCGAACGCCGCCGGTTTGTAACCGCTGGCCAAGATCGCGTCGTGCAGATCGGGCGGGTGGGTTTTTCGGGCATCAAAGGTCACGATTACTCGCTCACGCTTTGTATTTACCCGAACGTCGCACACTCCAGGGATGCGCATGAGCGGTTCGCGCAATTTTCGGAGGCATTCATCGCAATCTTCGCCTTCTGTCGCGATCGCGATTCGCTCCAGCACCGGTTCGTCTGGGCTGCGCGAGTAGTGCGGGTCGGCTGGATCGAGATGCTGGGGATTGAGTGGTTGGACCATCCGTCAATTTACCCGCCCTCTGCCGCTTTGTCATCCCGAGCGGAGCGAGGGACCTCGCCGATGGTTTGCAATATCCGAATCTCGAACAGCCATCGTCGTCAGAGCTTGCTTACGCGCGATATCTCTCAGTCCGGTTAAGCGTCGCCCAAGTTTGTGTGATTGTGTCCCGCAAAGTGGGGTCCCTCGCTTCGCTCGGGATGACGGCAAAAAAACCGCAGCGTTATTTCGAGCCCACCTCCCGCGCGATCGGTTCAAGCACGCGCCAGACATTTTCCACCAGAATTTTATGTCCGGCGGCGTTCGGATGAATGCCATCGGGTAGGTTCAGTTTTGGATCGCCCGCAACACCTTCGAGTAAACTCGGCACCAGCGCTGCGTGATTTTTCGCGGCCAGTTCACCAAACATTTTTACAAACGCGCTGGCATATTCGCTGTCCGGTGCTGCGATCGGAAACTGAATCCCCACGATTACGATCGACGCATTCGGATTGCGCGCCTTCACCTGATCGATAATCGACTGCAAATTTGCCCTGGTCTGTTCGAGCGGAATGCCGTTGAAGGCATCGTTGATCCCAAGCTCGAGGATAAAAATATCGATGGGATGCTCAAGGTGGGGTGGAAGACGGCGCAGCCCACCCTCAGTGGTGCCTCCGCTGGCACTGGCATTGATCACCCGAAAATTCGGACCGATCGCGTGCAATTTCTCGACTAGCAGCATCGGCCAGGCTTGGTGCGGAGTAATGGCAACGCCTTCCGATAAACTATCGCCAAAGGCAAAAATGGTTTTCATTTGCGACGGATCGGTCGCTCGCGCGCAGCCCGGTTGAGCGCAAAACAGCGAAAACAGCACCGGTACCATGACCCTACTTCGCCATTGCCTCGGTCGTTTCCGCATTCTATTTTCTGCGCTCACTCGATTCCGACATTCTCGGAAATCGTGAACCCTGAAAATATTTTAATTTATTATGGCAAACTACGGCATAAACGGATTCGGGCGCATCGGACGCAACGTTCTTCGCGCCATGTCACAAAGCGACGTCAAACGCGTCCGCGCGATTAATGATCTGACCGACACCCACACGCTCGCGCATTTGCTGAAATGGGATTCGGTCCATGGGAAATTCGATGGCGAGATCAGTTACGACGAGCAGAACATTATCGTGCGCGGTCACAAGATCCGCACTTTGAAGGAGCGCGATCCTGGTAACCTGCCCTGGAAAGAGTTGGGCGTTGAAGTCGTGCTGGAATCGACCGGATTTTTTACCAGCCGGGACAAGGCGGAATTGCATATCAGCAAAGCAGGCGCCAAGCGGGTGCTCATTAGCGCGCCGGCCAAAAATCCCGACGCCACCATCTGTATCGGGATCAACGACGACATTTACGACCCGGCGAAAGACACGATCGTTTCCAATGCCAGCTGCACGACGAACTGTCTTGCACCCCTGGCGAAGGTCCTGCACCAGAAATTCGGGGTGCAGCATGGGTTCATGAGCACGATCCACAGTTATACTAACGATCAGCGCATTCTCGATTTTCCACACGAAGATTTACGACGCGCCCGCGCCGCTGCCATTAACATTATTCCGTCGAGCACGGGCGCGGCGAAGGCGATCGGCGAAGTGATTCCAGAATTGAAAGGGAAGCTAAACGGCGGCGCCTTTCGTATTCCGACGCCGGACGGTTCGGTGACTGATTTCACGGCCGTGCTAGAGAAGGATGCGACGGTGGATTCAATCAACGCGGCATTTAAAGAAGCCGCATCGGACAAGAGCTACAAAGGCGTGCTGGAATACAGCGATGAACCATTGGTCTCACAAGATATCGTGGGCAACCCGCATTCTTGCATCTTCGACAGCAAACTTACGCTGACGCTCGGCAACCGCTTCGTGAAGGTGGTCGGCTGGTACGACAACGAATGGGGTTACAGCAATCGTTGCGTGGAGTTGCTGCAGATGCTGGG
>Ga0207701_10002249_pt1 | contig 20098 bp, 22 predicted proteins | sample KBSSwiSSwithPhiX_FD_184294 | JGI IMG/M metagenome (GOLD analysis project Ga0207701, IMG submission 184294) | Switchgrass rhizosphere bulk soil microbial communities from Kellogg Biological Station, Michigan, USA, with PhiX - S5 (SPAdes) (version 2) | ecosystem: Environmental > Terrestrial >... | reverse complement strand
AGCTCTTACGCCAGGAAGGCCACGATGATGATGAAGGTTTCGCCACGACGAGCACGGAGGCCACGAAGCTCTTACGCCACGAAGACCACGAGGATCACGAAGGTTTTATGGTGAAGAAGAGCCCTCACAACGATTGCCTTCGTGATCTTCGTGTCCTTCGTGGCTATTCCTCGTGTGCTTCGTGGCTAGTTCCTCGTGTGCTTCGTGGCTAAGGTTTTACGCCGCGAAGACCACCACGATCACGAAGGTCTCGCCACGAAGAGCACAAAGGTTTTATGCCAAGAAGAGCCCGATGATCAGAAAGATTGCCTTCGTGATCTTCGTGCCCTTCGTGGCTGATTCGTCGTGTTCTTCGTGGCCGAATTCCTCGTGTCCTTCGTGGCTGATTTTTCGTGTCCTCCGTCGCTAGAAGTTCACCGTCAGATTGAATCGCGCGAAGCGCGGGTTGAGCACCGTCGTGGGTCTCAGCCAGCTCGCGCCATTCGAGACGACGTCGTAGACCTGGTTGAACGCGGTCCCGGTGTTTGCGTTGAACAGGTTGTAGAAGTCGAAGCCGACGGTCGTCACCGTCCCGCTGAATCGCAGCACTTTCGCGACTCGCATGTCCACCGAGTTGATGCGATCGGGGTAGACGTCGCCAGGTAAGGTCAGATCGACCGTCTGGAACGCGAGGCCAGGCGCCAGCGGGCGTCCGAGCGACGACTGCTGGAGGATGGCGCTGGTGACGTTGTAATTGGCGGGCACCGACGCGCCATTGGTCGCGACGAACGTGTTGACGGTCGATGGCACCGTGTTTGGCGTCGACCTGAGCGAACCCGCCACGAGCACGTCGATCCGCGGAAGCGTGTAGGTGACCGAACTGCGGAACGTCGTCAGCCACGGTTCGGTGACGGCGCAGGCAGCACTCTGCGCGTTCGCGAGCACGGACAGCGGCGTCACGAAGATCTCGGGCAACGCGTTCGTGACCTCGCAGTAATCACGCACGCCGCGTCCGGTGCTGGTGCCGCCCTGGAAGGTGATGCCGTTGCTGGTGCGCGCATTCACCGAGACGTCGACGCCGTGCCAGTAGGTCGTGACGTCACCATAGTCACTTGCGAAGGTGTAGTAGTTGTCGGTTGCGCCAAGCGGTGACCGCGAGTTCCGTGTGACGAACGTCACCGGATAGCCGCCCCCGTTCGGCAGGTTGGGATTGCTCGGCGCCATGATCGTGGCGGTGTCGAAGTCCTGCGGTCCAATCGCGCGGTTGTCGGTGAAGAAGTGATTGCCCCACACCCGGCGGTTGTAGGCGACGTCCACCGACACTCGCGGCAGCAGCTCGTGCTGGATCGAGATGCCGTACTGCCAGTCATAGGGACGAACTCCCCAGCCGTGGAGCACATCGGGATTGACGACGGTCGTGACGAGCGGGTTGCCGAAGTTCAAATTCTGCCACGGGCCGCAGACGTCACCGCCGGTTGGCCGGTTGTCTTCAGCCACTCTGCTCGACAGATTGCAGTCGACGAGGAAGTTGGTGTTCGAGTCGGTCCACGACCGGTTCGTGGTCTGCTGGAAGGTGACCGCTGGATTCGCGATGGTGTACTGTGCGTCATTGTTTGCGGCCTGCAGGTACTTGCTGACGTTGCCCTTGATCGAGGTCTTGCCGTTTCCAAACAGGTCGTAGGCGGCGCCCATTCGAGGCGTGATGTCGTGGTATCCGGTGACGCCGTCCTGCTCGGGAAACAGATACTTCGTGCCGAACTGGTTGTCGGCGACGACGCCGTTCTCACCCTCGGGGAACCAGCTCCACGCGTGCTCGTAGCGCAGGGCGCCTTGCAGCGTGAGTCGTCCGCGTGTCCACTGATCCTGAATGTAGATGGCGTCGAAGCGCGTGCGATTGCTCTGCCAGAACGGCGCATCGCGCAGCGTGAACTGAATCGGGGTGCGGTTGTTGAAGACGTAGCTGATCTGGCTTCCGGCGTTCTGGAAGTTCTTCTGCACTTGAAACGCCGCCTGATAGCCGATCTTCAGGCTGTGCGCACCGGTGACATAGGTGCCCGAGGCGCGCCAGACGTTGTGGAACTGCTCGTTCGAGCCGGCTGACGACCAGCCGCGATACGTGAAGTTGCCGACCGGTACGCCGCCGAGCGTGCTTTGTTCCTGCACCGGGATGAAGTCAGTCAGCGCACCGCCCGGGATCTGACCGCCGAACCGGCTCGCGAACTGCGAGAATCCGGCCTCGAGCAGCAGCTTGTTCGAGTAGGGGGAGCTCCACGTGAACTGCGTGATCTTCTCGCGGTTGTCCCAGACGTTGCCCGCCTCCGGCGCCAGCGCGCCGAAGAATCCAGCGCCGACGCTGCCGAGTGCAATCCAGTTGTCGCCCCGATCGCGGCACTGCTGGGCGCCCTTGGCATACGCCGATCCGTTGCAGACATTCTGGTAGTCGAGATAGAAGCCAACCTTGTTCCGCGGCGTGGCCTGTCCCGTCAAGCGGATGGCCTCGATCATCTTTGCGGCTGCGCCGCGCGCCGTGAGGGTGTCATCGCGGTCGTAGAACCACTTCGACTGATCGCCCGCGTTCTTGTTGCCGAACAGGCCAGGGATCTCCTGGTGATTCCCGTAGCTCCTGACGTTGTTGTAGAACCAGAGTCGGTCTTTGATGATCGGGCCGCCGATGGCGAAGTTGGTGTCCCAGTTCTTGATCAATCCGGGGACCTGAGTCAGGCCGTAGCCGATCAGTTGGTCGTCGAGGTTGTTGCCCTGCGACCACTTGCCCGCAACGCTCAGGAAGCCGGTGCCGCTGAAGGTGTTTCCACCGGTCTTTGGGATGAGATTGAACGCCGGGCCGCCGCGATCCACCTCACCGAGTCCGCCTGAGATCGTCACCTGGATCTCGGACGATTCGCCGATCGGATAGCCGAACCCCGCTACACCGCCGCCGTTGAAAGCGGAGCCGACGTTCATGCCGTCGATCTGAATCGTGCCTTCGTTGCCGCGCCCGCCGCGCGCGGTGAAGAAGTTCGTCGAGACACCGGAACTGACGTCCAGGCCGGTGGCCTGAATACCCGGCACCGTCGCGAGGAGGTTGCCGTAGCCGCGCGAGGCGGGAATGGCCTGCACCACCGAATTCGACAGCACCATCTGTCTTCGGGTACTGGTCTGCGTATCGACGACCGGTGATTCACCAGTCACGGTGATTGTTTCCGTCAGGGCTCCGACACGCATGTCCGCGTTGATCGTCGTGACGCCGCTGCCGGTCACCTCGACGCCCTCGCGGCTGACGGTTGCAAAGCCGGGCAGCGTAAAAGTGACCTTGTAGATCCCTGGAGGCAGATCGGGAATTCGATAGAGTCCGGTTGAGTCGCTGACCCCGGTTCGCACCTTTTCGATCAGGACCGGGCTCGACGCTTCGACGTTCACACCGGGCAGCACAGCGCCCGAGGTGTCCTTTACGAAGCCAGACAGTGTCGCCTGGGCAAAGACGGTTGCCGGCAGGATCACGAACGACGCAAAGGCGACCATCACACGTCTCATCACGAGCATGCTTTCTCCTTCTGGCGGGTTCCGCACAGGTTTGCGACAACGATGTGGCGTTACATGCTAGAAAGCAGAGGGGATCCAGTCAAATGGCCGTTATTGCGCGTCATTGATGCCTGGAAACGGATCAACTCCCAAACCTCCAACTCTCAACTTCCAAGCGCTCTCGTGGTTTGGGAGTTGGAAATTGGGAGTCGGGAGTTGACAGTGACTCTGTGCTGGATGGACGAGTGACCATGGACACACAAAGAGATCGCACCCGACGCTCCTTCGTAATGGCAGAGGCGGTGGCCATACTCACGCGAACGCCACGCACACTGGATGACCTTCTACGCGGCCTTCCAGACGGCTGGATCGCCGCGAATGAAGGGGAGAACACGTGGAGTCCTTTCGACGTCATCGGACACCTGATTCACGGTGAACGCACCGACTGGATCCCGCGTGCCCGGATCATCCTGGAGCATGGCGAAACGCGCGCGTTCGAGAAGTTCGATCGCTTTGCGCAGTTCGCCGACTCGAGCGGGCGAACACTCGCCAGCCTGCTCGACGAGTTTGCGACCCTGCGTCAGGCAAACCTGCGCGAGCTGGAGTCGCTGCGCGTGAGCGGGGATGACCTCGACCGACGCGGCCGACATCCTGAACTTGGCACCGTCACGTTGCGTCAGTTGTTGGCCACGTGGGTCGCGCACGATCTGGATCACGTCGTACAGATCTCCAGAGTGATCGCGCGACAGTACTCGGATGAAGTCGGTCCTTGGCGCGGCTACCTGAGGATCATCAGCGGCACGCAAGGGTGATGCTAGTCAACTCCCAACTCCCAACCGCCAACTTCCAACTTTGCGTCCTTGGGAGTTGGGTTTTGGGCGTTGGGAATTGACAAGCCCTCTTTGAAGGTCAATACACCGGGACCTGGGATGACGATACGCGGTTCATGCCGGTACCGTCTCTCATGGTCACCGACACGATGAGCGATGTCCCCCTCATGTCACACGTGAACGGATGCGTGAAGGGAAACTGGCGCACGCCAAAGCTGGCGACCGTCAGGCTGCCGAATTGGCGTGTGAGCGACGAAGAATCGAAAATCGTCGGCGGCGAGGTGCGGCCGAACGGATTCGTCGGCTGGATGCGCACTTCCGCGAGCGTGAGCGGTCGTGTGCCTGCAGTGACGTTGAGAACAAAAGGAACCGGGAATGGCGACACCCCCGGACAGTGCGCAAGGATGCCATCGCGACCCAACGGGGACGGTGCGACTCCCACGAGATCGAGCTGATTCGTGAAGGCTGTAGGTGATGGGGCGACGGATTTGTCAGCGTCTTCACACGCAGATGCGGCGCAGCACAGGAGCGAAATTGCGATTACCGAGGGGAGCCCTGGTCTCATTTGCCACCTCCAAAACAGACTCGACAGTCTTTGCCGGCGAGGTGCTACTATCCGGCGCCATGAGATGGCGCCTTTTTACCGTACTCGTGCTCTCCGGCGCACTGGTTCATGCGGCTGGGACGGAGCCCATCCCGACCGCAAAACCCGAGGATGTGGGCCTGTCGTCGGCTCGCCTCGATCGAATCGGACAGGTTCTGCGTGCCGAGATCGATCACGGACGCATGCCGGGCGCCGTCATCGCGATCACCCGACGAGGAAAACTCGTCTATTACGAGTCGTTTGGATACCTGGACAAGGCGGCCGGAACGCCGATGGCCAAGGACGCGATCTTCGTCCTGGCATCGATGACCAAGCCGATGGCGTCTGTCGCCGCGCTGATCCTCGCCGAGCGAAGCGAACTGCTGCTCAACGATCCGATCGGCAATTACCTTCCTGCCCTCAAGGACATGAAAGTCGCGACGGCGACCGGCACCGAACCTGCGCGCCGTCAGCCGACGCTGCAGGACATGATGCGCCACACTGCGGGCGTGACCTACGGCAATCAGGGCACCACCGAACTTCACAAGCGATATCCCGCTGGCAGCGTGGCTGACACCATGAGCGGTCCGCAGTTCCTCGACACGCTCGGCAAGCTGCCGCTGCACTATCAACCCGGGACGATGTGGGATTACAGCTTTGGCCTCGACGTCACCGGCCTGGCGGTGGAAGCGGTGACGAAGCAGCGGCTCGGTGACTTTCTGCAGGCGCGGGTGTTCGGGCCGCTTGGCATGGTGGACACCGGGTTCGTCGTGCCCCCGTCGAAAGCCGCGCGTATCGCCCGGCCGCTTCCGCGCGATCCCGAAACCGGCGCGCCACCGTCATTCCGCGAGCCCATCACGCCGTGGCAATTCGACTGCGGCGGCGGCTGCGCGTCAGGAACGGCACTGGACTACACGCGATTCGCGATGATGCTGCTCAACAAAGGCGCCGCCGGTGGAACGCGCATCCTCAGTCGCAAGACCGTGGAGTACATGACGTCAGATCAACTCGGGCCGGACGTCAACGTCGAACGGCTGCACAACTTCGCCGTCGAGCACATCGCGGGCTACGGGTTCGGTCTCGGTGTTGCCGTGCGGCGGCAGGCCGGCGTCGCCGGCGTGCCCGGCACGCCTGGAGAGTTCCTGTGGAGCGGCGCGCAAGGGACGATGTTCTGGGTTGATCCGAAGGAAGAGATGACGGTCGTGTATCTCGGCAACACGCCCGGACCGATCCGCCGCCACTACCGGGAAGTGATCAAGACACTGGTGCTCCAGTCGATCGCCGATTGATCGCGCGCCCCCACGAGGATCGGATCTCGACGGATGTCAGAACGACGTGGCAGCCGGTGGTGGTCCGAGTGCTCTGGTTGATTTCTGGCCCGGGCGTTGCACCTCCGAAAGCGCGAGCATTGCCGCGCTAACAGGAGAGTTCCATGAAGAAGATCACCGCACAACTGCCGGTATTCGCTGCAATCGTGGCGACGAGGGCGGCCTTGGCGTTCGGGCTGGGGCTGCTGGTTGCTGCAAAGATTCCGGAGCATCGTCGGCGGCGAATCGGCCTCGCTCTCGTCACACTCGGGGCCATGACGACGATTCCTGCCGTGAGATTCGTAAGGGCTCAGCTTCGCGAGGGCTGAAACGATCAGCCACCGGTGCGAGCGACGGTTCCGCCCCTGAAACCGCCGGCGTCATACGACGGACCATAGAGCGACGGCACCTTCGCCCCCATTGGCCGCAGATACGTCGATAACTGTCCGCGATGGTGGATGGTGTGGTTGAGAATGATCTGAAGCAGCACGATTGCCGGAAACGTCCGGAGCCCGTAGAAGTCCACCGTCCGCAGCAGCTCGTCTCCGCTCGTCGTCTCGAGGCGCTTCACGGCCGGGTCGAATCGTTCGGTGTACCAAGCAAGGATATCGGATGGCCTGCGGATATCGTCGGGCGTGGGTTTCAGGTCATGAGGAAACACGCCCGAGGCGATGGCGTCGAGATATTTGATCTCGGCTGACACGATATGCCACGCGAGATCCAATGCGCTGCGCGAGTCGGGGTGCGGCCGATAGTCTGCGCGCTCAGGAGGTATCGCGGCGATGACGGCGCTCGTCATCGGGTGCTCCGCTTTCAGCGCCGGAATTCCCAGCGATTGAAGCATGAACGCCGCCTGATCGGACGTCAGCGAAGACATGCGCGAACGATATCACGAACATTTCGGTCGTCTACCTGGCGATTGCATTCAACGCACGGCGACGGCGTGACGCGCGTCTCGGAGATCTGACGTTCTTCGCGCTCGCGCGCGCGTGAAGGCCGTCGACCAGTGCAGTCAGCGCGTTCTCCCACAACTGCTCGGAGTCGAGATCCGTATCAGCCCACCAGCCCCGCAACTCCATGGACGCGAGCCCCTGGCACAACGCGGAGAGTTGCGCGACGACGGCGATAACGGGGTGGTTGCCCAAGAGTCCGGCATCGGCGCATTTCTGGACGAGCACCTCCAGCCGGTGAAGACCCTGCAGTCCTATCTCGTAGTCCTCAGGCCGGGGACGAATGTTGGGAGCGACTCGCTCGAAGGCAAGGCGGAAAAGGTTTCGAGATCGTGGACATTCTCAATCACGCACAGCCGTCACTCCTGAACAGTTATCCGACGATGCTGCCAGCGCTGTGCGAGGAGGCACGCAGCGGGCGTCTGCGCATCAAGCCGGCGTTCATCTGGGTTACATCGGAGCCGCTGCTGCCGGAATTACGGAAGACGATCGAGGCGACGTGGAACGTCCCGTTGCTGAATACGTGGGTGTCGAGCGAGTCGATCGGCGCATCATTCCCCTGCACGTCGGGCACGGGCTTTCATGTTGCAGAGGATCTCAACATCATCGAACCCGTCGACGAACGCGGCAGGCGAGTGCTACCAGGCACGCTGTCGGCGAAGATTCTGGTGACGAACCTGCACAATCACATCATGCCTCTCATACGCTACGAGATCACCGACCGGTTCGAGGTCTCGACGAGCGAGTGCGGATGTGGGGCGCAGTATCTCAAGATGGAGGATGTGCCCGGGCGGCAGGAGGATATCTTCGAGTACGAACACGGCGTTCGCGTCCACCCGATCACGTTCGATTCCGTTCTCGGCAAAGAGCCGTCGGTTCACGAGTATCGCGTCAGGCAGACCGAACAAGGCGCCCAGGTCGAGCTCATCAGCCGGTCGACCGTCGATGTGGAGCGCCTGCGCAAAGCGCTCGAGACGTGCCTCGTCTCATCGGGTCTGACGGAGCCGCAAATTGAACTTCTCCGGGTGGACAGTCTGCGCGGCCAGGAGAGTGGAAAGCTCAAGCGATTCGTGTCGCTCTCACGGGTCAGGATGACCGAGGTCGCGCAGCACTGATGCGTTCCTAGAACGTCTTGTTCTTGGTGGGCTGTCCGCTGCGGAATTCGTGAGACAGGTTGTAGTAACCCGCTGTCGTGAGCGTGATGGTGATTTCCTGATCTGTGGTGTTCTCCCAGTACCACCCATGGATGCCCGGGAATGGAGCCGTCAGCGTTCCCGACGCTTCGCTCTTGCGATCGACTTTCTCGTAGGTCTGCGCGTAGCCGCGCGGCGCGCCGTCGGGCTCGGCGTGAAACTCGTAGTTCACCGGTCCCGTCGTCTTCCACGAGTAGAGGAGCGCCTCACCCTTGTCGAGGCGGTACTTGTATTCCATCCCCTGGCGCGCGGCGACCTTGAACTCAACGGTCTCCTGTTTGAATGGACGATCCTGCGCGACGACGATCGTTGCCTGGCCAGTACCGTTCGCCGTCGATTGCGAGAGCGCCTCCACCTGCTGGCCCACGACGCCGAGGTCGAGCAGTCCGACGCGAGCGCCGGTGCCGAGTGGATCGACGCCGTATTCCGCCGGCAGCACGAACATCACGAGGATGAGCCCGGCGGCGAGGAGCGCAGCACCGGCCGCAACCGCGAGACGCTGTCTGGCTTCAACGTTCTGATCAGGACCTGTCGTCATGGTTGTCACGCGGCGAGGAAGTAGCCGGAGAGCTGGTATCCCACCAGCAGAAAGCCGCACGCCATCACGATGGCGTTGGTGGCGAATGCATGGTCGATGAACCCTCGACGCGTGCGCCAGTAGCTCAGCGCGATCAGGATGCCGGTCAGTGCGAGGCCTTGTCCGATCTCCACGCCGACGTTGAAGCTCACGATGTTGGCGACGAGGCCGTTCGGTGAGAGCTCGAACTCCTGAAGCTTGGTCGCCAGGCCGAAGCCGTGAAAGAGGCCGAACACCAGCACGGCCACTCTGGTATTTGGCTGGAAGCCGAAGAAGCGCTTGAAGCCGTCCATGTTTTCGAACGCCTTGTAGGCGACCGAGAACCCGATGATGGCGTCGATGAGGAACGGATTGGCGCGGACGCCGCCGAGCACGCCGACGAGGAGCGTGATGCTGTGCCCGATCGTGAACAGGCTGACATACAGCAGCACGTCCTTCAACCGGTAGAGGAAGAAGATCACGCCGACGAGGAACAGCAGATGGTCGTAGCCGGTGACCATATGCTTCGCGCCGAGATACATCAGCGGAACGATCGCGCGTCCTTGAAGACCCTGCAGGTAGACCGCGTCCTTGCCCGAGACGCCATGCGCCTCGAGCACTCCGGTGAATGCGCCGAAGAAGAGCGCAACGCAGGCCAGTGCCCAGAGCAGGTGTGGACGTGTGATGAGCATTCGACTCATTGCGACAGTATTCCCCGCTAGTGCATTGTTCACTTCACCCTTGACATTGTCTAGTCGGCGCCGTTGGCTGACGAAGAATTCAGAAAATCTTCAGGAATAGACCGACGCGATACCCGTAAGAAATACATTACCAGGCCTGAAGCGCTACGGTGTCGGTGCCGCTGCACGCCTCGATCGCAGCGCAGTGGTCGAAGCGCAATTGGGTAACACATGTGGGAGCCGGCACGCACGCGGATGGCGGTCAACAGCTCGAGCGGACCGCGCCCTGTCATGAGCGCGGATCCTTAGTAAGTTGTCATTACGTTTGAACCCGCCTGATTGACCACGGGCGATCATGATGTGCTCTCGATGAAGCCGTCTCGTGGTCAAGCTCACTCACGCACTTGAACGCTCGAACGTTAGTGCTGGACGATCCGGACCTCTGCCCGCATCCAGGGGTGAATGCAGCACTGGTACTTTTCGACGCCGACCTCGTCGGTTTTTTCGTGGGACGAGTCGCCGGGATGAAGCAGTTTCACCGTCTGCGGATTGCATTCCGAGACTGGGGGCCCAAATCCACCAATATCGTTGATCTGCTGAACGAAGCCGCCACCGAACTCATCGACTTCGGTAAAGGTGTGCGTCTCGCCACCTTGATTGAACGCCGACAATACGTCGCCCAGCTTGAGCGTGACTTCTCCGGGGGCCATGTGCCATGCGCCGACGGAGTGATGACGTGTTAGTTCGTCGATGAAGTTCGCAAATCGAACCCCTCCCTGTCTTACGCAGGTGCCGGGTCCGACTCCCATAGGTGGCGGCGCGTTGAAGGTGTCTGGATCGCAGGCATCCATCAGCATCACCGTTTTTCCCTGATCTGCTTTCGCCGTAAGCTGCGCCGGCGCGGTCGTTGAAGTCGAGCGGCCCTGACTTACGCTTGACGAGCTGGTGGGGAGGGACTGCCGACTCTCGCATCCTATTGCCACTGCGGCGGCGCAAAGCGCCACCAAACAAACACGAGTTGACATGGAGTCTCCTTTCGCGTGACCACGCAAGCAAATCAGAAGCCGGTCGCTGCGAGAAGGATCAGCAGAGCTCCGTCAACGGCGCCGCCTACCCGCTTATTTGTCGGCGGAGATGCCCGGATAGATCTGCTGGCCCGCACGAATCAGCGGATCCGTGTTTCGCTCACCCTCGTGACACGCTTCTTCGAGGAGGCGAAACCCTTTCTGCGTGTTCCGACGCATGGGAAAGGCCATCGTCCAGGCGCGGGTGTAGATACTCGGATCGTCGATCGTCACCTGATAGTGAATCGTGTTGCTGTCGATGAGCGTGAAACGTTCGGTCATCACGGCGCGTGCCGAGTGAAAATTGCCGGCCTGATCGAACCATGTCTTTCCGTTCTGATTCGTGACGTCGACGACGAGCGTGTTGGATTCCCATTTCCCGCGTGAGTCGCCCATCCACATTGCGATGCTCGACCCAACGTGCGGCTGAGGCGTGGTCGGGATGATGCGATACGTGTGCGCCCGCTCGAACAGGATCAGCACATAGCCTGGCGACTGCAGGATCTCGATCTGAGTCGGGACGTAGAGCGAACGAGGAACTCCCGAAGGAAAGCACGGCACATTCGGTTCGATATACGTGCCCCGGTTTTCTGCCTGCCTCCCCTTCGCCCACGGCTGGTACGGAATCCTTCCGTCGGCTGGGTCGACGATCAGGCTCTTGCCTCCGTCGTCATCGTCGGTCTTCGGGTGTTCTTCCACGTTCTCGGTGCCCGAAGGCACGCCGCGCCAGAAGCCCTGCAGGTCTGGCTTGCCGTCAGGCGTTCGCGGGGGCTGGTACGACTTCGCCCGCCCCAACGCGCAGGGGTGAAAGAGGGACGACTCGCCTGGGCATGCGGATGGCGCCTGGGCGGCGGGGCTTTGTGACAGAAAGATCGCTGCCAGAACTGTCCCGACCACCAGCAGGAGACGGCGTAAGTCACTTCGTCGTCGCATCACTTCCTTCACGTGCATAGGCGTAGCACTCGAATTCCAGGATCTGACTATTGGATTCGTGACGGCGATACATCGGCATCTGCATCTTCCATGGCCGTGTGAACACCTTGGGGTCTTCTATCGTGACCTCGTACTGCAGGTGGTCAGGCCCGGTGCGTGTGTAGCGCTCGATGACATGGAGCTGTTCGCTGTGGAAGTTGCCGGCGCGATCGAACCACGTCTGGTCGGTGAAGAGCCTGACGTCGACCACGAGCGAGTTGCCTTCCCACCGGCCGCGAGAATCACCCATCCAGAATTCGACCGGCAAGTCCGGATGCCCGCTGCCATCGGTGAAGATCTCACGAATGGTGTGCAGGTATTCGTAGAGGATGACGACGCGGTCCGGCAACTGAAAAATCTGAAATGGGTACGGCATATAGGCGATGCGAGGCACGCCCGGCAGATAGCACTGTGCCTCGGGATCTGCCGTCATCCGATTCTCGTAGTTCTTTCGTTTCTGTTCGAGGGCCCACGGCATGTAAGGAATGTCGTTCCCTTCCACGACTCCCTGACCTGCCGGCACACTGAACCGGGCTGGCAATCCCGGGAATCGTCCACCAGCATGGTCCTGGATGTCCCATGCCGCGGTGTTGAGGACTTGCCATATCCCTTGCAGATCCGGCCGCTCTGCGGGCGCTTGTGCGGGCGAGGTTGCGCGTTGAGCCGACGGCTGGGCCACGAGCGTTGATGCGACGCACGCAACGACAAGCAGACTCGTACGGCGAGCGACAGTGCTCACGTTTCGCAGTTTCCTCAGGCGCCCTTGCTCTTGAATACGAAGCGTCGCCATGGCACGTTTAGTCACTCGCTCAGCTCCCTGGCTCTACAACCACTGACTGCTGTGCGTCGCGCTTTCCTTCCAAAATTTAACCAAATCTTCAGGTACCTGTCCGCTCGCTTCCGATAGGCTTTTTTGCAGACATCGCTGCCAGCGATTCGTGCAGCCGTCGGTCGGTGCATCTCGTCACGGAGGGACGTGCGGATGTCGAAATCGCAATTCGTCGCGAGCGGCTTGCTATTGCTGGTCATGGGGTCCACGCTCCAGTGTGCCAAACCCGAGCCGGCAGCTGAAGCGGCATCGGTCGGGGGGGATCTCACGCCGCTGTTCTCGGTCAAGGAGTTGATGCAGAACATCATCGATCCCCAGGCCGATTTCATCTTCGAGGCCGTGGCCGTGGACATCGGTGAGCATGGCATCGTTGAAACGAAGCCGACGTCCGACGAGGACTGGTTGAAGGTCCAGCGGGCGGCCGTGCTCATGGCCGAGAGCACCAATCTCCTCAAGATGCCTCGGCCGGTCGCGCCTGAGGGCGACAAGAACGCGCTGAGCGGACCGGGGCAGCCCGAACTCTCGCCCGAGCAGATCCAGGCCAAGCTCAATCAGGATCGCCACCTGTGGAACACCCATGTCGACCATCTCCGCGACGAGCTGCTCAAGGTGCTCGCGATCGTCAAGGAGCGTGACAGCGACAAGCTGCTTGAGGCCGGAAGCGATATCGACCGCGCCTGTGAGGCCTGTCACCTCGAATACTGGTACCCCGGCGATAAAGCGGCAGTTCTCAAAGATCGCGACAGCCGCGTCTACGGGAGCCCTGCCGGGACGAAATAGAAGGATTAAGGGGACGACATCGTGAAGCCGATTTTCCTCGTCGCCTCATGCGCCGTCTGTCTCGCGCTCTGGTGTGGTGCCGGCGTGAGCCATGCCGCCGTTGCGGACGCAACCGGAACAATCACCGGGCACGTTCGGCTGACAGGACCCGCGCCGGGTAATCCGATCATTCGAATGGGCATGGATCCGCAGTGCGCAAGCCTGAATGCCGGAACCAGGCCTGTTCAGGCGATCGTGTTGCGCAACCCGGATGGAGGCCTGGCGAATGCCCTGGTCGATCTCGAGGGAACGCTGCCAGGCTCCAAGCCACCGGCGCAGCCTGTCGTCATCGAGCAGCAGAAGTGCATTTATACGCCAAGAGTTTTAGGCGCTCGCGTCGGCCAAATCCTGCGAATCAAGAACGACGATTCGGTTTTTCACAACGTCCATAGCGCATCGACGGCCGGGAACGACTTCAACTTCAGCCAGCCGAGCGCCGGGATGGTGCGAGAGGTGACCCTCAAGGGTCCCGACCGGATGCTGCATGTGAAATGCGACGTGCACTCGTGGATGGCGGCATTTGTCGCAGTCGAGCCCCACCAGTATTTCAGCGTGTCCGATCCGGACGGCTCCTTCACTATCGGCGGTGTGCCAGCGGGGCGTCACACAGTCCGCGTCTGGCACGAGCGATACGGAGAGCTCACGCAGATGGTGACCGTCGCGGCAGGGAAGACGGTGACGGCTGACTTCGCCTACACTGGCCAGGAACATCCAAAACAGGCGCAAGACGTGCTCGTGCCGGAGGGCGTCGTCGCGCTTCGTCTTCGAGTCGATCAATAGTTTCGAGCTCGACGAACAGCCAGCTCAGACAACAGCGACTCCGATCACGAGGATCCCTTCGGGTCCGGGGGGCGTTTCAGAGCCACGGAATGTCGTGGCTCACCAGCTGGCACCGATTGGACCTCGATTAATTTGATCCCAACAAAATTTAAGCAAGTCTTCAGTTGTGGTGTAACCGCGTCCACGGTACCTTCGTGCGCCACATTAATGGGCGAATCTGTTGCTCGCAGGCGGCGGCGATACGAGGCGTTGCGCGCGATGCTGGAAAAGCGATACCGCGAGCTCGCCAGCCAGATCAGAGGCCGCATCCGCGATGGACGCGCGCAAGACTTCGGGACTGTCCTCAAAGCCCCTCTGAGCAGTGACAGCGGCGAAGTACCGGAAACCACCGTCGATGACGATATCGACCTGGCGCTGACTGAATTGAAAACCGAGACGCTGCGCAGCGTTGCGGCTGCTTTGACCCGGCTGGACGAGGGCACCTACGGGTACTGCTCGGAATGCGATGACGAGATCCCTGAGGCACGATTGAAAGCGATGCCCTTCGCCATCCGCTGCCGCGAGTGTGAGTCGACCCGCGAGGAAGCGGCGCGGGCGCGGTCCGCCGTCAGCAGGGACCGCCTGCTGCGAGCGCTCAGCTGATCGTTCGTCCCGGGTGCCCAAGCACCCGCGGCTTCCCTTACAATCTCCTGCCGGGCATGCCCCACGCCGATCGGCTATTCGGCAGAAGGGATCCGTCTTGAAGATTCTCGCAGCGGCGTTGGTTCTGAGTTTTGCGACATACGCGCACGCGCAGTCCGCGATCACGGCGATTGACGTGACCGGCGAGCACACGATGGCAAGCGGCGACACTGCTGACTTGGCAAAGCAGCTCGCGCGAGTCGATGCGCAGCTCCGCGCCTGGCGTACCGCCGTCACGGGTCTTCAGGGTCGTGACGACGTGAAGGCTTTGCGAGTCACGCCTGTGCAAGTCGAGGCGTTTACCGCAGTGCTGCTCGACCTCGAAGAACTGCCGCCATCAAACACATCGGCGGTGACACGAGGACCGGTTGAAGTGCGGTTGCGCGGCAGCATGGACCCAGGCCAGGTTGTGCAGCGCATCGCTCTCCTGCTCAAAGACCAGGACGTGACCTTCGACCTGGTAGAAGCATGGGGCGAAATGCAGCGGTTGCATCAACAGCTCGACCGCGAGACCCAAATGCGCGCGGGTCTACCGACCGACAAGGCGTCTGCCCTCGCGCAGAACCAGCTCAAGACCGTCGTCGCGCTCAACGTGAAGCATTTGTCTGCGCGAGCGTCGGCGGCGCTGGCGAGGACGGAACCCAGCGCGATTGGCGGGCGCGCGTCCTCCGACGCCGGGCGTCAGCAGGCAAAGCAGCTGGCCGACGCGGCGATCGCGATGTCGCCTGATTCGCCGGACGCACACGACGTGATGGGCGACTTGTTCCTGGATGCGCTCGAGCCCGAAGCGGCGGAGGCCGAATTCCGCAAAGCGCGGCTCGTTGAAGCAGAGTCCAGTTCGGGACGAACGAAACTCGCGGAGGCGCTGCGACTCCAGGGAAAGTTCGACGAGGCGATCGTCGAACTGCGCGCGGCGCTTCGTATCGATCCCAGTTCGGCTCGAGCGCACGCCGGGCTCGCATTGGCCTTACGCGGGCAAGGCCAGATCGCTGAGTCGATGGCCGAATACCGCGAAGCGATTCGTCTCGACCCCGACCTGATCGACGCACACAATGGCCTGGCCGTCGTCCTGGCAAGCCAGGGGCGACTCGAGGAGGCCGTTTCGGAATTTCGTGAGATCGTCCGCGTTGACCCGGATTCCGCGATCGGATACTACAATCTCGCGTACGCGCTGGCGGACCTGGACCGCGACGTGGAGTCGGCGGCGGCGCTCCGCGAAGTCATCCGTATCAATCCGAATCACTACAACGCCCGCTACAACCTTGGTGAGTTGTTCCGCCTCGATGCCAAGTACGACGAGTCGGTCAAACAGTTCCGCGAGTATCTTCGACTCGCTCCCGACACGCCGCAGAACCAGCGCAACATCGAGCGCGCCAAGGGCTTCGTTGAAAAATTCAGCGAACCGTAGCGTAGAGGCGGGTCTTTAGTCGGACGCCTAGCGCAGGACTTCGCATTCCCCGTAGTACTGCTCGGGGCTCGACGTCGCTTCAGGCAGCGGCACCGTAAAATATTCGTGCCGCGAGTGAACAGCCTTGAACTTGCCGCCGGTCGCGCCCGCCTCGAACACAGTCGTCGTATAGAGGGGACCTGTCCGGAACGCCTGCATGAAGTGAAGGTATCCCTCGGCCAATCGAACAGTGACGTCGGAGCCGACCGATCCGTTCCGCAGTTGGGCGATCCCGGTATCGGTGTCGATCTCCTCGAACCGCAGGACCAGTGACGAAGGCTTGACGGTCGCTTCTGGCGATCCGTCCTTCGTCCAAGTGCCGGTGGAGATCCGCGGAAACGTGCAGCGGATGCTCCTGGCGCTGCCGATTCGGGCTTGCGCGGCGCCGTCGGTGTAGGTCAACAGCATCACGGCGACTGTCACGAACCAGACACGGAAGGCCTTGGCCAACATCAGCGTCACCATCGCGCATTTCTGTGAAGGGGTCTGACCCCTTCACAGGGTTTCACTCCCGTTGATACCGTTGATGACAGGCGTCGCAGGACGCGTTGAGCGTTTCACCGGATTCGAGGACCCCCATTGGATCCTTGGCCTGTGTCGCCTTGAGCACCTTGAGGCCCGCATCGGCAAGCGCCTTCGACATCGTCACCCAGTCCTGTCGATCGATCGCGCGATCACCCATGACCAGCAGGTTGGCTGATTCGACCAGCGCCGCCGCGCTCGAGCCGAGCGCCGCCCACTCGGCATCCGTGCTTGGCGCCTTTTCGTGGATACCGGTCGCATCGACGACGGTGCCGACCGATTCGAACACCACGGTAGCAGCAGGGGAGACGATCCCACCCATGATCTGCTTGACGCTCGCGACCGGTGTGATCGCCGGGGCCGCTTCCGCCGCCGGCGCGGCTGCCTGCGCGGTGCGCGCGCCCGCGATGATGAACGCGATGCCGCTGATGAACAGCGCGGCGCTGATGACGAACAACCAATGAATGATTCGCATCACGATCCTGACAAGGTCCGGCTAAAGCCGGACACTACTTCAATCGTCCGGCTAAAGCCGGACACCACGTACTGTCAGCTACTTAGCGACGACGCTGAAGCTGCGGCGGCCGACCGGTTCTCCCTCGCGCGTGGCGGTCACCGTGACGTTCCAGGTCCCGGCCATCGCCAACTGCCCCATACCTCGATAGAGGCCGCCTTCAACATGCGCCAGCTTCACTTCACTGCGCATGGCAGGCATGTTCATCGCCGGCATTGCCGGCATCGAGAACACCGCGCTGACGGCCGCGTCGGTGACCGCAGTGCCGTCCGGCTGGCGAACCGTCACCTCGATCGCGTTGTCGCCTGACTTCGGTGGATCTGGCTCGCTGCGAAACTCGATCGTGGCGCCCTCGGCCGGTCCTGAGGCTGGCGCTGCTGCCTGTGACTGTCCTGTTCCGGTCGTCGCGTTGCTCTCAGGTGCTCCCTCGCAACCGACAGCGAGGATCGACAGAAGAACAGCTAACGGCAAGGCGCGAGGGGCGGAGTCAATCATGCGCATGTCGAGGCTGATGTTAGCCGCAGCTGGCGATCAAAAGAAATGTGTTCCGTGTGCACGCGGCTCTGCGGCTACTCCGATAACGTCACGGGCACATCGAATTGGACGGTATTGACGACGCCCAGCCGCTGGAACTGCACCCACACCCGGTAGACCAGCGGCCGCGGGAAGACCATCTCGAATTCGACCATCGGTCCCTCGTCAATACGATACGGATGCTGATGAATCATATCGATCAGATCGTTGCTCGCCGCGAGCATGTGCGCCCAGGCCCCGAGGTACCGCTCGAGTCCCTCCCCGGGATCGAACCGGAACCGCAGTTGGGTGCGATTGCCCGCGATGGCCTGCTCGGGAATGGTTTCCATCGAGACGCGCATGTTCTCGCCGGCCTTCGGCGAGTAATCCCGTGTGAGCTGCACGGGAGCGGGCGAATCCCCGGGGACGAATACGGTACGTGCATTCAATTGCGGTGTCGCACCGGCCGGATAGAAGTCCCCGAGAACGCGGTACATGCCTGGCTTGGGAAAGACGATCGGCAGTTGAAACATCCCGTCGGCGGCGAGTGTCGGATGCGCGTGCCGGAAGAACTGCAGATCCTCGCTGACCACGAAGGCATGGAACAGCTTCTCGTGGACGATGTTGTAGCTGCTCACCGGGCGATCCTTCCAGGGGTCGTGGACGAAGAACTGCACGGCCGCCGCCTGACCGGCCCGGACCGGTTGCGGCATGGTCTCGACATCGAGATGGAACTCCACCGGATCGGGAATGCCGGCGACCAGATTCATGCCGCACCGCCGGCAGGTCCCTGGATTGTGCGAACGGACGTCCGGATCCATCGGGCAGATGTAGACCGGATCCTTGGATGGATCGATCGGCGCCGGCGACTGGATCACGGCGCGCCCCGTCGCCGTGTCGGCCGGGCCGGTCTGATCAGCGCGTGCCGATACGCACACGATGCCGATCACCAAGAGCCAGGCCACGACAGTCGCGCGCATTGGGTACATGTATCGCGACGCTCTCCAGCTGTCAAAACCGACGGGATACTTCACAGCTCGCCTGTGTGGTCCTGTCGCCAACGTCGTCCCGCTAGAGTCGGCTTCGCTTTTTTCGGCGGGACTGCGCTGATAGCTTCAACACAGACGAACCGCAGAGTAATCTATTCTCAGATACTGCCGATGATGGCTCGAGCGTTTCTCGCCACTGTGCTGTGCTGGAGCTGTGCTGCTGTGGTCGCCGCGCACAACATCGGCGTGACGCCGATCACCTGGAACAGGGAAATCTCGCGACTGATCTACGACAAGTGCGCGTCGTGCCACAGGCCTGAGGGATCGGCGTTCTCGCTGATGACCTATCGGGATGTACAGCCGCGCGTCACCGAGATCAAGGCCGCCGTGCTCTCCCGGCAGATGCCGCCATGGGGAGCCATCAAGGGGTTCGGCGATTTTCGGAACGATCAGGCGCTGACGCCCGAACAGATCGAGCTGCTGGTCGACTGGATTCAGAACGATGCACCGCGCGGGAATAACCGCCAGGCGCTGCCGCCCGAGCCGCGTTTCACAGAACCTGCGGCGTACGCGCTGCCATCGCACGTCGTGCCGGTGAGCGGCAATCTGTCACTGCAGCAGCCGATGCTCGTGGATGGGCTCATGCCACGCAAGGTTGCACCGGGCCAGTCGATGCGCATTACGGCACTCCTCCCCAATGGTGCGGTGGAGCCGCTGCTCTGGCTCCACGGGTACGACTCGCGTTTCAGCCATCCTTTCCTGTTTCGGAAGTCGATTCGTCTTCCGGCTGGCACCGTCATCCGCGGTGTCTCCCGAGACGACGTGATCGAGCTGATTCCCGCAGATTCCAAGTAATCGACGCCAATCCGTACTCTGACTAATCATTCAGGAAATCTTCAGGTTCGCCGCGGAGTCTTCCCCATAAGATTTGCCCGGAGGGGTGCTGCCCGCCCCGAATGGAGGAAGGCACGATGATGCGTGTCCGGAAAAGGTTCTGTGGCTTCGGAGCCGCTATGGTCCTGATATGCGGCGCAGTCGGTGCATCGGCGCAGGAAAAACCTGCTCAGATGAACATGGCCGATCACCGTGGTGCGTTGCAGGGACGTGTGCGCAACGGCGCGGGCGCCCCGGTCGCGGACACCGAGGTGCTGGCGATCAACGCCGAAAACGGTGCGGAGTTCAGATCGACCACCGATGCGCAAGGCGCGTACTCCTTCGGGGCCCTTCCGGTTGGTAAGTACGACGTCACCCTCACATCGACGGCCGGATTGACCACGTTCCGGCGTCGTGGCGTGGACGTCGCGATGGACGGGAAGGTCACGCTCGACATCACGCTGGACGCGGCGTCGGCCGCCGAGGCCGCCGAATTCG
>Ga0207701_10002248_pt1 | contig 20105 bp, 23 predicted proteins | sample KBSSwiSSwithPhiX_FD_184294 | JGI IMG/M metagenome (GOLD analysis project Ga0207701, IMG submission 184294) | Switchgrass rhizosphere bulk soil microbial communities from Kellogg Biological Station, Michigan, USA, with PhiX - S5 (SPAdes) (version 2) | ecosystem: Environmental > Terrestrial >... | reverse complement strand
AATCACCCCGCCCGCCACGTGCATCGTGAAACCGAGAAGCCACAGAATCAGCAACAGAACGACAATCGTCCACAGCATGGGTAACCCTCCGACCGTCATTGGCGACGGCAAGGCTCAGCTGTGCAAGTGGGGTGCCACGACGCACGGCTCGAACCCCGACGCTCGTTCCTGGATCAGGCGCAGCTGAGGCACTCGCCTATTGACGACGAACCGGTCGAGGCAGTTTCGGCGCGTCGACCGCGACCGCAGGCCGACCTGCTTCCGTCCACGCGCTCGTAATCATCCCCGCAACCGCCGAAACCGAATCCGACAGCCGCTTTTCGAGTATCGGCCTCGTTGCCGCGAAAAACCGCTCGAAGTAGTCATCGTCGTAGAACTCACGGCCCGCGACCGCGGCCTTGTCGGCGTCGAGGATTGGCTGCACGAGCGCGAAGCTCGCCGCAAGCGCGCTGAAGGTGAATTCCCGTGGATTCGAAATCGTGGCAGGGGGTGGTGGTGACAGATGCAGCTTCGAACCGAACCGCTCGAACAGCTCCGATTCAAACCGCGAGTGAACGCCCCACTGGCCCGTGAGCTGGCCGTCGTAGTTAAGGACGGCATGAAACGGCTGATGGGCATCGGCGGTGTAGTGCGCCAACACGGAGGAGAAAAGACGGATGTTCTCGCGCGAATACGACGCCTTCTGCGTGAACGACTCGACCAGCTTCCGGTACATCTCCTCAACCCGCCACGGCAAGGTCCCGTTCTTCTGCACGAACTCGAGACCGTAGCGCTTCACCGCTTCATCGTAGTCGTGCGGCAGTTCCGCGAACGGAGCCGGACCGTACGCGTCCATATCGACGAAATGTCGTGGCGGCTCCTCCATCCAACCCACGGTCCGCCACAGATCCGGGTCGCCGGCATGCTCGACGATGGATGCCTGGTACTTCTCGAAATAGGGACGGATTTCCTTGGGCAGCAGCGGAATCGCCTGGCCCATGATGAACTTGTGGACCTCGATACCCCATGCCGAGGCGGAGCCGGGCGTCGCGACGAGGGCGACGATCGTGACCGCCGCGACGAGACGTGTTCGCATAATCCCTAACTATACCGCCCGAATCAGCTTTCGGAGGGTGCGAAGGTTCCGCGCATCCCATGGATCGACGTCGCGCCGGCGTTGCCGTTTCGGCGTCTCCAGTTTTGGCGTTTCAAGCAGCATCGGCAGTTCGGAGAACCGCGGATCGTTGAGGAGTTTCCGGAACGGTTCGAGCCCCAGACATCCTTTGCCGATGTGTTCGTGCCGATCGACGCGGCTGCCGCATGGTTTCTTCGAGTCGTTCAGGTGAAACACACGCAACCGATCGAGCCCGACGAGGCGATCGAAATCCCGGAACGTCGCCGTATACCCTTCATCGGAGCACAGGTCGTACCCCGCCGTCAGCAGATGACAGGTATCGAGGCAGACACCGATCCGTGACGACCCGCCGGCGTGCTCGAGAATGGCGGCGAGGTGTTCGAACCGATGACCAAGGTTGGTCCCCTGCCCGGCGGTGTGCTCGAGGAGAATCTTGACCCGATGCCGGCGCCGCGCCTTCAGCAACCCGGCGAGCGCGAGACCAATCGCGCGCAGTCCCTCCTCTTCAGTGCCCGTCGTATACGACCCCGGATGCATGATCAGCCCGTCAAGACCGAGGAGCTCCGCTCGATCCAGTTCTTCGCCCAGCGCGGCAATCGATTGCACCCGCAACGTTGGCGCGGCGGCGGCAACATTGATCAAGTAGCTGTTGTGCGCGACGACCGGCTGAATGCCGGTCTCCTCGACACGTCGTCGGAAGCGGATCACTTCGTCGCGCGGCAGTTCCCGCGCGCGCCACTGTCCGGCGGACTTGGTGAAGATTTGCAGGGCGTCGCAGCGAGAGGCGTAAGCACGATCAACCGCCCGCGGCAACCCGCCGGCGATCGACATGTGGGCTCCGAGACGAGGCATCTTAGGAATGCTGAGTGCTGAATGCTGAATGTTGAATGGACGTCACTCGCCAAATACTTCAGCCTCGAAGCGTGAGACCCTGGCGCCGTGCTGCCAGGCATCGGCGGAGAGGCCAGCCTTGAGGCAGGTCTGACGCAGGAACTGTTCGACGGTCCAGCCCCATTCGGTGGCGACCTGGGGCAGGAGCAGGCCGCGTCGAACGCCTTGCTCGACGACCAGGCCGTGCTCCCCGAGTGTGATGGCTCCCGGTTCGTGTGGGTCGATCACTTCCAGCGGCCCGAGCACGGACACTTCGATCGAGAGGTCAGGAAGCTCCCGTGCCGTCACCGGCGGGAAACGCGGATCCTCGCGAGCGGCATCAGAGGCGCAGCGAGCCACCTCGCTATCGAGGCCGGCGCGACACTGGAGAGTGCCGAGACAGCCGCGCAGCTCGCCGCCGCGCTTGATCGTGACGAACACACCGCATGCATCCGGCAGCGGCAGATCAGCGACGACAGCCGAACCGGCTCCTGTCACCGCGGCCGCGACGGACCGTCGCGCCACGTCCATGAGCGCGTGACGCTGTATATCAGTGAGCATCGGAGAACGTTCCGAACGCTGCGGCCAGATAGCCCACCACCCCGTCGTCGTCTCCTGAGACCTCGCCTGAGTGCCCGTACTTCAGGACGCGCCCCTGTGTCGCCCCTAATGCCCGCGCCGCTTTCATGACGGCGATCGCCGCGCCGCCGCCGCATGCCACGTAACGGCCGCGTTCGACCTCGGGATACTGTTCGAACAGATCGAGCAGTCCGTCCGGATCGAATGCGGTGACATGCCCCTGCACGCGGCCGTCGAGCGTGTGCGCGGTCTTCGCGTCGAAGTAGTGTGAGAGATCGGTGCTCGCCACGAGCAGTGCGCGCCGGCCCGCAAACGCGGAAGCGATGGCGTCGGCGAGCGAATCGATCGTTCGTCGATTCTGATACCCGATGAGCATCGGGACAATGGGGAGTTCGGGGTGCACGCGGCGAAGGAATGGCAACTGCATCTCGAGCGAGTGCTCTTTGCGGTGCGCCGACGGCAGCGCCTGCACGACTGACGAGCGCGCGACCGCGCGCGCCCCGGCCTCGTCGATTCGCGCCGCCCCCAGCGGCGAGTCGAACGCGCCATCGGGCCACAGCGCGACGCCTTCGAAGCCGACGAAGTGCGACGGCCCGACGAGCACCGCGACGTCGAACTCTCCTGGCACTGTGGCTTTGTACGCGTACGCCCCGACCGGACCTGAGAACATCAACCCGGCATGCGGGGCGATGATCGCCTGCACCGCTCCAGTCGGCCCGTCCGCTGCGGCGCCGAGATATGCATCGACGTCGCGGGTCAGCGCACCGGCGATTCCTGGATACCACGTTCCTGCAACGGCCGTCGGTCGAATCGACATCTCAATAAATTGTTGATCGTCGATTGCTGATTGTTGATTGGCGATGGTCAATCAGCATTCAGCATTCAACATTCAGCATTTCCTGATAGCATCCGGTTCATGTCCGATACCTTTTCCCGCGGCGACGTCGAGCGGGTCGCACGGCTCGCGCGCCTTGAACTGAGCGCCGAAGAAAAGGACCTCTTCGCCCGTCAGCTGGCTGGGATCCTTGCCTACGCGGAACAGATCCAGCGTGTCCCGACTGAAGGGGTCGAGCCGACGTCGCACGCCGGCGATGCGGCGGCGATGCGCGACGACGTGGTGTGCCCGTCGCTGCCCCGGGAAGAATCGCTCGCCTCGGCTCCAGAAGCCGACCCGCGCGCGGGACTCTTCAAGGTACCACGGGTGCTTGCCTGATGGACATGCCATTCGACGCGCACGGCATCCGCGAGGCGGTGGCGACCCGTCGCCTCTCGGCGACAGACATCTGTCGCGGCGTCCTCGATCGGATTGCGGCGCTCGACCCGGCGCTCAACGCATTTCGGACCATCGCCGCCGACAGCGCGCTGGCGCGGGCCGCTGAGATTGATGCGCGCCACGATCGTGAGAATCTCCCGCTGCTTGGCGTCCCGGTCGCGCTCAAGGACAACCTCTGCACGAAAGGCATCTCGACGACTGCGTCGTCGCGCATCCTGGAAGGCTACCGGCCGCCGTACAGCGCGACCGTCGTCCGGCGCCTCGAAGACGCCGGCGCCGTGATTATCGGAAAGACGAACTGCGATGAGTTCGCGATGGGGTCCTCTACCGAGAATTCGGCATTCGGCCCGACGCGCAATCCGTGGGCGACCGATCGAACGCCGGGTGGATCGAGCGGTGGATCGGCTGCGGCCGTCGCAGCACGCATGGTGCCGCTCGCATTGGGATCGGATACCGGTGGATCGATCCGCCAGCCGGCGGCGCTCTGCGGTGTCGTCGGCTACAAGCCCTCATATGGCCGAGTCTCGCGCTACGGCCTCCTCGCCTTCGCATCGTCCCTCGACCAGATTGGACCGCTCGCAACATCCGTTCGCGACGCGACGCTGGTCATGAGCGTCATTGCGGGGCACGATCCATGCGATTCGACGAGTGCCAATGTTCCCGTGCCTGATTTCCAGGAGGCTCTGACCGACACGACCGATCTTCGCGGCGTTCGCATCGGAGTACCGCGGCACCTCTTCCGCGAAGGCGTGGATGACGAGGTCATGGCTGCGTATGACGCCGCGATCGAGGTCACACGGGAACGCGGCGCCGACATCGTCGAGGTCGTGCTGGAGCACAGCCCCGAAGCGATCCCTGTCTACTACGTCATCGCCACCGCTGAGGCGAGTGCCAACCTCGCACGGTACGACGGCGTTCGCTATGGATTTCGCGCGGAGGCCTCCGCCCTCGGCGACATGTACGATCGCAGTCGCGGCAAAGGCTTCGGGTTGGAAGTGAAGCGGCGAATCATCCTGGGCACATACGTGCTCAGCGCCGGGTACTACGACGCGTACTATCGAAAAGCACAGCAGGTCAGGACGCTCATCCGACGGGATTACGACCGCGCGTTTGCGAGCGTCGACGTCATCGCGATGCCGACGAGCCCGACGTCCGCCTTCGCCCTTGGTGAGCGCACCGAAGATCCCGTGCAGATGTATCTGTCAGACGTTTTCACCGTCGGCGTCAATCTCGCCGGCTTGCCTGCGGCCAGCGTCCCCTGCGGGCTGACGCGCACGCGTTTGCCGATCGGCCTGCAGTTCACCGGCCGAACGATGGACGACGCAACCGTGCTGCGCGTGGCCGGTGCCTACGAGCGCGCAACCACGTGGTCGAAAGAAGTTCCGCCGCAGGCGAAGAACGAACCCAGCAGAACCCTGTAGAACCTACTGGATGCGCCCCTGCCACGCGTCATACGTCTTCGCGTCGAATTCGTCCGCCCGAAGCGGGGTGACCGCGGCGTAGCCGTGCTCGGTCGCCCAGACGTCCGTCCCTTCGACGTCGCCGGTCGGCTCCTTCCAGATGCTCCAGAACATCCGGCGCCCGGTTGGCGACCGCTGTTCCTCGAACCGTTCCTCTCCTGTCTGCGCGCTCTGCCTCGTGACGCGCACGCCTTTGATCGCGGTTGATGCGCCGGGCGGCACGTTGACGTTCAGGAGAACGCCGGCGTCGAGCCCGCGCTGATGAACCATCTCGGCGACGCGGCGTACGATCTCTGCGGCCGCCGCGTAGTTCGTTTCGTCCACCGAGAGAGAAGACGCGATCGCAGGGATGCCCATGAGCGCCGCTTCACGCGCGGCACCGACGGTGCCAGACACGTAGGTGACCCTTCCCAGGTTGTAGCCGCGATTGATACCGGAGACGACGAGGTCCGGCTTGTTGGTCGTGAGGGCGCGGACGCCAACCTTCACGCAGGTTGCGGGCGTCGCCACAATCGAATAGCCGCGTAACCCGCCGGCGAGCGTGACCTGATCGACGAAGATCGGATCGGAGGTGATGATCGAATGCGACTTGCCGCTCTGGTTCTCGGCAGGAGCGGCGATTGTGATGTCACCCAACGATTGAAGCGCCTGCGCCACCGCCAGAATCCCCGGTGCCCTCACCCCATCGTCGTTGGTGATCAGGATCCGGTAGGAACGCGGTGCCGCCTGGGGCGGGCTGGACGGAGCCGGACTCGACGGAGCCGGATTGGATGGAGCGGGCGCCTTGGCGCCGATGGGCGCGCAGGCGCAGGCCGCGACCAGATAAAGAAGGATCGAGCGGCGGATGAAGGCACGTCGCGTTTCCATCCGCCGATGCTAGCACCACACTTCCCGTTGGCTAGCGCGCGATTGCGGTGGAAGTCGACGACGCCCGGACCACGAGCCAGATCAGCAGGGCTACCACGAGAAGCGGAAGCAGCGGAATGGCCACCGCGGCAAAGAACGCAATCGCCCCGGCAACGAGCGCAATGATGAGCACCGGCGCAAGGACCACGAACAGAAGTCCGCCGACGAGAGCCTTGATCAGGAGGAGCGGCAGCAGCAGGATGCCAAGCAGCAGCCGAAGCGGAAGCAGCACGAGCCAGAGGACCGCTTTCACCAGCGAAGCCCCGATTGTGACGACGGCGAGAACCACCATGGCCAGACCGGCCAGCAGTGCCAGCTCAATCATCGAATGCCCTCCGCGCGCCCGATACGGACGCCTATAGCGGAGTTACGCGACGTGGATTCGAGAAGTTCCGGGGCGCCGTGCGGGCAGCCGCGACGCTACGAACGGCTCACTCTTTGGCGCCGCCCCGCGGCGTCCCTTCATAGTTGGTGGGGAGCGTGTAATGAATGACGCCGGTTCGCACTTCCTCCATGGCGATGCGTTCGAGCTTGTGGGGAACATGCGCGGGCACTGAACGCTCGAGCCGCGGCAGGGCGCCGCGGCGGAGTTGCTTGGCGCGTTGCGCCGCAACGTCGACGAATAGAAACCGGCTCGTGATCGGCGCGGCGCGTTCAACCTCGCTGACCGCGGCGGGTCCGTCCTGCTGATCCTGCTGCACCATGGCCTGTGAGCGTAACACACCCCGTAGCGCCGGCGCTTTGGCGACGCGTCACTGACGCGCAGCCGAAACAGCGCGCTGCGTCCGCAAAAACAAAGGGCCGGCGACATACGCGCCGGCCCGGACCAACCATTCAACCTGACGGATGAGACTTACTCACCCACAGTGATCTGCTTCGGCTTCGCTTCCTCACGTTGAGGCAGTCGCACCGTCAACACGCCATCCTTATAGGCGGCGCTGATCCGGCTCGAGTCGACCGTCGCCGGCAGCGTGAACGATCGGCTGAACGAGCCCTGGAACCGTTCCACCCGCTGGAAACGGTCGCGTGAAACCTGCTGCTCACCTTTGCGCTCGCCTTTCAGCGTCAGCACGTTGTTCTCAAACGTGACGCCGATGTCTTCACGCTTCACGTCCGGGAGCTCGGCCTTGAGCACGATTTCGTGCTGCTCGGTCTCATAGATGTCTACCGGCGGCACCCAGCTCCGCGACAGGCCTTCGCCGTAGAAGTTCGCGAACATGTTGTTGAGCCGGTCCACTTCCATTGTCGCCAGCTCACGAATTGGATCCCAACGAACGAGAGCCATCTGTAATCCTCCTGAAGTTCTCTATTCCGGGCCGTCTTGCAGCCACGAACGATACTCTAGCATGTATATGAGCGTTTGTAAAGCATTTTATATGAGTATATAACAATCATATAAAGTCACATCAACAGATGAACGCCAACACCCGTAGCGCGGCGCTTGCCGCGTTCCGTGATAGCTCGTTTCTCCTCGTTTCTCAAAGAAGCTGAGAGCTGGAAGCTGGGAGCTGAGAGCTGGAAGCTGGAAGCTGGAAGCTCGGAGCCGTTAGAATGGCTGGCGTGGCCTCCATCTTCCTCGAACGTCGCAGCCTGGACGACGACCTCCGTCGTTTGTTCGAACAGCTCACGAACGTCGAATCGCCGGCGGCGGAGTGCACCGTGGCGATGGACGTCGTGGAGACGTCCGACGCGGTCGAGATCGTGATGGATCTCGTCGGCATCCGCGCCGAGGACGTCACGATCGTCGTCGCGCGGAACACGGTCCTCGTCACCGGGGACAAGCGGCCGCCGGCGTGCGAACACTGCGGCGAGGCCGCCTTTCACGTCGCTGAGCGCGTCTTCGGACGGTTTACTCGCGCCGTCAAGTTATCCGGAGCGTTCGACGTCGCCGCCGCCGCCGCACGCTTGCGCGACGGTGAGCTGCGCGTGAGGCTGCCGCGAATCGATGAACGCCGCGGTCGCGAACATCGCATCCCCGTGCGAATCGACTGACGTGCGGATCCTGTTCATCGGAGACATCTTCGGCAAGCCCGGCCGCGAGATCGCCAAGCGCGCCATCCCGCTGATTGTCGAGCAACAGCAGATCGATTTCGTCATCGCCAACGTCGAGAACTCGGCGGCGGGGTTTGGCGTGACCGGCGACATCGCCGACACGATTCTCGGACTTGGTGTGGACGTGATGACGTCGGGCAACCACGTCTGGGACAAGAAAGAGGTGCTCGACTACATCCCACGGCAGACGAAGCTCCTGCGGCCGGCCAACTTCCCCGCCGGCGTGCCTGGACGAGGCAGCTACGTCGGTCGCACGCGAACCGGCGAGCCGATCGGCGTGCTCAATCTGATGGGTCGCATCTTCATGACGCCGCTCGACGATCCGTTCGCGGTCGCGGTGCGGGAGATCGAGGCGATGCGGGCCAGGACGCGCATCATCATCGTCGACTTTCACGCCGAAGCGACCTCCGAAAAGATTGCGATGGGCTGGCATCTCGATGGACGCGTGACGGCGGTCTTCGGCACCCACACGCACGTGCAGACCGCCGACGAACGGATCCTTCCCAAGGGCACCGCCTGTCTGACCGACGCGGGGATGACCGGGCCGCACGATTCGATCATCGGCGTCACCATCGACGCCGCGCTCAGTCGTTTTCTGACCGGCATGCCCACGAAGTTCGAAGCCGCCAGCGGGCCGGCGCGGCTCAACGCGGTGATCGTCACCGCGGATCCCGCCAGCGGGAAGGCCACCGCCATTGAACGGCTGAATCTCTCGGCGCAGGAGGTTGAAGCGCTGGCCGGCGCCTCGGTGACCGCGCGGTAATCGCGATGTCAGATCTCTTCTCGGTCCCGTTTGAAGACGACAACGATCGCGACGGGCCGGGCGCGTCACGCTCGCGCAGGATCTTCTCCGTCTCCGAACTGACCGCGTCGATTCGCGGTGTCCTCGAGACCGGGTTTGGCGAGATCTGGGTCGAGGGAGAGCTGTCGAACTGCCGCGCGTGGAACACGGGACACGTGTACTTCACGCTGAAGGATCGCGACGCGCAAATCAAGGCGGTGATGTTCCGTTCCGCCGTCCGCTACCTGAAGTTCAAGCCGGAAGACGGCATGCACGTGACCGTCCGCGGCCAGCTTGGCGTCTACGCGCCGAAGGGCGAATACCAGATCGTCTGCGAACACCTCGAGCCTCAGGGACTCGGCGCGCTGCAGATGGCCTTCGAGCAGCTGAAGCAGAGACTTCAGGCGGAAGGCCTGTTCAGCCCCGCGCGCAAGCGTCCTCTCCCGGCGCTGCCGCGCAAGATCGGCATCGTCACGTCGCTCGACGGCGCGGCGCTGAAAGACATCATCAAAGTGCTTCGGCGGCGCCACCCGAATGCGCACCTGGTGATTCGGCCGACGCGCGTCCAGGGAGACGGGGCTGCCGCCGACGTGGCCGAGGCGCTGCGTGCGATTGCGAAGGTGTCTGGCGTCGATGTGGTGATCGTGGGCCGCGGTGGCGGTTCGCTCGAGGACTTGCAGGCCTTCAACCAGGAGCCGGTCGCGCGCGCGATAGCGGCGTCGCCGGTTCCGGTCGTGTCGGCGGTCGGGCACGAGGTCGACGTCACGATTGCCGACTTCGTGGCGGATCTGCGTGCGCCTACCCCGTCGGCGGCCGCGGAACTCGTCGTCACCGCGAAGGAAGAATTCTCCGCGCGCGTCGCCCGCCTGGCGCAGCGCCTCACGTCGGCGGCGCGCGCCGACGTGCAGAGGCGGCGCGCGACCGTGCATGCGCTCAGCAGCCGGCGCGGGCTGGCTGGCTGGCACGCGCGTCTCGCCATGCGAGGCCGGCACGCCGCGGAACTCACGCATCATCTCCGCCGCACGGCATCGGCGCACGTCGCGCGACGGGATCGCGCCTACCGAACGCTGCGTCTCCGACTCGAGGCGCGGGATCTCCGGCGGCATCTGTCGGCGATTCGATCGCGGCTGACGGCCGCGCGCGTCCGGCTCGAGAGCGCCGACGGCATCGCACGGCACCGCGCACAGGCACGCCTGGCATCGGTGGCGGGGCGGCTCGAGAACCTCAGTCCGCTTGCCGTCCTTGCGCGCGGCTATGCCGTCTGCTGGAATGCCGATCGCACGGCAATCATCCGGAGCACCGCAACGGTGTCCGCCGGGGATCGCGTCCACGTCAGACTTCAGGACGGTGAAATCCACTGCGACGTGCGCGGTGAGGAGGATGATGGATCCCACAATTAAGGATTTCGAGTCCGCGATCAGCGAGCTCGAGACGATCGTGAAGCGGCTCGAGGATGGGGACCTGACGCTGGAAAAGTCGCTCGAGCTGTTCGAGCGCGGCGTCCAGCTCTCCCGCTTCTGCCATTCGAGGCTCGAAGAGGCGGAGCGGCGCGTGGAAATTCTGACCGAACGCGGCGACGTCAAGCCGGCGCCGGCCTCGCTGGGCGCCGAAGCCGGCGACCACGATCGATCCCGGTGACGACGGCTCCCGCGGACCTCGGCGCCTGGCTGGAGTCGCGCCGTCAGGCGGTCGATCGGGCGCTCGATCTCTACATTCCCTCATCGAGCCAGGGGTCTGACGCCGCCGGCGTTCTTCCGGCGTCGCGGCGCTCGCCATCGCGGGTCACCGAATCCATGCGCTACAGCGTGTTCGCCGGCGGCAAACGGCTTCGGCCGGTGCTCGCGCTGGCCTCCGCGGGCGCGGTCGCCGAGCGCCTGGGAATTCCGGCAGGCGACGCCGAGGAGCTCGCCATGCCAGTGGCGTGCGCGCTCGAACTGATTCATACCTATTCGCTCGTCCACGACGACCTTCCGGCGATGGACAACGACACGATGCGTCGCGGGCGTCCGACGTCGCACGTGGTCTTCGGCGAGGGCCTGGCGATCCTCTCGGGCGATGCGCTGCTGACCGAGGCGTTTGCGCTCCTCTCGCGGGAACCCACGGAGGCAAGGACCGTTTCGGCTGAAGAACTCAACCGTCGAAAGCTTCGGACCATCGCCGTCGTCGCCGATGCCGCGGGCGCCGCGGGGATGGTTGGCGGTCAGGCGATCGACCTCGATGCCGCCGCGCCTGGATCAGCGTCGCTGGACGCCGCGGCGCTCCGCGAGATGCACATGCGCAAGACCGGCGCCCTCATCGTCGCATCCGCAGTGAGCGGCGCCATCATGGCCGGCGCCACGGAATCGATCGCCGACGCGATCGGCCGCTACGGCGTCGAGGTCGGCCTGGCGTTTCAGATCGTCGACGACATCCTCGACGTCGAAGGCTCATCGGCCGAGCTCGGTAAGACCGCTGGAAAGGACGCGGCTGCCGGCAAGCCGACCTATCCTTCCTTATATGGGCTCGCGGCATCAAAGCGCCTCGCGTCCGACTGTCTCGATCGCGCGACGGAGGCACTCAGGATCGTCGGGCTCGGTGGTCAGCTTCCCGCCATCGCCCGGTGGGTCGTCGGCCGAACCCATTGAAGAATACCGTTCGACTCGACACGTTGCTGGTCGATCGCGGACTTGCGGCCTCGCGCGAACGCGCGCGCGCACTCATCCTGGCGGGAACGGTGCGGGTCAATGGACAACCGGCGTCGAAGGCCGGCACGTCGGTCCCGTCGGACGCCGACGTCAGCGTCGCCACGCCTGATCATCCGTATGTCGGCCGCGGCGGGTTGAAACTGGCTCACGCGCTCGACACGTTCGCGATTCCTGTGGACGGACGGACGGCGCTGGATATCGGCGCCTCGACCGGGGGGTTCACCGACGTCCTGCTCCAGCGCGGCGCCGCCCGGGTGGTCGCGCTCGACGTCGGGCACGGCCAACTCGACTGGAAGATCCGCAGCGACCCGCGCGTCGACGTGATCGAGCGCAAGAATGCGCGAACGCTGACGCCGTCCGATCTGCCGCCCGGCCGCGCGCCGTTTCAGCTCGTGACGATTGACGTCTCGTTCATCTCGCTGCGATTGATCCTCCCGGTCGTGCCGCCGCTCGCGGACGACCCCGCCGACGTGGTTGCGCTGGTCAAGCCGCAGTTCGAAGCCGGACGCGCCGAAGTCGGCAAGGGCGGCATCGTCCGCGATCCGGTCGTCCACGCCAGGGTCCTCGAAGAAGTGGCAACAGCAGCGGATGCGCTAGGATTGAGGCGCGCCGGCACGATCGAATCTCCGATCGCAGGAATGGAAGGCAACCGGGAATACTTGCTCCATCTTCAGAAAAGATAACCCCTCCCATGCCAATTACTCGCGTAGGTCTCGTCGCGAAGCGCGGTCTGGACGCGGCTGCCGGAGCATTAGCGGAGCTTGCCGGCTGGCTCGAAGCGCGCCAGGTGCACGCCGTCTTCGAGACGGACACCGCGGCGCTGGCCGGACTGCCCGCGGGGCGCCGCACGGTCAGTCGCGACGAGCTTCCGCGGACGTGCGATCTGATCGTCGTCCTCGGCGGAGACGGGACACTCATCGGCATGGCCGATCGGATCGCTGAAGCCGGCGCCGAGGTCGCGATCCTCGGCGTGAACTTCGGCAGCCTCGGCTTCCTGACGGAGATCACGCTGCCGGAGCTCTACCCCTCGCTCGAATCCGTCCTCGGCGGCACGGCGCAGATTGAAGAACGGATGATGCTGCGCTCGCGTACGCTGCGCGACGGCGTGGTGCACGCCGATCGGCTGGCGCTCAACGACGTGGTGATCACCAAAGGGGCGCTCTCGCGCATCATCGATCTGGAAGTCGAAATCGGCGGCCGCCCGATCATGGGCGTGCGCGCCGACGGCCTGATCATCGGAAGCCCGACGGGGTCGACCGCGTACAACCTCGCGGCGGGTGGACCGATCCTTCATCCCGAAGTGGACGCGCTGCTGCTCACACCCATTGCGCCGCATATGCTGACCAATCGCCCGGTCGTCGTCCCCGCCTCATCGGAGATTCGGGTGAGACCTGCCGTCAACGGATCGAATGAAGAGATGTTCGTCACGATCGACGGGCAATCGGGACACGCGCTTCAATCGGCGGATGAAATCTGCATCACGCGCGCCGAACGCCCGCTCAAGCTGATCCGGGCCTCCACTCGCACCTACTTTGATGTGTTGAGACAGAAGCTGAAGTGGAGCGAACGCTGAATCGTGAATTGTTGATTGTCGATTGCTGAATGCTGATTGAGACCGGCCGTCCATCAACAATCAGCACTCAACAATCAGCAATTCACCGTCTGTGTCGCTGATACTCGTTGACGTTCCGATTGTGCTCTTCGAGGCTTGACGCAAACACGTGCGATCCGTCGCCGCGCGCGACGAAATAGAGATACGGGACGTCAGCCGGGTGCGCCGCCGCCTCGAGCGAGGCGCGGCCGGGATTGGCGATCGGCCCCGGCGGAAGGCCCGGGTATCGATACGTGTTGTAGGGGGAATCGATCTGCATGTTTTCGTGCGTCAGGTTGCCGTCGTAGCGCCTGGCCAGTTGCAGCGCGTAGATCACGGTTGGATCGCACTGCAGCGGCATGCCGATGCGCAGCCGATTGCTGTACACGGCGGCGACCATCGGCCGCTCTTCGGGCTTGCCCGTTTCCTTCTCGACAATCGACGCGAGCGTGACCAGCGCCCGAACGCTCAGCCCGCGCGCGCTCGCACCGTCGCGAATCTCTGGCGTCAGCGCCTTTTCAAACCCCGCGACCATCCGCGGCACGAGCTCGGCGGCGGTCGTGCGTCGCATCGTCGCGTAGGTGTCCGGGAACAGATAGCCTTCGAGATCGCGCGCGACGGGATCGAGATGATGAATCAGCTGGGCGTCTGAGGCGGCGGTCGAGAAGTCCGATACGGTTCCGAGACCCTTCGCTTCGAACAGCGTCGCCATCTCCTGCATCGTCAGCCCCTCGCGGAACGTGATTGGTACGAGGTAGACGTCGCCGCGCGCGAGCTTCGCCACGACTTCGCTGACGGTCATCGGGCGATCGAAGCGGTACTCGCCAGCCTGGAGACGACGGCCGGTGCCTGTTCGAGCGATCTCGAACCGGAAGCCGAGCGTATCGCGAATGATCCCGGCGTCAACGAGACGCCTCGCCATCGAGGCCGGCCCGGCTCCCTGCGGAATCTCGACGAATTGCTCGCTCCCGGCATAGCCCTGGTAGGGCCTGGTCTCGCTGATGGCGATCCGCGCAACGATGGCGCCGAGCACCGCGACGATGATCACGAACAGCCAGAGGACGATGCGCTTCAATGCGGGTCACCTTCGGTAGGGCGAGCGGCGCGGGCGCGCTCGTCGAGATAGTCCTGCAGGATGACGGCGGCCGCGGCCGCGTCGATCAGACGCTTGCGCTTTCGCCAGTCTTTTTCGCGCCGCGCGAGGAGGCTCTCGGCTTCCCGGCTGCTGAGCCGCTCGTCCTGCAGGACGATTGGCACGTCGACCTGCGATTGGAGGAGCGCGGCGATCTTCTCGACCGCTGCCGTTGCGTCGGTCGCCTGGCCGTTCAACCGCCGTGGATGGCCGAGCGCGATCGCGCTCAGCCCATCCTCTTCGGCAATGAGAGCCGCGACTTCCACCGCCAGTGCGGCAGCGATACGCGCTGGATCTCCGCTCGCCGCGATGGTCTTCCACGGACGGGCCAGCAGACCTGTCGCGTCCGAGAGCGCAAGCCCGATCCGGCGCTTTCCGTAGTCAATACCCAGCGCGCGCACTGCAAAAGCGTACACCAACAGCGTTGTTATAATTCTCCATACCCATGCGCACGCGATCGCTCATCGCCGCGCTGCTCGCGGTCGCCGCCGTGGTAGCGATAGTGGCATTGACCCAGACATCGCTGTTTCGAACCAGGCGCCCTCAAAGTCAGTATTCGCAACGTCTGGTCGTCCTCGGCTTCGACGGCATGGATCCGGCGCTCACCGGCAAGTGGATGCGCGAGGGGAAGCTCCCGAACTTCAAGCGCCTCGCGGATCAGGGAGGCATGTATCCGCTCGCCACGACGCATTCACCCGAATCACCAACCGCCTGGGCGTCGTTTGCGACCGGCGTGAATCCGGGCAAGCACAATATCTACGATTTTCTCGTTCGCGATACGAACACCTATCTGCCCGACCTTGGCATGGTCCGCCGGGAGCCCGCGCGGTTTCTCTTCGACTACATTCCCTACGCGAAGCCGAAACTGTTTTCGATCCGCGGCGGAACGTCGTTCTGGGTAACGGCAGGGAAAGCCGGCGTTCGCTCGAGCGTCCTGACCGTGCCGGTCACGTTTCCCCCCGAGACGGTGCCGAACGGCGAGATGCTGTCCGGCCTCCCTCTTCCCGATATTCGCGGGACGATGGGCACCTTCTATTACTTTGCAACCGATCTGAGCCGATATGAGGAAGGGAACACGGAATTCGGCGGGATTCTGAAGCGATTGGTGGTCGAAAACGACATCGCGCGAACCGAGCTCATCGGTCCGCCGAACCCCATCGTCAAGCAGAAGATCCAGGCGATTCGCGCCAAAGGCCCGCTGACGGCGGCCGACCGTGCGTCGATCGCCGATCTGCAGGGGATTGAGGATGTGCGGTTACCGCTCACCATCCGGTGGAATCGCGCCGCCAAGACCGCGACCGTCGAGATTGCCGGGGAGTCGCGGCTCCTCGAGCCGGGGAAAATGAGCCGGTGGATCGACCTGGACTTCAAGGTGAACTTCTTCGTTCGCGTGCACGGCATGGCGCAGTTGCTTCTGCTCAATGCCGGCAGCGAGTTGCAGTTGTATATCTCGCCGGTCAACTGGAAGCCCGACAACCCGCCGGTGCCGATGTCGTCGCCGGCGTCATTTGCAGGCGAGCTCTTCGAGCGGCTTGGCTACTACCGGACGCTTGGGTGGGCCGAAGCCACGTGGCCGCTGAACGAAGGACGCATGGACGAAAAGACGTTCATGACTGATCTCTACAAGGCATTCGACGATCGTGCGCAGGTGATCCTGAATCGGATCGACTCACGCGACTGGGACGTGCTGGTCGGCGTCATCGAGTCGACCGATCGCGTCCAACACATGATGTGGCGCTTCATGGATCCGCGGCATCCGATGTACGACGCCACGCTCGCGGCACAGTTCGGCGATTCGATCGAGCGCGTGTATCGCCGCGCCGACCAGTTCGTTGGCGAAGTCCTGGAACACATCCCGCCGGGAACGCCGGTCTTGATCGTGTCTGATCATGGGTTTCACTCGTGGCGAAAGGCGGTCAACCTCAATACCTGGCTGGTTCAGCAGGGGTACATGGTGCTCCAGGGGCAGCAGCCGGGGGAGAAAAAGCTCGACGATCTGTTTGGCGCCGGAGAGTTCTGGGAGAACGTCGACTGGAGTCGCACGCGCGCGTACGCGATGGGCCTGGGGCAGATCTATTTCAATCTCCGCGGCCGCGAGGGGAAGGGCATCGTGAGTCCCGGCGCCGAAGCGAGGCAGCTCGCCGACGAGCTGAGCGCCAGGCTGCTGACGCTGAAGGATCCCGATGATGGCGCGCCAATCGTTCGCGCGGTGTACAAGCGAGACGACGTCTATAGCGGCGAGTATCTGGGCAACGCGTCCGAGCTCCAGGTCGGCATGGAGGACGGCTACCGCGTGTCGTGGCAGACGACGCTCGGCGGATCTCCCCAGGGGATTGTGTATCCGAACATGAAGAAGTGGAGCGGGGATCATGGCGGCTACGACTACGCGACCACCTCTGGTGTGTTGATCTCCAGCCGCCCGGTTTCACGAGGACCATCCGAGGGCCCGTCCATCATGGACATCGCGCCAACCGTCCTCAAATATTTTGGCGTCCCGATTCCAGGCGACATCGATGGAAAGCCGTTGTTCTAACCTGTTGGCCTCGATTGCGGTGGCTGCGGTGGCGACGCTGTCGCTCGGCGCGCAGGCTCCGGCGACGGATCAGTCCGCGGTCGATGCGGCGCAGAAACGCGCGGCCGATCGGATCCGTGCGCTGCAGCGCGAATCCGAATCGCTCGCCAATCAGGAGCGGACGCTTCTGGTCGAGCTGCGGAAGCTCGAAGTCGATCGCGAGCTCAAGTCCGAAGAACTCGCCGGCGCCGAGCGCGATTTGCAACGCGCGCGCGAACAGGTCGCGTCGACCAGCGCGAGAGCAGCAGCGCTGCAGAACACCGCCGAGACGCAGCGGCCCGACGTCGAACGCCGGCTGGTGCAGTTGTACAAGCTCGGACACGCCGGTTACTGGCGCATGCTGCTCGATATCGACAACCTCAGGTCGCTGGGGCGCGTCTATCGGACGGCCTCGGCGCTGAACCGACTGGATCACGATCGGGTCGAGGAACACCGCCGCACGCTGCAGGCGCTCGAGACGGAGCGTCGGGCGCTGGAAACGCACGTGCGCGACGCACAGAAGCTGTACGAACGCGCCCTGGCCGCGCGCGCTGGAATTGACCGGACCGTCGCCGCGCGGACGGAACTCGTCGCCTCGATTGATTCGCAGCGCGACTTGAACGCGAAGCTCGCCGGTGAACTGGAGAGCGCCCAGCAACGCCTCCAGAGCACCGTCGCTCAGCTCGGCGGACGCGACGCAAACGTCGCGCTCCCCTTTCGCCCCTTCCAGGGCGCGCTTCCATGGCCCGCCCAGGGAGTGGTAACCGGCCGTTTCGGACGCCAGACAAACAGCCGTTTCGGCACGTCCATCGCCAGAAGCGGAATCGAGATCTCCCTGGCCGAGGGACAGCCGGTCCGGGCGGTACACGAGGGGACTGTCGCCTACTCGGATCAGTTCACGGGCTACGGCAATCTCATCATCGTGGACCATGGCGATGGGGCTTACTCGCTCTATGGATACCTTTCGTCCCTCGAAGCGTCCCGCGGAGCCCTGGTAAACGCCCAAACCATCGTGGGCGGCTCCGGTCGCGACCCCAGCGGCAACCCGGCGCTCTATTTCGAGTTACGCGTCGACGGCAAACCCGTCGATCCCTTACAATGGTTAAAGCGCTAAACCGCGACAATTGGTGAATCGCTGAATTGGTGCTTTGGTGAATTGGGCTTCGCACTCGCTACCGCGCGTGCCGTAACAGCGCGGCGGTAGCCGCGCGATGTAAATTCACCAATTCACGGAGTCACCAAGTCACAGATTAAAACCATGACTTTGAAGACCCGACTCTCCATCCTGCTGCTCTCGACGCCGGTATTGATTTTCGTGGTGGTCGGCGGCCTGATTGGCCGCGCATCCTCGGTTCCCGAGGGTGACGCCACCTACCAGCACCTGCGGGTGTTCGAAGACGTGTTGTCGCTGGTCATCAGCAATTACGTCGAGGAAGTCAAAGTCGACAAGGCCATGGAAGGCGCGCTGAAAGGACTGGCCGAAGGCCTCGACCCGGACAGCGCCTACTTGAACGCGCAGCAGGTTGCCGAAGTGCAGTCGGGCGTCCAGCCACCCGAGGGTGACGTGGGGCTCGAGCTGACGCGTCAGTATTACCTGCGGGTCATCGCCGCGCGCGACGGCTCGGCGGCGGCGAAAGCCGGACTTCAGACCGGCGACTACGTGCGCGCCATTGACGGCCGGCCGACGCGCGACATGTCGGTCTTCGAAGGTGCTCGACTGCTCCGCGGCCAGCCCGGCTCGAAGGTGACGCTCACCGTGATCCGCGGCAACGCGGCTGACCCGCATGAAGTGGCTCTCGTCCGCGAGAAACCATCCGCGACCGTCGTCTCGGGCAAAGCCGCCACGCCAGAAGTCGGTTACGTCCGCATTTCCAGCTTCCGCGACGGTGTCGTCGATCAGTTGAAGAAGCAGATCGCCGATCTGTCGAAGAGCGGATCCAAGAGCCTCGTTATTGACGTTCGTCACACGGCAGAGGGACCGCTGGAGAATGGCATCGCGGCGGCCCGGCTGTTCGTGAAGTCCGGAACGCTGTCGGTGAAGGGTGGACGTGAGGCGAAGGACTCCGACAAGGCGGCAAAGGACGCTGCCGCGAAGAGCACGCCCAGGGAAACCATTGCGGCGAAGGCGGGCGACGGCGGGATCGATCTCCCGGTGCAGATCCTCATTACGAACGGCACGGCGGGCGCCGCGGAGATCTTCGCGGCTGCGCTCGACGGAAACCGGCGCGCGGATCTCGTCGGCGAACATACGCTCGGACGCGCCGCGGTGCAGAAGCTGGTGAAGCTTCCCGAGAATCGCGGTCTCTGGCTGACCTACAGCCGCTACCTCACACCGTCGGGCGAATCGATCCAGGGCAAGGGCCTGAAGCCCGATGTCGAGGTCGAGGACAACGACGTGGCCGACTTCGGTGTGGCGTCGTCAGACACCGATCCAATTCTCGACGCCGCCCTCGCGCGGATCGCGAAGAAGGCCGCGTAGCGCCTGCTCACAACTGCACAGAATTTCTTGACACCCTCTGATCCGTCGCGTATAACGCGGGCACACCAAGATCCGCGCGACGCGTCGCGTTCCTCGTCCTGACCGTTCGCGAGTCTTCGTTATCGGGAGGGATTCAATGAACAAGCAGGACCTCATCGCAAAGATTGCGCAGGAGACCGGGATCACGAAGTCGAATGCCACCGCCGCGGTCGAGTCCTTCTTCGACGGGATCACCAAGTCGTTGAAGAAGGGGCAGCCCATCACTTTCGTTGGATTCGGCACGTTCAAGACCGCGCAGCGCAAGGCCCGCATGGCGCGCAATCCGCAGACCGGCGCCGCGATCAAGATTCCCAAGCGCCGAGTGGTCCGCTTCACCGCCGGAAAGGCGCTCAAAGGCGCCGTCAACTAAAGGGAAAAGGCACAAGGCAAAAGGGAAAAGGACCGTCAAGGCCAACGCCAACTCTTCCTTTTTCCCTTTCGTCCTTTCCTTGTCCCTTCTCCCCTGTCCCTTTTCCCTTTTTCTTGTTACACTACCTGTTCGGTAAGGCCAGTGTTTTCAAGACATAGGCGCGTAGCTCAGTTGGTTAGAGCGCCTGCTTGACACGCAGGAGGTCAGCGGTTCGAGTCCGCTCG
>Ga0207701_10002247_pt1 | contig 20108 bp, 19 predicted proteins | sample KBSSwiSSwithPhiX_FD_184294 | JGI IMG/M metagenome (GOLD analysis project Ga0207701, IMG submission 184294) | Switchgrass rhizosphere bulk soil microbial communities from Kellogg Biological Station, Michigan, USA, with PhiX - S5 (SPAdes) (version 2) | ecosystem: Environmental > Terrestrial >... | reverse complement strand
CATGCGGTCCGCCTCGATCCACAGCGCCAGCTCGAGCTGGTTCGACGGGACGGTCTCGAAGTAGTTGGTGCGATCGAAGTCGGTGGTGCCGTTGATCAGCGAGGCGCCGGCCGATTCGAGGATCTTGAAGTGCGTGTCGCTGGCGACGTGTTTCGAGCCCTGGAACATCATGTGCTCGAAGAGGTGCGCGAATCCCGTGCGCCCCGGCTCTTCGTTGGCCGGGCCGACGTGGTACCACAGGTTGACCGCGGTCAGCGGCAGGCGGTGGTCTTCGCTCAGGATGACCTCGAGGCCGTTGGCGAGCGTGTACTTCTCGAACGGGATCGTCGGCACGCCGGCGGCGGTGACGCTGGGCTGCGCCCCAATCGTGGTGGAGGCGACGAGCGCGAGCGCACCGAACGTGCAAATGCGTGAGACCGTCCTGGCCATGCCTGCTCCTTTACACCGGGAATACTAGAATAGTGCGGATGGACAACGCGGTCATTCTCTCGGCATGCAGGACTCCGATCGGTTCGTTCGGCGGAGCGCTCAAGGAACTCTCGGCGTCGGATCTCGGCGCCGTCGTCATACGGGAAGCGATCGCGCGGGCCGATGTCAAGGCGATTGACATCGGCGACGTGATCCTGGGATGCGTGCTGCAGGCGGGCGCCGGCATGAACGTCGCCCGCCAGGCGTCGCTCAAGGCCGGCATGCCGGTCGAAGTGCCGGCGATGACGGTCAACCGCGTCTGCGGCTCCGGCCTGCAGGCGGTGGTGCACGCGGTCGAAGCGGTCAAGGCGGGCTTCATCGATCTGATCCTGGCCGGCGGCACCGAGTCGATGAGCAACGCGCCGTACCTGCTCAAGGGAGCACGGTGGGGCTATCGCATGGGCAACGGCGAGATCGTCGACTCGATGCTGCACGAAGGGCTGACCTGCGCGATCAACGGCTGCCACATGGGCATGACCGCGGAGGAGGTCGCCACGCGATACAGCGTTACCCGCGCCGACCAGGACGCCTTCGCCGCCGGGAGCCAGGCGCGCGCCGTCAAGGCGGTCGAGTCCGGCGTGTTCGACAAGGAAATCGTGCCGGTCGAAGTCCCGCAGAGGAAAGGCGCTCCCGTGGTCGTCTCGCGCGACGAGTATCCGCGGCCGGGGACGACGGTGGAGAAGCTCGCCGCGCTGCGCGCCGCGTTCACCAGGGACGGCACGGTCACGGCGGGGAACGCGTCCGGGATCAACGACGGCGCGGCCGCGCTCGTCGTCGCCACGGAAGCGTGGGCCAAAAGGAACGGACGCACACCGCTCGCGAAGATCCTCGCGTACTGCACCACCGGCGTGGACCCGATGCTCATGGGGATGGGCCCGGTCGACGCGATGCGCAAGGCGGTGGATCGCGCCGGGCTGACGCTGGGAGATCTCGACGCGATCGAGCTCAACGAGGCTTTCGCGGCGCAGTCGCTCGCCGTGGTGCGCGCGCTGCAACTGGATCCGGCCAAAGTCAACGTCCACGGCGGAGCGATCGCGCTCGGCCATCCGATCGGCGCCAGCGGGGCGCGCGTCCTCACGACCCTCGTGCACGTGCTGCAGGCGCGCGGCGGCGGACGTGGCGCGGCGTCGCTCTGCATCGGCGGCGGCATGGGCACGGCGATGATCATCGAGGTGGCATGAAAATTCGTCAGGAAGCGTACGACGCGCTCGTCGCGCACGCGGTCGAGGACTTGCCGAACGAGTGCTGCGGCCTCCTCATCGGCACGCCGGAGATGGTGGAGGAGGCGGTGCGCACGCGCAACGCGCTGGGCAGCCGCACCGCCTTCAAGGTGCATCCCGCGGATCATTTCGCGGCGATCCGCCGCGCCCGCGCCACGGGCCTCGCCATCGTCGGCGCCTATCACTCGCATCCCAACGGACCGAGCGCGCCGTCCGAGAAGGATCGGTCCCGCCTGACCGACCCGGCGATGTTCCACGTCATCGTCTCGCTGGCCGCCGGCACGCGCACGGTGCGCGCCTTCCAGTTGATTGATCGGAACTTCACGCCGATGGAATTCGTCCCAGTGCCGTGATGAAGTGGGCCCTGGCAGTCCTCTCGCTCGTTTTGTCGAGCGTGGCCGCTGCACAGGATCCATCGAGCACCGCTCCCCAGCCGCAGCCGGTGCTGACCGAGCTGCGCCTGGAAGGGACGACGGTCTTCTCACGCGACGACGTCCTGTGGCTGCTGAAGCTGCGCGAGGGCTCGCCGCTGCCCGAGGCGCCCGAGGCGGTCGCCAAATCGCTGCAGGAGCGCTACGACCGCGACGGCTATTCCGAGGCGCGCGTCACCGCCGCGTTCGACGCCGGCCGGCTCACGCTGACGGTGGACGAAGGGCGCATCGACGAGATCGAAATCCTCGGCGTCTCTGAGGAAGACGCCAGGCGCTTCATCGCGCGTCTGCACATCCAGCCGGGCGACATCTACAACAAGCGTACGATCGGGCGGGCGACCCGCCGCCTGATCGACGAAAGCGAAGGCGCCTTCCAGATCGGGCAGCCGCGCCGGCGGCAGCCCGGCCGCCGGCACGACGAGTCGGGCCCCGACGAGATCGTGCTCGAGCGGCGCGGCGCGCGGAACATCCTCGTCATCCCGCTGCGGTGGCAGACCACCGACACCGACACCATGTTCGGCAGCGGCCGGGAAGATCTGTATTCGCCGGTCGACGGCGCGTCACTCGCGCTCGGGTTCGGGACGACGATCTTCGATCACAGCAAGTTCAACCACACCTACGTCAACGCCTACGCGGCGTACAAGTTCTCGCGCGAGGATGCCGGCTACTCGGCGGGAATCGAGCGGCCGATCTTCGGCGGCCCGCGCCTGTACCTGGGGGGCGAGATCCACGACATCACGGCGAGCGACGACGTGTGGCGGATCAGCAGCCTCGAAGAGACGCTGGCCGCGGTCGCGTTCAAGAACATGTTCCGCGACTACTACCGCCGCCGCGGCGAGCAGGTCTTCGCGGTGTTCCGCCCGGGCGCCAACAACGAGTTCAGCGCCATGGCCCGCTGGGATCGGCACGAGCCGCTGCCCAACGTCACCAACTATTCCTTCTGGCGCGACGACGAGACGTTCCGCGCCAATCCGCTCGTCGCCGACCAGAAGATCAACGCGCTCGTCTTCGGCTATACGTTCGACACGCGCGAGCTGTCGGGCGCGGGCAGCCTGCCGACCTACCAGCGCCATCTCAAGGACAGCCTGTTCGGCAGCTCCTGGCGCCAGGCGCCGGGGCTTCGCCTCGAGTGGACGTCGGAGGTCGCCGGGCACGGCATGGGAGGCGACGCGGAGTTCGACCGGCACATCCTCAATTCGCGCGGCCATCTCGCCCTCGGCCCGCGGACGCTGCTGTCGGGGCGCGCGATGTTCGGCTTCTCGAACGGCACGCTGCCGATCGAGCGGCAGTTCGCGATCGGCGGTATCGGCACGGTGCACGGCTACGGGTTCAAGGAGCTCGACGGCGGCACCGGCCTGGCGCTCTTCAACGCCGAGTATCGCGTCAACCTGACCGGCCCGTTGAGCAAGGATCACGACGCGTTCGGCATCTTCGCCTTCTACGACGCCGGGCGCATCACGCGCCGCGGCGCGCCGACGCCGCCGTGGCAGAACGGCGTCGGCTTCGGGTTCGGCAGCGGCGACCTCCGCATCGAGTTCGGCTACCGGGCGAACGACATCCCCGGCTCGCTGCAGGTCCTCGTCCGGATGTCTCCGAGCTTCTGATGACGACGCTTCGACGCGCCGCGTGCATCTTCGCGCTCGTCCTCGCGGCGGCGGCGTTTGCCGCGCCGGCCGCGGCGCTCGACGCACGCGTCACCGAGATCCGCGTCGCCGGCGGCAGCATCCGCGCCTCGATCGAGATCCGCGACATGTTCCCGCAGAAGTTCCAGTCGATCCTCGAGGACGGCGCCGCGATTCACCTGCGCCTGCAGATCGAGCTGTGGGAAGACCGCATGTGGGACAAGCTGGCGCAGCCGGCGGCCGTGACGGTGTTCCGCATCATGCTCGATCCGTCCACGCGCCAGGTGAAGGTGGCGGACCAGTACGGCGAGGTCAGCCGGCAGCCCGCCTGGCAAGAGCCGCTCGTGCTGAGGCTGGATCTCGGGCGCGCGGACGCCCTCTCAGACTCGGGAAACTACTACGTGCGGGTGCTGGCGACGCTCGGCACGGTGGCCGAGAAAGAGTCCGAGCGTGCGGGCAACGCCGTCTTCGGCGATGACGACAGCACCGTCAGCCTCGCGGGGATGGGGAAGATGCTGTTTCACGCCGTGCTGTCGGTGAACGACTACCTGCAGAGCGTGTCAGCGGAGTCTCGCACCCGCAACGTCAGCGGACGCGAGATGAAAGCCGCGATCAAGCTGCAGTAGGCCCTGGCCCGCCGAAGCCTCGGCGGAGGCGGCTATCGATCCCCGCCGGGATCGCCCAGGCCCGGGCGGATCTTCACCGACGTGCTCGCCGCGGCAATCGGCTTGTCTTTTTTCTTCAGGCGAAACTGGATGCGGTACTCGCCGGCGAGGCGATAGACGTGGTCGGCCGTGAAGCGCCGCTTGATCTGGCTCTTGCCGGCCTCGTAGGGATCGCAGTCGGCGGAATTGTTGGAGCGCGTGTCATCGCCCCAGTCCCATTCGACGCCGGCGCAATAGTAGTCTTCGTAATCGTCGGGGCCGCCGGAAATGTCGGCCGACACGACGACACGCGCAGGCGAAATAGCCATGGCCGGGTTCGCCTTGACGGACAATTTCGGCTTTTTTACGTCGGACCCCGAGAGGTCCGAGCCGAAAACCGCCAGGCCGAGCATCAGCGGAAGCGCCAGAAACCTCATGGACCCATTATAATCCCGCTCTTATGTCGTCGAGTGCGGCCTTACCCTGCGTCCGTCTGATCGTCGAAGCTCCCACACGGGTCGACACCGACCTCCTGATCGTCCCCATTTTCGAGGCGGAGTCGCCATCGGAGGCGGTGCCGGCGATTGACACCGCGTCCGGCGGCGAGGCCGGGCGGGCCATGACATCGGGGGAAATCAAGGGGCGGCTCTACGAGCATTTCCTGACCCCGGTCGTCGAATCCGGCCTCGGCGCGAAGCGGATCGCGCTCGTCGGGGGCGGCAAGGCGGGGGATTTCGACCTCGAACGCCTGCGCAAAGTGGCCGCCGCGGCTGCGCTGATCGCGCGCGGGCGGCGAATCCCGCGCGTCGCGTTCCTGCTGCGCGGCCCGCTCGGCGGACCCGACGCGGTGCAAGCGGTCACCGAAGGACTGATTCTCGCCGGCTTCAGCGTGGACCAGTACAAGACCGGCGAGCGTTTCGGTCCGCCCGCTGCTGAGCTGGCGGTCATCGCGCACGGCCACGACGGCGATACGCGCGCGCTCGAGCGCGCCGTGGAGCGCGGCAAGATCCTCGGCGACTCGAGCAACTTCGCGCGCGCCTTTGCCAACGAGCCGTCGAACGTCCTCACCCCGCGCGTCTTCGCCGAGCGGGCGACGGCGATCGCGAAATCCGCCGGCGTGCGCGTCGAGGTCCTCGACGAGAAGGAGATCGCGAGCCTCGGCATGGGGCTGCTGCTCGGCGTGGCGCGCGGCAGCGTCGAGCCTCCACGCCTCATCGTGATGCACCACGAGCCGGCGGGGGCGCCGCAGGCGCCGGTGCTCGGGCTGGTCGGCAAGGGCATCACCTTCGATACCGGCGGCATTTCGATCAAGCCCGCCGAAGGCATGGAGCGGATGAAGGACGACATGGCGGGCGGCGCCGCCGTCGTCTGCGCCATGCGCGCCATCTCGCTGCTCAAGGCGCCGATCCGCGTCGTCGGCGTCGTGCCGACGACCGAGAACATGCCGGGCGGGCGCGCCATGAAGCCCGGAGACATCCTGACCGGCGCCAGCGGCAAGACGGTCGAGGTCATCAACACCGACGCGGAGGGACGGCTGATCCTCGGCGACGGCCTCTGGTATGCGCAGCAGCTCGGGGCGACGCATCTCGTGGACGTCGCGACGCTGACCGGCGCGTGCGTGGTGGGGCTGGGCAAGGTCGCGTCGGGCCTGTTCGGCCGTCCCGACGCGTGGCGCGACACCGTGGAGGCCGTCGCGCTGAAGGCGGGCGATCGCTGCTGGCCGATGCCGCTCTACGACGAGTACTTCGATCAGATCCGCAGCGAGATCGCCGACATGATCAATTCCGGCGGCCGCGCCGGCGGCGCGTGCACCGCGGCGATCTTCCTCAAGGAGTTCGCCGGCACGCTGCCGTGGGCGCACATGGACATCGCCGGCACCGCCTGGGCCGACGAGTCCAAGCCGTATCAGCCGAAAGGGCCGATCGGGATCGCCGTCCGCACGCTGGCGGAGCTGCCGTTCACCTACGAGCGCTGGTAGTTCGCGGTTGGCGGTTGACGGTTCGCAGTTAACGGTTAACGGTTGTTCTTGGTGCGGAAGGATCAGTCGGCGGTGCGTGGAGTCACTCTCAGCGTCTCGGCATCACCGTCAGCGTCGATGCCGTCTTTCGCGCGGAGCCGCTTGTAAACGATCAACAGGCCGCCGAGCACCAATCCGAACACGAGAGCGGCGATCAGCAGCACGCCAACGAGCCCCAGGGAACCCAGGATCACGTCGGACAACGACGTCTCGTGGACAGGCTGCTCGATCACCCGCACGATGATCGGGTCTTGTCTCGGCGTTGCTGGTTGCGCCTGAACCGGACTCACGCCACGATTGTAGCGCCAGACGGGGCCGTCGGCCGTCAACCGTCAACGGCAAACCGTGAACCGCGCACGGTCAGTACGTCGCCTTCTTCCCGCCGATCGCGTTCAACCGCTTCAGGCTCTGCTGGTAGTCGACGATGGCGTCGCAGAGCGCCTGCGCGATCTGCTGGCGGTAGGCGTTCGTCTTCAGCAGCGACCCTTCCTGGCGGTTGGTCACGAACGAGATCTCGGCGAGCACGCTCGGCATGCCGGCGCCGATGAGCACGACGAACGGCGCCTGCTTGACCCCCAGGTCCCGCAGCGACTTGTTGCGGGTGGTGAGCCGCCTGGTCATCGACTTCTGGACGGCGCCGGCGAGATCGCGCGACTCGTTGATCTTGTTGTTGAGCGCGATCGCCTTGACGATCTCCGGCAGATTGTGCATCGGCATCGCGGACGTCGCGTTCTCGCGCGCGGCCACCGCCTCCGCCTCGGGGTTCATCGCGAAGTTCAGGAAGTAGGTCTCGATGCCGCGCGCCGCGGCGTTGCGGCTGGCGTTGGCGTGGATCGACAGGAACAGGTCCGCCCCTTCGCGGTTGGCGATCGCCGTCCGCTCCTCGAGCGGAATGAACATGTCGCTGCCGCGCGTCATGACGACTTCGATGCCCGGCTCCTTCTCGAGCAGTTTCTGGACGCGCAGCGCGACGTCGAGCGTGAGCTCCGCCTCGACGATGCCGTTGCCCTGCGCGCCGGGATCGTGGCCGCCGTGGCCGGCGTCGATGACGACGCGCGAGACGCCGAGCCCCAGTTGCCGCGAGAGCGAGAACTTGCCGTTGGAGTTCGCCATCGGCGCGACGGGAGGCAGCGCCTTCGCGGGCGCAGGCGTGGACGGCAGCGGCGCGTCGGTGGCGGCGGGCGGCTTCGACGGCGGCGCAGCGCCCTTGGCCTGCGGCACCGTCGGCCTGGTCTGCGGCAGCGTCGACAGCGTCGCCGCGGCCTTCGTTTCGTTGATCATCGGCGGCGGCACGGCGACGGCGGGAGCCGCCGCCGGGGGCGTCGGCACCGGCACGGTGGCGACCGCGCGGCGGAAGTCGATGACGAGCCGGTACGGCCCGTAGAGGGGATAGACCGAGTAGTTCGACACGCCGTCGAGATCGACGACCAGCCGCGTCGTGTTCTGCGGATGGCGTCCGAGGCGGACGAGTTTCACCAGGTCGCCGTCGAACTTGAGCGAGGCGTCCTGCAGGCTGGCGGCGGCTTTCACGTTTTTCAGATCGAAGAACACGCGGCGCGGGTTCTCGATCTCTTCCTGGTAGAACGAGATTTCACTGTCGAGATCCACCGTCAGGCGCACGCCGTCGGGCAGCACCGTCCGGTGAATGTCCTTGAGAACGGCGAGGTCAGATCGCGGGGACTTCCCCTGGGACGTCGCCGTCCCAGCCGAACCGGCCGCGGAAGATTCGCGGTCTGACCTCGTGGCAGGAGTAACCGGCGCGGACGCCGGGGCAGGGGTGTTGCTCGTGGGCAGGGGGCTTACGGGTGTGGCGGCCGAAGCTTGGAGATCGGAGAGAGCAGTTTTCGCCTGGGGCACCAGCTTGCTGGCGGGGTATTCCCGGGCGAGCAGATCGAACAACCGCAGCGCGGCCTGGCGGTCGGCCTCGTTGCCGAAGCGCTGCCAGGTGAGGGCGGCGACGTTGCCCGCCTGCCATAGCGCGTTGTCGCAGTAGCCGCTCGACGGATGGCGGCGAACGAGCGCCTCGTAGGACGCGACGACGCGGCGCATCTGCGCCGCCGTCGCATGGCTCGAGGCATCGCGGATGGTGCGCTCCTGCGCCAGCGCGCGGGTGTACATGTCGCGCGCGGCCGCCTGCGCCAGGACCGGAGACGGACAGGCCAGCGCGGCAGCGCTGACCAGCGCCGCGCCCGCAATCGCCGTGAGAAGTCGGTGAGTCATGGCATCCGCCTATCGAATCTGCGCATCCACTTCTTCGAAATAATCCTTCTTGACCAGCACCTCGCGCGGCTTGCCGCCCGCGGCTGCCGACACGAGGCCGTCCATTTCCATCATGTCCACCAGGCGCGCGGCGCGGCTGAAGCCGATCCGCAGCCGGCGCTGCAGGTACGAGATCGAGGCCTGGCCGCTCGACACGACGATGCGCGCGGCTTCGTCGTAGAGCTCGTCCTTCTCGAACTCCTGGTGTTCCTGCGCCCCCTTCTCGTCGGCCGTGACCGTCGTGTCGTAGGTCGGCTTCCCCTGCTTGCGCAGGAAGCTCGCGAGCCGGGCGCTCTCCTGTTCGGAGATGTAGGGACCGTGCAGGCGGACGTTGCGGGACGAGGCCGGGGGCAGATAGAGCATGTCCCCCTTGCCGAGGAGCTGCTCGGCGCCGTTGCCGTCGAGGATGGTGCGCGAGTCGATCTTCGACGTGACGCGGAAGGAGATGCGCGCCGGCATGTTCGCCTTGATCAGGCCGGTGATGACGTCCACCGACGGACGCTGCGTCGCCAGCACCAGGTGGATGCCGATCGCGCGCGCCATCTGCGCCAGCCGCGCGATCGATTCCTCGACCTCGTTGCCGGCCACCATCATCAGGTCGGCGAGCTCGTCGATCAGCACGACGATGAAGGGGAGCGGCTTGATCTCGTTGCCCTTGTCGTCGATCAGCGCCTCGCCCGGCTTCTCCTGCTGCATCGCGCGGATGTTGCGGTTGTACTGCTCGATGTTGCGCACGCCGAACGCGGCCAGCGTCTTGTAGCGCTCCTCCATCTCGCGCACGGCCCAGCGCAGCGCGTTGGCGGCGAGCTTCGGGTCCATGACCACCGGGGTCAGCAGGTGGGGGATGTCTTCGTACATCCCCAGCTCGAGGCGCTTGGGATCCACCATGATGAAGCGCACCTCGTCGGGCGTGGCGCGCATCAGGATGCTGGTGATCATCGCGTTGACGCTGACCGACTTGCCGGCGCCGGTCGACCCCGCCACCAGCAGGTGCGGCATCGTCGCCAGGTCGCTGACGAACGGCTCGCCGTGGATGGTCTTGCCCATGGCGAGCGTGAGCTTGGAGTGCGAGCGCTTGTAGGCGTCCGCCTCCAGCAGCTCGCGCAGCGAGATCTGCTCGCGGTTGGGATTGGGGATCTGGATGCCGACCGTGGACTTGCCGGGGATGCGGTCGATGATCACCGACTCGGCCTGCATCGCCAGGCACAGGTCGTCGGCGAGGCCGGTGATCTTGCTGTACTTCACGCCGGCGTCGGGCTTGAACTCGTAGGTCGTGACCACCGGGCCGGGATGGATCTGCACGACGCTGCCTTCGACGGAGAACTCGCGGCACTTCTCCTCGAGCAGCCGCGCCCCGTCCATCAGCTCGCGCTCGTCGATCTTGCGCTCGGTCTTCGGCGCGTCGAGCAGCGCGTAGGGCGGCAGCGTGAACGCCCCCTTCTTGCGCTCGGCCGGCGCCTTGTCAGGCTCGGGCAGCGGCAGCGTCGGTTCCTTGGCGATGGCGGCCGGCTTCTTGATCGGCGGTGGCGTCGGACGCGAGGCTGCCGCCTTCAGGGCCGTCGCGGCGGCGCTGACGACGGCTGCCGTCTTCGATCTGGAAGGATACGAAGGAGGCGAAGGATACGAAGGATCATCCTGCTCGCTTGCGGAGGACTTCGCGACGAGCGGCGGCCGTGGGCCCTTTGTGAGTTCCTTCGTGCTCTCCTTCGTGCTCTCCTTCGTGTTCTCCTTCGTATCCTTCGCCTCCTTCGTATCCTTCCGTAAATGTTTTTTCAGCACTTCCTGGCGCTGCTTCTGGCGTTCCTTCTCATCGCGCCGCTGCGCCATCGCGGCGCGCATTCCCGCCCAGCGCTCCGACGCCATCTGCGCCAGCACCGAGAACAGGCGCCCGAACGAGAACTGCGTGGACAGGATGATCGCGGCGAAGAGCAGCGTCAGGATCAGGATGATCGAGCCCGTGCGGTTCAGGTACTCGGCGAGGACCGCGGCCAGCCGGTCGCCGATGAAGCCGCCCGCGCGGAACTCCTTGCCGCCGACGTCGAGGTGGCCGAAGGCCAGCGACAGGAACGACGAGACGCAGCCGAAGAGCAGCAGCGCGCCGGCGACCTTGGTGTACGCGGCATCCACGGCGCGGCACCAGAAATAGTGCCAGCCGATCACCACCAGCACGAGCGGCCCGAGATACGCGGCGTAGCCGAGCAGCTGGAACGACAGTTCCGCGACGAAGGCGCCGATACGTCCGGCGAAGTTCGCCGGCGCCAGCTCAGACCCGGTGTTGAAGAACCAGACGGGATCCGACGCGCTGTAGCTCGCGAGCGAGACCAGCCAGATGAGCGCCACGGCGAAGAGGACGACCCCGAGGAACTCGCTGACGCGGCGGGAGAGGGCGCTCGACGCCATCAGATCTCCATCACCACGGGCAGCACGAACGGCCGGAGCCCCGAACGCTTGCGGAAGAACCGCTGAAGGTCCACTCGAATCTTCTCCTTGATCAACCCGGGATCGGTCCGCTCTTCGACGCTCGCACGATCGATCGCGCCGGCCACCAGGCCCGGCACTTCCTTCAACAGCGCCTCGGTCCGCGCGTCGAGCACGAACCCGCGCGTAATCACGTCCGGCGTCTCCTCGACGCTGCCCGACAGGCGGTTGATGGCAATGACCGGGACGACCAGGCCGTCGCCCGCCAGGTGCCGCCGATCGCGCAGCACCTCGTCACCCACTTCGCCGCTGCGCGTGCCGTCGATGAGGATCCGCCCGGCCGCCACCTTGTCGGCCACCCGCGCCCCCTCGTCGTCGATACGGATGACCTGGCCGTTCTCGGCCAGGACCACCTTGGTGGTGGGGGACACCATCCTGGCGATCCGCGCGTGCCGCGCCAGCTGGCGGTACTCCCCGTGTATCGGCACGAAGTAGGTCGGCCTGATCAGCGAAAGCATGAGCTTGAGCTCTTCCTCGCTGCCGTGGCCCGACACATGGACGTGCTTGATCCCCTCGTGGATGATGTCCGCGCCGCGCTTGGCGATGTGGTTCATCACCCGGCCGATCGCCTTCTCGTTGCCCGGGATCTCCCTCGCCGAGAACACCACCACGTCGTCATGGTCGATCTTCGCGTGCCGGTGATCGTCGATGGCGATGCGCGGCAGCGCCGCCTGCGGCTCTCCCTGGGAGCCGGTGCAGATGCAGACGACGTCCTGCGAGGGATACTCGCGGATCTCGCTGTCACGGATCTGCACTCCGGGCGGCACCCTGAGGTAGCCGAGTCGTTGCGCGATCTGGGAGTTCTCGATGACCCCGCGCCCCACGAACGCCACGCGCCGGTCGAACTGGTCCGCCAGATCGACGAGGATCTGCATGCGGTACAGGCTCGACGAGAACATCGCGACCACGATGCGCCCGCGGGCGCTCGTGAAGATCTCTTCGAAGCCGTCGGTGACGTCCCGCTCCGAGCCGCTGTACCCGTGCCGCTCGACGTTGGTGCTGTCGCCGAGCAGTACCAGGACGCCTTCCGCGCCAAGCTGCGCCAGCCGCTGGAAGTCGACGTGCTCGCCGTCGAGCGGCGTCTGGTCGATCTTGAAGTCCCCGGTGTGCAGCACCGTGCCGGCCGGCGTGTGAATCGCCAGCGCCACGCAGTCGGGCATGCTGTGCGTCACGCGCACGAACTCGATCGAGAAGCTGCCGACCTGCACCCGCTGCCGCGGCTTGACCTCGGTCAGCCGCGCGCGCACGTCGGCGCCGTGGTCCTCGAGCTTCGGCTCGACCAGCGCCAGCGTCAGCTTCGTCCCGTAGACCGGGCCGTCGAACAGCGACACCACGTGCGGCACCGCCCCGATGTGATCCTCGTGCCCGTGCGTGAGCACGAGCGCCTTGATCGGGTAGCGGTCCAGGACCTGCCGCACGTCGGGAATGATCAGATCGACGCCGAGCAGATCCGGCTCCGGGAACATGACGCCGGCGTCGACGAAAATCGCCGTATCGCCGCAGGCGACCGCCATCATGTTCATGCCGAACTCGCCGAGCCCGCCAAGCGGGATCAGCTCCAAGGCGCCAGTCACGCGATGTCCAAATGTGGTAGCCCCAGTCTTAGAACGTTGGTCGCGTCGAGAGGGCTCGCTGCGGCGGGCGCCGCACAGGAAGCGTTCCCACCTGTCTCCCGCTGGGACGGGGAACAGGGACGATGTTGCCCGCAAACTATAGCACGACCTGGACCAAACGCAGCAGCTCTTCCATGGTGAGCGTCTCGGGCCGGCGCTGCGGATCGATGCCCGCGGCGGCCAGAATCGCGCCGCTCGTCCGCTGCTGCGCGTCGGCGAACGGGCGCAGGGCGTTCAGCAGCGTCTTGCGCCGCTGCATGAACATCGTCTTCACCATCCGGTCGAACAACGGCTCGAGGTCCGGCGGCAGGATCGACGGCTTGAACGTGAGCCGGACGACCGCCGACTGCACCTTTGGCGCGGGGCGGAAGGCCCCCGGGGGCAGCACGAGCCGCCGTTCGACCGTGGCCTGGAGCCCGACGAGGATCGTCAGCACGCCGTATTCCTTCGTGCCGACGCGGGCGGCCAGGCGGTCGGCGACTTCGCGCTGCAGCATCACGGTCGCGTCACGCAGGTTGGGCGACGAGCGCGACGCGGCCAGCAGCTTGAACAGGATCGGCGACGAGATGTTATAGGGCAGGTTGCCGGCGACCCGCACGGGGCCGGACGCCAGCAGCGGCGACAGGTCGAAGTCAATGACGTCGTGGGTGAGGATCTCGACGTTGCGCGGCACGCGCGGCGCCAGCGCGGCGGCGAGATCGCGATCGACCTCGATGGCGGTGACGTGGGCGGCGCGCGCGGCGAGGCGCGTCGTCAGGATGCCGGGCCCGGGGCCGATCTCGATGAAGCGGTCGTCGCGCGCCGGGGCGATCGCGTCGATCACCTTGTCGGCCCACGCCGGCGCGAGAAAGTGCTGGCCGAAACGCTTCCTGGGTCGGTGACTCACGCGTTCTCGATCGATTCCCCGCGCCAGAACTTCTCCTCGATCTCCTCGATCTCTTCCTCGCTCATCCCGAAATAGTGGCCGAACTCGTGGATGACCGTCTCGGCGACGCAGTCGCGGACGTCGTCGTCGGTCTCGCAGGCCTCTTCGGTCGGCTTCTGGTAGATCGAGATGCGATCCGGCAGGGTGTTGCCGTGGGCCCAGCCGCGTTCGGTCAGGGGTGTGCCCTGGTAGAGGCCGAACAGGGTGTCGCCCGGCTCGATCTCCATCTCGTCGAGCAGTTCCTGCGACGGCTCATCTTCGACGACGACCGCCACGTTGCGCATTTCCCGGCGAAAGCGCTTCGGGATTTCCTTGAGCGCGTCCTCGACCAGTTTTGTGAACCGCTCTCGAGTCACTTCGGCCCCTTTTGATCACTTTCTGGTAATAGTCGCAGTCGTCGCGCACGGCGCACCGCTCGCACAGCGGCTTCGGCTTGCAGATGCGGCGGCCGTGCAGGATCAGGGTGTCGGACGTCAGCGTCCACTTCGGCTTCGGCATCGCCGCGCACAACTGCTGCTCGACGACGACGGGGTCGTCGCCTTTGGCGATGCCGATGCGATTGGCGACGCGCAGCACGTGGCGATCGACGGGGAGCCCGGGCACGCCGAGCGCGTGGCCGAGCACGACGTTCGCCGTCTTGCGGCCGACGCCGGGCAGCTCCGTCAAGGCCGCCATCGTCTTCGGGATCTCGCCGCCGTGCCGCTCGACGACGGCGTGCGCCATGCCGGAGAGCGATTTCGACTTGGCGCGGAAGAACCCCGTCGACTGGATCTGCGGCTCCAGTTCGCCGGTGGTCGCCGTGGCGAGCGCCCTCGCGTCCGGGTAACGCGCGAACAGCGCCGGCGTGACCTGGTTGACGCGCTCGTCGGTGCACTGCGCCGACAGGATCGTCGCGACCAGCAGCTGGTAAGGCGTCGTGAAGTGCAGCTCGGTGTCGGCGTTGGGGTGCTGCTTCTCGAGGGCCTTCATGATCGCGCGCGTCTCGGCGGCCGACTTCATCACGCAATTATGAACCGTTCTTCACCGGACTTTCATCGTGGCTACATCTTGGCCGTGCAGACTGTCGTCGGGAAACAGCGTGAGCCCGGGCACTGCCACCCGGGTCATCACAGCGTCGAACCTCCTGCTCCGGATTGGCGGGAGGCGTCCTGCGGCGAGTTCTTCGCCGACCGGCGACGACGTCCGAATCGACACACCGCGCTCGGGTGCGCGCCCCAATCCGGACCGACCCTCACGCGTCAGTGAGCAACGTTGCCTTCCGAGGCGGCGACGAAAGTCGCCGCCGCGGCAGACCTTCCGGGCCCGCGCGCCCCCCGCGGGCCCAGTTTTCCATCTCTCCCACACTTTCGTCCCCGTTCGATCTGGTCGCTGTTCTTGCATAGTCCCGGCTACACATGCGCGTGCTGGTGGTGGAAGACGAGCGCCGGATGGCAGGGTACATCTCCCAGGCGCTGATGGAGGAGGGGTTCGCCGTCGACTGCGTTCACGACGGCCAGGCGGCGCTCGACATGTGCGCCACCTACGAGTACGACGTGATCGTGCTCGATCTCATGCTGCCGCGGATCGACGGGCTGACGGTGTGCAGCCGCCTGCGCGCCGAGGCGAAGGCCAGCGCCGTGCTGATCCTGTCGGCGCGCGATCTCGTCGAGGATCGCGTCATCGGCCTCAACGCCGGGGCCGACGACTACCTGGTCAAGCCGTTCGCGACGCAGGAACTGGTCGCGCGCGTGCGCGCGCTGCTGCGGCGCCGGCAGGGGACCGGCGCGCCGGTGCTGCGCGTCGGCAGCCTCGAGCTCAACCCGCTGACGCGCACGGTCAAGCGCGCCGGACAGGCGATCCCGCTGACCGCCAAGGAATACGCGCTGCTGGAATACATGATGCGGCGCCCGAGCGTCGTCCTGACGCGCACCATGATCGCGGAGCACGTATGGGACTTCACGTTCGATCTCTCGAGCAACGTCGTCGACGTCTACGTCAAGCATCTGCGCGACAAGATCAATGAGCCAGGGAAGGCCAGCTTCATTCAGACCGTCCGCGGCGTCGGATACACCGTCATGGACCCCGAGGCCGTGGAAGCTTAGAACTGTCACCGCGCGCCTGACGATCTGGTACGTCGGCACGCTGGCCATCAGTCTCGGAGCCTTCGCCACCTTCGTCCTGATCGTGCGTGCCGGCACGCTGCGCCGCGAGTTCGACGCCGAACTGATGTCGCGGGTGGCGGTGTTTGCCGCCGAGGTCAAGCCGATGCTCGATCGGCTCGACGTCGCGCGCGCGATCGCCGACCAGCCGAACATCGTGGCGACGCCGGTGACCGTGCGCCGCGGCGACGGCACGCTGGTCTACGAGTCCCCCGACGTACCGCACCTGACCAACGAGTGGGAGCGCGCCGCCGCGCAGGGGGCGGCCAAGCACCTGACCTACCAGACCGTGCGCGACGCGACCCGCGAGGAGCAGCGCCTGGTCAACCGCTTCGTCACCTCCCCCGACGGCTATCCCTACGTGGTGCAGCTGATGGCGCCGCCGACCAGCATCGACGAAGGCATCCGCGAGCTGGCGGTGTCGCAGGGGATCGGCATCCTGCTGATCCTGGCGCTGGCGGCCTACGGCAGCGCGCTGACGGCGCGGCAGACGCTGGCCCCGATCGACGAGATGATCCAGCGCGGCCGCGAGATTCACGGCCACGATCCCGGCAAGCGGCTCGAGGTCGAAGCCGACACGATCGAACTGGCGGAGCTGGTGGCGTCGATGAACGCCATGCTCGATCGCCTCGAAGAGCCGGTCCTGACGGCGCACCGGTTCGCCGCCAACGTGTCGCACGAGCTGCAGACGCCGCTCGCGGCGATGCGCTTTGCCATCGAGGCGGCGCAGCGCAGCAATCGGCCGGCGGAGAAGTATCAGCAGATTGCCGACGACCTGCTCAGCGAAGTGGATCGGCTGTCGACGCTGGTCCGCGACCTGCGCCTGCTGGCGATGGCGGGGGCCGGCCAGTTGATCGGGCAGCCGGAGCACTTCGATCTCGGCGACGTGGTGCAGCAGTGCTGTGAGATCGCGCGCGCCGTCGCCGACAGCCGCGAGATCGAGATCGACGAACAGGTGCTGTCGCACGTGCTGGCGACGGGCAGCGCGCTGCACCTGCGCCGGGTCATCCTGAACCTGACCGACAACGCCATCCGCTACTCGCCGCCGGGGACGCGCGTGCAGGTGCGGATGGGCTTCGATCACGGCGTCGCCACGATCGCCGTGACCGACCAGGGGTGCGGCATCCGGGCGGAGGATCGCCCGCGCATCTTCGAGCCGTTCTTCCGCGCCGATCGCGCGCGGGCACGGGACACGGGCGGTAGCGGGCTCGGCCTGGCGATCGCGGACCAGATCGTCCGCGCGCATCACGGCCGGATCTCGGTCGAGAGCGAGCCGAACGCCGGGTCGACCTTCACCATCCACGTGCCCGCGGTCGCGGCGCTCGCACACTCGGCGTAGGGCGCGCGCCTAGGACCGCGACAGCGGAAAGAGCGACGCGTCGCGCTCGCCGGCCAGGAGCCCCGCGCATGACAGGCTGACGGCGCGGACCAGCCGTTCGCCGCTCCACAGCCGCGGCAGCAGATCCATCGCCCCCGCCAACAGCGCATCGTCCAGCGCGGTCGGCTCCTCGAGCGGAGCCGTACGCGAGTCGGCGCGGCCGTCCGCGAAGGCCAGGCGCAGCGTCAGCGTGCGGGCGAAGATTCCGCGCGATCGCAGCTCGCGGCCGAGCCGATCGACCTCGAGCCGCAGCGCGCCAGCCAGCACCGCCGCGCTCGCGGTCGGCGCGTCGAGACGGTGTTCCTCGATCCTCGACGGCGGCAGGGCCGTGCGGCGGATGCGGCTCGCGTCGTCGCCGACCGCCTGCCTGGCGAGGACGGCGCCGGCCCGTCCGGCGAGCAACGACAACTGCGGCTCGGTGAGCCTCGCGATCTGCCCGAGACGCCTGATCCCGTGGCCGCGCAGCCGCCGCGCCACCGACGGATCGATTCCCGGCAGCATCTCGATCTTCAGCGGCGCGAGGAACCGCGCTTCGTAGCCGTCGAGGACATGGACCACGCCGCGCGGCTTGCCGAGCTGGGAGGCGATGCGTGCGACCAGCTTCGACCGCGCCAGGCCGCACGACGCGTCGAAGCCGAGCGCGCCGATGGCACGCTGGATCCGCTCGGTGGTCTCGACGGCTTTTTTCATCGCGGCGTTCGGCCGCGATCCCGGCGGCAGGCCGAGAAACACCTCGTCGATCGATTGCCACTCGATCTCCGGCGTCTCACGCCGCAGGATCTCGTCGACCTCGAGAGAGGCTTCGAAGTAGGCGTCGAACGCGCCGTCGAGGAAGGTGCCTTCAGGGCAGCGCACGGAGGCCTGCGCCAGCGGCATGCCGGCGCGCACGCCGCAGCGGCGGGCCTCGCGCGAGGCGGCCGCGACCATGCCGCGGCTGCCGGGCCGCCCGCCGATCACGACCGGACGCCCGATCAGCGCCGGACGGCGCGCGCGTTCGACGGCGACGAAGAACGAATCGAGATCGACGTGGACGAACAAGCCCTAATGAACGGGGCCCTTGCCCCACACGGCGCCGCCGGTGGATTCCGAGAACACTTTCATGTGTTCCTGCAGCGCGGCGATCAGGTTCGGCACCACCTGCAGCGGCAGCACGATCTTGGCGCGAACGGGCGCCTTCACCAGATGGTCGGCCTCGGCGGCTTCGATGTCACGCGGCGAGAGCGGCTGCACCTCGCAGAACGACAGGGTGAAGTCGAACGGCGTGTGCGAGATGGCGCAGAAGTTGGCGTAGGTCCGCCACGGATGCTGCTCGTCGTCGGGCACGATCGTGAAATTGATTTGCTTGGGCTCACTCATGCGCCCAGTATGTCCCACTTAGTACCGCCGCATCACCCCGATGACGACACCCTGAACCTGCACCTGGTCGGCCTGCGCGATGATCGGCTGCATCGCCGGGTTGGCCGGCTGCAGGCGGACGTGCGCCCCTTCGAGGTAGAACTTCTTGAGCGTGACGTCCGACCCGTTCAGCAGCGCGATCACCATCTCGCCGGAATTCGCCGTGCGCCGATCCTCGACGATGACGTAGTCGCCGTCGCGGATCTGCTCGTCAATCATCGAGTCCCCTTTGACGCGCAGCACGTAGGTGTCGCGCTTGCCGACCAGATCTTCGGGGACGGCGATCGTTTCGCTGCCGACGACCGCTTCGATCGGCCGGCCGGCCGCGACGTACCCGAGCAGCGGCAGCTCCATCGCGCGCCCGCCCAGCCGCGAGGGGACCAGCTCCACCGAGCGGCTGCGATTCCACGCACGCTTGATGAAGCCTTTTTCCTGCAGGTTGGTCAGGTGCTTGTGGACCGTGGCGAGCGAGGAGAGGCCGAAGCGGCGGCCGATTTCTTCCAGGCTCGGCGCGTAGCCATGCTGCTGGATGAAATCGTTCAGGTAGTCCAGAATCTCCCGCTGACGCTTCGTCAATGGCAGCATGCGCGAACTATACGCAAAGGAAAAGCGAAAGTCAACGGCCTGCTTCCGTTTAACCTTCGCCTCGGTGCGCATGTCTAACGAGGTGTGGCGATGGTCGTACGCGCCTGGCCGTGGTCTGCTCCCTCGTCGGCCCCCTTTTCGACAACGAAGGGCGGGCCCCTGACGGTGATCAACCGCACCGACGCCGAACTGGTCGAGGCGTCGCTCGCCGGCGAGCGCGAGGCGTTCGACCTCATCGTGGAGCGGCACCGGCGCAACGTCTACCAGTTGTGCTACCGCTTCGTCGCCAACCAGGACGACGCGGCGGACCTGGCGCAGGACGTGTTCGTGCGCGCGTTCCGCGGCCTGAGGAATTTCAAAGGGGAAGCCTCGCTCGGCACCTGGCTCTATCGCATCGGCGTGAACGTCTGCCTGAATCGTCTCGCCGTGAAGACGCCCACGTCCGAGTCGCTCGAGCCGCTGTTTCTCGCCAACGACGAGCGCATCGCTGCGCCCGGCGAGAGCGCGACGGAGGCGCTTCTCCGCGGCGAGCGCCAGCGGCGGGTTCGCGCCGCCATCGCGCGGCTGCCGAAGAAACAGCGCGCCACGCTGATCCTGCGGGTCTACCATGAGATGCCGCACGAGCAGATCGCCGGCATTCTCGGCAGCTCGGTCGGCGCCGTGAAGGCGAACTTCTTCCATGCGATGAACAACCTCAAGAAGCTTCTGCAATGAGCCATCTCTCACCTGCGGAGTTCGTGGACCTCGTTGACGGAACCCTGCCGGCGCCGCGGGCGGCGCACGCCGGGGACTGTGCCGACTGCCGCGCGCAGGCAGAGGCACTGCATGTGGTGTTGCGCGCGGCGGCGGATGTCGCGGTTCCCGATCCGCCGCCGTTCTTCTGGGATCGGCTCTCGGCGCGCATTCGCGCCTCCGTCGCGGGCACGGCGCCGGCG
>Ga0207701_10002245_pt1 | contig 20113 bp, 16 predicted proteins | sample KBSSwiSSwithPhiX_FD_184294 | JGI IMG/M metagenome (GOLD analysis project Ga0207701, IMG submission 184294) | Switchgrass rhizosphere bulk soil microbial communities from Kellogg Biological Station, Michigan, USA, with PhiX - S5 (SPAdes) (version 2) | ecosystem: Environmental > Terrestrial >... | reverse complement strand
TGCTTCGCGGCCAATTGAATGGAGGCCGGGGCTGATCCGCGCGTGCGGCGCCCGCACGGGTAAGTCCCGCCGGGCTCGTTCGGCACAGCGGGACGCGTAGTCGTCTTGACGGTGGGAATCCTCGCCTCGCTACGACGACGACTCTTCGACTTCGTCGATCTGCCAGTCCGCCAGCGGTTGCGGGCCTAGTTTGATGTGTGCGATATCGGGATCGCTACCGTCATCTCGACCGCCCGCGCTCGCCTTGGTTTCCTTGAGATTCTGGCGGCGCGCTTCCTTGTACTTGCGGCGCTCCGCGAGGGCCTTCTCACGCTCTCGCTTGGCGGCCGTGGGCCTTGCGTTCTGTGCCATGGGTGTCCTTGCGATCTTCCCGTGCCGGAGCGAGTTCAGGCTCGCCCGCCGTCGCGCGGTCAGACGGAAACGAGTTGTGAAGTCTCGCGGTCACTGCGGCTGCCCGCGCTCGAGCAACCGGATCCGCTCAATGCGTGCCAGCGACGCCGAATCGGGCTGAGCGAGCGTTCCACGCGTTCGGCTGGGGCGACAGCGAAGACCTGAACGGGTCGTCCGGTCGCCGAGGCCTTATTTAGGATACATCACCGGCGGCCCAACGGCAGGCCCAGACCTGCGCGGAGGACGAGGCCGCCATCGAGCGGGTCTCCCTTGACGAACCCGGACGTTTTCACCCCGACGTCGACGATGACGGTGGCCGGCAACGGGCCCTTGGGAATCGCCGGGCTCTCGATCCGGCTGCGCACCGCCCCGCCCCACGTCAGGTCTGCCCCAATCACGTCGACGCCAAAGTCAGGACGCGCGCCGAGCGCCAGCGGCGGCTGTCGCCACAGGTCACCGCCCAGCTCGACGCGCCACTCGCGCACCTTCAACGCATCGATCATCAGTGTCAGCCCCCAGGGGCTGGTCAGTGGTGCGCGCCCGAGGCGAAACGCCACCGCGCCGGTACGCGAGCGGTACGCCGCGTCAGTGGTCACCTCCCACTCCGTGCCGAATGGTGTCAGCCCGTAGCGCATGCCGGGCATGACCCGCCAGTCACCCACGGGCAGGACGAAGACCCTGGTCTCCTCCGCGCCGGTGGCGAGGTACCGGGCGATGGTAAACGCGGCGGATGCCACCATCGGATTGGCCAGGTTGATCCAGGTCTCGCGGCGCAGCGTACTGGCCGTCAGCGGCTCCGCACCGACGAAGTCCCCGACCAGGTTGTAGAGCACGAGGAAATCGGCGACGTCGTGCCCGGCACGCTCCCCCTCGTCGCGCGTGTGGCGCATGTAGTCGAAGGCGTCGAGTCCGAACTCGAGGTATCGCAGCGCCGCGCGCGGCGTCAGCCGCTGTTCGACGAACGCGCGCCTCGACAGCGACGCCGCACCGACCGTATTGGCCTCCATGCCGCCGATCGTGATCGCCTGCAACTCGTGCACGGTGGCGTCGCGGTCGGGCGAGTACAGCGTGACCCCTCCGCCATCGCCATACGGCTTGGGCACGTCAAGGTGAAAGCGCAGGTAGCCGTCGAACAGCTCGCGGACGCGACCGCCGTGGCCGAACACTTCGTGATTGGCCACCATCAGCCAGGCTTCCTGCGGCCGGTCGAACAGGAGCAGCTTGGCCGATCTATAGGCGATGTTGGCGGTGCGGCGCCCGGCCCCGTGTTCATCGAGCAGGCGGTCCGGCACGACGATGTGTTCGGCGCGTGCGACGAGATCGCCGGCGGCCACCGCCAGTGTTGCACCCGCACCGACGGTGAGATCGCGATCGACAAGTGCCGGGGTCGTCGTCTGTGCCGTCGCCGCTGAAGCAAAGGCGAGCAGACAGCCGCCGACGACCACGCGCGCGCATCCGCGTACCGTGACGGCTCGCGCGGCGGCGAATCGGTTCGAAGCCACCCGGCATTGTTGCAGAAACTGGAGTACGGCGACGTTTCGACGCACGAAACCCCTCGCCTCTGACGCTGCGACCGGCGAGATCCGAAAAATAGAGGGGAGCATCACGCAGCCGCGGGCTGTTCGGGAACACCCGGAGCCGCGTGCTACGATCCCGCGCCCGGCACACACAGGTGCGCACATGACCAACGAGCGAGGCCACGTTGCCTGAATTACCTCAGCGGATACATCGACTCTCGGAGCTCGCCTACGATCTCTGGTGGAGCTGGACCGTCACCGCGCGTGACGTTTTTCGCAGCTTGGATTACCCGCTGTGGCGGCTGACGGCGCACAACCCGGTCCGCATGCTGCAACTGATTTCGCGCGCGACGCTGGACCACGCCAGCCACGATCCGGTCTGGCTCGCCAAGTACGACCGCGCCGTCGCCATGCTCGACGAGGTGCGCTCCTCGAACAACACCTGGTTCGCACAGGAGTGCCCGGGCCAGACGGGCCGCACGATCGCCTACTTCTCGGCGGAGTTCGCGCTGCATCAATCGCTGCCGATCTATGCCGGCGGTCTCGGCGTGCTCGCGGGTGATCACTGCAAGGAAGCCAGCGATCTCGGCCTGCCGCTCATCGGCGTCGGCTTCATGTATCCGCAGGGCTATTTCCACCAGGGTGTGTCGAACGACGGCTGGCAGCAGGAGAACTACGAGAAGCTGAATTGGACCGAGGCAGCGATCGAACCGGCGACCACCGCCGACGGGAAACCGTGCGTGACGGCGGTGCCGCTCGGGAACCGCACCGTCCTCGTGGCTGTCTGGCGCGTGCGCATGGGACGCGTGAACCTGTACCTGCTCGACACCGATCTCGAGGAAAACGCCCCCTGGGACCGCGAGCTCTCGGCGCGCCTCTACGGCGGCGATCGCGAAACCCGCGTGCAGCAGGAAATCATTCTCGGCATCGGCGGTGTCCGCGCGCTGAAGGCGATCGGCGCGGATCCGGCCGTCTATCACCTGAACGAGGGGCACGCCGCGTTCGTCGTCCTGCAGCGGATTCGCGATCTCTGCGAGACGGGCACGTCGTTCGACGCGGCGCTCGAAGAAGTCCGCCGCACGACGGTGTTCACGACCCATACGCCGGTGGCGGCAGGCCACGATGCGTTCCCCTTCCATCTCGTCGAGGGCCACCTCGCGGGCGCGTGGGGCGATCTGGGCGGCTACCGTGAACGGTTCCTCGCCCTCGGGCATTACGACAACGGCGGCGGCCCGCTGTTCAACATGACCGCCCTCGCTTTGCGCACGAGCGGCGCAGTGAACGGCGTCAGCGAGCTGCATCGCGACGTCACGAAGCGGATGTGGCAGAGCATCTGGCCCGAGCAACCGCTCGAGTCGCTGCCGGTGAAAGCCATCACCAATGGCGTGCACGTCCCCACCTGGATGTCGTCGGAGATCGGGGCGGTGCTCGAGCGTCATCTCGGCCCCGACTGGTTCGCGCGCCATGACGATCCGGCAGTGGTCGACGCGGTACTGCAGATCCCGGACGAGGAGCTGTGGGCGGCACGCCAGTCCCTGCGCGCGTTCCTCTTCAACTTCATCCGCGAGCGTGCGCGGCAGCGATGGACGACCGAAGGCGCGGCGGCGGCCGCGGCGCGTGTCGTTGCGGCCGGCACGATGTTCGATCACAACACGCTCACTATCGGGTTCGCGCGCCGCTTCACCGGCTACAAGCGGCCCGAGCTCGTGTTCTCCGATCCCGATCGCCTCGCGCGCATCCTCAACGCGCGCGGCCGCAGCGTTCAGATCGTATTCGCGGGCAAGGCGCACCCGGCCGACGACATCGGCAAGCACCACCTGCAGCGTATCTACACGCGCGCCCTCGATCCGAAGTTCGGCGGTCGCATCGCCTTCGTCGAAGGCTACGACCTGCACGTGGCGCACTTTCTCGTGCAGGGCTGCGACGTGTGGATGAACAATCCGCGCAAGCCGCTCGAGGCGAGTGGCACGAGCGGCATGAAGGCGGCCATCAACGGCACGCCGCACCTGTCGATCGGCGATGGCTGGTGGGCCGAGGGATTCAACGGCGCCAACGGCTGGTTGATCGACGGCGACGCCGATCCGAACGACCATGGCGCCAAGGACTGGGCCGACGCGCAGGCCATCTACACGCTGCTCGAAGAGCAACTGGTGCCGGCGTTCTACGACCGGGACGCCAACGGCGTGCCGCGGGCCTGGCTGCGCATCGTCAAGGAATCCATCCGGACCGTGCTGCCCCGCTTCAGCGCCCGCCGCATGGTCAAAGACTACGTGCGCGAGATGTACCGCCCGGCCATGCGCCAGGAATCGCTGACGCGGTAGGACCGGAGCCCTTCACCTGGTCCTACTCCTGATCCCTGGGCCCTGATCCCTGGGCCCTGTTTCCTGTTCCTTGCCCCTGAACCCTGTCGTCGGATCAACGATAATGGTGCAATGTCGCGGAAATCGAACGTCGCCACAGCCAAGTGCGCCCTGTGCAACGCCAAGGAAGTCTCGGAGCCGCGCGGGGAAGAGCGATACTGCCGTGACTGCTGGGAGAAGAAGATTGCGGTCGAGGAGATCGTGGCGCGCGAGTTCGCCCTCAAGCGCTACATCCGCGCCCACAGCGCCGAGAAATACCTGATCTATCACTCCACCATCAAGCGTCCCTGCGGTCAGATCATCGTCGTCGACGACGGCTATGACCTGTTCCTGACGATGGTGCTCTACCCGAACTTCAGCTGGGACGATGCGGCGTATCACCTCGAAGGTGACCCGGAAGGGCGCACGTTCGCAGAGATTCTCGTCGACGTCGTGGCGACCGAAGTCATCGAACCGTGGGGTGGCGGCAAGTGGCACCTGGAGATCTTCCGCTCGGCCAATCCCGAACCCGAGGATTGGAACGGCGAGATGTGATCAGGTCAACCGGGATCCGACTCGGCGCCCGCGAGGCGCTTCGCGAGCGTACCGACGAGCGGTATGCACCAGCGATCGCCGCGGCCGGCATGCCACATGGCGACGACCCACACGAGAACGGCGGCGAGCCAGGCGGCGCCGGCGGCCCACGCGAACATCGAAAAGGCTGAGGGAAGCGCCTCCAGTGAGGCCACCGCAAGGACGCCGAAGCCGGCGATGACGGCGGCGGCGGTTCCGAACGCGACGAGCGCCTGCGCGGCGTGGAAGCGCACGTAGGCGTCGCGCCGCTCAATCCACCAGAAGAGCGCTCCGGTCACCCACCATCCGCCGTACGCCAGCATGGCCGCTACGCGCGGCTGCAGGCCCGTCGTGCTGTCGGCGCTCATTCGACCACGCGGAACTCGAGCTCCCGCTTCACCGAGCGCAGCGGTGCAATCTGCGATTCGGCTTCGACTTCGAGCACGTAGTCGCCAGGCGCGAGATCGCGAACCGGAATACGGACACGATGCGTGTACGTGTTCTGCGCTTTCTGGTCTCCGGACCGGACCTGCTCGGTCAATGCGAACGCGGTCGGTCCACCTTCGACGCGGGCCCGTGTCTGCAGTTCGACCAGGTGCGCGGGGTGCGGCTCGTTCTCGTAGATCTCGGCGTAGGCGACGAGCTCGTCACGCCGGCTGAACACACGCGCGGTCGTCGCCGGCCCTTTGAGCAGCGTGCGCAGCAGGTCCGCGCGGGCCGTCGTCGCGGTCTGTGCCGACAACGTCGAGGTGAGGGCGACGGCGCTCATCCCCAGCGGTACGGTGGAATAGTCGGGAATCTCGAGATCGCGGATGACGCTGCCCGAGCGGCCGTGGCTCGTCACGGCGGCGGCGCGCAACTGATAGCGGCCGGGCTTCAGCATCATCACGGAGAGAACGCGAATGCCGTTGCGCTTCGCTGCCTCGAGCGCGTCGCCCGTCAACGCCAGTTCGACCGGCTGCTGCGCAAACTGCAGCCGTCCGCCGCGCGGATCGACGGCGACGTGGGAGACCTCCAATTGTTCGAAGAAACGTCCGTCGCGTTCCTCGAATTGCAGGGTGCTCACATCCACCTCGATGGTGATCGCCACCGCGGCTTCCGCCTCGCGTCCCTTGAATGCGCCGGCAAACAGCTTGATCGGCAACCCGCTGAGCGGCAGCGGACTGGTGAGCGCCAGCACCGTGGGGGTGCGGGCGGCAGCGGCCGCCGACGCGGGCGCCGGAGCGGCGGCGGACGCGGCGGTCCCGCCGTTCGGTTCGTTGTAGCCACTGCGCGCGCGGATGACGCGTACGCCCGGCCGCTTCACCCGCACCTGGATCTTTCGATACTTGCCGTCGCGGCGGTCGTTGGTGGGATAGAAGCCGAGCATGTAGTAACTGCTGTTCTCGCGCACGATGCGATCGAAGGCTTTGCCCATGTCGCTGCGATTCAGCGCCGCAAAGCCGCCGGTTCCGGCTGCCAGGAAGCGCAGGCTCGAATGCGCGACGGTCTGTTCCTGGCGAAGCGATTGCGCGCCGAGCTTCGCGTCGTCGGTGGACTGCGAGTGTGAGACCTGCAGCAGCTCCTCGCCGGCCGGTTCGAGCGCGCGTGGGTCGATAGCGTAGATACTCACGTTGCCACGCGTCGCCGCGGCGACCGCTTCTTCGTTGTCCTGCGCCACCGACCAGGCCCAGCTGCTGCCGGTGACGTCGTCGATGTCGTATTCCGCACCTTCACCGATGAACAGCATCGCCTTGCGTCGTCCGCGCACGCTGCCCATCGCTTCGGTCAACTCACGCAGGCGACTCATCGTTCGCCGGGCGCGCGAACTGCGCTCGTCGGCAAAGGGATCGTCGATCGGCGCCTGCTGCAGGTTCGGATCGATCACCTCGCCGGTGGCCGGCGAGCGGTTGCCGCGGCCGGCCGCGCGCGCGTTCTGGGCGCGAACGAACTGGTCCTGCGGCAGGCTCTGAAGGAGATCCATCTTCGCCAGCGTCGGAGACTGGAGCTTCTGACCGATGAAGCGGTCGATCGCCGCCAGGAGCAGGCGCGGGTTGCTGGTGAAGTACTGCCCGTCGCTTTCACGCCCGCCGGTGAACGCGACGGCGGCGTAATCGTTGGCGCCGAAATGATGCTCGACGAAGTCACGCGCGACCTGCCGGACTCGAGCCGTCCGCGTGGCCGCCGTGTGCAGGTCGTCGAGGACGATCAGATACAGCCGCCCCTCGGTACCACCGTTGCCGAACACGTCCGGCTCGATCGGCTGCGCGGCGAACAACGGACGTTCACGCCGTTCCACCGGGACGTCCACGAACGAAAAGGAACTGATCTTCTGCGGCTTGCCGTCTTCGAGCAGCTCGAAGTCATCGGCGCGGAGGTTCTTGACGGCGCCGCCGCTGGCATCGCTCACCGCGGCGTCCACTTCGACGTAGTTGACCTCCACCGTGAAGGTCACGTCGGGGAGGTCGGCCGGGGGCGCGGGAGACTGTTGCCCGGCCAGTACGGTGGTGAGGCTCACGACGGCAATCATCCAGGCAACGCGTCGTGTCATGGCTTACCTCGTTCGTAAAGTCGAGGGCACCCCGGCGAGCGCCGATTATAGCGGTCCGGCCGCGTAATCCGGCGGAAAAGGACAGGCCTATACTGAGCCGATATGACGCTGGACATCGCAGCCGTGCAGAAATCGCTCCAGGCCGAACGGCTGGACGGGTGGTTGCTCTACGACTTCCATGGTTCGAATCCCATCGCTCAACGGCTCGCCGACCTCGCGAGCGGCGGGCACATGACCACCCGGCGTTGGTATCTGCTCATTCCGGCGACGGGGCAGCCGCGGGCCCTCGTCCATGCCATTGAGCGACACAACCTCGATCAACTGCCGGGATCGAAGATCGTGTACTCGCGACGAGAGGAGCTCGAGGAGGGGCTGACCAGGCTGCTCACGGGCATGACCCGCGTGGCGATGGAGTACTCGCCGGACGGGGCCATTCCGTATGTTTCGCGCGTCGACGCCGGAACCTTCGAGGCCGTGCGGCGCCGGGGACTCGAGGTGGTGTCGTCCGGCGATCTGGTCCAGCAGTTCGAAGCCACGTGGACCGCGGAACAGCTCGCCACCCACCGCCGCGCCTCGGACGCGCTGTACCGCATCAAGGACCGGGCATTCGAAGCAGCGGCCGCGGCGCTGACCGGGCAACGGTCGTTGTCGGAGTTCGAACTGCAGCAGCAGATGGTGCGCTGGTTCGACGAGGAAGGACTGATCAGCGACTCTCCACCGGTCGTCGCCGTCGGCAGCCATGCCGGGGATCCGCACTATCTGCCGACCTCGGCACGCTCACGTCAGATCGTGGCGGACGAGGTGCTGCTGCTGGATCTCTGGGGCAAGGAGGCGACCGCAGCGGCTGTCTTCGCCGACATCACCTGGGTCGGGGTGACGTCGACACAGGTTCCGGGCGAGATCGTCGCAGCGTTTCAGGCCGTCGCCGACGCGCGCGACACGGCCGTTCGCATCGTCTTGGATGCCGCGCGGGACGGCGGCGACCTCAGGGGATGGCAGGTGGATCGGGCGGCCCGCGCCGTCCTGGAGCGGGCGGGGTTCAGCGCCAACATTCTTCATCGCACCGGCCACAGCCTGGGCGAGAACGTGCACGGCAACGGCACCCATCTCGACGACTTCGAGACGCACGACGATCGACGGATTCTCGCCAACACCGGCTTTACGGTCGAGCCGGGGCTGTACTTCGATCATTTCGGCGTCCGCACCGAGATCAACGTCTTCCGGACCCACAACGACGCGGTCGTCACCGGTCCCCGTCAGACCACGGTTGTCACCCTTCGGTGATCAGCCGGGCATCTCGACACGGTCGCACACGCCCGGATCTTCCCGCGGCTGCCCACGTTCAGGCAGATGTTTCAGGCGGCTCATTGTCATGAATTCGTCAACGCCCGGCTGGTACACGTAATATTCTGTGATCGGGCCGTCTCATACGCGAGGAGGCCACGGTAAGGGGGGTTGGAGGTACTGATGTCCACTCGCAGATCCACATTGTTTTACGGGTTGTTGCTCGTGCTGGCGTCGATCATGGTCGGGATGGTCCTGGCGTCTCGACTCGATCTGACTCCGCGATCGGCAGCGCAAACACTTTCACCTCCGGTGGCGAACAGCGCGCCACTCAGTGGCCCCGTCGACGCCACGACGTTCCGGAACATCGCCAAGGCCGTGACGCCCAGCGTCGTGAACGTCCGGACGGAATCGCGTCAGCGTGCCGAGGATCTCAGCGAGTTCTTTGGCGGCGATCTCGACGACCTCCTGCCCTTCGTTCAGCCTCGCCGGCGGGGAGGCGGGCAGGCACCACCGCAGCAGCCGCGGGAACAGAAAGTCCGCGCGGCCGGCACCGGCTTCATCATCGACAAGTCCGGTCTCATCCTGACCAACAATCACGTCGTCGACGGCGCGAACAAGATCATGGTCTCGCTCTATGGCGAAGACGATGACCAGGAGTATCCCGCCCGCATCGTCGGACAGGATCCGCTCACCGACAGCGCGCTCATCGAGCTGACGCAGAAGGCCGATCACCCGCTGCCGGAGATCAGGTTCGGCGATTCGTCGCAGATGCAGCCGGGTGACTGGGTGATGGCGATCGGGAATCCGTTCGGCTTCTCGCACACGGTGAGCGTCGGTGTGGTCAGCGGCATCGGGCGCGAGTTCGCGATTGGTGAGCACCGCAACCAGCGGGTGATCCAGACCGACGCCGCGATCAATCCCGGCAACTCCGGCGGACCACTGCTCAATGTGCGCGGTGAGGTCATCGGCATCAACACCGCCATCTACGCAGACCAGGCGCGACAGGGAAACATCGGCATCGGCTTCGCGATGCCGATCAATCTCGTGCGCGACATCCTGCCGCAGCTCCGCACCGGCAAGATCACCCGCGGGCGAATCGGTATCGAGCTCACCGACTTGAAACCGGGTGACCCGAAGGTGCTGAACCTGAAGAGCCGCGAAGGCGCGGTGGTGAGCAGCATCATCGAAGGCAGTGCCGCGGAGAAGGCCGGCATCGAGGACGGGGACGTGATCCTCTCGTTCAATCGCAAACCGATTCGGCGCAGCGACGATCTGGTCGGAATGGTGACCGCCACGAGGCCGGGCGTGACCGTGCCGCTGCAAGTGGTTCGCGCGGGAACAGAACGAACGCTGAACATCACCGTGGACGAGCTCGACTACAACGCCGAGAACCAGTCCCAGCGCCGGGAACACCCGGTCGAACCGCCGGACGACCATGAAACGAGTCGGAACTTCGGCATCGAGCTCCAGAACATCAATGCGGAGCTGGGAAGACGTCTGCAGCTGAAGGAGACGCGTGGCGCACTCGTCACCGATGTCGACAGCGACGGGCCGGCCTATGCCGCGGGCCTCGCGCGAAACGACGTGATCATCCAGGTGGGCGGGCAGTCGGTCGCCGACAAGACCGAAGCCAAGCGCGAACTGGACAAGATTCCGGTTGGCGGCACCGTCACGGTGCGGGTCATGCGCCGTGGCGAGAACGGCAGCCGCCGCCGTTTCATGACGATGGTCAAGGAATAGCTGCAGCTCGGCGCGATGCTCGAGCGTGAAGTCAAGCTTCGGTTCGACAGTCCAGAACAGGCGCGGGCGGCAGCAGCCGCCGCTCGCGCCACCCTCCTTCGACCCCGGCGCCTGCAGCACGACATCCTGTTCGATACGCCTGATGGGCAGCTCCGCGAACGTGGTTGTGCGCTGCGGCTCCGCCACGAAGACGGTACCGGCGTGATCACGTTCAAGGGTCCGGTCCTCGCCTCGACGATGAAGCTTCGCGACGAATACGAGAGCGGCGTGAGCTCGCCGCCCCAGATGCGGGCGGTGCTGGAAGGACTGGGCTTCGGGGCCTGGTTCACCTACGAGAAGTACCGTGAGGAATACGCCCTTCCGGGCGTCGTCGTGGCGATCGACGAGACGCCGATCGGGACCTTCGTCGAGGTCGAGGGCGGCGAAGCCGCCATTCTCGATGCGACGCGGCTGCTCGGCCGCACCCCGGCAGACTTCGTCCTGGGATCGTACCGGACGCTGTTTGCCGCGCATCAGGACAGGTCAGGTGGGACAGCGGCGGATATGGTGTTCGTCGTCCGATGATTCCGGCACTCGTGCTCACTGCGGGACTCGCCACCCGTCTGCGGCCGTTGTCGCTCGTACGGGCCAAGGCGGCGCTTCCGGTCGCGGGCGAGCCGCTGGTGAGCCGCATCCTGCGACAGCTCTCGGCGGCAGGGGTCGAGGACGCCGTGCTGAACCTCCACCACCTCCCGCACTCGATCACGCGCCACGTGGGCGACGGCACCCAGCTCGGGCTGCGCGTCCGTTACTCGTGGGAAGATCCCGTGCTCGGCTCCGCCGGTGGCCCGAAGCGAGCGCTCCCGCTGATGCGTGCGCTGGCCGGCGCGCCGTCGACATTCCTGATCATCAACGGCGATACGCTCACCAACGCCGATCTCCGCAGTGTCGTCGCGGCGCATCACGCCGGCGGGGCGTTGATCACGATGGCCGTCGTCCCGAACGTGGAGCCTGACAAATACGGCGGCGCCCTCGTCGATGACGACGGCGTCATCACCGGCTTCGTGCGTCGCGGATCGCACGTGACCTCGTGGCACGTCATCGGCGTGCAGGTCGCCGAAGCCGCGGCGTTCACCGCCGTTCCCGAGAATGTCCCCTATGAGTCTGTGGTGGCGCTCTATCCGGCGCTGATAGCGGCGCGATACGGATCGGTTCGCGCGTACTGCTGCCAGGCCGAGTTCTTCGACATCGGAACACCGGGGGATTACCTCTCGACGTCTCTGCAGTTCGCCGCCCGCGAGCGGCCGTCGACGAGCAGCGGCGCGCGGGCCTCGATTCATCCATCCGCGCAGGTGCACCAGACCGTCCTGTGGGACGATGTGACCATCGAAGCCGGAGCGATGCTGCGCGAGTGCGTCGTGGCGGACGGGGTGCGCGTGCCCGGCGACACGTCGTGGCACGGGGTCAGCCTGCGTGTCGCGCAGGGCGATCTCGTGGCTGGAGAACGTGAGTACGACGGTCTGGCGATCGCCACCTTGTGAGCGAGAGCGTGGCGGCGGGCTCCCCTCCCAGCACGTGTAGCTTCCGAGCTGACGACGCGTCCCTTCCCAGGATTCCGAGTGCGACATGACTACTGAGCGGCGACCCACAGACAGCAGCGACGTTCGCGATCGAATCGAGCGCTTCCTGGGCGAAACCGGGCAGCGCGACAAGGTCGCGAGCGTGGTGCCACTGACCGGCGACGCCTCCGATCGGCGCTATTTCCGCATTCTGCTGCGCGGCGCTCCGCCCCAGGTCCTCGCCGTCCACCCCGGCGCGCTCGAGTTCGACCGACTGCCGTTCGTGAATGTCGCCACCCTGTTACGCGCGATGGACATTCCGGCGCCGCGCATCCTCGGACATGCCGACCCGCTGGGCATCATTGCGCTGGAGGATCTCGGCGACGTCACGCTGCAGGCGCATCTCGGGGCGGCCTCTCCGGCCGAACACGCGGCCCTCTATCGCGAGGCCGTCACGCTCATCGCGTCCTTACAGACGCGGGGCGCCGAGTTCGCCAGCCCGCAGTACACGCCGTATGGCATCGCGTTCGACGAGGAGAAGCTGACCTGGGAGCTCCAGTTCTTCATCAAACATTTCCTCGAAGCCTATCGCGGCGTGGTGCTGACGCCTGCCGGGCGACAACTCCTCGATCGCGCGTTTGCCGATCTCGCGCGCGAGTTGGCCGCCGAGCCGCGGGTGCTCTGCCACCGCGACTATCACAGCCGCAACCTCATGCTGCACGAGGGAAAGCTGTACATGATCGATTTCCAGGATGCCCGGATGGGGCCCGACACCTACGACCTGGCCTCACTGCTGCGCGACTCGTACGTCGACTTCACCGAGGAGCAGGTCGAGGAGCTCCTCGCCTTCTTCCTGGCGCTCAAGGGGGCATCGGCCCATCACTCGATGAGCGGGGCCGACGCGCGTGAATTCCGGCGACGGTTCGACACGATGGCGCTGCAGCGGAACATCAAGGCGCTCGGGACGTTCGGCTTCCAGACCACGAACCGCGGCAACACGGTCTACATTCAATACATCCCTCGGACACTGAACTACGTGCGGGCGAATCTGCAGCGCTACGAGCAGTTCGCGCCGCTCAGGGAGGTGCTTGCCGAGCAGCTGCCCGAGCTCCGGTGACCGAGCACTGCATATTTGTGAATTGCTAAGATGACGTCCGGTCGCCACGCCCGCGACCACAGAGGCATTCCCCCGTGACTGACCGCCGCTTCGGTGTGTCGACGCATCTGTTTCACGACGAACGACTGACTCGCGATCATCTCGTCCATATCGCCGCACACGGCTTCGAGGCGATCGAGCTCTTCGCCACGCGGTCGCACTTCGACTACATCGATCCGACGGCCGTCGAGGATCTGGCTGAGTGGCTGTCGGATACCAGACTCGAGCTGCACTCGATGCATGCGCCGATCTCCGAGGCGCTGCGCCACGGCCAGTGGATCAACCCCTATTCGACGGCAGCCACGGTGGAGGATCGGCGCAAGCTTGCGGTGCAGGAAGCGGCCGCAGCGCTCGATGTTGCCGCGCGCATTCCGTATCGCTATCTGGTCCTGCACGTCGGAGTCGCGACCAAGGGCCACACCGCGGGCGACAATCATCCCGAGGCGGCGCGACGGAGCATCGAGGAGATCTGCGGGCTGGCCGACGCGCGCTCGGTCGGCGTGGCGCTCGAGGTGATTCCAAACGTGCTGTCGAGCGCAACGTCACTGGTGGAGATGATCGAAGACCATCTCGAGGACCTCGAGGTGGGCATCTGCCTCGACTACGGTCACGCGCACCTGATGGGCGACCTGGGCGAAGCCGTGGAGACGGTGTCGGGCCATCTGTGGACCACGCATGTACACGACAACCGCGGAACCCATGACGATCACCTGGTCCCCTATGCCGGCAGCGTCGATTGGAATGCCGCGATGATGGAGACGCAGAAGATCGGGTACGAGGGCATGCTCATGTTCGAAGTGGCCGGCAACGGTGACCCGATCTCGGTGCTGCAGCGCACGGCGAAGGCGCGCGAGCGTCTGGAGAAAGCCTTCGTCACCTTCTGAGTTGCGCCTGAGTCCTGTGTCCTCTTTCCTGCCTGTTTCCTGTCTCCTGTCTCCTGTTTCCTAGAAGCCGGCCTGCCCGGGCGTGCGCGGAAACGGAATCACGTCTCGGATATTCGCCATTCCCGTCGCGTAGATGATCGTCCGCTCGAGGCCGAGGCCGAAACCGGCGTGCGGCACGGTCCCGTACCGACGAAGATCGCGATACCACCAGTACGTCTGGGGATCGAGCCCGAGCTCGCCGAGACGTCGGTCGAGACAGTCGAGGCGCTCCTCCCGCTGCGATCCGCCAATGATCTCGCCGATCCCCGGCGCGAGGACGTCCATCGCGGCCACCGTCCGGCCGTCGTCGTTCATGCGCATGTAGAACGCCTTGATCTCCTTCGGGTAGTTCATCACGACGACGGGGGCCTTCACGTGCTCCTCGGTCAGCCAGCGCTCGTGTTCGGACTGCAGGTCCATCCCCCAGCGAACCGGGAACTCGAACGCCTTGCCGCTTCGTTCGAGCGCGGCGATGGCATCGGTGTACGACATCCGCTCGAACGTCGACGAGACGAACCTCTCGACCCGCTCGATGCAGGTCTTGTCGATCCGCTCGGCGAAGAACTTGAGATCGTCGCCACGCTCGTTGAGCAGAGCGGTCAGGATGTACTTGAGGAACGATTCCGCCAGATCGGCATCGGCGGCGAGATCGGCGAAGGCGATTTCCGGCTCCACCATCCAGAACTCGGCCAGATGCCGGCTGGTATTGCTGTTCTCGGCACGGAACGTGGGACCGAACGTGTAGACCTTCGACAGCGCCAGGCAGTAGGTCTCGACGTTGAGCTGACCGCTGACGGTCAGGAAGGCTTCGCGGCCGAAGAAATCCCTGGTGAAGTCGGTGCGGCCCTGGGGTGTCCGCGGCACCGCGTCCGGGTTCGCCAGGTCCAGCGTGCTGACCCGGAACATCTCGCCAGCCCCTTCCGCATCGCTGGCGGTCACGATGGGTGTGTGGATCCAGAAGAAGCCGTGCTCGTGGAAATAGCGATGGATGGCCATGCTCAGGCAGTGGCGCACCCGCGACACCGCGCCCAGCGTGTTGGTGCGGGGCCGAAGATGAGCCACTTCGCGGAGATACTCGAACGACGTCCGCTTCTGCTGAATCGGGTAGGCCTCCGGATCGTCGACCCAGCCGATCACCTCGATCCCGTCCGCCTGGACCTCGACCGCCTGCCCCTGCCCCTGGCTCGCCGCCAGTACGCCGGTCGCCACAATCGAGCAGCCCGAAGTCAGCTTCCTGATCTCGGTTTCGTAGTTCGGGAGATCCTTCGAGGCGACGACCTGAATCGGGTCGAAGCACGAGCCGTCGTGCAGATGCACGAACGAGACGCCGGCTTTCGAGTCACGCCGCGTGCGTACCCAGCCACGAACGGTCACCCGGCTCCCGGTCGGCATCCTGCCTGTCAGCACCGACGCGACGTCGACATGGTCAATGTGAGGCATTCGCCGTGATTATCCGCCGAGACCGGGATCACCTGTATCCTTAGATCCGCCACGCCAACACCGCATCGGGCTTTGCGGGGAGAGGTCTCCCGGCCTCATCGCCGTGGCGCTCGCGTTGAAAGTCACTGCATGAAGATTGGAATGATCTCGCTCGGCTGTCCCAAGAACCTCGTCGACTCCGAGGTGATGCTGGGGCTCGCCCAGCAATCGGGACACGAGCTGACCCGCGACCCCGAGGCGGCGGACGTGCTCGTCGTGAACACCTGCGCGTTCATCGACAAGGCCAAGCAGGAATCGATCGACACGATTCTGGAGATGGCCGAGCACAAGAAGAATGGCCGCTGTTCGCGGCTCGTGGTCACCGGCTGCCTGGCGGAACGGTATCGCGACGAGCTGATCGCCCAGATTCCCGAAATCGACGCCGTCCTCGGCACGGGCGAGGTGCCCGGGATTGTGAACGCCATCGGACCTGCGGACCCACGGCTCGTGACGCGACATCCCGCGTCCGGCCTGCCCATCGTCCCGCTGCTCAGGGCCAACGGTGAACCCGTCACGCGCAGCGAGTCCTCCGGTACGGCGGACGTCGCACCCTCGAACCCTCGAACCGTCGAACCCTCGAACCGTCCTACGTACCTCTACGACGCCTCCACTCCCCGCCTGCTCGCCACGCCGCGGCACTACGCCTACCTGAAGATCGCCGAAGGCTGTGACTACAAATGTGCCTTCTGCATCATTCCGACCTTGCGCGGCGGTTACCGCAGTCGCGAGCACGCGTCGGTAATCGCCGAGGCACGCGCGCTCGCGCAGCGCGGCACCAAGGAATTGCTGCTCATCTCGCAGGACACGAGCTTCTACGGCGTCGACCGCGGCGAACGGGGCGCGCTCGCCCGCCTGCTGCGCGATCTCAATCGCGTGGACGGGCTCGAGTGGATCCGGATGCTCTACCTGTATCCCACGACGATTACCGACGACGTGATCGATGCGATCGGCGAAAGCGAGAAGGTCTGCAACTACATCGACCTGCCGCTGCAGCACGCCTCGGATCCAGTGCTGAAACGCATGAAGCGGCCGGGCACGCGCGCCACCTACGAGCGGCTTCTCGCCCGGATTCGGCAGCGGCTGCCGGGAGTGGCGCTCCGCACCACGTTCATCGTCGGATTCCCGGGTGAGACCCGGCAGGACGTCGAGGCGCTGCGGCAGTTCGTGAGTGACACCGCCTTCGATCACGTGGGGGTGTTCACGTACTCACACGAGGAAGGCACCAGCGGGTTCGCGCTGACCGATGACGTGGCGGCGGCGGAGAAACGGCGGCGGCGCGCTGAACTCATGAGCTTACAGAAGCGCATCGTCACGCGCGCACAGCGCCGCCGACGGGGCGAGCAGGTCCGTCTGCTCGTCGACGGGCCGTCGGCCGAGCACGACCTGGTCTGGCGAGCCCGCACCGAAGGCCAGGCGCCCGATATCGATCCGGTCGTCTACCTCACTGACATCGACCCGACGAGCCTGAGCCCCGGGCAGTTCATCACCGCCGAACTCGTCGGGAATCGTGGCTACGACCTGGTGGCACGCCCGTTGTTGGCGCTAGAGCCTGCGTGATACACTCGAAGGTCGTCACCTTCACGGAGTCGGACTCCAGGTGGGCTCGTGCCCACTTTTTTTGTTTTGGGGCACCTTCCCCGCGTGCCCTGTGAGCCGGAGGTGAGGACGGGGCGTGATGCAGCCGCTGGAGCGGATTCGAGCCATCGCCGAGCGGGTCGCAGCGTCACGCGGACTCGAGATCTGGGACATCCAGAGCCGCCGCGAGACGTACGGGCATGTCGTGCGGGTATTCATCGACCGTCCGGGGCCGGCGGCGACGCCGGAGGAGAGCGTGAGCATCGACGACTGCGAGCAGGTGAACCGCGAGATCGGCACCATCCTCGACGTCGAAGATCCGTTGCCGTTTACCTACACCTTGGAAGTGTCGTCACCGGGGCTCGATCGCCCGCTGCGGGGCGTGCGCGATTACGAGCGCTTCGCGGGACGGCTGGCCAAGCTGGTGGTCAAGGAGGCGGTCGACAACCAGAAGGCGTTCGAAGGGCGGTTGCGGGGAATGGAGCACGGCGACGTGCTGCTCGAGGCGCCGAACGGTCGGCTGCATCGGCTCCCGCTGGACTTGATTGCGCGTGGGCGGCTCGAGGTGGAGTTCTGAGCGCGCGGGCGAGACGAAAGACGGTGAGAAGGAAGACATGCAGAATCCGTTGATGCAGACAATCGAGGCCCTGGCCAAGGAAAAGGGCATCGAGGCTGACACAATCATCACCGCCATCGAGGATGCCGTCCTGACGGCGTCGCGCAAGTACTACAAGACGAACGAGAACCTGAAGACCCGCTTCAATCAGGAGACCGGCCAGGTCGATCTGTTCGCCATCAAGCACATCGTCTCCGACGTGACCAACGCGGCCACCGAGATCTCGCTCAAGGAAGCGCAGGAGCTGTACGGCGAGGAAGCGGAAGTCGACATGGAGATCGAGTTCCCCAAGCGCACTGACGTGCTCGGGCGCATCGCCGCACAGACGGCGAAGCAGGTGATCTTCCAGAAGGTGCGCGAGGCCGAGCGCGAGAACGTGTTCGCCGAGTACAACCAGCGCATCGGCGAAGTGATCAACAGCACCGTCAAGCGGTTCGAGAGCGGCGATCTGATCGTGGAGATCGGGCGCGTCGAGGCGGTCCTGCCGCGCAAGGAGCAGTCGCGCGCCGAGAGCTACACGCCGGGCGAGCGCATCCGCGCGGTGATCAAAGGCGTGAACCGCGGCGCCAAGGGGCCGCAGATCGTCCTTTCCCGCACCGATCCGGCGCTGCTCATCAAGCTGTTCGAGCAGGAAGTCCCGGAGATCTACGACGGCACGGTCATGATTCGCGGCGCCGTGCGCGAAGCCGGCGATCGCGCCAAGGTTGCCGTCTATTCGCGCGAGCGTGACGTCGACCCGGTGGGCGCGTGCGTCGGCATGAAGGGCACCCGCGTCCAGGCCATCATCCGCGAGCTGCGCGGCGAGAAGATCGACATCGTCGAGTGGTCGGAAGATCCGATTCTGTTCGTCACGAACGCGCTCAGCCCGGCGAAAGTGCAGCGCGTCTCGATTCAGGGCGACGAGAAGGATCGCGTGATGGAAGTGGTGGTCGAGGACAAGCAGCTCTCGCTCGCCATCGGCAAGAAGGGTCAGAACGTCCGGCTTGCCGCCAAGCTGACCGGCTGGCGCATCGACATCAAGAGCGAAGAAGAGAAGCGTCGCGAGGTCGAAGCGCAATTCGGTGCGCTGGAACTTGGCGGAGACGAGGCGGCAGAGGGTGTGAGCGCCGACGGCGCGCCGGGCGACATGCCGGACGACAACGGGCCCGGCGGTGAGATACCCGGTGACGACATGCCGGGCGACGGCGTGGAGGCTCGCGAGGGTGCCGGCAGCGATGCGGTACTCAGCGATGCGCCTGAGAAGGACAACGCGTAAGGACGGGGACTACATTTGGCAACGGTCCGCATTTACAAGGTCGCTGAACTGCTCGACACGACGAGTCAGGAAGTGCTCGCGTTGCTCAAGCGCGATCACGGCATCGAGCTGAAGAGCGCATCGAGCACGATCGAAGAGGTCGTGGCGCGCTCGTTCGTCGAGCGCGTGGCTCGCCAGCGCAATATTTCGCTGCCCGGCGGCGACATGTTCGCCGAGCATCCGGTACCGGCGAAGGGCGGCAAGAAAGTGGTGCCGGCCAAGAAGGCGGAGCCGCCGAAACCGACCGCACCGATCCTCGGCCCCCCGCGCCTGGTGAAGACGATCGTCCGCCCTGCGGCGGCGGTCGACGACACGCATCCGGCGCCAGCCGAAACGCTGGCGGCATTCGCGGCCCCTGCGGCCGTCCCACCACCAGTCGAGATCGAAGAGTCGCCCGTGATCACCGAGACCATCGAGCCGGAGACGGCCGCGCCTCCCGTCGAGGTCCCCGCGCCGATCGACGTCGTCGAGGTCCCCCCCGCGCCGATCGCCGCCGCGGCGGCAGCCCCAGTCGAGGAACCTGCGGTCGCGTCAGTGGAGCCGGAAATCGAGCCTCCGGCGCCAGCGATGCCTCCGCCGCCAGCACAATCCGGTCGCTTCGTGCCACCGACGCTACGGCTCCGCATCGAGCAGCCAGGTCAGGCACCGCAACCGGCACGGCCGCTCGCACCGGCAAAGCGACCGCCCGCGACCCACCCGCGGGTCGTGCAGCCGCCGGCCACGACGCCTCCAGCGAGTCGCCCCGGCGCACCGGCGGCAGCCGCACGCCCCGGTGGCGCGACACGACCCGGTCAGCCGCCGGCGGCGGGGGCACGCCCCGGCTATTCGTCGGCCAGGCCGGCGCCTCCGGGCGCCATGCTCGGCGGCCCGCGGCCGCTGCCGTCACAACCGATTCGTCCACAGGCACCGCAGCAGGCACGACCGGGCATGCCCGGCCAGCCGCCGCCTCCAGGGCAGCGCCCGCCGTTCGGGCAGCGGCCTCCGTTCATGCAGCATCGACCGGGTCAACGGCCGACGCAGACGCGTCGCGAACGGCCGTCCGCTCCGTCGATGCCGAGCGCGCCCGCCGCTCCGCCGCCCATCACCCGGACGATCACCCTCGCCGAGGGCATGACGGTGAAGGATCTGGCGGACAAGCTCGACGTGCGCGTGAAGG
>Ga0207701_10002244_pt1 | contig 20115 bp, 17 predicted proteins | sample KBSSwiSSwithPhiX_FD_184294 | JGI IMG/M metagenome (GOLD analysis project Ga0207701, IMG submission 184294) | Switchgrass rhizosphere bulk soil microbial communities from Kellogg Biological Station, Michigan, USA, with PhiX - S5 (SPAdes) (version 2) | ecosystem: Environmental > Terrestrial >... | reverse complement strand
GCGCGGAGAATAGGTCCCGGCCAGAGTTCTTGCCGTTATGTCACGGTCCAGCATTTCCGCCCGGCCTGTCTTCATCGTTGGTTCACCTCGCTCTGGCACTAGCGTTCTTACCTGGAGCTTGGGACAACATTCCAACATCCTTGTGCAGGAAGAATCGAGCTGGATGGGGCCGCTCACCTTGCAGTTGGAAATCGCCTATCGGGTCGGAACCGCTCGGGGCGAACGATCTCAGCTCAGCGCTCTCGGAGTTTCGCGAGAGGAATACTTCTCGAGCTTCGGGGAGGCGATCAACGGGATGATTCTTCGACATCGCGAAAAATTGGAAGAACGGGCTCGACACAGCGCAACTGCGGCAGCAATCGATCCGTCGATCCGTCCAAGAAGATCGTCGATCTTAGGCCGGTTCCAGATCGCCCGGCAGCAGTCGGACCCCAAAGGCCGTTGGGTCGACGGGACACCGGAATACTCCTTCTACGTTTACCCGCTGGCGAAGCTGTTTCCGCAGGCCAAATTCATTCATGTAATCCGCGATGTCGCTGCGGTTGTCCGCTCGATGCTGAACTTCGAGCGAACTGGAGGTCCGCGCCTGGTCCAGAATGAACAAGCCGCCTACGATTACTGGCTTCGCACCGTGCGCGCCTGTCTCGCAGCGGAGCGCGCCCACGGCTCGGAGGTGGTGCGCCGACTGCGCTATTCCGATCTGATCGATCAGCCCGAATCTTCGCTGCGGCGCATCTTGGAGTTTATCGGAGAACCGTTCGAGCCGAGCTGCCTGGAACCGTTGCGAGAACGCATCAACAGTTCGGAAGTGACGGCGGAATTCGATCCGACCGATTCAAACACGGACGAATCGGTACGCGAGGCAGCGAGACAGCTGGATCGAAAGATCCTGGAACTACCGGCTGAGATCGCTCCGCAATCCAAGGCAATGACTGAAATCGAGAAACAGTTCTTGTTTCGCGCGGAAGAAATGGCTCAGCGCCTCGCCCGGCCAATCCCGAATCCGGCTTGAACTGTCCGGGACAGGATTAACGAACCAAGACCATAATCGATCACGGGAGCTGTTAGAGCCGAGCCCAACTCGCTGCCCACGAATCCCGGCGCTGTCTTCGATTTTAGACAGCGATGATCCGGACCTTAGATTGGCTCCATTTTCTTGACACTTAGAATGGCAACTCTAGGGTGAACTCGTCCGCTTCTGCGGCACCTTCTTGTGACCAATATCGCCGCTTTTCACCGCTCATCCGTCGGACGGAAAATGATCGTGGCGGCGACGGGTGTCGTTCTGATTCTTTTTGTCATCGGGCATCTGCTTGGGAATTTGCAGATTTTTCTCGGGCCGGAGTGGATCAACAGCTACGCCGAGCACTTGCGCGATTTGGGACCGCTTCTCTGGGTCATTCGGGCGATTTTGCTCGTCGTTGTTCTGGCCCACATCTATTACACAATCCGACTGGCAATCGAAAATCGGCGCGCTCGGCCTGAGCGCTATCGGCGTAAGGACACCGTGAAAGCAACGCTCGCCTCACGCACCATGGTGATGAGCGGCCTTATCCTGCTCGCATTCATTATTTACCACATTCTCCATTTCACCGTTCGCACAACCGATCCTCGTTTCCTGACGCTGCCGAAGGATCCCCTTGGGCGCTACGATGTATACTCCATGATGATCATGGGCTTCCAAAGCCCGCTCGTCTCCGGCTTTTACGTCCTCTCCATGTTTCTTCTTGCGTTCCATCTCAGTCATGGTTCGTCGAGCTTCTTCCAATCTTTGGGCCTGAATAACCAGAAACTGACGCCACGTCTGGCTTTGGCGGGTCGAATTTTCGCCTGGCTCCTCTTCATCGGCTACTGCTCGATTCCCGCCGCGGTCCTGCTTGGTTGGGTAACATTGCGAAATCACTCATGATCGGCACGCTTGAATCCAAGGTTCCGCCCGGCCCGTTGCCGGAAAAATGGCGCCGGCACCAGAATAATTCCCGTCTCGTTGCCCCGAACAATCGTCGCCGTTTCGAGATCATTATCGTCGGGACCGGTCTGGCCGGCGGAGCGGCCGCCGCCACGCTTGGCGAGCAGGGTTACAACATCAAATCGTTCTGTTACCAGGACAGCCCACGCCGCGCTCACAGCATCGCTGCTCAGGGCGGAATCAACGCGGCCAAGAATTACCCTAACGATGGCGACAGCGTTTATCGCCTTTTCTACGACACAATTAAGGGTGGCGATTTTCGTTCGCGGGAAGCGAACGTTTATCGCCTCGCCGAAGTCGCCAACGCCATCATCGATCAGTGCGTCGAGCAGGGCGTTCCGTTTGCGCGCGAATATGGCGGTCTCCTCGCCAACCGCTCCTTCGGCGGCGCCCAGGTCTCGCGTACGTTCTACGCCCGCGGCCAGACCGGGCAACAGTTATTGTTAGGCGCGTATCAAGCGCTTTGCCGACAAATCGCCGCCGGCACGGTCAAGATGTTTCCGCAGACGGAAATGCTCGACTTGGTCGTGATCGACGGACACGCCAAAGGCATCATCACGCGCAATCTGATCACCGGCGAGATTGTCAGGTATGCGGCCGACGCCGTCGTTCTCGCCACGGGAGGTTACGGCAACGCTTTTTATCTTTCGACCAATGCTCGCGGCTGCAACGTCACCGCCACCTATCGCGCTTACAAGAAAGGCGCGCTCTTCGCGAATCCCTGTTACACGCAAATTCACCCCACCTGCATTCCGGTCAGCGGAGATTATCAATCCAAACTCACCCTCATGTCTGAGTCGCTCCGCAATGACGGCCGCGTCTGGGTGCCGAAGCGCCGCGAGGATTGCGCAAAACCGCCTAACGACATCCCGGAGTCCGATCGCGACTTTTATCTGGAACGCAAGTATCCCAGCTACGGCAACCTCGCTCCGCGCGACATCTCTTCGCGCAGCGCCAAGGAAGTCTGCGACGAAGGCCGGGGAGTTGGGCCGGGCGGCCGCGGCGTTTATCTCGATTTCAAAGACGCGATCTCGCGCCTCGGCGAGGCCACTATTCGCGAACGCTACGGCAATCTCTTCGATATTTACGAAAAGATTACGGGCGACGATGCCTATCATTCACCCATGCGGATTTATCCCGCCGTCCACTACACGATGGGAGGGCTCTGGGTTGATTACAATCTGATGAGCAACGTGCCCGGACTTCACGTCATCGGCGAAGCCAACTTTTCCGATCACGGCGCCAACCGACTTGGAGCGAGCGCGCTCATGCAGGGTCTGGCTGATGGATATTTTGTTCTGCCCTACACGTTGCCTAACTATCTCGCGGGCCAGATCGGAAAGAGACCCTCGACTGATCATCCGGAATTCGAAAAAGCAGAGAACGACGTGCGCGCGCGAACCAAGCGAATGCTCGACGTGAATGGCAAGCGCTCGGTCGATTCCTTCCATCGCGAACTCGGACTTTTGCTCTGGGACAAATGCGGCATGGCGCGTAACGCCGCTGGACTTCAAGAAGCGCTCGCACGCATTCCGCAGGTGCGCGATGAATTCTGGGCGAACGTCACTGTTCCCGGACAGGGTGAAACTTATAACCAATCGCTCGAACGCGCCGGCCGGGTCGCGGACTTCCTCGAGTTTGGCGAATTGATGTGTCGCGACGCGCTCGCTCGTGACGAATCATGTGGAGGACACTTCCGCGAGGAACATCAAACGCCGGAAGGTGAAGCGAAGCGCGACGACGAAAACTTCGCCGACGTTTTTGCATGGGAATACAAAGGCGATGGCGCTCAGCCGGAACTGCACCGCGAACCGCTGGTTTTCGAGTCGGTTCACTTAGCTACAAGGAGTTATAAGTGAACTTCAAATTGCGAATTTGGCGCCAGGCTTCGCGCGATGCTCGAGGAAAGCTGACCAACTACGAGATAAAAGATATTTCCCCCGCTACATCGTTTCTCGAAATGCTCGATATCCTGAACGAGCAACTAACTGCGCGCGGTGAGGAACCGGTTGCGTTCGACTCCGATTGTCGGGAAGGAATTTGCGGAACATGTAGCCTAACGATAAATGGCGAGGCCCACGGGCCGTCGCATCCGGCAGCGGCTTGCCAGCTTTACATGCGGCAATTCAACGACGGAGAGACGGTTACAATCGAGCCCTTCCGCGTTCGATCTTTTCCGATGGTGAAGGACTTGGTAGTCGATCGCTCGGCGCTCGATCGCATCGTGCAGGCCGGCGGATTCGTCAGCGCCCGCACCGGCTCGGCCCCTGAGGCTAATTCGATTCCCGTCCCGAAACACAACGCCGATCTAGCGATGGAAGCGGCTGCCTGCATCGGCTGCGGCGCCTGCGCGGCGGCGTGCCCAAATGCTTCCGCAATGCTTTTCACCTCGGCGAAGATTTCCCACCTTGCCCTGTTGCCTCAAGGCCAACCGGAACGCTCGCGTCGCGTCTTGCGAATGGTCAGGCAAATGGACCAGGAAGGATTCGGCAATTGCACCAACACCTACGAGTGTGAAGCAGTTTGTCCGGCCGAGGTTAGCGCGAGTTTCATCTCAAAGATGAATCGCGAATACGCTCTCGCGAGCTTGCGCGAGCGAGTGGGCGAGTAACCCTCCGGCGTTGAGCGGCGCGCCTGACCAAGGGCGATGGCCGTCGTCGGGTGACTATGCCATCGGTTGGGCTGGTAGGCCCAAGTTATGCCACGATGCCGAGGCAATTGTTGGGGCACCGGTCGGCCGTCACCTGACCGAAAAGTAAGTCTAAATGCACCATTCGTCCGATGACCGACCGGCCGACCAGTGCTTACGTTCGTAATGCTAAAACGTCTTTAGCGTAGTTCTGCTCCATCTATGAAAAAACAATTGAAATATGGTTTCCACGCTGCAATCGCCCTGGTGTTGGGCAGCGGCGTTTTCACGGTCACGGCCTCGGCTGAAAACCGAGTCCAAGTCGTCCCCTCTTATCACAACGACGTCTCGCGTCCATTATGGCAAATGGCCGCCGAAGACGTTCCATTCGCCCACCAGGAACGCGAGGCCGCGGAGAATCCGAAGTTGCCGAACTTCCACAAGGACAGCCCTGACACGGTGGTGCAACGCTCGCTGCTTCACATGCTGGCGCCAAACATCCCGTCACCAATCCTCAACTTCGATGGCATCCCTTTCCCGGGAGTTGGTTGTAACTGTGCGCCACCGGATACGAATGGTGAAGTGGGTGCCACTCAGTTCGTGCAAATGGTTAATGAGGGTTACCAGGTGTTTAATAAAACGACCGGCACTTCTGTTCTCGGACCGGCCAGTATCACTTCACTCTGGAGCGGGTTTGGTGGCGTTTGCCAGACAAGTGGCTTCGGCGACCCGGTTGTTCTCTATGATCAGTTAGCTAACCGCTGGGTCATTACTCAATTTGCGGGCGGTGGCAGCGTTCCAACGGATGAATGCGTCGCAGTCTCGACCACGAGCGATGCGACCGGGACTTACAATCGTTATGGGTTTCATCTGGGCACCAACTTTTTCGACTATCCCAAGCTCGCGGTTTGGCCGGATGCCTACTACATGAGCATGAACGTCTTCAATTCCAGCGGGACCGCTTTCCTCGGGCCTCAGCCTTTCGCTCTTAATCGGACGGCGATGCTTGCTGGTTCGCCCGCAACTTTTATCGCTCCGGTTGGTGCGCTCGGGGCCTCGGTTGGCCCAATCCTGCCCGCTGACGTTGATGGCACTACCCTGCCAGCTTCCGGCGCGCCGGAAACCTTTGTTGGTTATCCGACTTCTGGTCATTACACGGTTTATCACTTCCACGTCGACTTTGCGGTGCCGTCAAATTCCACCTGGACGACCTTTGCCACACCGACAGCGGCTGGCTTCACCTCCCTCTGTCCGACAACACGCGCCTGCGTGCCCCAATCGGGGGTGACTTCTTCCAATAATGTCGATGGCATCGGCGACCGGCTGATGTTCCGCCTTCCTTATCGAAACTTCGGCGATCACGAATCGGTCGTAGGCAATTTCACCGTCAATTCAGGTGGCGTTGCTGGCATTCGCTGGTTCGAAATGCGCAATGTGACGTCAGGACCAGTTACCTTGTTCCAGGAAAGCACTTACCAGCCAGACAGTACGTGGCGCTGGATGGGAAGTATCGCGATGGACGCAGCCGGAAACATCGGTCTCGGGTTTAATGCCTCGAGCAGCTCGATCCATCCGCAGATTCGCTACACCGGACGGCTCGCGACTGACCCGATCAACACTATGACCCTTGGTGAGGGAACAATCATCAATGGCAACGGCAGTCAAAGCGGTACGTCCAATCGCTGGGGCGACTACAGTGCCATGACCGTCGATCCATCCGATGACACGACCCTATGGTTTACGGGTGAGTATTACAGCGCGACGTCGAGCTTTAACTGGCGGACACGCATCGCCAACTTCCAGCTCGCCGCTGGCGGTGGAACGCCGGACTACTCGCTCTCGATTAGTCCCGCGACGCAGACAATCGGCCGTAACGGGGGCACGCTCACCTATACAGTGACAGTTACGCCAGTGAATGGCTTTAATTCGCCAGTCACGCTCTCAATCAGCGGCTTGCCTTCGGGGACCACGGGAAACTTTGTTCCGAACCCGACGACCACCACTTCAACCCTTACCCTAACCGTAAATTCTTCGACCCGGAAAGGGACTTACCAGTTCACGGTCACCGGCGTGGGCGGAAGTCCGCCGCTGACGCATACCGCGACCGCAAAGTTCCAGAAGACTAACCGTTAGTCGTTAGGCTGCGGAAACGCGACCTTTCCTCGATGGCGTGCCTGGAGCCGAAAAGGCTTTGGGCACGCCGTCTTGCTTTTTGGACAAGAATTGAAAATGGCAAAGGCTTTCAAAGCCCCGCTGCCTAACGACCTAGAGAAAAAGTAAAATCACGCCCGTCACAGCAAGTGCGAGGGCCCAGGCGAAATCGATATTGAACCAGGCGCGCTTCAGGATTGTTAGGCCGAGCTTTTCGTAGAAGAGGAGCGCGACCAGGCCAGCCACGACTAGGTGGGCTAACGTGTGCACGATGACCGCCGCGGTCAGGACCAGCGGGCCGCCCAACGTTGGCAAATGTCCGGCGTGAGCGCCGGCTGAGGCATGATAATGCGCCGGCCCCTGCGCATCCGCCGACGACGCAGCGAGAAATACTGGCAACAACATTAACCCGGCGCCGTGCGCCGAAGCCATCAGGAAGGACCACATTATCAGGTCACGGAATCCGACCCGCATCCCGACCCAGCGCGGGTGACGGGCTCGGACGGCGCGAAAAGCGCCGTAGCCGATGAGCACGGACGCTGAGGCGTATTTCAACAGTTGCGGCTCCAGTGTAGCGCTCAGGACCGCTACGATGAAAACCACCAACCCGACCGAAAGGGCGTGACCAAGAGCGATTGGCGGAAGCGCCGCGAGCACCGCGGCTCGACGGCGTTCCTGCAAGCCAAGGCACAATGCAAAAAGCCAGCCCATGCCAGGATTGACCCCGTGCAGCGCGCCGAGGCCGAGCAGAGCCAGCCAGGGCCAAAGATGCGTCATTCGTTAGGCAGTTTCGCGCCTAGCTGAAACAATAGGAATCGGAGGAAGCGTCGCCGCCCTCGAGTCGCACCTGGTGAAGCCGGTAATCGTTCGTCTCGAAGAAGAACTTTGGATCCAGTTGAATCCCGCCCTGCGGCGCCACATCGAGCTTCACCATCCAATTACCGACACCGTCCGGGTAAAATTGTTCGTCCCAGGCGGCGTAAAGCGAGTTCGTGAAATAGACGCGCTTGCCGTCGCGGCTCACCTCCACCATCTGCGGGCCGCCGCTCAATTTGCGGTTGGGATCTTTCGGATGCGCCGCACGCCTAACGATCCCACCAATATGGACGGAACCGACCTCCTTCGGATGAAACGGATCGGACACATCGTATTGCAGCATTTGGCCCGTCCCGAAGCAGGAGACGTAGAGAAAACGGTCATCAACGGAGAGATCGATATCGGTTACCAGCGGTGGGACGGCTTTGAACGGCTTCAGCGCGGGCGGAAGCAGATCGGGATCGGCCGGTTCGGCCGGAATTTCGATCACTTTTTGCACGCCCCACTTTCCGTTAGGCCGATGCCAGAGCCAGACCGAAGCGGAAAGGTCCTTCACCGAGATAACGACTCCGACAAACCCATACGTCTTGCTCGGGTCGTGCGCTGGGCGCAATTCCAGGACCATTTGGTTTTCCTTCCCGAGATCGAGGCTCTCGACGACCTTCCGCGTCCGCAAATTCCAGACATGCAGCCGATGCCCATACTCCGAATTGAGGAGCAGATCCGGTTGGACACCGTTCTCGACCATCTTCGGTGTCCCCCACTCCGAGGTCAGCATCGTGTCATGGAGCAGGTGCCACCAGAAATCGTAATGCAAATACTGGTCGCCGCGGTCGGCCTCCCATTTTTCGGTCACGTCAAAGTTGAAATGATCGAGCAGAAAGATGCCACCCGGACCATCTCCGCCGGGTGATCCGAGCGCGCTGACATAAATTCCCTCGGGCCCACAGTGCACAGTGTGCGGCCGCGAATACCCAGTTCGCTGCGCGATTTCGTCCGCGGTAATCGTCCGCACCACCTTCGGATTACGGGGATCGGGTTTCGTATCGATAACGTAAATGCGCGACGAACGAATCCCCGGGACGATGAGGTAACGCCGTTCCACATGCGGATGCGGGGCATACGGACAAAGCGCCGAGCTGCAAGCGTTCCAGCCGAAGTGATGGAGTTCGTCGCCAAACTCTGGCAAGGTGCAGCGTCCAACTTCCTGGGTGTAGTGCGGCGATTCCGGGTCAACGTCCACCACGAGGATGGCATCGTTATTCTTCGAACCCGGTGGATTTAGCGCGGCGACAAATGCCAGCTTCTCAGGCGGGGCTTCAGCAGCGAGACGGGGGGAAGGATAGAACGTCGGATCAGGTTTGAGCAATGGCATGATCATTCCTCCAAGGTTGATGGTTGGTACTACATGGGGAGTCTTATCCAAACGCCGTCAGGCGATCGCGGCAAGCCAAAACAAGTGGAGCGGAGATTGCAGCGCTGCTGCTCCCCGTTAAGATCGCGCGATGGAAACCAACCGGCTCGAAGCGTTCAGCGATGGGGTCATCGCGATTATCATTACTATCATGGTGCTGGAGTTGAAGGTCCCGCACAGCCCCGACCTCAACTCGCTTCGTCCGCTGCTCCCGGTTTTTCTCACCTACGTGCTCAGTTTTGTCTACGTCGGCATCTACTGGAATAACCATCATCACCTGCTGTGCGCCTGCCATCGAATTAACGGAGGAATCATGTGGGCAAATCTGCATCTGCTTTTCTGGCTCTCCCTTTTTCCTTTTGTGACCGGATGGATGGGTGAGAACCACTTTTCTCCGCTGCCTTCGGCGCTCTACGGCGCAGTCCTGCTTCTGGCGGCGATCGCTTATGTTATCCTGCAGACCCTAATCGTTGCCGAAGCTGGCCCCGATTCGCACCTTGCCCGCGCGCTTGGGGCCGACTGGAAAGGCAAACTGTCGGCAATACTTTACGCCATCGCGATCGGCTTATCGTTTGTCAGCCCGATCTTCGCCGGATGCATTTACCTTGGCGTCGCCCTCATGTGGCTGATCCCCGACCGCCGCCTGGCGCGGGCTGCGGCCAAGCCCGAGCGGTCTTGAAGCAAAAATTTTTGGCGCGTCGCGGGTTGCTGGTTTAAATCCTCCGATGCTGCAAACCGCGAAACGTGTGCGTCGATCCGCTTCGGCCAAAAGTGTGCCGCACGAGCGCTATCTCGAGGCGTTTCGCTGGATGCTCCAAACGCGGATTTTCGAGGATAAACTGGCCAGTCTGTACCGTGGCGGCCTCATCACCGGCGGCGTTTACGTCGGGCGCGGGCAGGAAGCTGTGGCCACGGCGTGCGGTTTGTTCCTGCAAAAGGGCGACGTCATGGCCCCGCTTATTCGCGATCAAGCCGCCCGGTTCGCGTTTGGCGAACCAATCTTGAATGTGGCTCGCACTTATTTGGGCTCTCGTCAGGGATCAATGCGCGGTCGCGACGGAAACATCCACCGCGGCTATCCCGAGGCGGGCCAGCTGGCCATGATCAGCCATCTCGGCGCGATGATTTCGGTCGTCGTCGGCAAGCTTTTCGCCAAGCGCATGAACGGCGACAAAAACTTCGTCGGCCTAACGATGATCGGCGAGGGCGGCATGCAGACAGGCGCGACGCACGAAGGGATGAACATCGCGGCGGTCGAGAAAGTGCCGTTCGTTATTGTCGCTTCGAATAATGCCTTCGCCTATTCCACGCCTAACGATCGCGAGTTTGCCTGTGCCAATCTGGTCGATCGCGCCAAGGGTTACGGCTACGACGGCCACACCGTCGACGGCACGGATTTGGCCTCCTGTCTTAAAGTCATCGGCGGCGCGGTGGAACGGGCGCGCGCCGGCGGCCCACCGCAATTGGTGGTCGCATCACTCCTTCGTCTCGCCGGCCATGGCGAACATGACGATGCCAGTTATGTCCCGCCGGAAATCAAAACCGAGCGCTGGGCCCAGGACTGCCTCGCGGTGACCGAGCAATTGATCCTGAAAAACGGCTGGCTGGATGCCGCGACGATCAAACAATGGCGCGCAGAACTTTCTGCGGACGTCGAGAAAGCGGTGGAGACAGCCCAACGCGAAGCCGCACCGGTAGGCACCGAAGAAGATTGGTGCGCGATATCGAGCCGCTATTTGGTGGACCAAACTGGCGGCTAATTCCGAAACTCGAATGTCGAAATCCGAAGGAATTCTCAAAATTCGAAACGCGGAAAACGTCGCGCGCTACTCGTTCGTCCTTCGGTCTTCGTCATTAATTCGTTCCGCCTCAGGCGGATCATTCGTCATTCGTCATTTTTCCCCATGAGCGTCACTTACCTCGAAGCCATCCGCGAAGCCCAGGCGCATCTTTTGCGCGAGGACGAACGCGTTTTCATCTACGGACAGGACGTGGGTGGGAAATTCGGCGGCGCTTTCAAAGCTACCAAAGGTCTGGCTGCGGAATTTCCGGGACGGGTGTTGAATACGCCGATCAGCGAGGACGCGATGGTTGGGACGGCGATCGGCGCGGCCATGGAGGGCATGCGGCCTATTGTCGAAATGCAGTTCGCCGATTTCTCGAGCGTCGCGCTTAACCAGATTCTCAATAACGCCGGGACACAGTTTTGGCGCACGAATACCCCGTGTCCGATCACGGTCCGTTTACCTTCTGGCGGAACAAAAGGCAGCGGACCCTTCCACAGCCAGAGCATGGAAGGGATTTACTCGCACTACCCCGGGCTCATCGTGGTCGCGCCAGCCACGGTGGAGGACGCCTACACCATGTTGATCGATGCGGTCGCGATCGATGACCCAGTCATCTACTGCGAGCACAAATATCTTTACTACCACCTTAAAGCGGACGCACTCCCGAAAGATCGGTTGCCCATCGGGAAAGCGCGTATCGTTAGGCCAGGACGCGATCTTAGCATCGTGACTTACAGTGCGATGGTGCACGAAGCGCTTGCGGTCGCGAAGGAATTCAGTCGCAGCGGCGTTGAGATCGAGGTCGTCGATCTGCGCAGCGTAAAGCCGCTCGACACCGATACGGTGCTCGCTTCGGTCGCTCGGACGGGTCGTTTGCTCTGCGTCGGTGAATCATTCCCATGGGGCGGTGCGACAGCTGAAGTTATTGCACGCGTCGCGACGGAAGGTTTCCATTTGCTCGACGCCGCGCCGGGACGCATCAACGCCAAAGACACGCCCATCCCTTATCATCCGAATCTCTGGGCCGACCATCGCCCGAATGCCAAGTCGATCGCCGCCAAGGCCCGCCAGATTCTCGCCGAGTAGTCACTCAACTTTTAACTCTCAACTCAATCTCTGTAATGCCACAAGTTCCAATCACCATGCCGCAACTCGGCGAATCGATGGCTGAGGCGACAATTGTCGCGATCAAGGTCCAGCCCGGCGAAAAAGTCGTGGCTGACCAGGAAATCATCGAGGTCGAAACGGATAAGGCGGTCATGGGTGTGACCACACCCTGCCCTGGTGAGATCGCGAAAATTGATGCGGAGGTGAAGGGCGTTTATTCGGTCGGCGCCGTCCTCGGATACATCGAGGCGAGCGAAGCGGATGCAGCGCGTTTCGTCAAGCAAACCCCGGAGCAGCCCCAAGGCGAAGTGGCGCAAGAAGTTCCGGGCCGCCAGGAGGAGTCAGCGATAGCCACGAAGACGCAGAACGGAAGCGGATCGCACTTCCAGGTCGATGAAACAAGCCTGCCGCAAGTCGCGACGGGTTCGCATTTCCAAGTCGACCAGAAAGGCGTTCTGCCGGTGCCCGCAGGAGCAAAGGGTGCGGGCTACTTTTCGCCGCGGGTTAAGGCGCGCATGGCAGAGTTGCAACTGACTAACGCCGATCTCGCGTCCATCCAGGGAAGCGGAAACGCCGGGCGCGTTACGATCAAAGATCTTGAAGCGTTTCTCGGTGGGCTCGAGAAACAAACTGCCGAAGATGCGAGCGCGATCCGCACCGGAGTAGCCGACGCGATGCGGCGCAGTTGGACGCGACCGCTCGCGACAGTCGGTGTTTCCGTTTGTCTCGACCCAGTGCTTGACGATCGCAAACAGCGTGACCCGAAGCCGGGTCCGGCTTTGTACGTTCTGCGCGCTCTTGCCCTCGCTCTGGCAGAATCGCCGGCTGCGGCGTCGCGCCTTATCGGCGGTCGGGCTTTGCGCTCGGAGTCGATTGATATCGGGGTCGCAGTGGAAGCGCAGGACGGGATCATGGTCCCGGTCATTCGGAACGCGGACAAAACTTCGCTTTCTGACCTGACGAGTCGTTACACCGAGCTGGTCGAACTCGCTCGCCGCCGGCGTGTTACAGCAGAAATGACTTCTGGAGGAATCGCGTCTGTGTCCAATTTCGGGACGTTCGGTCTAGATTGGGGAACCCCGATTCCCCTGCCCGATCAGACGCTGCTCGTCGGGCTCGGGGCCGGCAAGAAAGCGCCGTCGTGGAGCGACGAGAAACAGCAGTTTCTGCCCACAACGCAGGCCGAGCTTACGCTCAGTTTCGATCATCGAAGTCTCGACGGCGGCGGCGCCGGGCGTCTTTTACAGCGGATTGTGGAACTATTGAGCGAACCCGCCAAACTCTAGGCGTTCGCGGATGGCTCGGGGAGCGCACGCGCCTCGCGTGCAGTTTGCGGCGCCTCGCCGCAAACATGGTCACTCGCAGAAGAGGACCACGAAGCCGTGATCGAACTTTCATCCGTTCGGCGAGGCGCCGAACGGAGCACGCGAGGCGCGTGCGCTCCCCCGAGCTACCGAGAGCGTCTTGCGAAAAAATCCCGCAACCTTAAGTTTACCAAGCTAATGAATTCCACCGCGACAATTGACTCAAACATCACGATGCGTGAACTCCTTGAACATTTTCCGGGAGCACAGCGCGCTTTGTTCCGTCGCTACCACATCGGCGGTTGCGCGAGTTGCGGGTTCAGCCCGGACGAAACTCTGGCTGGCGTTTGCGCGCGGAATGAAAACCTCGATGTCGATGAAGTGACCGAACATATCCTCACGAGCGACGCCGCGGATCGCGCCCTGCAGATTGAGCCACGCGACTTATCGCAGCGTCTCGCCGCCGGCGAACCGATTCACCTTCTCGATATCCGGACCCGAGAGGAATTCGACGCTGTCAAACTGCCCGATGCGCACCTTTTTACCCAGGAATTCATGCAGGAAATCCTGGCCAATTGGTCGCGGACGGATCTCCTCGTGATCTACGACCACCAAGGCGCGCGCAGCATGGATGCAGCCGCGTATTTCCAAGGGCACGGCTTTGAAAACATCAAGAGCCTGCGCGGCGGAATCGATGCCTGGAGCATCGACGTGGATCCGAAATTGCCCCGCTATCATCTTGAGTAAGCCAATGAGCGACGACTTGGAAAAACGCATTGAAGCAGCGGTCAAAAACCCGCAGAACCTCGGCGAGATGGAGAACGCCGACGCAATCGGCACGGTCGGAAGCGCCGACTGTGGCGACATGCTGCGCATGTGGGTCAAGTTCAAGGAAGAAGGCGGCCGCAAAGTGATCGATCGCGCAACATTTCAAACCTTCGGCTGCCAGACGGCGATCGCCGTCGCCAGTGTTGCGACCGAAATGCTTGCCGGCAAAACCGTTGACGAAGCGATGTCTATGTCCGGCGAAGATTTGGCGGCGCCGTTAGGCCCTCTGCCGCCGGTCAAGATTCATTGCGCCCAGCTCGTCGAAGGCGCCTTGCGTTCCGCGCTCGGCGGAGACCCTGCGCCGGCTCCCCCGACCGCGACGGCGCACACATTAGCGGAGTCTCTGGCGGCGCCGCAGAAGAAAATGAAGATTGTTCTCGATTCCTAGCCTAACGAATTTCATCATGCACGAAAACACCGAATTCACCACCTCCCGCGACGTTGAAGCGATCCAGATTCCGAGCGGAACCAAGACCACCATCCCTGCGGGGACACCGGGCGTTATCACCCAAACACTCGGTGGAAGCTACACGATCGCGACATACCAAGGTCTGGCGCGCATCGCCGAGAAAGATCTCGATGCGCTCGGCTTGGAAAAACCGGCCGCCGCCAACGGAGAAAAGCCCGTCGCTAAGGGTGCGGACGAACCGGTCGACGAAAAAGATGTCTGGAATCAACTCCGTCAATGCTTCGACCCGGAAATACCGGTCAACATCGTCGATCTCGGTCTCGTCTATGACTGCAACCTGACGAAAAACCCGGACGGCGGCACCAAGGTCGAGGTCAAGATGACGTTGACCGCTCCAGGATGCGGAATGGGACCCGCCATCGCTCACGACGCGCAGAGCAAAATCCTAAGCATCGAGGGAGTGGACGAAGCAGATGTCCAGCTCGTTTGGGACCCGCCATGGAATCAGAACATGATCAGCGAGGCCGGACGCATGAAGCTCGGAATGATCTAAAGCGTCGTCCGGCGCTAACGGATGAAAACCTTGCTCCTGGCAGTAGCTTTGGGCGGCATTGCCCGGATCACGATGGGAACCCAGGCGGACGATGTGACGATCACCGTCACGGGCAAAACTGCGGGCGCGACGCCGTTCCTTAGCCAGGTCACCCTTGCTGTCAGCGATACATCGGCAGTTAAGAGCATTCAATTCACCGTTGCATCCAAACCCGGTTCTTCCGTGCGTCCGTTATCGGCGACTTACACCAGTAGTTACCTGGCAGAACGCGGAGACATCGGAAACGGACAAATCTTTCTGCCTGTTTATGGCCTCTACGCTAACTATCTCAATACTGTCGCCCTGAACTATGTCTTTAATGACGGCTCCTCAAAGCAGGCCAGCACCACAATCTCGACCGATACCTTTGATGACCCCTGTGGCTACGAGTCACCAACAGTCCTTCAAGCACGAGCTGAAGGTAATTCATTGAGTTATGACTACATGGTCCTGAAAGGAGCTTGCAGCGATTTTTCCCCGGCTGTCCTAGATACTGATGGTGCTCTTCGCTGGGTTGGGACCGCGGCCCTCCCGAGCTTCGACGTCGCGTTCTTCCAAAACTCGTTCTTTGTCGCTCACGGATCCGAAATCTACCGAAACGATCTAGATGGTACCGTCACTTTCCTCGGAGATTATGGCAAGAGCGACGGGGTGATTGATTTTCATCACAATGTGGATCTTGGAAAGACGGGACTCATCTATGAGGCTGACACCAATGATTTCTACGAGACCATCTTCATGGAAATCGATGTTGATGGAACCTTGCTCAAAACCTGGAACCCGGCGGACATCATTTCCGCCGCCATGACCGCCGGAGGCGATGACCCGTCAAAATTCGTGTATCCGAGCCCGACTGACTGGTTTCACAATAATGCGGTCGCTTACAATCGCGCCGACGACTCATTGATTGTTTCCAGCAGAGAAGACTTTGTTATCGCGTTTGATTACAACACCGGAACGATCAAGTGGATTTTGGGCGACCCGACCAAGGCTTGGTATCAATTTCCGTCCTTAAAAAAATACGCTCTCAGTCTGGCTCCCGGTAGTTTGCCGCCAATTGGTCAGCACGCGGTTTCGGTCACTTACGACCAAGGTCTGCTTTTGCTGGATAATGGATACAACAGTTTTTTCCAACAACCACCCGGCGCATTTCGGAGCTACGCCAGTCCTCGCAAATATCATCTGGATCTTGCAACCATGACCGCCACCGAGGTCTGGAATTATCCAATGGATGAGTTGGTCAACAGCCCTTTTTGCGGAAGTGTCTATGAAGACTTACCGCTGAATTACCTCATCGATTACGCCTATATCGAAGGTGCTGTTGGCGATCCGTTGCACGCGCGCATCATCGGCCTCGATGCGACCGAGGCGAAAATTTTCGACTACGAGTATGTCACCGCCGGCTGTCTCGAAATCTTTAACGCCGCGCCGATTCATCTCGAAAACACTGCTTTTCCGGCGATCGGCCCGCAGTCACTCAACATTTCTACCCGCGGTCGGGTTGCTCCCGACCAATCGGCTCTAATTGGCGGATTTATTGTTAGCGGCAGCGCTCCAACGACGGTGGTCCTGCGCGCGCTCGGTCCATCGCTCGTAGACCAAGGCGTAGACTCAGTTCTGGCTGACCCGGTCATCAATTTGTTTGACTCCACCGGCCACGTGCTGGCGTCGAACAATGACTGGGAGACCGACAGTAACGCCAGTCAGATCATCGCTGATGGCCTCGCGCCTTCGGATGCGAAGGAAGCGGCGCTTCAAATCAGCCTAAACCCCGGCGCTTACACGGCCGTGGTTACGGGAAACACAGATTCTTCGGGGACTGCGCTGGTTGAAGTATACGATCTCTCACCAGCAGTTGATTCCAAGCTCGCCAATATTAGCACCCGTGCGTTCGTCGATTCTATCTCCGAATCGCCACTCATCGGCGGTTTTATTGTTGGATCAAATCAAAGCTCCACTGTGATCGTGCGGGCGATCGGCCCGTCGCTTAGTTCAGCCGGCATCGCGAATCCCCTGCCCGATCCAAGTTTTGCCGTTTACGATCAAAACGGCTTCTCGCTTGGAGGGAATGATAATTGGCAGGACGATCCAAATTTCCTCGCAATCGAACAGAACCAGATCGCACCGCCCAACGATAAGGAATCTGCCACAGTTCTGCACCTGCCTCCCGGCGCCTACACAGCAGTGGTCCAAGACGCGAGCGATTCCAATGGAATCGCCCTGGTCGAGATCTACAATCTCGAATAACCCCCCGCGCTGGGGTCTCGCCGCCTCCGAACAACAGGTGATTTGTCATATCGCGCCAAAAGCCGAGGATTGACACCGCTTCCCCTCTTCCTATAATCACGTCCCCTGCGCCGCCCGGATTTGCATTGGGCGCAGTAAAAATCATAGAAATTTCTCATGCCTTCGACCCGAATTATTTTGACCGAAAACGTGCCCGGCCTCGGCGCCGAAGCGGATGTCGTGAAAGTCCGGCGCGGTTATGCCCGGAATTTCCTTCTGCCCACCGGCAAAGCCTATGAAGTGACGCCGCGCGCGATGCGGCAGCTCGATATGTTGAAGGCGAAGCGCGCTGAACGCGAAGCGCGCGAATTGAATGAGGCCGAGGAATTGGCTCGCCGCATCGGCAAACTCAAAGTCGCGTTCGTTCTCCAAACGGGCGAAACCGGCAAAGCCTTCGGCTCGATTACCGCGAACGATATCGCCGAACGTTTGAAGCATGAATTGAATCGCGATATCGATCGACATTTGCTCGTTCTCGAACATCCGATCAAGACGACTGGCGAACACGAGGTCTCGCTCAAGTTGCATCAGGACGTCACCGCGAAATTCAAATTTTTCGTCAATCCCTCCGTAGAACCAAAACCGGAAGCTGCTCAGGCCGAAGAATCGGCTGAAAAGGGCCGGGGTCCTCGCAAGCGCACGAGATAAATAGATGCCGAGAGATTCTCGAGGCTCACCCAGAGCCGGGGAGAAGAGTCGGAAAGAGCCCGGAAACGGGTCGAGCCGAGATTGGGCCGAGCGAGGGACTGAGCTGGTTCGGCAGAAGCTCACATCTTCTTCACCGGATATTCACCGCGCGCTTCCGCATAGCGTCGAAGCGGAGCAGGGCGTGCTCGGGTCGATGCTTATCTCGCCACGCGACGCGATCAACGCCGTGGTCGAGAAAAAGGTCAGCGCGGACTATTTTTACATTCCCGCCCACCAGACGATTTACTCCGTCCTGGTCGATCTCTGGAACAGCAACCAAGGCATCGACCTGATCACGTTCACGCAGGTTCTGCGCGATCGGAATCTGCTGGAGACGGTGGGCGGCGCGGCATTCATCACGAGCCTTTTCACCTTCGTCCCAACCGCGGCCAACGTTGGCTACTACCTCGAAATTGTTCGCGACAAATACATTCTGCGCGAAATCATCAGCGCCTGCACCGAGGGCGCGCGACGTTCCTACGAGGAACAAGATGAAGTCGACAATCTGCTCGACGAAGTAGAACAGAGAATTTTCGCGGTCGGCGAAGATCGCTTCAAGGACGAGATCTTTTCCATGAAGGACCAGGTCATGGATGCGATCGAGGCGATCGAAAAGCTTTACCAGCAACACGGCGGAATCACTGGTCTTGCGACAGGCTTCAAGGATTTCGATCGCCTAACGAGCGGATTGCATCCGGCCGAAATGATCGTGATCGCGGCGCGACCGAGCATGGGTAAGACCGCGTTGGCGATGAATATTGCCGAGCACGTCGCGGTCAATGAGGGTAAGCCAGTCGGCGTGTTCAGCCTCGAAATGAGCGCGCAGCAACTGGTGCAGCGCCTCCTTTGCTCACGCGCCGGAGTGAATTCGCAAAAAGTTCGAGACGGCACTTTTCTCGCCGAGCGCGATTTTCCAAAACTGACTGCGGCCGCCTCCAAGCTAGCCGAGGCGAAAATCTTCATCGACGACAGTCCGGGATTGAACATTCTCGAACTGCGCGCCAAAGCGCGGCGACTCAAGGCGCAGCATGAGATTGAGCTGATCGTGATCGATTACCTGCAACTGCTGCGCTCGACTTCACGGCGCGGACAGGAAAACCGGCAGATTGAAATTTCAGAGATTTCCGCCGGCATCAAAGGACTCGCGAAAGAATTAAACATTCCGATCATCGTCGCCGCGCAGCTCAATCGAAATCCGGAAAATCGAACCGGTGACAGCAAGGGCCGGCCGCGCTTGAGCGATTTGCGCGAATCAGGCAGCATCGAGCAGGACGCCGATGTGGTGGGTCTCCTCGTTAGGCAGGAATATTACGCCGATACCGAAGAGGAAAAAGACGAGACTGAGGGCAAAGCTGACTTGATCATCGCCAAGCAGCGCAACGGCCCGACTGGCGACATTCCGCTTACTTTCCGAAAGGAATTCACCCGCTTCGAAGATCGCGCGCGCGAAGAGCGCGAGCCACTCTGAGTATTTCCAGCGCCTAAGCCCGATTCACTCTCGCCCGCGCACATAACACACAAGCGCGGGTAGAAGTCCTGTGTTAAATGGTTGGCGAGCCATGAAGTATCAATTCTACACCTGTGATGTGTTTACCGAAGAGCGCTTCGGTGGAAATCAGCTGGCTGTGTTGCCCAAAGCCACGGGCCTGTCAGATCGGCAAATGCAGCAGATCACGCGCGAGTTTAATTACTCGGAAACGGCGTTTGTTTTCCCGCCAGAAGCTGGTCAGACGCGCAAGGTGCGCATCTTCACTCCGGCGCAGGAAATTCCATTTGCCGGTCACCCGAATGTTGGCACGGCTTTCGTGCTCGGAACGATCGGGGAACTGGGCGAGTTGCGCTCTTCACAAGTGGTGACCTTTGAAGAGAAGGCCGGTCTTGTTCCAATCCAAATCGAGAGCGCAAACGGCAAAGTAACTTCGTGCGAACTAACCGCCCCGGCGCCGCTGTCGTTAGGCGAAACAGTGCCGGTCGAGTTGATCGCGACTGCTGTTTCCCTCAATGAAAAAGACATCGCGACGCAGGCACATCCACCCCAGCTCGTCTCAGTAGGTCTTCCCTTCATCATCACGGAACTGAAAGATCGCGCCACGCTCGAACGGGTTAAGATCAATACGGCCGGATTTGAAAAGGTCC
>Ga0207701_10002243_pt1 | contig 20118 bp, 22 predicted proteins | sample KBSSwiSSwithPhiX_FD_184294 | JGI IMG/M metagenome (GOLD analysis project Ga0207701, IMG submission 184294) | Switchgrass rhizosphere bulk soil microbial communities from Kellogg Biological Station, Michigan, USA, with PhiX - S5 (SPAdes) (version 2) | ecosystem: Environmental > Terrestrial >... | reverse complement strand
GCTGTCCAATCTCGACGCGAAGCTGCGCGTGCACATGCGCAGCGAGCTCGCGGAACTGCACGCGCGCATCGGAACGACATTCGTCTACGTGACGCACGACCAGGTCGAGGCGATGACGATGTCCGATCGCGTCGCGATGATGGACAACGGCGAGATCCTGCAGCTCGGGCGGCCGGGCGACCTCTACGCGCGGCCGGCCAACGTCAGGGTTGCGCAGTTCATCGGCACGCCGGCAATCAACCTGCTGCCCGCCAAGGCAAACGCCGACGGCCTCGTCGAGCTGTTCGGTCAGCAGGTATCCGTTCGCGCTGGCCGCTCCCCTGGTTCGGCATTGACGCTCGGCATCCGTCCCGAGTCGCTGACGCCTGCACCGGCCGGCACTGCAGGACCCGGCATGCACGTGCTCGCCGGCCGGCTGCGCCGCAGCGAGAATCTAGGCGCAGGCCACATCCTGCACGTCGATCTCGCCGCACCGGCACACGGCAGCGTCACGTGCGCGGTCGCGGGCGCGCTCGAATCCTTCGCGTGTGACGGCAGCGAGCTCGCGTTGCAATTCGCGCCTGCTGCGTGCCACGTGTTCGATGCCGACGGCGAGCGGATCACCGACGACAACGCACCGCCCTTCGCAACGATTGCGCCGTCGCGCGCCCGCGCACTCACATGACGAGCGCCGCGGCCATTCCGTACGTCGCGCAGGCGCACCCGGACCGCCAGCGGATGATCGAGCGCGTGGCGGGCATCGGCTTCGCGTTTCCCGCGTTCCTGCTGCTGTTGCTGACGAATGTCGTTCCGCTGCTGGTGCTGCTGTACTTGAGCTTCACGGACTTCAAGCTCGGCGCGCTCGAATCACACTTCCTCGGCCTCGACAACTTCCGCAAGGCGCTCGGCGATCCCGTCTTCCGGCGCTCGCTCGCGAATACGTTCGTCTACGTCGCGATCGTGCTGCCCGGCGCAGTCGGCCTCGGCCTCCTCGTTGCCGTGCTGCTGCACAAGCGCAAGCGAACGCGATCGTTCTACGAGGTCATCTATTTCCTGCCGGTCACGTCGACGCTGATCGCGATGGCGACCGTGTGGCAATTCATCCTCCATCCGCGCCTCGGCCCGGTGAACGGCGTGTTGCGCGCAATGGGCTTCGACGCGATTCCGTTTCTGAGCGAGCCGGCGTACGTGCTGCCGACACTGGCCGCGATCGGCATCTGGCAGCTCGTCGGCTTCAACATGGTGCTGTTCCTGGCCGGCCTGTCGGCGATCCCGCGCGATCTCTACGAGGCCGCCGAGATCGATGGCTGCCGCAGCGGCATCGACCGCTTCGTGACGATCACGTGGCCGTTGCTCGGTCCGACGACGATGTTCGTCATCGTGACGACGTCGATCACCGCGTTCAAGGTGTTCGATACCGTCGCGGTGATGACGCGCGGCGGACCGATGGGCTCGTCGGAAGTGTTGCTGTACGCGATCTATCTCGAGGGCTACCAATACTTCCACATGGGCTATGCGGCGGCGCTCACGCTGATCTTCCTCGCGTTCGTGCTGCTGTTCTCGATCCTGCAGACGTTCGTACTCGAACGACGGGTTCACTACTGATGGCAGCACCCGCCTCCGCGCTGCCCCTGCCCGCCGTCCGGCACACCACGCCGGCCGCCGCGCTCGCGCGTCGCGCACTGTCGCTCGTCGTCGTGCACGGGATCCTGATCGCAGGCGCGATCTTCATCCTGCTGCCGTTCGTGTGGATGCTGATCACGTCGATCAAGTCGCCGTCGGAGATCTTCGCCGTCGATTTCAGCCTGTGGCCGAAGCATTTCAGCGCCGTCGAGAACTACGGCCGCGCGCTCAGCAAGGTGCCGCTCTTACGCTTCGCGCTGAACGGCGTCATCGTCTGCGCGGGAATCCTGCTCGTGCAGGTGCTGGTCGCCGTCCCGTGCGCCTACGCGCTCGCCAAGCTGCGGTTTCCCGGACGCGCCGCGCTGCTGGCGCTGGTGTTGATGGGCCTGTGCATCCCGATCCAGGTGCCGGCGCTGCCGCTTTATATGGGGCTGGCCGAGCTCGGCCTCCTGAACACGTACTTCGCGATCATGATGCCGTTCTTTCTGTCGGTGTTCGCGATCTTTCTGTTCCGCCAGTTCTTCAAGAGCTATCCCGACGAGATCATCCACGCGGCGCGCCTCGACGGCATGAGCGAGTTCGAGATCGTCTGGGTGATCGTCGTGCCGAGCGCATGGCCCGCGATCGCGGCCTTCGCCGTGTTCTCGATCGTCGCGCACTGGAACGACCTGTACTGGCCGCTGATCGTCATCTCGGACACCAATCTCGCGACGCCACCGCTCGGCATGATGTTCTTTGCCGACGCCGAGACTGGCTCGAATTACGGCGCACTGACCGCCGCGGCAACGGTGCTGACGGCGCCGCTGGTCATCGCCTTTCTGATCGCACGCCGCCGCTTCATCGACGGCATCACGATGACGGGTATCAAGTGAGCGTGACCGTGACGTATCCACCAAGGAGAGAACGATGAGGAAACTGAAGCTTTTGCTGGGCCTGGCCGCGCTCGCTGGCACGGTCGCCGTATCGGCGGCCCGCGCGCAGCCGGTGACGCTCGACGTCTTGTACGCGTTCCCTGCATTTGCCAAATTCCACGAGCCCATCGCCGCGGAATTCATGAAACTGCATCCCGACATCAAGATCGAGTTCCGTGCACCGGCGCCCACCTACGACGACGGGCATCAGACGATGATGCGGCAGGCGGTGACCAACCAGCTGCCCGACGTCTACTACTCGGGCTTCCATCTGCTTTCCGAGCTCGGCCGCACGCTCGCGCAGCGGAACCAGGTCGTCGACCTCGGACCGCTGCTCGCCGCGGAGAGCAAGGAATTTCGCGACAAGAACTACTCGGAGAAGATCGTCGCGCTCGGCAAGGTCGACGGCAAGCTCTACGGGCTGCCGTTCAACGCGTCGACGCCCATCATGTACTACAACGTCGATCTCGTGAAAAAGGCCGGCGGCGATCCGGACAAGATGCCCGACAACTGGGAAGGCATCATGGCGCTCGCCGCAAAGATCAAAACCGCCGGACCCGATGTCGCGGGCATCGCGTACAACGTCCATGACTGGCCCGATGTGTGGCTCTACCACGCGATGATCACGCAGGCCGGTGCGACCGTCGTCGACGGCGACGCGGTACCGCTCGGCGGGCCCGACGTCGGTGTGAAGACGTTGCAGACATTCCGCCGCTTCGTCACCGAGGGCGGCATGCCGCTGATCGACTGGGATCAATCGCGGCAGCAATTCATCGCCGGCAAGATCGGCATCTTCTTCGACACGCCGGCGCGGCTGCGCCAGGTGACGGACCTGATCGGCGACAAGTTCACGCTGCGCACGGCGATCTTTCCGATCGACAACAAGGCGAAGGGCGGCCTGCCTACCGGCGGCAATGCGGCGATCATCACGACGCGCGACCCGAAGAAGCAGAAGGCAGCGTGGGAGTTCCTGAAGTACGTCACGGGACCGGAAGCGCAGAAGATCGTCGTCGAGACGACAGGCTACCTGCCGACGAACCTGCGGGCGACGGGACCCGACTTTCTCGGCCCGTTCTACGACAAGAACCCGAACTTCAAGACCGTCGCGCTGCAGATGGACCGTTCGGTGCCGTGGCAAGGCTACCCCGGCGGCAACTCGGTGCGCACGTGGCGCGCGCAACGCGAGATCATCACCGGCGTCATGCGTGGCGAGATCGAGCCGAAGGCCGGGTTCGAGCGGCTGCAGAAGGAAACGGCGGCGCTGATGAAGTGACGAGCTTCGGTGCGGGCGGCAGACGACTGCTGCCCCCGCACCGGGTACGCCGATGATCATCGCCCAGATCACCGATTTCCACGTACGCCCGCGGGGCGTCATGGCGTATGGCGGCATCGACACGAACGCGATGCTGCGGCGGGCCGTCGCGGCCATCGCAGCACTCGATCCGGCACCCGATTGCGTGCTCGCGACCGGCGATCTCGCCGATTGCGGTCTTCCCGCCGAATACCGCGAGATCGACGCAATGCTTGCGTCGCTGCCGATGCCCACGTTCGTGATCCCCGGCAACCACGACCGGCGCGACGTGATGCGCGAATGCCTCGGCGATCGCCATCGGTATCTGCACCAGCATGCCGATTTCCTGCAGTACGTCATCGACGATTATCCGGTGCGGCTCATCGCACTCGACACGGTGATTGCCGGGGAGCACGGCGGGATCGTCTGCGCCGCACGCGAAGCGTGGCTTGCGGAAGCACTGGCGAAAGGCAATGGCAGCCCGACGATCCTGTTCATGCACCACCCGCCGTTTCGCACCGGCGTGCCGGCGATGGACCCGATGATGTGTCGAACCGCGCCGACGTTCGCCCCGCTGGTTTCACGTCATCCGGAAATCGAGCGGATCGTCGCGGGCCACTATCACCGGCCGATCGTCACGCGCTTCGCGGGCACGATCGGCTTCGTCGCACCGAGCACCGCGCACCAGGTGGCGCTCGACCTGCGCGACGGCGAGCCCACGCGATGGATTCTCGAGCCACCGGGCATCGCACTGCATACGTACGGCAGCGGAAGCGGCATCGTCAGCCATGTCGTGCCGATCGGCGATTTCGGCCCGATTCACGACTTCGAGCTGCCCGCCGACTATCCGGGGCAGGCATGACCGCCGACCGTTACGACCGTTACACGTCCATTCTCGCGGGCGCTGAGGCGATCGCCGCCGATGCCGCAAGCACGCTGACGGCGATGCAGCGCGGCGCGCTCAACGTGAGCCGCAAGTCGCTGCGCGACGTCGTCACGGAGGCGGACCTTGCATCGGAGGCGAGCGTGATGCGCGGCATCCGCGCGCTGACGCCCGGCGCGGCCATCCTGTCGGAAGAGGCCGGCGCAAGCGGCCCTGACGGCGGCGAGCGCTGGATCGTCGACCCGCTCGATGGAACGGTCAACTACGCTGCGGGCCTGCCGTGGTTTTCGGTGACGCTCGCCTATCAGGAGGATGGCGTCACGCGCGTGGGCGTTACGCACGCGCCGGCGGCGCAGGTGATCGCCCGCTACGCCGAAGGGAGTGTGGCCACGGTGAATGGCCGCACGGCGCGCGTATCCGGCCGGGATGCGCTCGCCGACGCCGTCGTCTCGATCGTGCTGACGTCGCATTTCACCGACGCCGAAGTTGCGCGAACGTCGGACGCGGTGCGCAGACTCGGTGGCAAGGTCCGCGGCGTGCGCATCATCGTGTCGGGCGGTCTGGAGATGACGCTCGTCGCGGACGGGCAACTCGATGCGTTCGTGTCGTTGAAGGCCGATGCCGTTTCGCACGCAGCCGCGATGCCACTGGTGCGCGCTGCGGGCGGCCGGGTCACGCGGCTCGACGGTCGCGATGCAACGGACGACGACATCGAGCGGATCGTATCGAACGGTCTCATCCACGATGCGCTGCTGCACTGCCTCGCCGGTGTCTGACGCGCCCTCGATGCAGGCGTCGCGGCCTTGACGGGCGAGCGCGTCGCGCGGCAACCGGCCGACGCGCGAGACGCGGTGCAGCGGGCGGTCGAGCATGCATCGGTCACGCGCGCGGTCGTCGTCGACCGCGATGCGATCGCCCGCCTGCCGCAACTGCTCGCGGCGCTGGCTCCCGCACGCGCCTGCCAGTTGATCGTCGATCCCCACACACTCGATGCGGCAGGCGTGCGAACGCTCGCCGTGCTGCGGGCCGCCGGCATCGCCACGGAGGAACCGATCGTCCTCGACGAGGCGCCGCGCGTGAAGCCGCGCGTGGAGACCGCGCGCAGCATCGCCGAGTGTCTCGCGGCCACCCGTGCGCTGCCGATTGCCGTGGGCGCCGGCGTCATCAGCGACCTGACCAAATATGCGGCGGAGGTCGCCGGCACCCCCTACGTCTGCGTTGCAACGGCGGCGTCGATGGACGGCTACGCGGCGTCGGGCGCTGCGCTGCTCGACATCGGCTTCAAGCGCACGCTGCCTTGCGCGCCGCCGCTTGCGATCGTCGCCGACCTCGACGTGATCGCCGACGCACCGGCGCGGATGGCCGCGTGGGGCTATGGTGATCTGTCGGGCAAGATCGTCGCCGGCGCGGACTGGATCCTCGCCGACGCGCTCGGCGAGGACCCGATCGACCCGCGCGCGTTTGCGCTCGTCCAGGACCACATCGGCGGCTGGCTCGCCGGCTTCGAGCGTCTCGGCGCGCGCGATATCGACGCGTTGCGTGGCTTAGTCGACGGCCTCCTGATCTCGGGGTTCGCAATGCAGGCGCACGGGACGTCACGGCCGGCAAGCGGCAGCGAGCACCAGATCTCGCACGTGTGGGAAATGGAGCGGCTGACCGTTGCCGACGAGCCCGCGGCGCACGGCGCGTGCGTCGGCGTTGCGACCGTCGCGATGCTCGCAATGTACGAGTGGCTGCTGGCGCAGGACATCGCGAAGGCGACGGCCGCGCCGGACGCCGATCGTCGGCGCGTCGATGCCGAGCTCGCGGGATCGTTTGCGGAGCCGTCGCTCGTCGACAGCGCCCGCAGCGAAATGAACGTCAAGCTCGCGCGAATCGGGCAGCGCGCCACCCGCGTCGGCGCGCTCCGCGCGAAGTGGCCCGCGCTGCGCATGCGGCTCGCATCGACGCTGGTGCCGCCCGCGACGATGATGCGCTGGCTTGCCGCGTGCGGCGCCGCCTCGCGTCCGTCCGATCTCGGGATCCCGATCGACAAACTCGCTGCGGACTATCGTCGGGCGCGACTCATCCGACGCCGCTACACGATCCTCGACTGCCTCGAGGATCTCGGCTGGCTCGACGCCGCCGTCCGCTCACTCGTCTCGTCCGACGGTTTCTTTGGCGGCACATCGATGACGCCGCCGCCAAGACAGACGTCGCCGTCGTAGAAGACGAGATACTGCCCGGGTGTCGGCGCCCACTGCGGCACGTCGAAGCGTGCATCGGCGGCGCCATCCCCGGAAGTCGACACGCTGCAGGGCGCATCCGGCATCCGGTAGCGCGTCTTGGCTCCAAATCGCGCCGGTAAACCGGGAGCCTCGCCGGCGATCCAGTGCAGGTCGCCGGCGCGCACGTCGCGCCGGTACAGCAACGGATGATCGTGCCCCTGCACGGCAATCAGTTCGTTGCGCGCCATGTCCTTGCCCGCGACGAACCACGGCGCGGCAACGCCTTCGCGCGTGCCGCCGATCCCAAGGCCCTGCCGCTGGCCCATCGTGTAATAGGCGAGCCCGTCGTGCCTGCCGACCGGCGCGCCCTCCGCAGTGACGATCGCACCCGGTGTTCGCGGGAGGTAGCGCGCGAGGAAATCGCGAAACGGCCGCTCGCCGATGAAACAGATGCCTGTCGAATCGCGTTTCGCATACGTCGGGATGCGCTCACGCTGCGCGAGTGCGCGCACGTCGCGCTTCATCATCTCGCCCAGCGGAAAGACGACGGGTGCGAGCTGCGCCTGCGTCAGCCGATGCAGGAAGTAAGTCTGGTCCTTCGAGCGGTCGACGGCCTTGACGAGCTCGGTGCGATCCGTGCCACTGGTCCGTCGCACGCGCGCGTAATGGCCGGTCGCGATCCGATCGGCGCCCAGCGAGACCGCGTGATCGAGGAAGGCGCGGAACTTGATTTCGCTATTGCACAGCACGTCGGGGTTGGGCGTGCGACCGGCGGCGTAATCGTGGAGGAAATGCGCGAACACGCGCTCGCGATACTCGGCGGCGAAATTCACCGCTTCGAGCTCGATGCCGATGACGTCGGCCACGGCCGCTGCATCGACGAGATCCTCGCGCGACGTGCAGTATTCGTCGGTGTCGTCGTCCTCCCAGTTCTTCATGAAGAGACCGACGACGTCATACCCCTGCGCTTTCAGCAGCCACGCAGCGACCGACGAGTCGACGCCACCGGACATGCCGACGACGACGCGTTCCCGGCGAGCCATCAGAGGTTCGCGATCACTCCGAGCGGCCAGCGCGTGCCGGCGCGATAGTCGTCGAGCGACTGCAGCACGAGCGGGTTGCGATGCAGGTCGCGCCGCGCGGCGATGTCGTCGTAGGACAGCCAGAGCGCGCGAACAATGCCGGTGTCGAGCGGGCGGTTCGGCTCGTGGCGCCGTGGATTTGCCGCAAACGTGAAGCGCACGAACGCCATGCCGCTGTCCGGCGACTCCCATTGATACACGCCGACGAGCGCGGTCGGATCGACGCGCCAAGCGGCCTCTTCGAGCGTCTCGCGCGCGGCGGCGGTGACGATCGATTCGCCGGCCTCGACATGGCCCGCCGGCTGGTTGAGCCGCAGGCCGTAGCGCGTCTCCTCCTCGATCAGCAGGAACCGGCCGTCGCGCTCGACGATCGTGGCGACAGTCACCGCGGGACGAACGACCTTGTTGACGTACGGACGGGGCTGAAGCTGCGCGAGCGTGTGGGCGGAATTCATGGCGATGGCGACCGCAGCGGCGCGGCTTTCCAGGAACGAATCATAGCCGCTGCAATTCGCGGGCCAGCGCTGAAAATGAAAAAGGCAGGGCGTCGCGCCCTGCCTTTCTTGGAACGGGAACGCCTGTTACTTCTTCGGCGCAGTCGTATCCGACTTCATCGCACCGCTGGCCGGCGCGGCGGGGGTCGCCGGCGCCGCGGCCATCGCCGGAGCGGCGGGGGTCGCCGGCGCTGCGGCCATCGCCGGAGCGGCGTCGGCCTTCGACTTCGGCGGCTTCGCGACCGGCGGGGGGTTGGCGCCCAATGCCGAGTGCGACGACGCCGAAGCCTTCTGCATCGACTTTTGACTTTCGGCGAAGTTCTTCTTCTTCGCGGCCTTCGCTGCGGCCTTTTCTTCCTTCGTCATCGTCGTCTTAGACTTCTTCGTCGTGTCGTGCTTCGTCGTGTCGTGCTTCATCGCGTCGTCCGCCTTCATTGCGGGCGCGGCCGGGGCGGCCGGGGCCGCCGGGGTGGCGGGAGCGGCGGTCTGGGCAAAAGCGATGGTCGTCGAGGCGGCAAACACGCCGGCGATCATCGTGGCAAGCAGCTTGTTCATGTGCATTCCTGTAGTCAGATGAGAGGGGAGGTTAGATCCAAGGGACTTATTTCACCGCGCTGGTCTTGACGCCCAGCTTTACGGTGGATTTCTTGGCTTTCTTGCTTTTCTTCGTGGTGGACTTGGTCGTGTCCTGTTGCTTGGCCGCAGCGCCAGCGTCGGCGGGAGCGGCTTGCGGGGCGCCAGCGGCGGGTTTCCCCGATGCTGGCGGTGCGGTGACGACCTGTGCCGAGGCAGCCGAAGCAACCACGCATGCGGCCAGGGCGATCAGCAACTTCTTCATGGGCGACGTTCCTCCTTGCAGAAACCCGAAAACCTGAGAAAACGACGCTTGAATACCGCGTCGAGCCCATTAACGCCGCTAATGGCACGCGGGTTGACAGCGCCTCGATCAGGGTGACGCCGCGAAACGCACGGCGGTTCAAAGGTTTACCGCGCCGCGTCGTCGCCCGGCGGCGACACGGGCGTCCGCATCAACGTGCCAATCCAAGTTCCCGTTGCAACCAGTCCCGCAGCAGCGGCACGGTTATCGCACGCTGCGTGGCGAGCGAATGCCGGTCGAGGGCCGCTAGCGTCGCCACGAGCGTCGGCATGTCGCGGCGGCCGTGCGCGAGCAGGTACGCGATGACATCGTCGGAAAGCCGGAAACCACGCTCGCGGGCATAGGCCGCCAGCGCCACGGACTTGTCGGTGTCGGACAGCGGCACGATCTCGAACACCAGACCGAGCGCCACACGGGTGCGCAGGTCGTCGCGCAACGGCAGCGACGCGGGCGGCGCCGACGCTGCTGCCAGCCATTGGCCGCCGCGTCCCGGCAGCTCGTTGAGGAGCGTGAACAGCCGTCCCTGCGCGAGCGCGTCAGCCGAGTCGATCGCATCGACGATGACGAGCGCAGACGGCGGCACGTCGGGGCCGACGTCACGGAGCGTCGCGCATTCGACAACGGGACGTGCGGTGGCCGCCCGTTGCGCCGTCGCGCGCAACAGGTGGGACTTGCCCGCCCCCGGCGCGCCCCACAGCAGGATTCCGGTTTCCGGCGACGTTCCAGCGGCGAGCGCCGCCAGCGCCGCCATCGGCTCGGCGTTGGCGCCGGTGACAAAGTTGTCGAAGGACGGCGGTTCTGGCCGCGCGAGGTCGAGAACGAACTGCTGGGTCACGGTCAGAGGTAACTCGACGTAAAACTCAAAATCGGGCGAGGCCGCGCAGCCAATTTCGAGAAGTCAGTCTTCCTGATAGACGGGTGAGGCAACGTACGCCTTGCGCAAGTGCCGCAAACCCACGAGCAGCATCGCGGATACCGGCAGTGCCATCAGCACGCCCGCGAATCCGAACACCTCGCCGAACGCCAGCAGCGCGAAGATGACGGCAAGGGGATGCAACCCGATGCGGTCGCCGACAAGCAGCGGCACGAGCACGTAGTTTTCCAGCAACTGGCCGATGCCGTAGATCGCGAGCACCGCGAGGAAGCCGGGCCACCCGTGCCATTCCAACAACGCGGCGAGCATGCCGAGCATGAACCCGAGCCCGAAGCCGACGTACGGGATGAAGACGAGCACGCCCGTCAGGATGCCGATCGCGAGCGCGTGGTCGAGTCGCACGATCGAAAGGCCGATCACGTAATAGATCGCGAGCGCCAGCATCACCAGCAACTGGCCGTGCAGGAACTCGGCGAGCACACCGTCGACCTCGAGCGCCACGGTGCGCACCTTCGGCCGCCACCGCAGCGGCACGAGCTCGTCGAGCCGCTCGAGCAACATGTTCCAGTCGCGCAGCAGATAGAACATCACGACGGGAATCAGCGCCAGGTTCACGAGCACCGTCAGCACGATCCTGCCGCCGGTCTTCACACCCGACAGCAGCTTCACCGACAGGTCGCGCGCCTCCTGCGCATTTTCCGTGACGAAATCGCGGAGCGAGTCGAAGTCGAGCGCGAGCGTCACGCCGAACTTCTCCTCCAGGATCGGCGCGACGCGCGCCGTGAATTGCGCGAACAGATCCGGCACGCGCCGCGTGATCGTCACGACCTCGCTTTGCACGAGCGGGATCAGCACGAAGAACAGCGCGGACAAGAGAAACCCGATGAACAGGATCACGAGCAGCGTCGACACGGCGCGCGGAACGCCGCGCGTCTGCAGGCGGTTGACGACCGGCGTGCCGAGATAGGCAAGTATGGCGCCGATCAGGAACGGCGTCAGCGCCGAGCCCAGCCAGCGCAGCGCGAAGAAGATGACGAGCGCCGCGCCGACGACCCACAGATAATGCTTCGGCGCCAGCGGATGCCGGCGGCGCACCGGTGCCGTGACCGACGCGAGCGCCTCCCCTTCGATCGGATCGAGTTCGCGGTCGACGGGCGGCGGGGATGCGTTCACGTAAGAGTAGAATCGCGGACTCAAAAAACGCTGCACTTTACCTCATCGTGTCCCTCCGTTCGTCTCCTGCGCCCCTTTCCTATCGCGAGTCCGGCGTCGACATCCACGCCGGCGATGCGCTGGTCGAACGGATCAAGCCGTTCGCGAAGCGGACGCTGCGCCCGGAGGTGCTGGCCGGCATCGGCGGCTTCGGCGCACTGATCGAGATCGGCAAGCGCTTCCGCGAGCCGGTGCTCGTCGCCGGCACCGACGGGGTCGGCACGAAGCTGGACCTGGCGCTGCGCCTTGCTCGCCACGACACGATCGGCATCGACCTCGTCGCGATGAGTGTCAACGACGTGCTCGTGCAAGGCGCCGAGCCGCTGTTCTTCCTCGATTATTTCGTCTGCGAGAAGCTCGACGTCGACGTGGCGGCCGAGGTCATCAAAGGCATCGCGCACGGCTGCGAACTCGCCGGCTGCGCGCTGATCGGCGGCGAGACCGCCGAGCATCCCGGAACGTTCCCGGCGGGCAGCTACGATCTCGCCGGGTTTGCCGTCGGTGTCGTCGAGAAGGATGCGATCGTCGACGGACGCGACATTGCGGCCGGCGACCGCCTCGTCGGCATCGCGTCGAGCGGCCCGCACTCGAACGGCTTCTCGCTGATTCGCCGGATCGTCGACGTCGCCGAGGCCGATCTGCACCAGCTCTTCGACGCAAGCACATCGGCGACACTCGGCGACGTGCTGCTGACGCCGACGCGCATCTATGTAAAGCCCGTGCTCGCGCTGGCGAAGACGCTGCACATCAAGGGCATGGCGCACATCACCGGCGGCGGGCTCACGCTCAACGTGCCGCGGATGCTGCCGGAGTCGGTGCAGGCGGTGATGGACCGGTCGCTGTGGCCGCGCCCCGCGGTATTCGACTGGCTGCAGACGCAGGGCCACGTCGCGGACGACGAGATGCATCGTGTCTTCAACTGCGGTATCGGCATGGTGCTGGCGGTCGGCGCCAGCGACGTCGCGCCGGCCATCGCCGCGCTGCAACGCGCGGGCGAAAAGGCGTTCGACATCGGCGAAATCGTTGCGCGGCCCGACGGCGCGCCACACGCGATCGTCCGCTGACGGTCGCTTCGCGGCCGCCGCGAGCCCTGCCCCGCACATGGCGCTCGCACGCATCACGATCCTGATCTCCGGCCGCGGCTCGAACATGGCTGCGGTGATCGACGCCGCAACGGAGGGCCGCATCGAAGGAGCGGTGACGCACGTGATCAGCAATCGACCCAACGCCGGCGGACTCGAGTACGCGAGCGCGCGCGGCATTGCGACGACCGTCGTCGATCATAGCGCCTATCCGTCGCGCGAGTCCTTCGACGCGGCGCTCGCCGACGCGATCGATCGCGGCGAACCGGACCTGGTCGTTCTCGCCGGATTCATGCGTATCCTCGGTGCCGCGTTCGTCCATCGCTACGAAGGCCGGATGCTGAACATCCATCCGTCGCTGTTGCCCGCGTATCCGGGAACGCAGACGCATCGCCGCGTGCTGGAGGATCACGGCACGCGCCACGGGTGCACCGTCCATTTCGTGACACCCGACGTCGACGGCGGGCCGGTCGTTGCGCAGGCCGAGGTGCCGGTAATGCCCGGCGACGACGCCGACACGCTCGCGGCGCGCGTGCTCGAAGCCGAGCACCGGCTGCTTCCCGAGGTCGTCGGCTGGTTCTGCGACGGGCGGCTGACGCTCCACGCCGGACGCGCGCGCATTCGCGACGCGCAACGATGATGTCGCTCGAACTCCGTGCGCCGCCGCCGGTCATCCTTTCGATGGCACGTCGATCGAAGGCGCCGTTAGCTTCCATCAATGCCCAATTGTCCGCACGCCCGGTGCGCAAGGGCCTGCTGTGGGCGCTCGCCGTGTCGGTGCTCGTGCACGTCGCATGGACGTTCTGGCCGGTGGACACGACCGCGGAGCCCGAAGGCACCGTGTTGACGGCGACGCTGACCGAAATGCCGCCGCCGCCCGTGCCTCAAGTGGAATCGGCACCTGCGCAACCCTCCGTCGAGCGGAAACGGCCGAAGCCGCGCCCGCGCGTGCCAACCATCGCAACGCCGGACGCAAGCGCACCGACGGTCGAAGCAACGACGCCGGCAACCGACGCGCAAAAGACAACGGATCGCGCCGACGCCGCATCCGACGCACCTCCCGCCGTCGCAAACGCGGCAGCGCCCACCGAAGCGCCGCCGCCACCGACCGTCACGCTGCCGCCGCGCGTGGATCTTGCCTACAAGGTCTTCCTCGGCACGCAGGGCTTCCAGATCGGCGACGCCACGTACCGGTTCGAGCACGATGGCGATCGCTACCGGATCGCGACCGTGGGGCAGGCGCGCGGACTTGCGGCGTTGATCGTGCGCGGCACTGGCAAGGTCGAAAGCCACGGCCGCATCACGCCCGACGGCTTGCGTCCCTACGAATTCGCGATCGAGCGCGGGAGCGCCGACAAGCGGGAAGTTGCGTTCTTCGACTGGGACGCCGGCAACGTCGTGCTGCACGATGGCGAGCGCGCGCATCTCGAGCCGCCGACGTACGACCCGCTGACGATCCTGTGGCAACCGTATTTCGCGCCGCCCGGCACGGCCGACCAGACGTTCGGCATCGCCACGACGCGCAAGGTCGGTCGTTACACGCTGAAGCTGCAGGAGGAGGAAACGATCGCGTGGCGGCGCGGCGACATCGTCACTCAGCGCTGGCACCAGCGCAGCGATGACGGCAAGACGGAAGCGTGGTTCTGGCTTGCGCCGTCGATGCACTACATACCGATCAAGATGCGCGTCACGCGCACGTCGCGCGGCACGCTGGAAGTGCTGCTCGACTCGATTCGCGCCGACGAAGGCGCGGCTTACGGCCTTACGTCCGATCCGTCGCGTGACGACGAAACATCGACGAGCACAGCCGAGTCCGCACCGCGTACCGTGGACGACAGCACTTTCAATATGCCGAACAGCGGGATGCCCGCATTGCCCCTGCGGGACCTGCGCGGCCAATGACACTGCGCCGCAATCAGCTTGCGATGCTCGCCGGCGCGATCGAGCGCGTCGCGCAACTCGACGTCCCCGCCGATGCGGCGCTTTATGCATTCTTTCGCGCTCACGGCGAGATGGGCGCCCGCGATCGTGCGCTGGTCGCCGACGGCGCGTTCGCGTACCTGCGGCGCAAGCGCTCGCTCGAAGCGCTTGCGCAGAGCACGCTGCCGCGCCACCTGGCACTCGCCGTCGCCGTGCGCGACTTCGACTTCTCGGTGCGCGAGCTCACGCCTGCCATCAACGCCAGCGACGCCGAATGGCTTGCCGCGTTCAAGTCGCGCCTGCACGAAACGCTGCCGCCGGCCGTTGCCGCCGACGTGCCGGACTGGCTGTGGGATCGACTCGGCGACGTGTACGGCGACGATGCGCGCGCGGCGATCGCACGCTCGTGGCAAGTGCCGGCGCCGCTCGACCTGCGCGCCAACGTGATGAAAGCATCGCGCGACGAGGCACTGGCGGCGCTCGCAGCCGAAGGCCTCGCGGTCGTCGCGACGCCCTACGCGCCGAACGGCATTCGCATCGACGGGCGGCCGTCGATGGCGGCGCATCCGTGGGTCGTCGACGGGCGGCTGGAAGTGCAGGACGAAGGCAGCCAGCTGATCGGCGTGCTGGTCGCACCTCGGCGCAACGACATGGTCGTCGACTTCTGTGCGGGCGCCGGCGGCAAGACGCTCTTGCTCGGGGCCATGATGCGCTCGCAGGGCCGGCTGTACGCATTCGACGTTGCCGCGCGACGATTGCAGAACATGACGCCGCGGCTCGCGCGCTCGGGATTGTCGAACGTGCATCCGCAGGTGATCGCGCACGAGCGCGACGCGAAGGTCAAGCGGCTCGCCGGCAAGATCGACCGCGTGCTCGTCGACGCGCCCTGCACCGGCTTCGGCACGCTGCGCCGCAACCCCGATCTCAAGTGGCGGCAGACGCCGCAGGATCTCGCCGAGCTCACCGCGAAGCAGACACGGATTCTCGACGCCGCGTCGATGCTCGTGAAGCCCGGCGGCCGTGTCGTGTACGCGACGTGCAGCGTGCTTCCAGAGGAGAACGACGCGATCGTCGACGCGTTTCTCCGCACGCATCCGACGTTCGCGGAGCGTGATGTGGCACCGCTGCTGGCGCAGGCCGGGGTGGCGCTCGACACAGGCCCGAGGCTCCGCCTGTTGCCGCACCTGCACGGCTGCGACGGCTTTTTCGCGGCGGTTCTCGAACGCAACCCATGATGACGCTCGTCCGATGAGACCCATCGACTTCGGCCACCTGCAGGCCGCGCTTGCATCGACGCGTGGCTGGCTCGAGCTGCTCGTGACGCTGCTATGCGTGCTGCTGGCGTGGGCGATCGATCGCCGCCTCGACAAAGTGCGTGAGCGGCGCAACGTCTACGCGCACGTGCCGCGCAGCGTCGTGCGCATCGCGTTTCCGCTGTTCGCCGTCGCGCTCACGTACGTCGCATCGTTCGCGTGGCGCCGCTATGCCGGCGCGACGTTCTTCCTCAACATCGCGACTCCGATCCTGATCGCACTCGCGATCATCCGCATTCTTGTCTACGGGTTGCGCCGGGTGTTCCCGTCGCAGGCGTGGCTGCCCGCGTCAGAAGTCGCGATCGGAACGACGATCTGGGGGCTGGCGATTCTCTACTTCCTCGGTGTGCTGCCCGAGATGGCCGTAGCACTCGACGCGGTCGTCATCCCGTTGGGCAAGTCGCAGATATCGGTGCTGACGATCTTCACGGGCATCGTCGTCGTGCTCGCCACCGTGGTGGTGACGCTGTGGATTTCCGGGCTGATCGAGCACCGTCTCGCGCTCGCAACGCAGCTCGACGCGAACCTGCGCGTCGTGCTGTCGAAGGCAATCAGCGCCGTGCTGATCGTCGTCGGCATCCTGATCGCGCTGCAGCAGATCGGCTTCGACCTCACGCTGCTGACGGTATTCGGCGGCGCGCTCGGCGTCGGCATCGGCCTGGGCTTGCAGAAGCTGGCGTCGAACTACATCGCCGGGTTCGTCATCCTGCTCGACCGGTCGATACGCCTCGGTGACCTCATCACCGTCGACAACAGGATGGGCGTCGTCACGAAGGTGTCGTCGCGCTATGTCGTCGTGCGCAGCGGCGACGGCATCGAGGTGATCGTCCCGAACGAGACACTCGTCACGACGACGGTGCTGAACCATACGTACACCTCCAGCGAGGTCCGCATGGTGCTGACGGTGCAGGTCGCCTACGGCACCGACGTCGACAAGGCGCTGAAGTTGCTCGAAAGCATCGCGCTCGCCGATCCCCGGGTGCTGCGGGAGGCCCGCGCGCCTGCCGCGGCGCTGCAGGCTCTGGGCGACAACGGCATCACGCTCGAGCTGGGCGTATGGGTTGGCGACCCGCACATTCAGGGCAACCTGCGAAGCACGCTGTACCGCGCCGTGCTGAAGCAATTCGCCGATAACGGGGTCGCAATCCCGTCCCCGCAACGCGACGTCCGTGTCATCGGCCCGTTGGCCATCGCTGGCGCCGGGCTTGCGGACCCAAGCACTGCGACGCCAGCCCGCGGCAACCCGGTTGAACCGCCTTGCGCCCCGGGCGCCGGGACCCCATCTTATGGCGGCTGACGCCGTCGTCATAAGACCAGGGTTTTGGGGCCCGTCATGTCGTCATATCGCGGAAACGCCCCCTCGCGTACAATGCGTCCGATCCTCGCGGCCGGCCTTGGGGCTGCCGCAGGTGAAAAACGTCGATTTCAACTGGATAATCAATGACTCCGGATTTTCTCGCCCTCGCCGCCCATGGGCTCACGCCGCTGCCGTGGTGGGGCTATGTCGTCGTCGCGCTGGTGCTGACCCACATCACGATCGCCTCGGTCACCATTTTCCTGCATCGCAGCCAGGCCCACCGCGGGCTCGACCTGCATCCGGTCGCGTCGCACTTTTTCCGCTTCTGGCTGTGGATGACGACCGGTATGGTGACGAAGGAGTGGGTTGCCATCCACCGCAAGCACCACGCGAAGGTCGAGACGCCGGATGATCCTCACAGCCCGCAGACCCGCGGGATCAGGACGGTGCTGCTGCGCGGCGCGGAGCTCTACCGTGAGGAATCGAAGATCCAGGAAACGTTGGACAAGTACGGCCACGGCACGCCGAGCGACTGGATCGAGCGCAACGTCTACACGCCGTTCTCGTGGCAGGGTGTGGCGCTGATGCTCATCATCGACCTGGCCCTGTTCGGGCCGATCGGCGCAACGATCTGGGCCGTGCAGATGCTCTGGATCCCGATCACCGCCGCCGGCATCATCAACGGCATCGGCCACTACTGGGGCTATCGCAATTTCGCGTGCGCCGACGCATCGATGAACATCGTGCCGTGGGGCATCCTGATCGGCGGCGAAGAGTTGCACAACAATCACCACGCGTACGGGACGTCGGCGAAGCTGTCGTCGCGCTGGTACGAGTTCGACATCGGCTGGATGTACATCCGCATCCTGGAGTCGATGCGCCTTGCCACCGTGCGCAAGGTCGCACCGCGGGTGCGGTTCGACCGTGCCAAGGCCGCGCCCGATCTCGCGACGCTGCAGGCGATCATCACGCACCGCTACGCCGTCGCGACGAGCTACGCCAAGTCGCTGAAGGTGGCCTGCGCGACGGAGATCGCGTCGCTGCGCGAGCGTCACGCCCACGTGGATCTGCCGAGCCTGCGTCGCATCAAGCGCTGGCTTGCCTCCGACGAAAACGTGCTGCCCGAGACCGAGCGCGCGCGCCTTGCGCAGACGCTCGACCGCAGCACGGTGCTGCAGCAGATCTATCACATGCGCCAGGAACTGGCATCGCTGTGGGGGCGTTCGACGGAATCGTCCGAGCAACTGCTCGCGCGGTTGCAGGACTGGTGCCATCGCGCCGAAGCGTCCGGCATTCCGCCGCTCGCCCAGTTCTCGCTGCAACTCAAGCGTTACGCGTAGCCGGCACCCTCCGGACGACAAAAAGCCCGCGGAATTCGCGGGCTTTTTTTCGAGCCGAGGCTGAAGCGTTGTTACTTCAGCTTCGTTTCCTTGTACTTCACGTGCTTGCGGGCGACGGGATCGAATTTCATGATCTCCATCTTGTCCGGCATGTTCTTCTTGTTCTTCGACGTCGTGTAGAAGTGGCCGGTACCGGCCGACGATTCCAGCTTGATCTTGTCGCGTGGCATGGTTGTTCTCCGTCAGCGCTCAGATTTCGCCGCGGGCGCGAAGGTCGACGAGCACGGCGTCGATGCCGTTCTTGTCGATCGTGCGCAGGCCGGCGTTGGTGAGACGCAGGCTGATCCAGCGGTTCTCGCTTTCCACCCAGAACCGGCGCCGCTGCAGGTTGGGCATGAAACGCCGCTTGGTCTTGTTGTTGGCGTGTGAGACGTTGTTGCCCACCATCGGGGCTTTTCCGGTGACCTGACAGACTCGAGCCATTGCCCGCTCCTCGTGACGCGTTATGCCGCAGCAAAGCCGGCTATTATGAGGCAAAACGCGGGGAGGATCAAGCGGTTAGCTCTCGGTCAGCCTTCGGATCCGCTGCCGGCATCGGTGGAGCGGCGGTGCCGGTTCGCCGGGTCCTTCGTCTCGCCGCGTTGGGAGACCCAGATGCCCCAGCCGCAGAAGATCACCGTAAATATCAGCAGCGCTACGACGTCCATGACTACTCACCTTTCGACAGCATGGCACCCGTGAGAAAGCATACTACGCCGGTAAAGGTCAGACCTACTACCCGCCAAGCTGAAGTCGGCAAGACGATCCATTCTCCAAAAATGATGGTCACATCGCCGATTATCGCTGCCGCCGCAAGCGTGTGCGCGAACCGGCCGTATGTCTCCTTTTGCTTTACCGTCGGCGAGGTGAACGCGTGGCGAATCTCGGAAAGCAGTTCGACCCGATTCACAGCAGTCCCCGCTCCGCGAAGGACACCACGCGATGCCCGGCGACAACGAAATGATCGAGCGTGCGGATGTCGACCAGCGCGAGCGCCTGCTTCAACGCCTGCGTCAGCAGTTCGTCAGCGCGTGACGGCTCGGCAACACCTGACGGATGGTTGTGCGCGAAGATCACGGCCGCTGCGTTACGCGACAACGCCGCCTTGACGACCTCGCGCGGATACACACTCGTTTGCGCGAGCGTGCCGCGGAACAGCTCGTCCGCGGCCAGCAACCGATGCTGGCTGTCGAGAAACAGCACCACGAACGCTTCGTGCGGCAGCGACGCGAGCGTCAGCCGCAGGTAATCGCGCACCGCTTCCGGCGACGTCAGCGCGCTGCCGTGCGTGACTTCCTCGCGCAACAGCCGCCGCGTGAGCTCGATGCCCGCTTTCAGCTGCGCGGCCTTCGCCGGGCCGATGCCCTTGGCCGCCGCCAGCCTGCATGGCGTTTCGCCGAGAAGTCCGGTGAGCGTGCGGTGGCGTCCCAGGAGATCACGTGCGATATCGAGCGACGATGCGCCGCCGCTGCCATTGCCGAGCACCACCGCCAAAAGCTCGGCGTCGGTGAGCGCCGCAGCGCCCTGCGCAAGCAGCCGTTCGCGCGGGCGCTCGCTCGCGGGCCAGTCGACGATGTTGGTCATGAATTAGAGCTATCGGTAGTACGCCGCGTGATCGCGAGATTCATCCGGGCTTTGCCCGCCTAGCGCTGCGCGTCGCCGCTCGCAGCAAACGGATCCACTTTAAGGCGCGA
>Ga0207701_10002242_pt1 | contig 20118 bp, 17 predicted proteins | sample KBSSwiSSwithPhiX_FD_184294 | JGI IMG/M metagenome (GOLD analysis project Ga0207701, IMG submission 184294) | Switchgrass rhizosphere bulk soil microbial communities from Kellogg Biological Station, Michigan, USA, with PhiX - S5 (SPAdes) (version 2) | ecosystem: Environmental > Terrestrial >... | reverse complement strand
CGGTGACCGTGGGAAGCCCGTGCAGGCCGTAACCGATGCCTTCGTATTCGCCGCGTGCCGCCTGCTCGAGCTTTTCGACGGTGGGAAACAGCATCGTCGACGCGCGGAAGACCGGCGTGTTGACGGCGCCCAGGAACTTCTCCGGCGCGCGCCCCAGATGGCCGGCGCGCGTTGATGGCTTGTGCTTGTCGCGGCTCATGCGCTTTCCGACGTTGAATTCAGCGCAGCGCGAATTTTCGCGACCTCCGCCGGGATCGCGTCGTCGACGCTGATGGTGATTGCATCGCGCGGCGGCTCCAATGCCGCGAACTGGCTCGCGAGCAGCGAGGGTGGCATGTACGCGTGCTTTCGGGCCGCGATGCGCGCTGCAATGGTGTCGTACGCGCCTGCGAGGTGGACGAAGCGGACGTTGCCGGCGCGACTGATCCGGTCGCGGTAGGCCTGCCGAAGCGCGGAGCACGCGAGCACCGCATTGCCGCCGCTCTTGTCGATCGCGCCCATCTCCGCGGCCAGGCGATCGAGCCATGGCCAGCGGTCTTCATCGGTAAGAGGCGTTCCGGCCGCCATCTTGGCGACGTTCTCGGGAGGATGAAAGTCGTCGGCGTCGAAGAACGGCCAACCGAGATCGCTCGCCAACGCCTGGCCCACGACGCTCTTCCCGGACCCGCTGACACCCATGACGACGACGATCACCGCGTTACCTCGTTCGGCGGAAGGAGGCCCGATGCTACCCAACGCGGGATCGCCTGAACAGGTCCCGCACCCTCCTGCCCAATCTTCAAGCGTTGACCGAGGCGAGATGCGAGCGGCGCGTGGCGATCACCGCGGCCATCACGATCAACACACCACCGGCAATCGTCCGCAGCGCCGGCACCTCGTCCAGGAACAAGAGCGCGAGCACGATGCCGTAGACCGGTTCCAGTGCAGCGATGACGCTCGCCGTGTGTGCGGTTGCCACGCTAAGCCCCGAGATGAAAAGCGTGTGCGCGAGTGCCGTGCAGAAAAGACCGAGCACGATGAGCAGCATGACCTCGCGCCCGCCAATCGTCCCGATCGCCCACGGCGCTGCCCAGGCGAACGGCGCCAGCGCGACCGCCGCAAGGAGGTTCTGCCAGAACACAATGTCGGTAGGCGTTCGCGACCCAACCCAGCGCCGGTTCATCACCGCGAGCAGCGCGAACGTGAATCCCGACACCATGCCCCAGGCGAGGCCCTGGACCGTGGGGTTGTGGAAAGAAAGCTCCGGGACGAGCATTACCAGCCCGGCCGTCACCAGCACCGCCGTCGCCGCCTCTCGCCGGCGCAGGCGCCGCGCGAGAAAGACGCGCTCCGCCAAAAGCGTGAACAGGGGGAAGCTGGCGAAGCCGAGCAGCCCCACGGCGACCGTCGATACCTGGATCGCGGCAAAGAAGCTCAACCAATGGACCGCGAGCACAACGCCGTTGCCAACGAGGCGGACGTCGAACGGCGCTCGCGCTCGCGTGCGCAAGCGCACGATGCCCAATGCCGCCGCGGCGATTGCCGTTCGCCCGAGCACGATCGCGACCGGCGACAACGCGAGCCATTTGCCGAAGAGTCCGGCAAACCCGAACAGCGCGACGGCGATGTGCAACGCAACCAGCGCCGCGGCATGGGTCAAGCGGACTCCGGCCAAAGCGCCCATGCTACTTGAGCGGCGCCCGGGACGATGAGTCGGTGCTTACGTGATCGAGATCAAAGACGCCTCGACTGGGTCTTGCATTGCCATGCCGGTTGGTGGATTCTTCCGCCGAAGAAGAACATCGATGGCAAGGGAGAAGCGTCCTCGCGTGACAAACGCCGTGGCGACCACGTCGCACGACGGAGAGCTTTTCGCCCGACTTACCCAGCTAGGTTCGACCTGCAGCTATCCGCGCAATACCGCCTCCAGACGGAGGGCGCGCACATCGACACGGTCTTCTTCATTCTGGAAGGTCGTCTCAAGGCGTTTGTCGGCAAGGACAGTCGACAGGAGGTCCGGGTCGACACGCTCGTTCCGGGGGATTGCTTCGGTCTTGCTGCGCTCGACGGCGGCCGCTGCGTCGTTTCAGTGAAAACGATCACCCCATGAAAGCCTGCCTCCTGACCCGCAAGCAGGTCGAGAAGCTGATTGCCGGCGACCGGCTCTTCATGAAATACCTGCTGTTCCGCCTGACCGCGCGAGTACGCGCGCTGACGATCACAGTGCGTGCGCTGGCTCTGGACGATGTCCAGAGCGGCGTCGTCGGGCTCCTGGTCGAGCTCGCGCAGAGCGAGTCCGGCATCCGCATCGTCCGCCCGCGCCTGAGTCAGCGCGAAATCGCGGATCGTGTCGCGGCATCCCCGGGAATGATCAGCCGCGTGATGAAGCATCTCGTTGCCCGCGGCAATCTTGCCGTAACCCCCACCGGCATCGTCATCCGCAAAATTCCGACGACGGCAACGTGACGTGTGTTGCGACGTCCGAGCCGCATTCGTCGTCGCGTGCGGTCGTCGCACTGTCGACCAAGCTTACAACGGAGAGAAACACTATTAAACGACGGAACATTCAAAAGTGAACGACTCGTCTTCAGGCGCTTGAATATGTTCTGTAAGCCGTCGGCGGCCGATGCGGCGACGTCCGGTGCCGTTTCCTACGTTTCGTTCAGGCACGCCCCTCGTTTTATCAGGGCTGATCGCACGCGCCCACCGGAGGAACCCGATTCGCGCGTAGCACCGAGCGGACCATTTCGCGATGTGTCGCGCCCAGCCGAACGCGAGGAAGAACGTCGAGCACGACGCATGCGACGAACGCGGTCGTGGCTCTTGGCTCGGATCTTGCAAAGCGAAACGTTGCTGCATCTGCGCGTCCCGACATCTAGCGGGCGGAACACCGAAGCGAGCACGCGCAAGCGAAGAATAAGTTGTCGGCACTATAAGAACGCGTGGGATATCGCCACGTAAACAAACCCCGCTGTAAACGTTCCTCCGCTGGACGGGCGCGCGCCCGTCCTTTTTTTGTCTGGCCGGCCCGCGTTGCCAGCAGCGGCAAGATGATCGCGCTCGGTCGTTCGTGCGCTGTCGAGCCGCGCTCAACGCGCCGAACGTCGGAGAAACTTACATCCGAGTATCACACCAGTGAATGGCCGCGCGTTCAATAGTGAACGTTCCGTAACTACGCGCTTAAATCCACTCGTAATGCCGCGTGAAGGCACTCGTCACCCGGCTTCCGGTAAGTTTTTCACAGTCGCATATCCTTCACTTCGGCGCTGATCCGGCAGCCAGCGGGGGGGGCGGTTTAACTGGCTTGCATGCGTCCTGCTGCGCTCCAGACATAGAGACCGCATTTCCCCGGGGCGTGGCAGCGACCGCGCGCGGCCGGCTGTCGAATGGGCATCGTATTCGACCCAACCGGGTTCGCCAGTGGGTGACACGATGGGCGGAACATTTCGCTTCTCGTGCAGCGTCGCCCAAGCTCCATGCAAGCTGTCGGTGAAGGCGGCTTTCTTGTCGGACTCTGGCGGCAGCTACGGCGTATCGCCCCGGGTTCTCATTCATCGCACCGAGCTGTTTGATAATACCGTAGAGAACGATTGCGAATACGGTGATGGCGTTACAAACACCAATCCATTTGGGCCGGTTCCAGCGCAATCATCGACACCTACACCGACCTATACCGCGCTCGGCATTGGTATAGGCGGTACCGCCGACTGCGGATTGGCTTCGGGCGCTGCAGATCCGAACGCGCCGACCCAATTTATCGCGACAGAAATAAACGTACCTGCAGGCCGCTACGACGTGTTCTCCACGTTCAGATTCAATCCTGCGCCGTAACGGTACGGTACACACGCGTCCGAAAGAACGCGTAGCCGTGTGGCCGAACTGAATCGGTTCACGGCCACGGTCACTATAAAAACGCTTGGGCCCTTCGCGACCTAGGCAAACCCCTATCTAGTGTGAGTTCCTCCTCGGGGCGGGCGCAAGCCCGTCCGCTTTTTTTGATTCATGCCGCCCTTCCCGCCTGCGCTAGAATGCCGGGCGTGCGGCACGCCGTCGGCCCCGAGTCGGGCGACGCCAAAGGCCTACGCCCGAGAAAAGCCGACCCGCCCTGGAGGAATGCATGCCGAACCCATCGTCGGCCGCCACGATCGTTGCCGCCGTTCGCAACGCTCCCGGCAACCGCGTCAAGGTCGCCGTCTCGGACATCGACGGCGTGCTGCGCGGCAAATATCTCCACAAGGACAAGTTCTACTCGGCCGTCGAAGGGGGCTTCGGCTTCTGCGACGTCGTGTTCGGCTGGGACATGATGGACGTCACCTACGACAACACGACGCTCACCGGCTGGCACAAAGGCTTCCCCGACGTGCTCGCGAAGATCGACCTCGGCACCTATCGGACCGTACCCTGGGACGGCGGCGTGCCGTTCTTCCTCGGCGACTTCGTCGGCGAGAAAGGCGGCAAGGAAGTGCCGTTGCTGATCTGCCCGCGGCAGGTGTTGAAGCGCGTGCTTAAGCGCGCAGAAAAGCTCGGTTTGACCGCCATGTGCGGGATGGAATTCGAGTGGTTCAACTTCGCGGAAACGCCGCAGTCGTGGGCGGACAAGAAAGGCGTCGCGCCGACGACGATCACGCCGGGAATGTTCGGCTATTCGCTCCTGCGCGCAAATGCTAATCGCGAATTCTTCGCCGCGCTCATGCTCGAGATGGGTGAGTTCGGCGTGCCCATCGAAGGGCTTCACACCGAAACGGGGCCCGGCGTGTACGAGGCGGCGATCCTCTTCTCGGAGGCGCTCGAGGCCGCCGACCGCGCCATCCTGTTCAAGACGGGAGCGAAGGAAATCGGCGCGCGGTTCGGCATCATGCCGAGCTTCATGGCGAAGTGGAACCAGCATCTGCCGGGCTGCTCCGGGCACATTCATCAATCGCTGTCCGACGGCAAGAAGAACCTGTTCTACGACGCGAAGGGCTCGAACAGCATGAGCAAGCTGTTCGAAAGCTATCTCGCCGGGCAGGTGGACGGATTGATGGAGCTCGCGCCCATGTACTGGCCGACGATCAACAGCTACAAGCGCCTCGTCGACGGCTTCTGGGCACCGGTCAAGCCGACCTGGGGCGTCGACAACCGGACGGCGAGCTTTCGCGTCATCTCCGGCTCGCCCAAAGCGACGCGGCTCGAGACGCGCTGCCCGGGCGCCGACATGAATCCGTATCTCGCGGCGGCAGCGGTGATCGCCGCCGGCCTCGACGGTGTTGAAAAGAAGAAGAAGCTCACCGCCAACCCGATCCACGGCACCAACCAGGGGGCGGAGAACATTCCGCGCGCGCCGCGCACGCTGATCGAGACGACGCGAATCTTTCGAGATTCCGACCTGGCGCGGGACTGGTTCGGTGACGATTTCGTCGACCACTATGCGGCGACGCGCGAGTGGGAATGGCGGCAATGGCTCGACGCCGTCACGGACTGGGAAATGAAGCGCTATTTTGAGATCATTTGAGCTCGCGATCCGCCGCCTGACGCCCGAGGACGCGCTGGTCTATCGGACGCTTCGATTGCGGGCGCTGCTCGAGCATCCCGACGCGTTCACGTCGAGCCATGCCGAGGACAGCGAGATGCCGCTTTCGACGACGCAACGGCGGCTTGCATCCGATAGTCCGGATCGGGTGTTTGGGGCGTTCGTGGCAGACGAGCTTGCGGGCATGGTCGGACTCGGCCGCGAGCAGCGCGCCAAGAACCGGCACAAGGCCAATGTGTTCGGGATGTACGTCGCGCCGGAGCATGGCCGGCGGGGAATCGGCGCCGCGCTGCTTCGCCGCGTGATCGAAACCGCGCAACTGCAAGGAATCGAGCAACTGGTGCTCACCGTCACCGACACCAACGTTCCGGCGCGCACGCTTTACGAGCGCTCCGGATTTCGCTCGTTCGGCGTCGAGCCGCGCGCAATCCGGATAAACGGCGTCTATTACGACAAGAACCACATGATCCACTTTCTCTCGCAACCATGAGCACCTCACCTTCGAGCACTTCGCGTTTCAGCTTTCCGACGACGATTCACTTTGGCCCGGGGGCGCGCGAGCTCGTGGCCGATCACTTGAAGGCCGTGCACGTAAAGCGTCCGCTCGTCGTCACTGACCGCGGCGTCGCTTCGCTGCCGATGCTGAAGGATTTCGTCGCGTCGCTTTCGGGGTTGAGCCCCGGCGTGTTCTCCGGCATCTGGGGTAACCCCGTGCGCAGCCAGGTGAACGAAGGCGTCGCCGCGTACAAGGCGCACGGCGCCGATGCGGTGATCGGATTGGGCGGCGGTGCGGCGCTCGACGTCGCGAAGGCGATCGCCTTGATGGCGGCGCATCCCGGCGACATCCTCGAGTATGCGTGGGACCATCCTGCCGTCAAGCCGATCGACCGCGCGCTGCCCTACTTCGTCGCGCTGCCCACGACCGCCGGCACCGGATCGGAGGTGGGGCGGTCGTCCGTCGTGTCCGACGACACGACGCACATCAAGAAGATCATCTTCTCGCCCGCGCTGCTCGCGAAATGCGTGTTCGCCGATCCCGAGCTCACGTTCGACCTGCCGCCAGCCATCACCGCGGCAACGGGCATGGATGCGCTCACGCACAATGTCGAGTCGTACCTATCGCCCGAGTACCATCCGCTGTGCGACGGCATTGCGCTGGAAGGCGTCCGTATCGCGGCGCGAGCACTGCCTATCGCCTATCGTGACGGCCGCAACCTGCAGGCGCGCAGCGACATGCTGATGAGCTCGATGATGGGCGCGATTGCGTTCCAGAAGGATCTCGGCGCGGTCCACTCGTGCGCGCACGCGCTCTCGACGGTCGCCGATCTCCACCACGGGCTCGCCAACGGGATCATGATCGACCACGTGATGCGCTTCAATCTGCCGTCGGCGACCGCGAAGATGGCCGAGCTCGCGCGCGTGGCGGGAGTGCCGGCTGCGGGCAGCATGTCCGAAAGCGAGGCCGCCTCCGCATTCGTCGCCTGGCTCGGTGCGATGAAGAACGCGCTCGGCATCCCGGCAAAACTGTCTGGCCTCAACACCCAGCGCGCGGTGACGAGCGGCGACATCCCGGCGCTCGTCGACGTGGCGATCAACGATACGTGCCACCGGACAAACCCGCGTTCCTGCACGCGCGAGGATTTCGCGCGGATGTTCGCCGAGGCGATTTAGGACCGAGGCGCGGAGTATGCTCAAGATCGGCATTTCCGCGTGCTTCTTCCATGAAGATCCCAAGCGCTCGGTCTTCAAGGGAATGACGCTCCAGTACATCGAGCAGAACGTCGCCCACTGGCTGATGCAGCGCGACGTGCTGGCGTTCATGGTGCCCTCGCCCGAAGGGCGCACGCGGCGCGCGGGCAGCAACGCAACGACCGACGCCTATGCGCAGGAGCTCGACGGCCTCGTGCTGATGGGCGGCTCGGACGTGTGCCCGGACTCGTACGGCGAGAAGGCACTGCGGCCCGAGTGGAACGGCGACCGCATTCGCGACGACTACGAGATCTCGCTGCTGCGTTCGTTCATGGCGATGAAAAAGCCCGTCCTCGGGGTCTGTCGCGGCGCGCAGGTCATAAACGTCGGCCTCGGTGGCACGCTCTACCAGGATCTCGCGACCCAGGCTCCGCACTCGCTCAATCATCGCAACTGGGAAATCTACGAGCAGAATTGCCACGCGACGTCGCTGGTTCCGAACAGCGGCCTGTCGCGCCTCTATCCGGGCGCGGGCGTCGTGAAGACCAACTCGATTCATCACCAGGCGGTGAAGGATCTTGGCCGCTACCTCGTCGTCGAGGCCTGGTCCGAGCCTGACCACATCGTCGAGGCGATCCGCTATACGGGGGCCGCCTACGTTTTCGCCGTCCAGTGGCATCCGGAATTTCATGCGCCTGGCGACCCCTCTTACATCGACGACACGCCGATCCTCGACGACTTTCTCGCCGCCGCCTCGCAGCACAAGGCGGCCGCGTACACCATCTGACCGAACTTTTCCTGCTCAAGATGAAGATAACCAATCCCGCCACCGGCCTGGTCATCGCCGAGGTCGCCGCCGACAACGCCGCGGCCGTTCGGCGCAAATACGAGGCGGCTCGCGCGGGGCAGCGACGCTGGGCGGACGTTCCGCTTCGCAAGCGGCTGGAAGCCATCGCCGGTCTTCGCGAGCGCGTCGTCGCGACGCAGGAGAAGCTCGCGCAAACGCTCACGCAGGAAATGGGAAAACCCATACGCCAATCGCGCAACGAGCTGACGGGCCTGCTGGGGCGACTCGATTTCTTCGTGCAGGAATCGGCCCGCGCGCTGCGCGAGGAAAAGATCTTCGCCGACGGCAACAAGATGGACGAGCGGATCACGCACGAGCCGCTTGGCGTCGTCGCCAACATCTCGGCGTGGAACTATCCGTATTTCGTCGGCAGCAATGTGTTCGTGCCGGCGCTCGTCGCGGGCAATGCAGTTCTGTACAAGCCGTCGGAGTTTGCGACGCTCACGGGCCTCGCTATCGCCGACATGCTGCACGACGCCGGCGTTCCGCGCGACGTGTTCATCCCCGTGGTCGGCGACGGAGCGACCGGCGCCGCACTGACGCGCCAGCCGGTGGACGGCATCTTCTTCACGGGCTCGTACGCGACCGGCAAGCGCATCGCCGCTTCCGCGGCACAGCGGATGATCAAGGTCCAGCTCGAGCTGGGCGGCAAGGACCCCGTCTACGTTCGCGAGGATGTCGACGTCAAGGCTGCAGCTGCCGGCGTTGCCGACGGCGCCTTCTACAACACGGGACAGTCCTGCTGCTCGGTCGAGCGCATCTACGTCCACGAATCGATTTACGACGCGTTCGTCGACGCCTTCGTCGCCGAGGTGAGAGGCTACAAGATGGGCGATCCGATGGACGAGTCGACATACATCGGCGCCATCACACGCAAGCCGCAACTCGGCATCCTCAAAGACCAGGTCAAGGATGCGAAAAAGAAAGGTGCGAAGCTGGTGCTTGGCGGCAACGTCGTGCGCGGCAAAGGCAACTGGTTCGAGCCGACGGTGTTCCTCGATGTCGACCATTCGATGGCGCTGATGAAGGACGAGAGCTTCGGCCCGATCATCGGGATCCAGGCCGTCGCCGACGACGAAGCGGCGATCGAGCTCATGAACGATACCGAATACGGGCTGACCTCGGGTGTCTACACGACAGATGCCAAGCGTGCGCGCAAGATCATGGGTCGCCTCAATGCCGGCAGCGTCTACTGGAACTGCTGCGATCGGGTAAGCCCCCGCTTGCCGTGGTCGGGCGTGGGTCACTCGGGGATGGGCCTCACGCTGTCGACCTACGGCATCCAGACGTTCACACGGCCGAAGGCGTGGCATCTGCGAAGCCCTTGACGGGCGCTAGTTCTTTCCCGCGGCGATCGCGTTGATCGCCGCCGCGTGCGCGATGTTGCCGGTCATCACGCAGGACCCTCGCTATCACGGCTTCGCCGACCAAAGATCCTGGCTCGGCATTCCGCATGCCGCGGACGTTCTATCCAACCTCGCGTTCGCGCTCGTCGGCGTGCTCGCAATCGCGCGGCTTCTTTCCACCGATCGGTCGCGCTTCACGCCGGCGACCGAGTGCGGCATGTGGTGCGTTGCCGTCGGCCTCGTCGGCACCGCAGCGGGCTCGGCCTGGTACCACCTCCAGCCGTCGAATGCGTCTTTGTTCTGGGACCGGCTGCCGATGACGCTCGTGTTCGCGGGCGTCGTGAGTTCCGCGCTGGCGCAACGCACGCCCGGCTCCATAGGACGCTTCGGTCTTGCGATCCTGGCGGCCTTTGGCGCTGGAACCGTCATCTACTGGAGGATGACGGGAGATCTCACTCCGTACATCGCGCTGCAACTCGGCGCCGTCGTCCTGCTGCTAGCCCTCTTGCTCGTCACGCGGCCAGCAAACGATCCGTTCCCGTGGGCGTGGGTGATCGCATGGTATGCGCTTGCGAGAATATTGGAGACGTTCGACCGCGAAATCTGGGACGCGACCGCCGGCCTCGTCGCGGGACATGCGCTCAAGCACCTGGCAGCTGCGGCGGCCAGCGCAGCGGCGCTGTGGCCGCTTTTCGCCGCAGACGGACGGCGTCTCGAAGCCGGCCAGATCGAACCGTGGAACTGAAACCTAGGCGCGAGACTCCTGCAGCTCCGTAGCCCGCAACGTATTGGCAAGCAGTGTCGCGATCGTCATCGGCCCGACGCCACCCGGCACGGGCGTGATCCACGACGCGCGCTCGCTCGCCGCCGCGAAGTCGACGTCGCCGCACAGCTTGCCGTCGGCACCGCGGTTGATGCCGACGTCGATCACGATCGCGCCTTCATTCACCCAGCTGCCTTGGACGAAGTTCGCCCTGCCGACCCCGGCGACGATGATGTCCGCCTGCCGAACGATGCCGGGCAAATCGCGCGTCTTGGAGTGGCAGATCGTGACCGTGCAGCGCTCCATCAGGAGCTCGAGCGCCATCGGCCGGCCGACGATGTTCGACTGTCCGATGACCACCGCGTGCTTGCCGACCAGATCCTCGCCCGTGTCCTTCAGCAGCGTCATGCAGCCGTAAGGCGTGCACGGGCGCAAGGTCGGGCGCTTCAGCACGAGGGTGCCGATGTTGTACGGGTGAAATCCATCGACGTCCTTGTGCGGGTGAATCCGCTCCGTCACGCGCTCGTCGTCGATGTGTGGAGGCAGCGGCAACTGCACGAGGATGCCGTTCACCGCGGGATCGGCATTCAGCCTGTCGATCAGCGCGAGGAGATCGGATTCGGAGGTCGTCGCGGGAAGATCGTGCGCGAACGACTGCATGCCAACGCCGTCCGTCATCCGCCGCTTGTTCCTGACGTAGACCTGTGACGCCGCGTTATCGCCGACTTGCACCACTGCAAGTCCCGGCACCGGCTTGCCGGCCTCGGCGCGCGCGGCAACCTGCATCCTGATTTCGTGCGACAGGCGATCGGCGCGTGCCTTGCCGTCGATGATGCGTGCAGTCATGTAAAGGTTGCCCGCGTCGCGGGCATTTTCTGTGAGTTCGAGGCCGCCGGATTTTAACCGATTCCGTCGATGCTGAATCGCGGAAGCGCGCCCGCACTTCGATCGACCGTCGTCGCAACCAAGCTACAATCGTCGCATGATCCCATCCGACGTGCTTGCTGCTATCCATGCGCGGCTTGCACGCGAGCTCGCGCTGCCGACGTCGGTGCTGCGTCCTTTGCGTATCGACGGCGTCGCGGCCGGCTGGGTCGACGACGTGCGCGCCAGCCGGATTGCGAAATTCGACGACGTCTTCGATGTCGCGCACGATTGCATCGTCTTCGCAGCGGGCATCGATGATCGCGCCTCGAGAACCGCCGCCATGGCGCGCGTTGCGCGCGTTCTCGCAGACGATGGTCTCCTCACCCGCTGGCGCGACGAGCGCTATAAAGTCGCGCATCAATTCGGCGCGGAACCGTGGTTCGAGCTCGAGCGCGCCGCGGCGCGCTATTTCGGCGTGCTCACTCACGCGGCACACGTCAACGGCCTCGTGCGGTGCCCCGACGGCGGCATCGCGATGTGGATTGCGCGGCGCAGCGACACCAAGGCCATCGACCCCGGCATGCTCGACAATCTGGTCGGCGGCGGGATTGCGGCCGGTCAGTCGGTCGCTTCGACCGTGATCAAAGAAGCGTACGAGGAAGCGGGCATCGACTCGCCGCTCGCCGCGCGGTCAATCGAAGTGGGAATCGTTCGGATCTGCCGGGAGCAGCCGGATGGCTTACAGCGGGAGACGATCTTCGCGCACGACCTCTGGTTGCCGCGCGACTTCTCGCCCGCGTGTCGGGACGGCGAAGCCGTCGGGCATCGCCTGATGCCGCTCGCCCAAACGGCCGCGCTCATCGCGAACAGCACGGGACCGAACGTCGTCACCGCCGATGCGAGCCTGGTCATTCTCGATTGCCTGCTGCGCCACGTCGCCATCGCATCGGATTCGCCGCTGCGCCGCGAGCTCGAAGCGCTTTGCACTCCCCGCAACGAAGGGTGCGCGTTTGCAACCTGACAATGCACGCACGGCCTGCGGTGCTGCTAGAATCGCCCTGCCGTCGAAAGGCCAACGAGAATGCTCGAGTCCGCAATCGGTAAGTTGAAACGCACCGCAAGCATTGGCGTCGCGTTGCCGCTGCTGGCAATCGTTGCGGTCGCCTGCGCGCCCGACTCCGTCTCCAATCGGCAAGCGACGGGATTCAACGGCTATCTCAACACGCTTGCGACCAGCTGCAGGCCGCTCGTGATCGGCCCGTACGACGTCGGCGGCTGGCTGATGATGCGCGGATCCGACGATTCGAACTACAACTACTTCTTCAACATGACGTCGCGCCTCTACTACGGGTCCGTGTCGCAAGCCGAGTATCAGGAGGGCGTGGCGAGCTTCCTCGGGCCCGGCTCGACCAACGCGCAGGCGTTCGCGTGCATCTTCGCGAACCTGCCGAGCCAGCGTCCGCCGGCTGGCGCCGGCATGTAGCGATCTCCGCGCGCCATCGGCGCGCGGACAGCCGCTTCCTCCGGTAGCGAGGTCCGGTCCTGAGCGCGAACTGGGCCCGCCTCGGGGTGTGGGGGTCGTTCTCTCAGGCCGCGCGCGCGACCGTCGGCTGCGGGCTCACCTGCCGGATCCCCATCTCGCGCAGCGTGTCGCGCACGACGTTCACCGCCTGGCGCATTTCGTCCGCGCCGATGGCGCCGATGCAGCCGACGCGAAATGTTTCGACCGCCGTCAGCTTGCCCGGATAGAGGATGAAGCCCTTGTCGCGAACCCGCGCGTAGAACTCCTTGAAGTTGTACGCCGGATCGGGGGGGGCATGGAACGTGAGGATGATCGGCGCCTGGATCTCGGGCTTCAGGAACAGCTTGAACCCCATCTCGGTCATTCCGGCGAGCAGCGTGTCGCAGTTCTTCCTGTACCGCGCGAGGCGCCCCGGCTGACCGCCTTCCGCGACGTGCTGGTCGAGCGCGATATTGAAGGCGACGACGACGTGCGTCGGCGGCGTGTAGCGCCACTGCGTCGTCTTCTCCATGTACACCCACTGATCGTAGAGGTCGAGAGCGAGCGACGTCGAGTTGCCGGCGCACTTCTCGAGCACGCTCTTCCGCACGAGCACGAAGCCCATCCCCGGCGGGCCCTCGATGCACTTGCCCGACGCCGCGATCAGTGCGTCGAAGCGGGTGTTGCGCGCATCGATCGGAAGCGCGCCGAAGGAGCTCATCGCATCGACCACGAGGCTCTTGTCGTGGCTTTCGACCACCGTGGCGATCTCCTGGAGCGGATTCAGGATGCCCGTCGACGTTTCGCAGTGGATGAGGCCCACGTGCGTGATCGACGGCTCGGCTTTCAACAGCCGGTCGACGTCGGCGGGCGTCGTCGGCACGTCCTCGGGGGTCTCGAACGTCGTGACCTTGCGGCCCATCATCTGCGTGAGCTTGGCGAGCCGCAGCCCGTACGCACCGTTGATCAGGACCAGCACGTGGCCGGTGCGCGGGACGAGCGTATTGATCGCCGCCTCGACCGAAAACGTGCCGCTGCCCTGCACCGGGACGCAGACGTGCGTGTCCTGGCCGTTGACGATCGCGACGAGCTTCTTTCGCACCTCGGCGGTGACGGCGTTGAAGTTCGCATCCCACGATCCCCAATCGCGCAGCATCGCCATCTTCGTTTCGAGCGATGTCGTGATGGGTCCGGGGGTCAGCAGGATCGGATCGCGAGAAAAGAGGCTCATCGGTTGTCCCTCGTTGTCCCTTAGTGTCCCTCGTTGTCCCTCAGTGTCCCTCGTTGTCCCTCAGTGTCCCTCAGTGTGCCTTAGGGCGCGTCTTTTGTAGATTGTTGACAATCTACCCCAATCGCGGTCCAATCCGCAAGATGCTGAAATCGAATGTCGGCGGTGCGAACATTGCCACGCCGGGAGCCGCGCGGCCGCTGCCGCGCAAGTCCCCGGTCCCTTCTCCGACGCGACCCGCGCCGCCCATGACGCGCGGCGCAACCGCCATTGCCCTGGTCCGGTCGAGCTCGCTCCCCGCGCTGGTGCAGCAGGAACTCGAGCGGATGATCCTTGCCGGCGAGCTTCCCGCCGGCAGCAAGATGAACGAAGCGGACATCGCCGAGCGCCTGGGCGTATCGCGCGGGCCGGTGCGCGAAGCGTTCCGTGCGCTCGAAGAATCCGGACTCGTGCGCCTCGAGAAGAACCGCGGCGTCTTCGTCCGGCAGATTCCGGTCGAGGAAGCGGACGAGATCTACGAGTTGCGCGCCGTGCTCGACGAGTTCGTCGGCCGCCGGCTCGCGCAGTCCGCTTCGCCCGAGCAGGTCAAGGAGCTTTCCGCCCGCGTCGACCGGATGGAGCGCGCGGCCGCCAAGGGCGACGTCGAGGCTTATCTCGACACCAACGTTGCATTCCATGACCGCCTCGTCGAGCTTGCGGGCAACGCGAAGCTCCTCGGCCTCTACCGGCGCCTCGTCAACGAGCTGCATCTTTTCCGGCATGCAACGCTCGCCCAAGGCGGCGTGCTCCCGATTTCGACCCGCGAGCATCGCGAGATCGTCGAGTGCATTGCCGCGGGACGGCCCGCCGCCGCCGGCCGTGCGCTGTACGGCCACGTCATGGCGAGCCGCGAGCGCATGCACCATGCCGCGCTGCCTGCGGCCGTAACGCCGACGCCCACCCGCCCTACCACGAGGAAATCCCGGTGAATGCCGATCCCGTTGGGATTCAACACCCATCCGTTTCCGTCAACGGCCGCAGCTATCGCGCGCCGCGGCGCCCGCTGGTCGTCGTGTGCGTCGACGGCTGCGAGCCCGATTACATCAACCAGGCGATCGCCTCGGGGCGCGCGCCTTTCATCGCGAGCTTGCGCGAGAAAGGAACGTGCCTGACCGCCGATTGCGTGATTCCGTCGTTCACGAATCCGAACAACCTGTCGATCGTCACCGGCGCGCCGCCGTCCGTGCATGGCATCTGCGGAAACTATTTCTGGGATCGCGATGCCAATGCCGAAGTGATGATGAACGATCCCAAGTACCTGCGGGCAGGGACCATCCTCGCGGCGTTCGCGTCGGCGGGGGCCAAGGTTGCCGTCGTCACTGCGAAGGACAAGCTGCGCGCGCTCCTCGGGCACAAGTTGACGGGCATCTGCTTCTCCTCGGAGCGCGCGGCCGAAGCCACGATGGACGCCAACGGGATCGAAGGCGTGCCGGCGCTCGTCGGCATGTCCGTCCCATCGGTGTACAGCGCCGAGCTGTCGCAATTCGTCTTCGCCGCAGGCGTCAAGCTGCTGGAGCGCGAACAGCCCGACGTGATCTACCTGTCGACGACGGACTACATCCAGCACAAGGTCGCGCCCGGAGTGGGGGTGGCCAACGATTTCTACGCGATGATGGATGGCTACCTGGGACAGCTCGACGCGCTGGGCGCAACCGTCGTGCTGACCGCCGACCACGGAATGAACGCGAAGACCGACGCATTCGGTCGGCCGAACATCGTCTTCTTGCAGGACGTGCTCGACCGCGCGTATGGCGCGGGCACCACGCGCGTTATCCTGCCGATCACCGACCCGTACGTGGTGCATCACGGCGCGCTCGGCTCGTTCGCCACCGTTTACCTCGCGTCGGCGGTCGCCGCCGGCGATGCCGCGGCGAAGATCGCCGATCTGCCGGGCATCGACTTCGTGCTGCCCCGCGCCGTCGCGTGCGCGCGCTTCGAGCTTCCCGAGGACCGCGTGGGCGACCTCGTCGTCGTTTCCGAGCGGCTGACGGTCATCGGCACGAGCGTGGGAAAACACGATCTGTCCGGTCTCGACGCGCCGCTGCGCTCGCACGGCGGTGTATCCGAGCAACGCGTGCCGCTGATCGCGAACCGCAAGGCCGCCGAGCTGCCTGCCGGCCGCCGCTGGCGCAACTTCGACGCGTTCGACCTTGCCCTCAACCATCTGCAATGACGAGGGACCTGCGATGAACATGATGACCGAGCTCAAGGACGTGCGGCACGGCGCTCCACTCCACGCCAAGATGCGCATTGCCGGCGAAGAAGTCGGCAGCGCGCGGACGATCGACGTCCACAACCCGTGGAACGGGCAAACCGTCGGCACGGTGCCCAAGGCCACCGTCGAGGACATTCGCCGCGCGTTCGCCGTCGCCAAGGCCTACAAGCCGACGCTCTCCCGCTATGAGCGCTACCACATCCTCTACAAGGCGGCGGAGATCATCCGCAGCCGCGGCGATCCTATCTCCGACCTCATCACCGCCGAGTGCGGGATCTGCAAGAAGGACTCGCTCTACGAAGTGGGACGCGCGTGCGACGTCTTCATTTTCGCGGGCAACGCGGCGCTCAACGACGACGGCCAGATCTTTTCCTGCGATCTCACGCCGCACGGCAAGAAACGCAAGGTGTACACGCTGCGCGAGCCGCTCCTGGGCGCGATCTCCGCGATCACGCCGTTCAACCATCCTTTGAACCAGGTTGCGCACAAGGTCGCGCCGTCGATCGCGACCAACAACCGGATGGTGCTGAAGCCCACCGAGAAGACGCCGCTCAGCGCGTTGCTGCTCGCCGACATTCTCTACGAGGCCGGACTGCCGCCGCCGATGTTCTCCGTCGTCACCGGCGATCCGCGCGAGATCGCCGACGAGATGCTGACGAATCCCGACATGGACCTCGTCACGTTCACCGGCGGCGTTCCAATCGGCAAGTACATCGCAGGCAAAGCCGTCTACAAGCGACAGGTGCTGGAGCTCGGCGGCAACGATCCCATCATCGTGATGGAGGATGCCAACATCGAAGAAGCGGCCGCGCTCGCGGCGACAGGCTCGTACAAGAACTCAGGTCAGCGCTGCACGGCGATCAAGCGCATGCTGGTTCACGAAGCGGTCGCCGACCACTTTGTCGAATGCCTGCTCGCCCTGACGCAGAAGTGGACGTACGGCGACCCGATGGATCCGCACGTCGACATGGGCACCGTTATCGACGAGGCGGCTGCGCAATCGTTCGAGGCGAAAGTCGACGAGGCGGTCGCCCGCGGCGCCAAACTGCTGCACGGCAACGTGCGTCGGGGCGCTTCGTACTCGCCCACGGTTGTCGACCACGTCACGCCCGACATGCCGCTCGTCAAGTACGAGACTTTCGGTCCCGTCTCCCCCGTCATCCGCTTCCGCGACATCGACGAGGCAATCCGCATGTCGAACTCGACGCACTTCGGGCTGTCGTCCGCCGTGTGCACGAATCGGCTCGACTACATCACGAAGCTCATCTCGGAGCTCAACGTCGGCTCGGTCAACGTGCGCGAGGTCCCCGGGTACCGGCTCGAACTGACGCCGTTCGGCGGCATCAAGGATTCGGGGCTCGGCTACAAGGAGGGAGTGCAGGAAGCGATGAAGAGCTTCACGAACACGAAGACGTATTCGCTGCCCTGGTGATCGACGTCGCCAACCTGCCCATGAACGATCCGCGCCCGCCGGCCGACGCTTCCGCCGAAGGCGATGTCAACACGTCGCCGCTGCGGCGCGAGTTCGAAGCCGCGCACGTGCATGCTCGCACCCGCGCGTTGCTCGACGCGGATGCGGATGTGTTCCTGCATCAGTCGCTGTCCACCCCCTGCTTCAACGCGCTCGCCTCCTGCGACGGCATCTGGCTTACCGACGTCGAAGGCCGCCGCGTGATGGACTTCCACGGCAACAACGTGCACCAGGTCGGCTATCGGCACCCGCACGTGATGGCCGCCGTCCGGCAACAGCTCGACACGCTCCCTTTCTCGCCACGGCGCTTCACCAATGCGGCCGCCATCGACCTGGCCGCAAGGGTCGCCGAGCTCGCTCCCGACCCACTGGGCAAAGTACTTTTCGCACCGGGTGGCACGCTCGCGATCGGCATGGCGCTGAAGCTCGCGCGCCTCGCCACGGGACGCCACAAGACACTGTCGCTGTGGGACAGCTTCCACGGCGCGTCGCTCGATGCGATCTCGATCGGCGGCGAAGCGATGTTTCGCAAGAACATCGGGCCGCTGCTGCCGGGCACCGAGCACGCGCCACCTTGCGATCCGGCAGCTTGCCGCTTTGGCTGCGGCGGCGTCTGCAGCGCCAAGTGCGCCGAGTACATCGACTACGTGCTCGGCAAGGAGGAAGACGTCGGAGCGGTGATAATAGAAACGGTCCGCTGCACCGACGTGCAGATTCCGCCGCTCGATTACTACCGAATCGTCCGCGACGCGTGCGACCGTCATGGAGCGCTTCTCATCCTCGACGAGGTGCCGATTTGCCTCGGGCGCACCGGTCGGATGTTCGCATTCGAGCACTACGGAATCGTCCCCGACATGGTCGTCCTCGGCAAGGGCCTTGGGGGCGCGGTGTTCCCGATGGCGGCGCTGATCGCGCGCCGCGACCTCGACATCGCCCCCGACCGGGCACTCGGTCACTACACGCATGAAAAGAGCTCCGTCGGCTGCGCGGCCGCGCTCGCAACGCTCGAGGTGATCGAGAACGAACGGCTGCTCGAGCGTTCGCGCGAATTGGGCGCTCGCGCCCTGGAACGGCTGCGGGAGATGAAGCGCCGTCATCGCCTGGTGGCGGACGTGCGCGGCATAGGGCTGCTGCTCGGCATCGAGCTCACACGCGCGGGCGTCCCGGCGCGGCACGAAGCGGAGCAGGTGATGTACCACTGCCTTGCGCACGGCCTGTCGTTCAAGGTCGGCCAGGGCAACGTGCTGACGCTGTCGCCCCCGCTCGTCATCTCCGACGGCGACCTCGACCGTGCCATGGTGATTGTCGACAACGCGCTCACTGCGGTCGAGAGCGGGGCTGCATAATGCATGAAGCTCCGGTCTCACGCTATGAAGGTCCGGCACAGCCGATGAAGCTTCTGCTGAACCCATGAAGCTTCTGCTGAACCTATTGGCTGGCGTTTCGCTGCTCGTCTGGGGCACGCATATCGTGCGCACCGGCATCCTGCGGCTCTACGGCAGCAACCTGCGCCGCTTCCTCCGCGTCAGTGTTGCCAAGCCGCTGAACGCCTTCTTCGCCGGCATTGGCATTACCGCGCTTATCCAGAGCAGCACCGCGACCGCGCTGATCGTCGCCGCGTTCGCCGGCCAGGGCCTGATCGGCACCCAGCAGGCGCTGGCCGTGATGCTCGGGGCGGACGTCGGCACGTCGCTCGTCACCGTCGTCCTGTCGTTCGACCTGTCGTGGCTGTCGCCGCTCCTGATCTTTCTCGGCGTCGTGCTCTTCCTCTCGCGGCAGGAGAACTGGGCCGGCCAGTTCGGGCGCGTGCTGATCGGGCTCGGCCTCATCATGTTCGCGCTGCAATGGATTTCGGTCGCCGCGAAGCCCGTCGTCCAGGCGGCTGGCGTCCAGGTGATCTTCGCTTCGCTCACGGGCGACGTGCTGCTCGACATGCTCGTCGCGGCGCTGCTCACGATCCTTTGCTATTCGAGCCTTGCCGTGGTGCTCCTGATGGCCACGCTCGCTTCGCTGCACGTGATCGCCCTCCCCGTCGCGCTCGGGCTCGTGCTCGGCGCCAACCTCGGCAACGGCCTTCTCGGAATGCTCTCGACACTCAAGTCTCCGCCCGAGGCCCGCCGCGTCACCCTTGGCAACTTCCTGTTCAAGTTGATCGGCTGCATTCTGCTCGTGCCGTTCGTCACCCACATCGAGCAACCCATAGGCGCGCTCGGCATGGAGCCGGCGCAGGAGGTCGTGCTGTTCCACCTCGCGTTCAACGCGACGCTCGCGCTCGTCTTCATTTTCTTCACGGCGCCGATCGCGCGTATCGCCGAGCGGTTGCTGCCGACCCAGCCCGCGATCGACAATCCCGCGAAGCCCCGGCATCTCGACCCGTCGGCGCTCGCGACGCCTACCCTCGCGATCTCGTGCGCCGCCCGCGAGGCATTGCGGATCGGCGACGTCATCGAGCAGATGCTGAACGGCCTCCTGACCGTGCTCAAGACGAACGACCGCGCGCTGGCCGAGCGGCTGCGGAAGATGGACGACGTCGTCGACGATCTCTACACGGCGGTCAAGCTCTACCTCACACAGATTTCGCGCGAGGCGCTCGAAGAGGCGGACGGCCGGCGGTGGGCGGACATCGTCTCGTTCACGATCAACATGGAGCAGGTCGGCGACATC
>Ga0207701_10002238_pt1 | contig 20127 bp, 14 predicted proteins | sample KBSSwiSSwithPhiX_FD_184294 | JGI IMG/M metagenome (GOLD analysis project Ga0207701, IMG submission 184294) | Switchgrass rhizosphere bulk soil microbial communities from Kellogg Biological Station, Michigan, USA, with PhiX - S5 (SPAdes) (version 2) | ecosystem: Environmental > Terrestrial >... | reverse complement strand
CGTCTTCCCCGCTTCGATCGTTCCGAGCGAATCCTGCTTCTGGACCAGCTCGGCTGCGTACTTGGTTGATCCAACGATGATCTGCATCGGCGTCATGCCTACTTCCCGCATCACGCGCATTTCCTGAAAGAGCTGCAGGCCTGGCACGTATCGATCGTTCAGGTTGCCTGACACGACGAGATGGCCACCGGCATCCACGAACATCTTGTGGAAACGTTTGACGTTCTCCCACCCGTTCAGTCGGCGCTCCCGGAGCGCGCCCTGATCCACGTCGTCGTAAGCCGCCAACGACGATTCCATAGCCTCGCGCGGGTAGTACTTCTGCAGGTTGGGGTCCTTGTACCACTCGTGCGCTTCGGCCTTGAACTGCGCCCACTCCTTCGGGTAACCGCGGTAGTTGATGATGAACGTCGGCACGAGCGTGACGTGATGGGCCACGAGCGTCTTGATCAGGTCCGCCGCCTTCGCATCGTCCATGTCGCCGTACTTGTCGAGCTCGGTGCGATCGTCGCGTCCCTGGCGGAACTGCGACGGATTTTTCGCGATGGCCAGCGGGATGCCCGCCGAGTGCGGAAGCTGCGTGGCACCGATTTCTGCGGCCTGCGCCGGGAAGATGCCGGGACCGTAGGCGCGCACAAAGACAGGTTTCCCCAGCTTGTGCGCTTCCTCGACGCCGGCCTTGTACCACTCGAACGGCATCGCGCCGTCGTAGAAGATCACGTAGTCGGCGCCAGCGTTGAGGACGGTTCGCACGATCGTGCGCGTGTCGTCGGCAGACTTGGGAACGCGGATCGTGTGGAGCGGCCCTTCGTAACCGGTCGCGCCGTTCAGCGTGGACCCGATTCGCAGGATTCCCGTGAAGGCTCGCGGGGCGAGATCTTTGCCGTGAAGCACCGCATCGCGATGCGGCACGGCGACTTCCGCCTCGGTGCCCACGTCGATGCTCGACGTGATGCCATGATTCAGCATCGCCTCGCCGAAGTACCAGCTGTAGGCGGTCTGCGATTCCCACAGCCCGGGCAGGACGAACTTCCCCGCCGCGTTGATCACGCGTGCGTTCGGCGGAATCGCTACCTGCCCCCTTCGTCCGACAGCGGCGATCTTGCTGCCCTGCACGACGACGACGGAATCCGCGACAGGCGTTCCGCCGTTGCCGTCAATGAGCGTCCCGCCTTCGATCGCCAATGCGCCCTGTTGCGGCGCCTGTGCAGAGAGGACTGATAGGGTCAGGGCAATCCCGAACAGCGCACGAGAGACAAATCTCTTCACACCGGCCTCCCGGAATCGACGGAAGCTTACTGGAATTCCGAATGATCTGCCGGATCCTGGAACCCCGGCGGTTTCGATGGAGGAGGCCGGGTCCTCCGCGACTGGGCGCATCCGTTAAATCCGCTGGAAATTCTTTTCGACTTCTCGCCGCGTAATCCGCAGCATCACGGGGCGGCCGTGTGGGCAGATGGTGGAATACGCGGTGCGGCGCAGCTCCTCGAGGATGTGCGCCATCTTCTCGTGCGTGAGCGGGTCATTGGCTTTGACCGCGGCGTGGCACGCTGTCGTCGCCGCGATTCGCTTGATGGCCGCATCGACGCCGGACCCGCGATCGAGGCCCTCCAGATCCTGCGACAGCGACCGCAGAGCGGCGGCGCACGCCTCGCGTTCGAGCAGTGCCGGGCACGCCGTTACCCTGATCGCTTCGCCGCCAAATTCCTCCAGCTCAAACCCGAGGCGCTCCAGATCCGCGGCGTGTAACGTCAGCGCCTGCCGTGCCGCCGGTGGCAGATCGACGAGCATCGGGACGAGCAGCCGCTGACTTTCGAGCGCTCCGCGCGTGAGCCGTTCTGTGATGCGCTCGAACAGCACCCGCTCGTGGGCCACGTGCTGATCGATGATCGCAATCCCCTCATCGTCGATGGCAATGATGAACGTGTCACGGAATTGACCGAGCGCGGTCATCGGGCGGATCGCTTCGCCGGTTGGTGCGAACGCACTGTCGCGAGTAGGTGCGAGCTCACTGCCGGCGGTCGGTGCAAGTCCGCTATCGCGTATCGGTGCAAAAGGTGGGCGCAAGGGGTCCGTCCATCGACTCGGAAACGTGGACGGATACGAATGCGGCAGCGGAAGCGTTGACGCCACGCGCTCGAAACCCGCCGGCGCCTCCAACTGCAGCTCCGGCGCAGGTCCGCGGCCCAGCACATCGCCGAGCGTTCGCCGAATGAGTTCGTGGATGTAGGACTGATCGCGAAACCGCACTTCCGCTTTCGTCGGGTGCACGTTCACGTCAACCGCATCGTGCGGCATGTCGATGAAGAGGTGGACCTCGGGGCTCCGTTCCTTAATCGATGCCACGCTGTACGCGTCGATGATCGCGTGCGCGATCGTCCGGTCCTTGACGACGCGCCGATTCACGTAGACGTTTTGCGGCCCGCGCGTCGGGCCCTGCTCGGCCAGAGCCGCCACGAAGCCGACAATCTTGACCGCGCCGCTGTCGCGCCGCACGTCAATCAGATCGCTGCGCTCGCCGTATAACTGGTAGAGCCGATCGCGCAGCGTGGACACCGGCGGGCATTGGAGGACCTTGCGTCCGGAGCTGGTCAGCGTGAACCCGATTTCGGGATAGCCGAGCGCGAGCTGCGTCACCACGCGTGAGACTTGCGCCGACTCCGCCGCATCCGACTTCAGAAACTTACGCCTGGCCGGAAGGTTGTAGAACAGATCCGATACGTGGACCGACGTTCCCTCGGGCATGCCGACCTCGGTGACGGACGCAACCGCGCCGCCGTTGACCCGCACGTCCGTGCCCGCGGCGGCCCCGCGGGCACGGCTCCTGAGCGCGAAATGCGACACCGAGGCAATGCTGGGCAACGCCTCGCCGCGAAAGCCGAGCGTCGCGATGCGCTCGAGATCGTCGGCCCGCCGGATTTTGCTCGTGGCGTGGCGCTCGATGGCCAGCCGCGCATCCTCCGGTGACATCCCCTCGCCATCGTCCTCGACCTGAATCAGCCGCTTGCCGCCAAGTTCGACGGAGATCGAGAGTCGCCGCGCACCGGCATCAATCGAGTTCTCCACCAGCTCCTTGATTACAGACGCAGGCCGCTCGACGACTTCACCGGCCGCAATCTGATTGGCGAGATCGGGTGGCAACTGATGGATCTTGCCCATGGACATCAGATCCAGTGTTTTGCGCGGAAAAACGCCAGCATCAGCACCGTGAGGCCGCCCAGCACGCCGACGATCCACCAGAATTGAGCCGCTGGACCTCCCGCGAACTCCGGCAACATCACGTTCATACCCCAGAGGCCCGTGAGCACCGTCATCGGCAGCAGGATCGTGGAGACGACGGTGAGCACTTTCATCACCTGATTCAGGCGATTCGAGATCGCCGACAAGTAGCCCTCGAGAACGCCGGTCATCCGATCCTGGAACATCGTCACTTCGTCGGAGTAGCGCACCAGGTGGTCATAGACATCCCGGAACCGATACGCCATCTCGTTCGAGATGAGCGGGAACTCCCGCCGCGCGAGCCGGCCGATCGCATCGCGCTGCGGGATGAGCACCCGCCTGAGCGCAGACAAATCCCGCTTGACCTCCAGAATGGGGCGGATCAGGTTGTTTCCGACGCCGATCACCGCCTGCTCTTCGAGTTGGTCCATCTCGCGTTCGAGCTCGTCGAGCTCTGGCTCGTAGTTGTCAACCATCGAATCGATGATGCGATGCATCAGCGCGGCGGGCCCCTCTTCGAGGATTCGCGCGTGCTGCTGACACAGCTCCTTCAGTTTCTGGATGCTCCGCGATTGGCCGTCGTGCACCGTAACGAGATAGTGGTCCGCCAGAAAGAAGTCGACGTCGAGGGTCGCGAACCAGTGCTCCTGCACCCGGAAATCGATGCCGTGAAGAATGACGTAGAGATAACGGTCGTAGCTTTCGATCTTCGGGTAATGAATGTCGCTGAGCGCGTCCTCGATTGAGAGAGGATGAAACTGGAATGTCTGCCTGAGGACCTTCTCACCCTCGTCCGCAGTTGGCCGGACGACGTCGACCCACAGCGTCACACCGGAACCCGGATCGACCCATTTCGGATCGATCCGGTCGGTCACCTGTGTTTCGCCGTTGCGGTAGACGTAGACCGTGATCGGCAAATCAACGTTGCGTCGTCAGCGCCGCCTGCGCCGCGGCGAGCCGAGCAACCGGCACGCGGAACGGCGAGGCGCTGACGTAATCGAGCCCCACCTGCTCGAAGAACCGGATCGAATCGGGGTCGCCGCCGTGTTCGCCGCAGATGCCGAGCTTCAGATCCTTGCGCGTGGCGCGTCCGCGTTTCACCGCGAGATCCACCAGCTGCCCGACGCCGGTGACGTCGATCGTCGCAAACGGATTCTTCTTGACGATCTCGAGCTCGGCGTAATGAGGCAGGAATGATCCCGAATCGTCGCGCGACATCCCGAGCGCGGTCTGCGTCAGGTCGTTGGTGCCGAAACTGAAGAACTCCGCGGACTGCGCGATCTCGTCGGCCATCAGGGCGCCGCGCGGAATCTCGATCATCGTCCCCACCGAGTAGGTCAGCTTGACCCGCTGTTCCTGCTGCACCTCACGCGCGGCCTGATGGACGACCTCGAGCTGCAGGTCGAGCTCCTTCTTGAAGCCGACGAGCGGAATCATGATTTCGGGACGGACCTTGATCCCTTCCTTCTGGACGATAGCCGCCGCTTCGAATACCGCGCGCGCCTGCATCGCTGAGATCTCGGGATAGCCAATTCCGAGGCGGCAGCCGCGGAAGCCGAGCATCGGGTTGAATTCGTGCAGCTGCGCCACGCGGGTGTGAATGACATGCACCGGCACCCCTAGTTTCTTGGCCAGGTCCTTCTGCTGTTCCTCGGTCTGTGGCAGGAATTCGTGCAGCGGCGGATCGAGGAACCGGATGGTCGCCGGATACCCATTGAGCGCTCTGAAGATGCCCGCGAAATCGTCGCGTTGGTACGGCAGCAGCTTGGCCAGCGCCGCTTTCCGCGCGTCGACGGTCTCCGCGAGAATCATCTCGCGCATCGCGTCGATGCGATCGCCTTCGAAGAACATGTGCTCGGTGCGGGTCAGGCCGATCCCAGTGGCACCGAACGCAATCGCGTTGCTCGTCTGTTCGGGTGTGTCGGCGTTGGTGCGTACGCCCATGCGAGTCGCCTGGTCGCACCACTTCATCAACTGTTGAAAGTTCTTGAACTTCTCGGTCTTCTTCGCGGCGGCGTCGTCGTTGAGCAATCCCGCGACGATCTCCGACGGCGCGGTCTTGACTCGGCCGGCGAACACCTTGCCAGAGGTGCCGTCGATGGACATCCAGTCGCCTTCCTTGAACGTCTGGCCGTCGACGCTGACGGTGCGCTTCTGGTAATCGACTTCGAGCGCGGACGCGCCGCACACGCAGACCTTCCCCATCTGCCGCGCGACCAGCGCGGCATGTGACGACACACCGCCACGCGCGGTGAGGATGCCTTCGGCCGCAATCATCCCCCGCAGATCCTCGGGTGACGTTTCGAGCCTCACGAGCAGCACCGGCTGCCCCTTTTCCGCCGCGGTGACGGCTCGATCGGCGTTCAGGTAGATCTGCCCTGATGCGGCCCCCGGGCCGGCCGGCAGGCCCGCCGCAATCGTTCTTGCCTTCGCGGCCTCCGCCGTATCGAATACCGGAGCCAACAACTGTTCGAACTGATCGGCCGGGTTGCGCATCACGCCGGTCTTCCAGTCAATCAGCTTCTCTTTGACCATGTCGATGGAGAACTTCAGCGCCGCCATCGCGGTCCGCTTGCCGTTGCGCGTCTGCAGCATGTAGACGACGCCTTCCTCGATGGTGAATTCGAAGTCCTGTACGTCCTTGAAGTGCTTTTCGAGCGTCTGTCGAATCCGTTCCAGCTCGTGGTATGCCTTGGGCAGATGATTCTTCAATTCCGCGACCGGTTCCGGCGTGCGGACACCTGCCACGACATCCTCCCCCTGCGCGTTCATCAGGAATTCGCCGTAGAACTCCTTTGCGCCGTTCGCGGGGTTGCGCGTGAAGGCCACGCCCGATCCCGACTTATCGCCGGTATTTCCGTACACCATTGCCTGTACGTTGACGGCGGTGCCCCACTCGGTCGGGATGTTGTACTTGCGTCGATAGACGATGGCGCGGTCGTTCATCCAGGAGCCGAAAACGGCGCCAACAGCGCCCATCAACTGATCCCATGGTGAGGCGGGAAACTCCCGTCCGACGCGCTCTTTGACGAGCGCCTTGAATCGTCTGACCAGTTCTTTCAAATCATCGACGTTGAGTTTCGTGTCTTCGATGTCCTGGTGATAACGCTCGTGCTTGAGGCCTTCGATGACGGTCTCAAACGGCTCGTGGTCCTCGCCCGCGCGCTTCTGCACGCCGAGCACCACATCGCCGTACATCTGGATGAAGCGGCGATAGCAGTCCCACGCAAAGCGCGGGTTGCTCGTCTTGCGTGCGAGTGCTTCAACGGTCTGATCGTTGAGGCCAAGGTTGAGGATCGTGTCCATCATCCCGGGCATCGAATCGCGCGCGCCCGATCGGACAGACACGAGCAGCGGATCCTTCAGATCGCCGAACTTCTTCCGCGTCTGCCGTTCGATCGCGGCGAGCCCTGCCTCCATCTGCGGTCGCAATGCCGGCGGATAGGTTCGCTTGTGCTCGTAGTAGTAGGTGCAGACCTCGGTGGTGATGGTGAAGCCTGGCGGAACGGGCAGTCCGATGCGACACATCTCGGCAAGGTTGGCGCCTTTGCCACCGAGCAGCGGCTTCATGCTGCCGCCGCCATCCGTCCTGGCGCCGAACAAGTACACGTACTTCGCGCCTTTGCCGGTGGTGTTCGCCTTGGTCTTGCTCTTGACCTTCGCACCCGCCGCTTTCTTCCTCGCCATCAACACGGTTTCTTCTCCTTAGACCGCCTCTGGAGCGATCTCCGAAATGTCTGCAATATCGACAATCACGTCGCGAAGGTGCGCGACCAGCGCGAGCCGCGCGGTACGAAGCTTCTCATCCTCGGCCATCACCAGCACGTCGTCGAAGAACTGGGCAACGGGACCTCGGAGGGCCTCAATGGCTTGAAACGCCTGCTTGTAATCTGATTTCGAGACCGCCGCTTGGATCCTCGGCTCGATGGCGTTCATCGATTCGATCAGCCCAACCTCCGCCGGCTCCTTCAACATGGCGGCGTCAGGGGTCGCACCGAATGCGACGCCTTTCGTGATGTTCTTCACCCGCTTGAACAACTCGGCAACGGCCTGCAGCGCCACAGAGCCGCTCATCTGCGCCAGCGCTTCGAGCTTCTTCTTCGCTTCCACCATGTCGAAGCGCTCGAGTGACTGGGGAACGACGGCGCGGATGTTCCGAACGTCGAAGCCCCGCTGTTCGAACAGATAGCAGACGCGCTCGCGGATGAAGGTGCGCAATGCCTGCTGGGCTTCCTCCGCCGGCGGCCACGACGAAGACGCCTGGACGACGAGATCCCAGAGCCCGATGCGCGCGGTAATGCCCGCCAGCTCGGGAAGATCCGCAAGGATCTTCACCGCGCCCTGCGCTTGCCGTCGAAGGCCAAGCGGATCGCGGGAGCCGGTGGGCCGCTCGCCCCCGGCGAACATCCCTGCGACCGAATCAAGTTTGTCAGCGAGAGCAACTGCGGCCCATGTCACCGAGGCGCCGCCAAGCTGCTGTCGTGACGGAGGTGCCTCTGCCTCGACGCCGATCGGCAGGTAGTGGTAGTAGATGGACTTCCAAACTGCTTCGGGCTGTCCTTCTTCGCGGGCGTAGATGCCGCCCATCGTCCCCTGCAACTCGGTGAACTCGCGCACCATGTCGGTCGCGAGATCCGCCTTCGCCAATCGCCCCGCACGGGCAGCGTGGCTCGCCGCCTCAGGCTTCTGGAAGGCCTCGCGCGCGATCCACTCCGCAAGTGCCGCGACCCGATCGGCTTTCTCCCGATAACTCCCCAGCTTCTTGTGAAACAGGATGGTCGAGAGCCGATCGATCCGCGACTCGAGGGTCGTTTTGCGATCCTCGTCCCAGAAGAATCGCGCATCGCGAAGTCTGGCGGTCAGCACACGCTCGGAGTTGCGCGCGATGATTTCCGGCTTCTCCGCCTGCATGTTCGTCACGGCGAGAAATGCGGGCTTCAGCTTCCCATCTTCATCGACGACCGGGAAGTAATGCTGGTGGTGAATCATCGTCGTCGTCAGCACTTCTTCCGGTAATTGAAGAAATTCGACGGGGAAATGACCGGCGATCACCGACGGATACTCGACGAGATCCGGCACCTCCTGAAGCAGCGACGATTGCGCGGCAACGAGGCCGCTGACGCGACCGCCGAGGCGTCGAGCGTGCGTTTCGAGCTCGCGCCGAATCTTCGATTCACGCTCCCCGCGATCGAGGATGACAAAGTTTTCGAGCAGCCGCGCCTGGTAATCGTCGAACGTCTTCACCTTGATGGCGCGACCGGCGCGTCCGCTCGTGGTGAGGAAGCGATGGCCGTAGGTATTGGGCCCCGAGCGAATGTCCTGAACGAGTGGCCCCTGCGCGTTCTCAGTCCGGCGGATCACGAAAGGAACCACCCTCCCGCCGTACAACAGGACCAACCATCGGATCGGTCGGGCGAAGACGAGATCACCCTTTCCGTCCTCGAGGTACGCGTCCCACCGCATCTGCTTCGGAAACGTGAGGTCGCGAAGCAGCCCTCCCATCACATCGGCCAGCACATCGACTGTGGCCTTGCCTCGCTGCCGAACACGATAGGCGAGATAGGTTCCTCTCGGCGTTTCGCTGCGCTCCAGCGCATCGACCTCCACGCCGTACTTCCTGGCGAAGCCCGTCGCCGCGGGCGTCGGCCCGCCGTCAGGTTTGAAGGCCGCCGATACCGGTGGTCCGGTGACCAGCTCCTCGTGGTCCGTCTGCCGTTCGGCGAGCTTGCCGACGCGAGCGGTCAAGCGCCGCGGAGTACTGTAGCTCTCCGTCGGGGCGTCGGTCTCGAGCCTGACTTCGCGCAGCCGGGCGTCCAGGCGCTTGGCCACCTGATCCGTCAGATTGGGCAGCCAACTGGCGGGAATCTCCTCGCACCCGATCTCGATCAGCAGCTCGCGATCCATCAAGAGCCTTCCTTCAACGCCAACGGCTCGGTGACGGTCGCGTCAACATAGGCGCGCGCGATTTTGACCGCGAGCTGCCGTACCTTGAGGATGTATGCGGTGCGCTCGGTGACGCCGATGCTTCCGCTCGAATCAAGGATGTTGAACAGGTGCGAGCACTTCAGGCAGAACTCGAGCGCGGGCCAGATCAGACCCGACTCGAGCAGTTTCTCGCCGAGCGCGTAGTTGCGATCGAACAGATCGCGGTGAGCCGCCGCAAATTCTTCCGGCGGCATGTTCACCATTCCAAAGGCGTACTTCGACTCCTCGATTTCCTCCTGCAGCCGCACCTCGCCGTAGGTGACGCCTCCGCCCCACTCGAGGTCGAAGATGTTGTCGACCCGCTGCAGGAACATCGCGATGCGCTCGAGACCGTACGTGATTTCGCAGGTAATCGGCGCCAGGTCCATCCCGCCGACCTGCTGGAAGTACGTGAACTGCGTGATCTCGAGACCGTCGAGCAGCACCTGCCACCCGATTCCCCAGGCGCCGAGCGTTGGCGACTCCCAGTTGTCTTCCTCGAATCGGATGTCGTGGAGCCGTGGGTTGATGCCACACGCCTCGAGGCTTTCCAGATAGAGCTGCTGCACCTCGTCGGGCGACGGCTTGAGGACCACCTGATACTGGTGATGCTTGAACACACGATTTGGGTTCTGGCCGAAGCGGCCGTCGTCCGGGCGGCGCGACGGCTGCACGTAGGCGACGCTCCACGGCTTCGGGCCGAGCACACGGAACAGCGTCTCCGGGTGCGACGTCCCTGCGCCGACCTCGAGGTCCAGCGGCTGCTGGAGCAGACACCCGTGCGACGCCCAGAAGGCGGACAGTTTGAGGATGAGGTCCTGAAGCGTCACGCGTGAGGTTGCTAGTTATGTTTGCGCAGATCGCGCAGCACGCGATCCGATTTCAAATTCTTTTCAAGGTGCATCGTGATGAGGGCACGATGCACCTGTTCGAGTTCCTTTAGCACGGCGCGGGATGCGGGCACCGCGCCAACCTGCTGCGGCGTCACCGTGCGCGACGCAGCGAGAAACGCCATCGCCTCGTCCGAAAGCGTGCCGCGCGCCTCCGGATAGACGCCCTGCAGCCGCAGCAGCCAGCACTCGAAATACCGCGCCAGCGGCTCAACCGGTGCCCCGGCGCTCAACGCATCGAGCATGGACGCACCCAGGCGGAAGAGACGATCATCCGCATCCGCTTCCTGCGCCCACTCGTCGAGCAGCTCGGCGAAGTACCCAATATAGCCAAGCGCGTCAAACGTCGGCGCATCCATCGGCGATCTGACCGGCTCGGCGTAGTTGAGGCCGACGAGCTCGCGCCGTTCCTTCTCGAAATACGCGACACGTGCCTCGGTCATCGGTTCGAGCGCGGCCCCGAACCGGGAGCGGGGCCGCCGCGCACCTTTCGCGACCCCCCGTTTCTTGCCGCGGTCGCGTGTCAGGAAAACGACAATCCGATCGGCCTCGCCCAGCTTATACGTGCGGAGAATCAACGCGTCGGCTGTGTACAGCGGCACGAACGCCCTATTCTACTGTCGTTCACCCGGATCATCGGATCACCAAGTACCGCAGGAAGAGTGTCGCCAATCCCAGAAATGTCGCGAACCCCAGCACGTCCGTCATCGTTGTCACCACCACCGACGATGCAAGGGCGGGATCGAGGTTCGCTGCGCGGAGACCGATCGGCACGAGCGTTCCCGCAGCGGCCGCGATGAAGAGGTTGATGATCATCGCCAGGCCGAGCAGGAGTCCAAGGACCGGATCCCCCTTCGCCGCCCATGTGACAACCGCCGCGACGACGCCGAGCAGGATGCCATTGCCGACGCCGAGCGCAACCTCCTTCAATAACGCTTTGCGCGAGTTGCTCCACGTCAGCTCACCGAGCGCGAGACCTCGCACCATCACGGTGAGCGTCTGCGTTGCCGCGGTGGCACCCATGCCCGCGACAATCGGCATGAACACCGCGAGCGCGGTCACCTTTCCAATGGTCGGCTCGAACACCGCGATCACGGCGGCTGCAGCAAACAGCGTCACCAGTTGGATCGCCAGCGTCGGCAACCGCTTGCGGAATGTTTCCTTCGGAGACGTGAAGACGCGCTCGTCGCCGGCGACGCCCGCCAGCCGGTAGATGTCCTCGGTCGCCTCGTCCTTGATGACGTCAATCACGTCATCAACCGTGATCACCCCGACGAGTTTGTTTTCTTCGTCGACGACAGGGATCGCGAGCAGATTGTAGGACGCAACCTGCCGGGCCACCTCCTCCTGGTCCATGTCGACGCGGGCGCTCATCAAGTCCGCCGTCATGATCCGCTTCAACGGCGTTTCCGGCGAGACGAGCAGCAGGCGCCGGAGCGACACGACGCCGACAAGATGGCGTCGTTCGTCAACGACGTAGAGATAGAACACCATCTCGACATCGCGATTGCTCTGCAACTCGGTGATCGCTTCGCCAACCGTCAGGTCTTCGTTGAGCGCGAAGACGTGCGGGTTCATGATGCGACCGGCCGTCTGCTCGGCGTACTCGAGCAGGTTCTCGACGACGCCTGATTCCTTCGGCCGCATCAGATCGAGAACCGCAACCGACAGCTCCTCGGGCAGGTAGTCGATCAACGCCGCCGCGTCGTCGGATGGAATCTCCTGAGCAAGCTTGGCGATTTCATCCGCGGATCGTGTGGCGAGCAGCGTGGCGCCGGTCTCCGGTTCAAGCTCCGAGATGGCTTCCATTGCCAGACGTCCGTTGCGTTCGGCCAGCAGGCTGAACGCCGCCTCGCGTTCCTTGTCCTGGAGCTCGCTGAAGATCTGCGCCAGGTCCGCGGGGTGCTGCTTCTGCAGCAGGTTCAACAGGTTGGCGGAGGCTCCGATGCGCAGCAGCCGTTTGACCGAGTCGAGGACGACGTCGATTCGTCGCTGCGCTGCCATCGACAGCTAGAGGAGGGTGCCGCGCAGAATCGTCGCGGCAACCGAGAAATAGATGACCAGACCGGTGACGTCCACGAGCGTCGCAACGAGCGGAGCCGATGACGTCGCCGGATCCGCGCCGAAGCGCTTCATCACAAACGGCAGCATCGAGCCGGCGATGGTTCCCCACAGCACGACACCGATCAGGGCGAAGAGTACCGTCAGCGCGAGGAGAAACCAGTGCGCCCCATACGTGCCAAAAAGAAGCTGCCAAACCGATACGCGGATGAAACCGACGCCGCCAAGGATGGCGCCGAGCACGAGGCCTGACAGGACTTCACGCCGCATGATGCGCCACCAGTCGCGGAGCGTCACTTCGCCGACCGCAAGGGCGCGGATGATCAGCGACGCCGCCTGAGAACCGCTGTTGCCGCCTGAGGAAACGATGAGCGGCACGAACAGCGCCAGCACGACCGCGCGCGCGATTTCTCTCTCGAAATAGCCCATGGCCGTCGCAGTCAGCATCTCGCCAAGGAACAACACGACGAGCCACCGCGCCCGTTTTTTCACGAGCGTCAGCATCGGGGTCCGCACGTATGGCTCCTCGAGGGCTTCCACACCCCCGAGCTTCTGGAATTCCTCGGTCGTCGTATCGCGGATGACTTCGATGACGTCGTCAACGGTAACCGTGCCGACCAGTTTGTTCTCATGGTCGACGACCGGCACCGCAAGCAGGTGGTAGGAGGATACCTTCCTCGCCACCTCCTCTTGCGGCGTGTCGACACCGACGCTGATCACGTCGGTGGTCATGATGTCTTTCAGCCTGGCCTGCGGGGGGACGAGAAGCAGACGCCGCAGAGACACAACCCCGACGAGATGTCGCCGTTCGTCAATGACGTACAGGTAAAACGACATCTCCATCCCGCCGAGCTGCTGGATCGCGTTCACCGCTTCGGCGGCAGTGGCATCTTCGGGAAGGGCGAATACCCGCGGATTCATGATGCGACCCGCCGTCCCTTCGCGTTGTTCAAGGACTTCGTTGATCTCCGCGGACGGCTGCTGCCCGCGCATCTGCTCGCGGACTTCGTCGGCCAGCGGTTCGGGGAACCGGTCGATCAGCGCGGCGGCATCATCGGGTGCAAGTTCCTGAAGAAGCCTGACGATTTCACGGGCGGGACGCGAGGCGAGCAGACCCGCACCCATATCGACGCCAACCTCGGCGACGACCTGCATGGCCAGGCGAGGGTCGGCGGCCGCCATCGCGTCGACGGCTGCCCGCCGCTCGTGGTCGTTGAGGGCGCGGAGGATTTCGGCGATGTCGACGGGATGCCGCTTGTGCAGCAAATTCAGGAGGTTAGCGGTCGCACCAACGCGCAGCAGCCGCCGGACTGAAGCGATAACCAGATCGGTTTTGCTCTGCGCCGCCATGATGAATTTCCGTCAGACCCCAAACGACTAAATCTAGCACGCACAAGGTGCAAAACCGCCCGGAAAAGTGCATGATCTGCCGCATGCGATTCAGAATTTGCACCGCCCTGACCGCGGCTGCCGCGCTGATGACGGCCGGCTCCGCATTCGCACACCACTCGTTCCAGGCTCAGTTCGACATCGACAAGCCGATGACGCTGAAGGGGACGGTCACGAAGGTCGAATGGATAAACCCGCATGTCTATGTCCATCTCGACGTCAAGGACGACAAAGGAAGCGTTACCAAGTGGGCGTTCGAGACGCTCGGGCCCGGACGCATGCGCGCCGAAGGGATGAGCAAACAGACCTTCGGCATCGGCAAGGTCGTGACGCTGAAAGGCTATGCAGCCCGTGATGGTTCCAAGAACCTCGGGTTCCTCCGGCAGGTAACCTTCGACGACGGCCACACGATCGAGGTCTGGCTGGGCGATCCGAATCCATAAGGGGTGCTGCGATGAAGATGCGACTTGCCACATCAATCGTTACAGCGTTTCTCATTGCGGCGTTTGCGGTCTCGCTCAGCGCCCAGGAAGCCGCGAAAGCGGAACCGCCGAAGCCGACGCCGCGGGCCGCGGACGGGCATCCGGATCTTTCGGGCGTCTGGATCGCCGGCAACCGCGGCATACGACCGGCGGACGAAAACGCGTCAATCAAGGTCGTGCTGCCGCTGGCGGGTGTCAACCAGGACAAGGACAACGTCTTCGCGGCGCTGGACCGCATCTCGGTTGCCGAGCGGGCGAAGGATACAAACAAACCGCAGTACAAGCCGGAACTCGCCGCGAAGGTGAAGGATCTCGAGGTCCGACAGAGTCAGGAAGACCCGGCGTTCTACTGCAAACCGGCCGGGGTGCCGCGCATGGGGCCGCCAGCGCAAATCATCCAGCTGCCAGACAAGTTCGTGTTCCTGTACGCAACCAACCTCTTTCGACTGGTGCCCCTCAACGCGCCGCATCGCACGGACATCGATACGTCGTACATGGGCGATTCAGTCGCGAAGTGGGATGGCGAGGCGCTCGTCGTCGACGTGAACAACCTGAACGACGACACGTGGCTCGGAGCGGATGGCTACTTCCACACCGAGGCGCTGCACGTCGTCGAGCGGTTTACGCGCACCGGCGACACGATGCGATACGACGTGACCGTGGAAGATCCGAACGTGCTCAGCCGGCCGTGGACGATGAACCCGAGGACGCTGCGCCTGGGCAACCGGCCGCTCGAAGAAGGTCCGCCGTGCGTCGAAAAGGACGCGGAGCATCTGGTTACGTTGGAACATCACTAGGGACTAGGGACTAGGGACTGGGGACTAGGGACTGGGCGTTCTTCTAGGCCCCAGACCCGGCCCCTCGACCCTAACGATCTCGCCGCAGGCCCATCTCGTCGAGCAGGCGTTCGTCGTCTCGCCATTCCGACTTCACCTTTACGTGTAAATCCAGAAAGACGCGGGACTCGAGGTAGCGCTCGAGTTCCGCGCGAGCCGCTGTACCGATCTGCTTGATCATCGACCCGGCGCGGCCGACGACGATTGGTTTCTGCGACGCACGGTCGACCAGAATCGTGCAGTAGATGTTCGTGATCCGGTCCTCGGCCGCTTCGATGCGGTCGACGATCACCGCCGTTGAGAACGGCAGTTCGTCATGGGTAAGCTGCAGCACCTGCTCGCGGACAATCTCACCAACGAAGAACCGCTCGGGCTGATCGGTGACGTAATCGGCCGGATAGAGCGGCTCCCCTTCCGGCACATACTGCAGAAACAGCTTCTCGAGCGCATCCACGTTCGTCCCATCGGTCGCTGAGACGGGAACGATCTCGACAAAGGGGTGCTCACGCCGGTACTGGTCGATCATCGGCAGCAGCCTCGGCTTGGCGATCAAGTCAACTTTGTTCAGCGCGAGAATGGTCGGCGTCTTCACGTCCTTCAGGAGATTCAACAGGTAGCGATCGCCGGGGCCCGCCCTGACAGCTGCGTCGACAACGAGACACAGCACATCCACCTCGCGCATCGATTCGAGCGCGATGTCCACCATTCGAACATTCATCCGGTGGGTCGGCTTGTGGACGCCGGGTGTGTCGACAAAGACGATTTGGCCGTCCGGATAATTCTTGACGCCGAGTATGCGCGTCCGGGTCGTCTGCGGCTTGTCCGAGACGATGGCGAGCTTGTGGCCGACGATGCGATTGAGAAGCGTGGACTTGCCGGCATTCGGCCGGCCGAGCAACGAGACGAAGCCGGACTTACCGCTCATCCTCGACGGCTGCAGGCGCGCTGCGGCGGAGGCGGACCTTCGTGATGCGTCGACGTTCGACCTCGAGCACCTCGACGTCGAGACCATCGATGTCGAAGCGCTCTCCGACGTACGGCATGCGTCCCAGATGCGACAGCAGGTACCCGCCCACCGTTTCGAAACCCTCGCGCTCGATTTCCACGCCGAGTCGATCCATCACCTCGTCGACGCTCACCTTTCCGCTGAAGACGAACGTCCCGTCCGTCTCCTCGACGACGGTTTCGCTTTCGACGTCGTACTCGTCGCGAATCTCGCCGACGATCTCCTCCAGCAAATCCTCGACCGTGACGAGTCCGGCGGTGCCGCCGTACTCATCCACGACGATCGCCATCTGCGCCTGCCGCCGCTGCATGTCTTTCAGCAACTCCGATACCCGTTTGCTCTCGGGAACGAAATAGGCGGCACGCATCAGCGTCGTGATGGGAGGTTCGGCCGTTGGCGGGAGCGCCACGAGATCCTTCACGAAGACAATCCCGATGATGTTGTCGAGGTTGTCACGATAGACAGGCATGCGCGAATACTGCTGCTCGCGAAACAGCGTTCGCAGGTCCTGCAGCGTCGCGTCGGCGCGAACCGCCACGACATCCGGGCGGGGCGTCATCACCTCGCGCACGACGGTCTCGGTGAAATCCACGACCGACTGCAGCAGTTCGCGCCCTTCCTTCTGCGAAATGACGCCTTCCTCCTGTTCTTCGGCGGCCGCGGGAGCGGCCGTCGCTGCTTCTGCCGTCGCCGGCTCCTCGTCGCCTTCACGGTCGCGCCGCACGTCGATGATATCGATGAGCGCCACGGTGACAGGCCGCATTACTTTCGCGAGCGGCGTAAAGACAGGAAGGAATATGTCGAGGACCGACTCCGGATCGTGCCGCGAGATCACTGCTGGGAGCAGCTGTTCGCAGACGACGACGAATGCGGCGAGCGACACGACGAATATCGCAACCGAGCGTGGATCGTGAATGTCGCTGACGCGCGCAATCAGGACGCCGGCGGCGATGATGCAGCCGCTCAACAGCAGGCGAACCGGAATGAAGAGCTGTAACGGATCGTCGAGGTACGCGCCGAGGCGATCGCTGCGGCCGCCGCGTTCGGCCATCAGACGTAACGAGAGCCGCATGAGCGCGCTGAAGGCCGCCTGCACGGTGCCGAAGAAGACGGTGGCGCACCCGAGCAGAAACAGGGCAAGTGGGGTCATGCGGCGGGTCGGGTCATGCCCTCTCGATCAATCCTTCACGAAGACCGCCCATCCGGCGCAGGCGATGCTCGAGTCGGGCCATCTGGCCGTCATCGCGCTCGTGATCATAGCCGAGCAGGTGGAGCAGGCCGTGTAACGCCAGCACCCGGAGCTCGGTCGCGAGCGAATGGCCCGCGGCGCGAGCCTGGCGGGCTGCAACACCCGACGAAATCACCACATCGCCGAGGTAGCCCGGCTCCTCCGCAGGGAACGAGAGGACGTCGGTCCCCTTGTCTTTCTTCCTGAATTTGCGATTCAGCGCGCGAACGCGCGCGTCCGGCACGATCGCGACTGTCATCGTCCCGCGCGCACGGGCGGGAGCCACAGACGACAGCCAGGCTGCGAGCCCAGGGGCGCGCCCAACAATCTCGACGGAGAGGTTACCCATTCTTCGTGAACGCGTCGTACGCCTTCACGATCTGTTGCACAAGCTTGTGCCGGACGACGTCCTTCTCGTCGAAGTAGACGAACCCGATCCCGTCGATGTCGCGAACCACCTTGAGCGCCTCCACCAGACCCGACACCCTGGCGTTGGGCAAATCGATCTGCGTGATGTCGCCGGTGACCACCGCCTTCGAGCCGAAGCCGAGCCGCGTCAGGAACATCTTCATTTGCTCCGACGTCGTGTTCTGTGCCTCGTCCAGAATGACGAACGCGTCATTCAGCGTGCGGCCGCGCATGAAGGCAATCGGCGCCACTTCGATCGTGCCGCGTTCGATGAGCCGCGTTGCCTTCTCGGTGTCCATCATGTCGTAGAGCGCGTCGTAGAGCGGCCGCAGGTACGGGTTGACCTTCTCGGCGATGTCGCCCGGCAGAAATCCAAGCTTCTCGCCTGCTTCAACGGCGGGTCGCGCGAGGACGATGCGGCTGACCTTCTTTTCCAGCAGATAGGTCACCGCCTGCGCCATCGCGAGGTACGTCTTGCCGGTGCCGGCGGGACCGACGCCGAAGACGATATCGAACTGCTCGATCGAATCGAGATACCTGCGCTGATTGACGCTCTTCGGCGTGACGCGCCGGCGTGTGACCTGCTTCTGACCACCCCGCAGGAAATAGTCGCGAAGATCCAGATCCGCGTTTTCGACCAGCAGCTGCGCGGCGGTCTTCACGTCGCCGTTGGAGAGCGGGTAGCCCTCGTCCATCAGCTCCTTCAACTGCCTGAAGATCTGCTGCGCGCGCAGCTCGTCTTTCGGGTCGCCTTCAATGGTGATCTCGCCGCCCTGCGTGCGTATCTGCACGTTGAGCAGCGATTCGATATGTTTGAGATTGGCGTCGCGGGCGCCGTAGACGTTTTCGATGCCTTCTTCGGACAGAGCGATTTTCTTCATTTAATCTGAATGTGGAGCTCCCGCAGCTGTTTGGGATCGACTGGCGACGGCGCGGCGGACATCAAATCGACCGCGGCGGCCGTCTTCGGAAACGCGATCACCTCGCGGATCGAGCTCTCGCTCGCGAGGATGGCGGTAATCCGATCGAGGCCCAGCGCGATGCCGCCGTGCGGAGGGGTCCCGTATTCCAGCGCCTCGAGGAAGAATCCAAACCGGAGCCTCGCCTCTTCGTCGCTGATGTTCAACAGCGAGAAGATGCGTCGCTGCATGGCGGAATCGTGGATACGGATGCTGCCGCCGCCGATTTCGCTGCCGTTCAAGACGAGGTCGTAGGCTTTCGCGCGGATATTGGCGGGATCGCGCTCGAGCTTGTCCATGTCTTCGTCAAGCGGCGACGTGAATGGATGGTGCATCGAGTTGAAGCGTTTCGCGTCCGGGTCCCACTCCAGCAAAGGAAAGTCCACGACCCACGTGAACGCAAACTGGTCCGGACGCAAAAGGCCGTCCTTTTTGGCAAGAATGAGACGGAGCTGCCCCAGGAGCTTCGACGTCGAATCCGGCTCGCCGGCGGCTATGACGATCAGACTGCCGTTGCCGGTCGAGGTTGCGTCGAGCAGGCGCCTGACTTCCTCCTCGCCCATCGCCTTCATGACCGAACTGGTCACCGTCCCGTCATCTGCCCGGCGCGCCCACACCAGCCCGGTTGCGCCGAGCTGCTGCTTCGCCATGTCAACAATGCCGTCAACTTCGCTGCGCGAGTAGTGGCTGGCCTTCGGAATGACGAAGCCGCGGACGGTGCCTCCCTTGCCGACGATCTCCTTGAACACGCGGAACTGTGATTCACGAAACAACTCGCGCAGATCCTGAATCTCAAGGCCAGGGCGCAGGTCGGGCTTGTCGGATCCGTACTTCGCCATCGCCTCCGCGTACGACATCCGGGGAAACGGAATGGAGATCTCACGGCCGATCACCTTGAAGATGTCCCGCATCAGCGGTTCGATGATGCCAAACACCGTCTCGGGCCGCGCAAAGGACATCTCGACATCGACCTGCGTGAACTCGGGCTGCCGGTCGGCGCGAAGGTCTTCGTCGCGGAAGCACTTGCAAATCTGCACGTAGCGGTCGATGCCGGCAACCATCAGAATCTGCTTGAACAGCTGCGGTGACTGCGGCAACGCGAAGAACTCGCCCGGATGCACACGGCTGGGCACCAGATAGTCGCGCGCCCCTTCCGGCGTCGACTTGGTCAGAATCGGGGTTTCGACCTCCAGAAACCCGTTCGCGTCGAAATAGCGGCGGACGGTCGCGGCGACCTTGTGGCGCAGAATCATGTTGCCCGCCAGACGCGGCCTGCGCAAGTCGAGGTAGCGGTACTTCAAACGGACGTCTTCGGATACCGGCGTCTCGTCGGCGATTGGAAACGGCGGCGTCTTCGCCTCGTTCAATAGCGTGAGCTGCCTCACAAACACTTCGACTTCGCCCGTATCGAGCTTCGGGTTGATCGTTTCGGGAGAGCGCCGGCGGACCGTTCCGCGCACGCCGATGACGTATTCCGATCGCAGCCGTTTGGCTTTCGCCATCTGGGCCGCATCGTCGTTGTCGAAGACGACCTGCGTCACCCCTTCGCGATCGCGCATGTCGACAAACAGCAGCCCACCGAGGTCGCGCACCCGGTGGACCCAGCCAAGCAGCACGACATTGGCGCCGACATCCGACAGGCGGAGCGCGCCGCATGTGTGAGTGCGAGTCAGATCACCGAGTTG
>Ga0207701_10002237_pt1 | contig 20129 bp, 18 predicted proteins | sample KBSSwiSSwithPhiX_FD_184294 | JGI IMG/M metagenome (GOLD analysis project Ga0207701, IMG submission 184294) | Switchgrass rhizosphere bulk soil microbial communities from Kellogg Biological Station, Michigan, USA, with PhiX - S5 (SPAdes) (version 2) | ecosystem: Environmental > Terrestrial >... | reverse complement strand
GCATCGTCTAAGCAAATCCTTGCAAGCACCGTATTCGGATTGGGCCTAGTTTTGGCCATCCTCCTGGCGCTGGTCTTGGTGGCGGCATCAGCGAACTTTGGATTTCTGAGGCGTGGGAATGGCCTCGGTGACTTGGTGTCGTTGATCCTGATGGCAAACCCCCTCGTAGGGGCGTTCGTACGCGCAAAATATACGGAGACCTTCGACCAACCGGGTTATCGAGCCTTGTTGGGACTGGCGATGCTTTGCATCGTTCTCCTCTACGTGTGCGTGATACTTTGGTTCGCCCTTTAGCGTCCGCTTTCCACCCATTCCGGACACTAGATTTCCCTGTCCTACAGCACGCAATCCGTGCCAGCGGAAAGTTCGCTCTTTCTCGTTGTCGTTATGATCTGCCATCGCGCGCACACCCGGGCGTGCGCTCGCCCGCGCGATGTGAGTGTGCCTTTTGTGACGTTCTGAACGTCTCGAACGAGCCCTCGTTACTGCGAACATTGTGAACATTCGGGTCGATCCGCCCGTCACAAACGTCGGACGCGCGCCTCCTAACCGACCACCCGCCACATCTTCAGCGGGCTGTCCTTGCCGAGGTCGACCGGCTGCAGCCAGGCCGGGATCTTCCCCTTGTCGAGCTGCGAATAGAAGCCGTTCGGGGCTTCCGATTTGAACAGGGTCGACTGGCTCATCATCGGGCAGACCAGCACGTAGTTGGACCGGTATTTCTTGATGATCGCATGCGCCTGGTCGGGCGACCACATGAAGGCGTGCATCATGTCGATGATCTGTGCCCCGTTGCGGTGATAGGGGCCGGTGATCGAATAATGGTGCGTGACGGTGATCAGCCGCGGCGCCAAATCGCCGAAGGTGAAGACGATGCCGCGCGGCTGCTGCGCCACCGGCTTCATCGCCCACAGCGACGGGCAGAGGTTGTTGGCAAGGCCGATCTGCTTGTCGCGCGGCGTCTGGGTCTTGTCGGGGATCTGGTCGAGGATCAGCGGCACGACGGCGCCAAGGCCGCCGAGGACGATCAATGTCGTCCCAACCACGCGGACCAGCGTGTTGTTCGACGCGAAGGCGCGCGGTGCCCAGGTCCAGACCAGCGCCACGGCGCCGGGGATCGCGAGCATCTGCGCCGCGGGGCCGGTGCGCGTCTGCCAGAAGAGCAGCAGGGTCGCGGCGATGGCCGAGAGGGCGACTCCGCCGACCTTGAGCAGGCGGCCCCAGTCGCGCCGGGCTTCCCAGACGAGCAGGCCCCAGCCAATGGCGCCCGCAATCGGCAGAGCCAAAGTGAAGGTCGCCGTTCGCCAGCCGTGAGCGTAGATCGGCCGCGCCTCGCGGACATGGCTGAGCCACAATTTATAAAGCTCGGGCGACGCGCCTTCGAGGCGCGACAGGCAGTGCGGCCAGGCGAGCGCGTGGAAGGCGGCGATGGCGATTCCGGCAACGGCCGCGACGCCGAGCCGGACCTGCCACTTGGCCGGCGACCAGAAGGCAAGGCCAAGCAAGAGTGCGCCGCCAAGCAAGGCATCGGACATCCACACCGGCGACAAGGCATCGCAGACCGGCCCCCGGTTGGCGTAGGAGGCGAAGATGAGGAAGCCGAGCCCGGTGCCGCCCGCCAGGGTCACGGCATAGGTCGCGAGCCGCCGCCTCTCGTCGGGGTCGAAGATCCAGAACAGCACCATCGTCACGCCGCCGAGCGCCAGGTAGATCAGCATCTCCAGTCCGATGCTGAGCGATAGCGACGTGGCGATGCCGAGGATGATCCCGCCGCGAGCGCGCTTGGGGTCGGCGATGCCGGCACAACCGAGCGCCAGCAGCGCCAGCTGCCAATTGTGATGGTCGATGCGCGTCGGCTGGAACATGCCCATGGTCGAACCGGCAAAAAACAGGCAGCCGATCGCCAGCGGCCATGCCGCCGGTGCCACCAGGCGGCGGATGATGAGGCTCAGCGACGCCATCATCAGCGCCAGCGGGATCAAGGGCGCGACCGCCACCGCCATCTGCTCGGCATGCGGACCGGTCATGAACAGCCGGCCAAGCAGGATCAGCCCGGCAATCGGCAAATCGACCAGCCGCGACCAGTGGATGTTGATGCCGTAGGGGTAGTTCATCTTGTATTGACGAAGGTCGAACCAGTCCTGCCCGTTCATCCAGGCGCGAACCTGGCTCATCCGCATATTGTCGTCGGTGTCGCTGAGGATGAAGCCGCGGATATAGTTCCAGCGCGAATAGATCAGCCAGGCGCAAAACAGCGCCCATGCGATGAGCAGCAACAGGCGCCAGCGCCTGTCGAGAACTTGCTTGAGCTTTTCCATAACCGCTTGGCGGACCCCGTGTTCTTGCGCTCTTCCCTGTTTCGCGCTCTAGCGTGACCCGAGCATAGGACAAGCGACAGACGATGAGCGACCACGAATATTCCCACGATTTCTATTCCTATATCGACGCCGGATCGCGGCGGTCGGCGCGCGCGGTCGCATCGATTCTTCTGCCGGAAATGAAGATCGCCAGCTTGCTGGATGTCGGTGCCGGTCACGGCGCCTGGGCGGCGGAATGGCTCGCGGCGGGCGTGAAGAATGTCGTCGCGGTCGATGGCGATTATGTGCAGCCCAACCAGTTGGCGATCCCGAAGAAAAACTTCCGCGCTCACGATCTGTCGACGCCGCTCGACCTCAAGAAGAGCTTCGATTTGGTGCAGAGCCTCGAGGTCGCCGAGCATTTGCCCGAGGGCAAGGCCGAGCTGTTCGTCGACAACCTCATCCGCCACGGCGACGTCATCCTCTTTTCCGCCGCCGTTCCGCACCAGGGCGGCGAGCATCATGTCAACGAGCAGCCGCCCGAATATTGGCGCAGGAAGTTCGCCGCGCGAGGCTATGCGGCGTTCGATTTCGTCCGTCCAAAGCTCGAAGGGCGCAGCGAGGTGATGCCCTGGTATCGCTTCAACAGCTACGTCTACGCCAATGAGACGGGGCAGAAGCGGCTGTCGAAGGCGATGCTGGCGAGCCGCATTCCCGACGGCCAACCGCTCGAGATCGGCGGCGACTTCGCCTGGATGTTACGGCGCGCGGCGGTGCGGCTGATCCCGACGTCGCTGGTCAAGCCCGTCGCCATGGCCAAGGCGACCATCGAGGCCCGGCTGAAGAAGTGAAGAAGCATATCGACCGCGCGATGGCCGACCCGGAGGCCCGCGCCGCCTTCGGCCAGCTCATCCGCTACGGCGTTATCGGCGCGCTGATCACCATCGGCGGTCAGGCGATCTATTACGTGCTGGCCGAGACCCGGACGACCTCGCCGCTCGTTGCCATCGCCATCGCCTGGATCGTCGGCGTCGTCGTCGGCTATTTCGCCCATGGCTGGATCAGCTTCGCCGGGCACGGGGCACGGGACGATCACGCCGCGACAGGCACCCGCTTCGTCGTCGTCAACATCATCGGCTACCTGCTCAACAGTTTCTGGGTCTGGCTGCTAGTGGAGCGCCTTCTTGGGCCGACGTGGTGGCCGATCGTTCCCAACATCGCGCTGACGCCGCTGATGACCTTTTGGCTTCACCGCCATTGGACCTTTCGCTGAGGCGACAATACCGAGTCCGCGCTCGTGGCTCGGCGCTTCGGTGATGCCGCGACCCTCGATCTCCTGGACGATGTAGAGCGGCCGCTGTTTCGACTGGCTGTAGAGGCGCCCGATATATTCGCCCATCATCGCCAGCACGAACATCTGCACGGCGCCGATGGCGACGACGACCAACATCAGCGATGTCCAGCCGGGAATGGCACGGCCCGAAAGCCAGCCGGCGAGGATGTAGATCACCAGGAGGACCGACCCGACCGAAAGCCACAGGCCGGCATGGCTCGCGATCTTCAACGGCGCCGACGAGAACCCGGTCAGCGCATCGAGCGCGAAGCGGACCATCTTGCGGAGCGGATATTTGGTCGTTCCCGCGAAGCGTTCGTCGCGATTGTAGGGGAACGGCACCTGGCGGAAGCCGATCCAGGCGACCATGCCCCGGATGAAGCGCGCCTGCTCCGGCATCGCCAGCAAAGCATCGAGCGCGCGGCGGCTAATGAGGCGGAAATCGCCGGCATCGACGGGGATGTCGACCTCGGTTGCCCGTGCCAGCATGCGATAGAAAGCGTGGGCCGTCGCGCGCTTGAAGCGCGTTTCGCCGGCGCGCGCGGTTCGGAGGCCATAGACGACGTCCGCCTGTTCACGCCGCATCGTCTCCATCATCTCGCCGAGCAGCTCCGGCGGGTCCTGGAGGTCGGCGTCGATGATCAGGATGATGTCGCCGCAAGCGAGGTCGAGCCCGGCGGTGAGCGCCAGCTGGTGGCCATGATTGCGCGACAAATTGACGGCAACCAGGTGCGGATCGGTCGCGGTAAGCTCTCGCATCATTTGCCAGGTGCGATCTTTCGACCCGTCGTTGACGAATACGATTTCATAATCCTCACCGGCCGCCTTCTTCGCGGCCTTGGCCAGCCGCTCATGGAGCGCGGCAAGGCATTCCTCTTCGTTGAAGCAAGGAACGACGATCGAAAGGCTGCGAGCTGCGGTCAAGGTTTGCGGGTCCGGCAAAGAATGGTCTGGTCATCGGCGAAGTCGCCTCAAGCTTGAATAGCTTGGGAGCGGGCGCGGAGCAAAGCCCGCGGGCGTGGCACCGGCAAACCTTGCGTTAACCACATTGCGCGAGGCTCGAAAATATGCGGTCGACGGCCTCACGTGGGCCATCGTCATGTTTGTCCTTTGGACGCTTGCTGGCGCCTATTTGCGCTGGTCCGGCTATGAGAGGGCCATCGGCGCCGCCCATAGCGGATTGCCGGCTACCGTTTGAGGGGGGCGGCAACAGCGGCGGACGGGTCGGCCGAACGGCCATACAGGACGGAATCGGCCCCGCGCCAGACGGGCTTCATATCGTCGAGCAGCCGTGGATCGGGCGGTGCCACGTCGATCAGCCATATATAGTCGAAGGCACGGCTCGGAAGCACGCCAAGGGCGCGCTCAGCTGTCCATGCCTCACGGCTGGCGCACTCTGGCGGGCGGACCACTTGCGAGGGGTCGGCGGAAAAATGGGCCGCCTTGGCGTACCGCACCGACAGCAAATTCGCGCCTTCGACTATCCACTGGTCATTAGAGAACGCCTGGCGGCGGACGATCGCCATGGCGGGAAGATGGCTGGTCCTTGGTAGCGGCCAAAGACCGTCACATTGCTGCCCGACCAGTGTAACCAGGCGTGCCCCGACGGGCACATGCCGTAGCGCGTCCAGGCGGGCTTCCAGCTGATTGGATGCGACTGCCAAGCTGACGGTCGTGGTCGCCAAGCGAAGGACGTAGAAGCCGACGCCAAGCACCGCGAGCGTGCGGGCAAGCGGCATGGCCGTCTCTCCCCGGAAGCGGATCGCCAGTATCGCGGTAGCGAGCATGTAGGGAGCCAGTCGCATGTCGGCATAGGCTGAGCCGAAGACAATGCGCGGAAGCACCATGAAGCCGGCCAGCAGGACCAGCGCGGAGAAGGCCAGGTTGCGGGAGAAAGTCAGGTCGTGCCGCCGCCGTGCCTCGACGATGACCGCTAATACCACCGTGACGCAACCGAAGTCATACCACTGCCAGCGATCGCGCAACGCCATCATGATCCAGCTGGCTTTGGCCGTGAGGTTGAACCAGTCGGCGGTGCCGCCGTGCTGGACGGTGCTCCGCCACGCCAGCATCACGACCACCGGCCCGAGCATGACGGCCGCATGCGGAACCGCGCGCAAACCTGCCCGCCACCAGCTGGTGCCCTTGTCGTGCTGACGGACGGCTTCTGCGGAAAAGGCCAGTAGGCCCAGAGTCCCCCAACCGAAGGTATGACAAACGAAGACCAGGAAGGATATCGGGACGAAGAGCGCAGCCCGCAGCTTCACCCGGTCGAGCCTGCCGAGCCGCAGCCATAGACCGAAGGCGAGGAATGCCAGCGCCATCGACAACGTGAAATTGACGAAGCCGAAAAGGAACGGGTGGGAAAAGGCGAAGGGCAAGGCAAAAGCGACCGTCGGCGGAAGGCGGTTATGGACTTCACGCGCAACCCACAGGAATCCGGCGACGGTCAGAGGGGGGATAAGCAAGACGATCAGCTTTACTGCCGTTTCCAGCCCGACGATCCGGCTGATGGGCTCGACTAGGATGTCGACTCCGAGATTGCCGATCAGGTGCCAGTGAAAATCGTAGAATTGGCGCAGCGCCGGCGAATGCGCGAGGTCGAGCTGCACGCGATACCGGCCCATGTGTCCGAGCAGGTCGACCAGCGGCGGCACCGGGGGATACAGCAGCGGGGCGAAAGCGAGGAGGATCATCGCCGCCACGAAGCCCCGCGCTTCCCACCAGGGACGCGGCTGCCCCGGCGCTGCGGGCGGCGATGCTGGCGGCGGGGCCTCCAAGGTCAGCCGCGCGCGCCGTCGCGTTGAGCCAGAAGCCGCAATCGCAAGGCGTTCAGCTTGATGAACCCTTCCGCATCGCGCTGGTCGTAGGCGCCGGCGTCGTCCTCGAAGGTGACGACCCGCTCGCTGTAGAGGCTTTGCGGCGACTTGCGGCCGGTGACGTGGACTGCGCCCTTGTACAATTTCATCCGAACCGTGCCCTCGACCTTCGCCTGGCTGTGGTCGATGGCCGCCTGCAGCATCTCGCGCTCCGGCGAGAACCAGAATCCATTGTAGATAAGCTCCGCATAGCGCGGCATGAGCTCGTCCTTGAGGTGCATGGCACCGCGGTCGAGCGTCAGCTGTTCGATGGCGCGATGCGCAGCGTGGTAGATGGTCCCGCCGGGCGTCTCGTACATGCCGCGGCTCTTCATGCCGACGAAGCGATTCTCGACCAGGTCGAGCCGGCCGATGCCGTGCTTCCGGCCAAGGTCGTTGAGCGCCGTCAGCAGCGCTGCCGGCGACAGCGGCTTGCTGTTCAAAGCAACGCCGTCGCCGGCCTTGAAATCCACGATTATCTCTTCGGGTGTGTCAGGCGCAGCGACGAAGTCGTCGGTGCGCGAGAAGACGTAGTCGGGCACTTCCTGCCACGGGTCCTCAAGTACCTTGCCCTCGGACGAGGTGTGCAAAAGATTGGCATCCGTCGAAAAGGGGCTTTCGCCGCGCTTGTCCTTGGGTACCGGAATCTGGTTCTTCTCGGCGAAGTCGATCAGCGCGGTGCGGCTGTTCAAGTCCCATTCGCGCCACGGGGCGATGACCTTGATGTCGGGGTCGAGCGCATAATAGCCGAGCTCGAACCGAACCTGGTCATTGCCCTTGCCGGTGGCGCCGTGAGAGACGGCGTCGGCGTCCACCTGGTGGGCAATCTCGATCTGGCGCTTGGCGATCAGCGGCCGGGCGATCGAAGTGCCGAGCAGGTAAAGCCCTTCGTAGAGCGCATTAGCGCGCATCATCGGGAAGACGTAGTCGGCTACGAATTCCTCGCGCAGGTCGTCGATGAAGATGTGTTCGGGCTTCACGCCCATGAGTTCCGCCTTGTGTCGCGCCGGCTCCAGCTCTTCCCCCTGGCCGAGGTCGGCCGTGAAGGTGACGACCTCGCAATCGTAGGTCTGGCGCAGCCACTTCAGGATGACGCTGGTGTCTAGTCCACCGGAAAAGGCGAGGACGACGCGGCGAATCGATTCGCTCATCGAGGGGGTTGAAACTCCTTGGGAATGGGGGTGGCGCGCCCTTGCCATCCCTTAGGTTTCCATTCAAGCGAGATACAGGAATGGCGCATTATCGAAGCTGGCGAGATTTGGAGTGGGAGGTTTCCATGAAGGAATTTCTGATCGGCGCTGCCGGCATAGTGATTGGGGGTGCAGCGATTGCCCAGGTACCCGTTGCCCAGCCCGCGCCAGCGCCACAAATCGTTCTCGACCGGCCGAAGGCTGACCGCGTCGATACACGCGATGAAATGGTCGCCAAGGTCCGCGAACATTTTGCGCAACTCGACAGCAACAAGGACGGCTTCCTGAGCAAGGAAGAGGCCGAGGCCGGCCATGCCGCAATGCGAGATCATATGCGCGAGCGTTTCGCCGACCGCAGTGAGCGCCGCATGGATTGGAAGCAGCAGGCGCGCGACCCCAACGCCGCGTTTGACCGCCTCGATACGAACAAGGACGGCAACATCAGCCGAGACGAGTTCTCGAAGGCGCATGAAGAGCGCATCGAGCGCCGTGTCGTCCTGAAGGATGGCCAGCCGCTTCCGGAAGGCGTCGCACCGCCTCCGGGCATGCCGCACGAAGGTATGCGCATGCATCGCATGGGCGGCGGAATGATGGGCGGCCAGATGTTCGAAATGGCCGACGCCAATCATGACGGCCGGGTTTCGCTGCAGGAAGCGACTGACGCCGCGGTTAAGCATTTCGATATGGCCGACGCCAACCATGACGGGCGCATTACGCCGGACGAGCGTAAGCAGATGCGGATTCAGTTCATCGAAAAACGCCGCGCCCCGAAGGCCGGCTGAACCCTGCAACCCGCATGAGACAGAGGGCTCGGCGCTTGCCGGGCCCTTTTCGTTTGCTCGAGCGACGAATCCCAAGGCGGGACGAATTGTTTAAGTTCTGTTAACTCAATTACTTGACTTCCGATTAAATGGAGAGCAGCGGGACAGGGCGTCTTTTGGCGACCAGAATCCATCGGTGAGAGCGGGATTGCGCGATGAAAAAGCATCGGCATTTCAGGAAGAGCGAGTCGGGCGCAGCCGCGGCCGAGTATGCCCTCGTCCTCGCCATTCTCGGCGCGGCTTTGACCTTTGGAGCGCTGTCGCTCGGCAACGCCATTACCGACTCGTTGGGCCAGCCGAGTGGCTGCGTCGCGGGCACTGTCGCTTCCAATATCAACTGCTGATTGCTTGACCTGCTGACCGGCTGCACCGACACCCGTCGGGCTATGATGCGCGCCGCCATCCTTTCCAGTCTCATACTCGCCACCGGTGCGGCCGCGGGGCCGTCGCATTTGTTGTTCGCCGGCGGCAGCTGGGCAAGCTTTGACCGCGGGCAATCCTGCGAGGCGGTGGCGCAGCCGCTTATGCCTGCAAGGAAGCAGGACTCGGCGCCCTTCGCCGCCATTGCCTTCGACCGCGCGGGTCCCCGTCACGGGCAATTCTCCGCGCAGTTGCGGCGCCCCGTCAGGCCCGGGTCAAGTGTAATGCTGACGATCGGTGACCAACCCTTCCTGCTCGTTGCGAACGGCGCTTCGGCTTGGAGCAAGGAATCCACCCAGGAGGCCGCGATCATCTCCGCCATGCGCTTGGGTAGCGGCATGCGCATCGAGGCCCGCGACGCAGGAGGCCGCCGCCTGTCCGACCGCTATCTCCTCGACGGCGCCCCGACCGCAATCGACGCCGCCGCGGCGGCCTGCTCGCTTCCCCGGTAGAAATTCCGCCACATTCTCACTACATGAGCGCCAATCCATGAGCGCCGACACCGACCTGATGCCCATTCCGGGCCCCGTTGACCCTGTGCCCGTGCCACGCGCGGCCGTTCCGCGTGCCGACGGCAAGGTTGAGCTGATTGGGCTCGGCAAAGACACCATGCGCGGCGCGCTGGAAGAGGCCGGGCTCGAACCGAAGCAGGCCAAGCTCCGTGCCAAACAGATCTGGCACTGGATCTACAACCGCGGAGCCACGGACTTCGATGCGATGAGCGATATCGCCAAGACGCAGCGGCCATGGCTGAAGGATCGTTTCGTTATCGCGCGGCCGGAAGTGGTCGAGGCGCAGGTGTCGAACGACGGAACTCGCAAGTGGCTGCTGAAGACCCATGACGGCCATGAGTTCGAGATGGTCTTCATCCCCGACGCGGACCGCGGCACCCTTTGCGTTTCCAGCCAGGTGGGCTGCACCTTGAACTGCCGCTTCTGCCACACCGGGACCATGCAGCTTGTCCGCAATCTCGAGCCGGCAGAGATCGTCGGCCAGGTGATGCTCGCCCGCGATGCGCTAGGCGAATGGCCGAGCCAGCCCGAAGGCCGCATGCTGACCAACATCGTCATGATGGGCATGGGCGAGCCGCTCTACAATTTCGACAATGTCCGCGATGCGTTGAAGATCGTCATGGATGGCGACGGCCTTGGCCTCTCCAAGCGGCGCATCACGCTTTCGACGTCGGGTGTCGTCCCGATGATGGCGCGCGCGGGCGAGGAGATCGGCGTCAACCTCGCCGTTTCGCTCCACGCGGTCACCAAGGAAATCCGTGACGAGATCGTGCCGCTCAACCGCAAATACGGAATTGAACAGCTGCTCGAAGCCTGCGCCGCATACCCCGGCGCCAACAACGCCCGCCGCATCACGTTTGAATATGTGATGCTGAAGGACAAGAACGACAGCGACGAGGACGCGCGCGAGCTGGTTCGCCTCATCCGCAAGTACAAGCTGCCGGCCAAGGTGAACCTGATCCCGTTCAACCCATGGGGCGGCGCGCCTTACGAATGTTCGAGCGAGGAGCGCATCCGCTCTTTCAGCAACATCGTCTTCGAAGCGGGCATTTCAGCACCGGTCCGCACCCCGCGCGGCCGCGACATCGATGCCGCCTGCGGCCAGTTGAAGACGGCCGCGGAGCGTAAAAGAAAGACCCGCGAGGCCGCCTGAGCCCCTGGTGGCGCTCCTTGCAAGATTGCGAACTGAGCGGGATCCTCGCCCAGCTAGGTCATCAGACGCGACGCAAGTTGGCCAGGCAGTTGGTAAAGCCGCGCTTCGCCGCTAGTGCTGAAGTATTGATTGTCCTGGAGCTTGGGAATGGCGTTGATCGAGAATCTGGTCGGTAAGATCATCCAAGAAGGCCGGCTGGTGCTGCTGATGCCCGGCGGCAAGAGACTGGAGTTCGGACCGGGCGGCGGCAAGGCCGTCACGGTCCGCCTTGCTGACAACAAGACCGCCTTCGCAATCGCCCGCAATCCGCGCCTTGGCCTTGGCGAGGCCTATATGGACGGCCGCATGACGATCGAGGACGGCACCATCCTCGACCTGATGGAGCTGGCGACATCGGCCAACCCCTGGGAGGACGCGAGCGCCGGCCGCAAGGCAATCGGCAAGGGCAAGAGCCGCTGGAAAAAGCTCTGGCGCGCCAAGAATGTCGCCAAGCGGGCGCGGAAGAATGTCGCCCATCATTACGATATCGGCAACGACCTCTACCGCCTCTTCCTCGACGACGACATGCAGTACAGCTGCGCCTACTTCACCGACCCCAGGAACAGCCTGGAACAGGCGCAGCTCGACAAGAAGGCCCATATCGCCGCCAAGCTGGCGCTGGAGCCTGGCCAGCATGTCCTCGACATCGGTTGCGGCTGGGGCGGGACGGCATTGTTCCTCAACAAGGTCGCCGGTGTCCGCGTCACCGGCGTGACGCTGTCGGAGGAGCAGTTGAAGGTCGCCCGCCAGCGTGCCGAAGCCGCCGGCGTCTCCGACCAAGTGAAGTTCGAACTGATCGATTATCGCCATGTCGAAGGCCAGTTCGACCGCATCGTCTCCATCGGCATGTTCGAGCATGTCGGCGCAGCGCATTACGACGAATTCTTCGGCAAGTGCCGCGAGCTGCTGAAGCCCGACGGCGTCATGCTGCTCCACACCATCGGCAAGCTCGGCAAGAGCATGGCCGCTCCGGACCCGTTCACCGACAAATATATCTTCCCCGGCTACCACCTGCCGTCCATCTCGCAGATGGCGGCGTCGACCGAGAAGTTCCGCCTCATCACGACCGACATCGAGACCTTGCGCCTGCATTACGCCTATACCCTGCGCCACTGGCTGCAGCGGACGCAAAAGGCCAAGGCGAAGATCGTCAAGCTGTACGACGAGCGTTTCTACCGCATGTGGGAATTCTATCTGTCCGGAGGCGTCGTCGCCTTCGAGTCCGGGTCGATGTGCAACTACCAGCTGCAATATGTCCGCGACCGCAACGCACTGCCGATCACCCGCGACTACATCGCCGAAGTGGAGGCTAAATATCGCGAGCTTGGCGCGCCTTCTGCGAAAGCAGCGGCAAAGGCCCCGCGCAGTCGGCGTGCGAAGGAAACGGTATAAAGTAAATCAAAGGTCAGCCACAATGGTCGTGCTTGCGGCCAATTTGGCGATGTGACATGAAGCCCGCGCTCGGATTGTTGCGCTGCCGTGGGAGGCCTGTCATGTCCGAGCGTATTCCACCACAAACTAGTCGCCTGACTCGCTGATCCGTTTCACGTGACGTCTGCGTTCCTGCTGGCCGACACCGCGTCGGAGCTGGCCTTGTTTGCTGCTGCCGGCTTCCTGCTGTTTGCGCTCGACGACCTGGCTGTCGATCTCATCTATTTCGTGCGCCGCGCGTGGCGGGCGATGACAATTTACACGCGCTACCCCCGCGCGTTCGCCACCAGCATCGCCATGCTTTGGAAACCGCGCTTCATCGCCATCTTCATTCCTGCGTGGGACGAGAGCCTGGTGATTGGGCCGATGCTGAAGTCGACCCTCAAGCGCTTCGATCATCCCGACTACCGGATCTTCGTCGGCTATTATCGCAACGATCCCGCGACTGCGGCGGCGATCGGCAATGTGGCCGACAAGCGGGTCGAAGCAATTAAAGTGCCGTTCGACGGCCCGACCACCAAGGCCGACTGCCTCAATCACCTGTACGACGCTCTTCTTACCTACGAAACAGGGACCGGCCGTTCGCCGGTCGCGGTCGTGCTTCACGATGCGGAAGATGTGGTCCACCCGTCCGAACTGACCCTGTTCGACCAACTGATAGACCGCGCCGCGCTGATCCAGCTCCCGGTCCAGCCCCTCATCGATCCGTCATCGACCTGGGTGAGCGGCCACTACTGCGATGAATTCGCCGAAAGCCACGGCAAGGAATTGGTGGTGCGTGAAGCCGTCGGCGCGGCAATTCCACTGGCGGGCGTAGGTTGCGCTATTGAGCGGAAAGCACTGGCCCGGCTCGCCGCCCACCAGGGCGGCCGCCCGTTCATCGGCACCAGCATGACCGAGGACTACGAGATGGGTCTCCGTCTGGGCGCGCTCGGCCTCAAGACCATGTTCGTCCGTATCCCGGCGCGAACCGGTAGCAATGCCGTCGTTGCCAGCCGCGGCCATTTCCCGGCCAGCCTCGACGCCGCCGTCCGGCAGAAGGCGCGCTGGGTTGGCGGAATTGCATTCGCCGGTTGGGATCGCCTCGGCTGGCGCGGGGGACCCGGCGAGCGCTGGATGCGGATGCGCGACCGCCGTGGACCGCTGGCGGCTTTGCTGATGGTCGCCGGCTACGCGGCCGTTCTGATCTGGATCCAGCTTGGCGTTGCCGGGGGCCTGGGCGCGCCCGCGCAGCCGAGCTTGTCGCCAGGATTGAGATCACTGCTCGCTATCAATGCGTGGCTGCTCGGTTGGCGGGTGCTGATGCGGTTCGGGTTCGCCACCGCGAACTACGGCTGGAAACAAGGGCTGCTGTCTATTCCGCGCCTGTTGGTCGGCAACCTGATTTCCATCCTGGCGGTCAAGCGCGCCCTGTTCCTGCATGCCAATGGCGGTCCCAAGAGTTGGGATAAGACCCGTCACACCTTTCCGATCGAGGAGATTGCGCCGTGAGTTCTTCGATCCGGTTTCTCGGCCTCGCGGTCCTCGCCTGGGCCGGGGTTCGTGCCGCGAGTCTCGGTCTGATCCCGGGAATAGCCTCAACCATCACGCCAGCGGCGGCGGCCGCGACAACGCACATTCCGCCGGTCGAGGACACCCATTTCACGCCCCCACCACCGCCAATGGAGCCGGTCGCGATGGCCGGCAACGCCTATGGCGCCTATCCGGGTTACCCGCCTTTTGGGGCATATCCTCAGCCGGTTGCCATCCCCTATTATTACCCGGCACCGGCACGAATGACGGAAGTACAGCAAAGTCGGCCATCGGCATGGGACGAGATCGCGCCAACTCCGCGTCCGCTTTATGACGGCTGGGCGGCCGCTGAGCCGATGCTCATGACGCAACTCGCCTCGACAGCGGCTGGAGCGCGGAATGACCCTGCCCCTGCCAGCGCTGCGCCTGCCGGCGTCAGTGCTCCACTGCTCAAGCGCCTTGATCGCCTCCAACTAACCGCCTGGGCCTTATTGCGCGGTAGCCCCGGACCCGGCGCACTCGCGACCGGTGGGACGCTTGGGGGTAGCCAGGTAGGCTCCAGGTTGACGTATAATTTCACCCCGTCGCTGTCGGCCTCCCTAAGATCGAGTGGATCGGTGGGTGGCGTCCGCTACGCCGAAGCGGCGGCGGGCATCCGCTGGAAACCGCTGGCCAACGTTCCAGTCGCGCTGACCTTCGAGCGTCGGCAGGCCCTCAACCGCTGGGGTGGCCGCAGCGCCTTCGCCCTATTCGCCGAGGGGGGCATCTATCAAAGCCCCGTCTTTGGCATCGGCAATCTCGACTTCTATGCCCAGGGCGGTGTCGTCGGCCTTAAGAGCAGGGATTATTTCTTCGATGGCGGCGCGACAATCACGCGGCCCGTGTGGAAGAACCTCTCCGCCGGCCTCGGCGTCTGGGGCGGTGTTCAGCCCGGCCTGTATCGAGTTGATGCCGGACCTCGGCTGACCATGAATGTCCGTCGCGGTATCCGGCTGCACGCAGATTATCGCCAACGGCTGGCCGGCGAAGCCACTCCGTCATCGGGCCCGGCGTTGACCATCGCCGGAGACTTCTAACGGTCGACCTAGCGGCCGTGGCCGCGCCAGCGCTTGATGGTGCGGTTGATGATGCCTTCTTCGCCGCCCGTCTCGCGCCACAGGGCCGCGAAGCTCGGGTCGGACGAGGCTGGACGCTTTTCCGGCTCCAAATCGTCAAAGCGGACGCGGATCGGAATGGCGACGCCTTCACCGCAGACAATGCACTCGCGATTACGGAGCGCCGGGATCGCGTCGAGGAAGCCGCGGGCGCCTTCCGGCATGGCGGCGCGAACGCAGGCCTGGTCGCGGTCGTTGTTCAGGCGCATCGAGATGATCGTGCCGCACTGCGACAGCACGCCTTCGGCCAAATCGGACGGACGCTGCGTGATCAGGCCCAGCGAGACGCCGTATTTACGGCCTTCCTTGGCGATGCGCTCGAGGATCTTGCGGACGGCCTGGGCACCGGAATTTTCGTCCTTGGGGACGTAGCGGTGGGCTTCTTCGCAGACCAGCAGCAGCGGGCGCTGCGCCTCGGTCCGGCTCCAGATCGCATAATCGAAGACCATTCGGGCGAGCACCGAGACGACGACGCTGGTGACTTCGGATGGGACGCCCGAGACGTCGACAATCGAGATCGGCTTGCCATGCGCCGGCAGGCGGAACAGTTTGGCCAGGAACGGGCCCATCGAGTCCGACACGAGCATGCCGGAGAACATGAAGGTGTAGCGCGGGTCGGCGCGCAGTTCCTCGAGCTTGTTCTTCAGGCGCTGGTACGGCGTCGTATCGCCGGCGCGGTCGAGCTTGCCCATCTCGCCGGTCAAAATCTGGCTGAAGTCGGTGAGCAGATACGGGATCGGCGAATCCACCGTCACCTTGCCATATTGTTCCAGGTTCTTGCCCTTGGTGCGGGCAGCCAGCAGGATTTTGCCGAGGATGTCGGCATCGCGCTGGCGCTCAGCACCGTCGGTGGTCAGGAACACTTCGCAATGTTCCTCGAAATTCATAAGCCAGTACGGCAGCTGGAGATTGTCGACGTTGAACAGTTCGCCGCAATCCTTGAACGCCGCCGAATATTCGCCGTGCGGGTCGATCATGACGATATGACCCTCGGGACTGAGTTCCGAGATACGGTGCAGGATGAGCGAGACGCTGGTCGATTTGCCGGTACCGGTCGAACCCAGGACCGCGAAGTGCTTGCCGAGCATCGGGTCGACGTAGAGCGCGCCGCGGATGTCGTCGGTCGGGTAGACGGTGCCGATCTCGACGTGCGGGCTGTCGTCGGCGGCGAAGATGGCCCGCATATCCTCAGTGGAGACCGGGAATACGGCGCTGCCGGGAATGGGATAGCGAGTGACGCCGCGGCGGAAATTGACCATCCGACCGCCCGACGCATTCTGGCCTTCGCCCAGGAAGTCGACGTGCGCGATGACGCCATTGTCGCCGTTGTCGGCGCGCAGCGTGCGAACGTTGGCGATCAGCCAGCTGTTGGCGACCTTCATCTTAACCTGGCTGCCGACCTGGCCGGCCATGGCGATGGACGGATCCTGGTGTTCCGCCAAGGCGTGGAGCTGGGCGACGTTCATGGCGATGCGTGAGCCCGAGCCCGCGATTTCGAGAACGGTGCCGATTTCTCCGACCGAGCTGGACGGGCCTGGCACCCGCCCGCCCGTCTGAGCATTGTCATCGCTATAGCTCGACAGATGGTCGACGAACTGCTGCAGGTTCGGTTGCTCGTTCATTGCTTGACGACGCCTTTGCTACTTCCGGAAACGGACAAGGCGTCGGCATATCGAAAGCCGGTTAAGATTTGGCTTACTTCGCTTTAGCTGCGGCGCGAGAAAGCCCAGGCCGCGGCATAGCCGAGACCAAGCGACATGATCATCGCGGCAAGGCCGTAAAGGATTGAATGCCGCCGTGCGGCCAAAGCGACGTACCGTTCAAAGCCTGACTTGCCGATTTCGATCTCGCGGGTCGCGGCGGCGACGACGCGGTTATTGTCGATCAGGAAGGTTTCGGCGGTGTATGTGCCGACTGGCACCTGGCTGGGGATGTCGATGCGGGCACGGTAGAGAACGCCCTCAGCGATCTCCACGCCCTTGGGGTTCTCACGATAGAGGCCCTGCCGTTTGCGGAGGTCAAGCAATCCGGCTTCGAACCGCCGTTCCTTGTCCGGCAGCGCGCCACCACCCGGCGACAGCTGGAGGTTATCGAGGCCGAGCTCGTAGATTGCAGCGGTGCGGTCATCGATGAGATTCTCGACTGGCTGCGAGGAGGCGATCGCATAGAAGCTAGGGGCCGAGCGGAATCGATGACTGTCCGCATTCATCCAGATGCCGGCGATCTTGTGCTTTTCGCGGACGACGATCGGCTGGACCGGGCCTTTGACGACGACTGCAATGTCGGCCTGTTTCGAAGGCAACCTCCCGCCCGGATAAAGGATGGCACCGAACAACAGCAGTTGAGCGCCGCTGAAGCTGTAACGGATCTCGATCGCACGGGAGGAGACGTCTGGAACCAGCACCGGCTTCGACGCACCGAGCAGGAGCGGCGCGGATAGAGCGAGTAAGAGAGTGTCCCGCCTCACAGGTAATAGACCGTGTAGATTTCGTCCGGCCGCCAAGCGAGGCCGAGGGCCATGCGCAAGGCCACGCCCAAAATGATGACCGCCAATGCGAAGCGAAGGAGGTCCGGTTTGAGCCGCGTCGTCAGGCGCGCGCCATATTGCGCGCCGATGACGCCACCGAGGAGAAGCAGGCCGGCCAGCACGATATCGACCGACTGTGTCGTGACGGCATGGATAAACGTCGTCACCGCACTGACCGCGAGGATCATCACCAGGCTGGTCCCGATGACGACACGCGCAGCCATGCCAAGGAGGTAGATCATGGCGGGGACGAGAATGAAGCCGCCGCCGACGCCCAAAAGGACGGTCAGCATACCGGCAGCGAAGCCGAGCGCCATTGGTGCCAGCGGCGAAATGTAGAGGCCGGATGCATAAAAGCGCCACCTGAGCGGCAGTGACGCGACCCATTTATTGTGCCGCGGCTGCGCTTTGGCCTCGGACTGCTGGACCCAGCCGAGCGCAATCATCGCATCCTTGAGCATCAATCCGCCGATGGAACCCAAGAGCAGGACATAAAGGAAGCCGATGATGAGATCGATTTGGCCGCTGTTTTGGAGCACCCGAAACAGCATTGCGCCGACAATCGATCCGACGAGACCGCCGGCGATCATCACGCCGCCCATCTTCAGGTCGACGCCGCCGCGTTTCCAGTGAGCCGCGACACCGGACACGCTTGCCCCGGTAATTTGGGTGGTGGCGGATGCGACCGCAACCGTCGGGGGGATGCCGTAAAAGATCAACAATGGCGTGGTGAGGAAGCCGCCGCCGACTCCGAACATGCCCGACAATAGGCCCACCAGGAACCCAAGCACGACGATGAAGACCGCGTTGACGCTGAGGCCGGCGATGGGAAGATAAATGTCCATGTCGCGCCGGGCACGCTAGCCGCTCGCTTCGTCGCAGGCCAGCCAGGTTCACCAGGCTTCGGTAAGAACGCTCACTCGTCTTAATTCCTCGACCCGGCGGCGGGTCGCCGGTGAGACGTTGTGTGGCAAGGCGCCGAGCTGGAAGAAGTGTGATTCGGCGACTTCGAAATGGTCGGGCCTGGGATCGCCGACGAGGCGGGCGCGGAACAGGTAGATGGTGTCGCGCTTGCCCTCCGACCCCGAAAAATGGGTGGAGACTGGCTGCAGTGGCTCAATCCCGCAGCTGAGCTCTTCACTCACCTCGCGGATCGCGGCCTGCTCCGGCCTCTCCCATGGCCGGATACCGCCCCCGGGCAGGACGAACAGGTCGCGGCCGCCGTAATTGTTGCGGATCAGCAGCAATTCGCCCGCGCCGTTGAACAGCATCACCTTGACGCCGCGCGTCCTCGGCCGGAGCAGCCGCCAGAGTTGCTTTTGGATCCGATAGGCAAGGTCGATGAGCGGCCTCATGGCGCGCTGATCCTGGCGACTGATGTTGTCCCGCGCGACTGCCTCCTACCCTGACAGAGTCGTTTGCTGGCGATATCAGAGGCCGCCAACTCCCTGCAAGATCAACAACTTGGTTGGACTTTCGTTTCTTTAAGCTTCTCATATTGCTGCGTTTTTCAGTTCGTCGCCGTATCGTTTCGGCTCGCCTTTAACGGTGCGCCCCAATCGCGCAGGGGCGGGTTGGTAGGGCATGATGTACACACGTAAAACGCTTAGTTTGGCCGGGACTGCGATTGCCGCGGCCCTGGCCTTGTCATCCACCTCGCTAGCCGCGCAGGACGCTGCCGGTGGCGACAGCACAACCGTCGTTCCGGCCGCCGAGCCAGCAACCACGGCGGCAACCACCGCCGATCCGCTTGCTCCAGCGGAGTCGAGCAGTTCGGCCGTGACCGAAACTCCCGCGACGACTGCCACGACAAAGGCGTCCAAGCCGGTCAAGAAAACCGTGACCAGGACCGTGGCAAAGAGCGCTGCCCCCGTTGCGGCAAAGGTTGCATCGGTGCCGGCCGCGGCGCCCGCGGCCGCGCCGGTTGCCGAAAGCACGCCGGTCGACGTCGCCCCGGCAGTGCCGATCGCCGACATGGTGGCGGCGCCCAAGGCCGACCCGGCGCCGGTCGCGGATCAACCGGTCCTGGACAGCGACATGCTTCCGGTCGCCGGCGCGGCGGGCCTTGGCGTGCTCGCCCTTGCCGGCGCGGGCATCGCCCTCGGCCGACGCAAACGTCGCAAGCAGGAAGAGCGGGACGAGCAGGCAAATTATGTGGAGCCAGTGGCGAGTGAGCCGAGCTTTGTTCGACCCGCCACGCCCGTCGCCGCGCCGGCGGTCGCGGCGGCGACGATTGCGCCGCCGAGCTTCGACGCTCCTGCCGGGTCGAGCCCGCGCACCGTCGCGGCCTATAAGGGGCCGACCGAGGACAATCCGTCACTGTCGCTGAAGAAGCGGCTGAAGCGGGCCCGGGCGATGGACCAGATGGAGCGGAATGGGACTCTGCCTCCGGATCTGTTTCCCAAGACCGGCAAGACGGGCACAGCGTTCGTGGACACGAAGGTTCCGGCATTCCGGTTTGGCCAGCCGGCCAGACTGCCAGCCTTCCAATACTAATTTCGTTGAGCAGCAGCGAATCGCCGTCGTCCACCCGGGCGGCGGCGTTTTGCTTTGTGCGGTCAGCGCCGCCATCATTTCGCAGCGACTCGACAAGGGGGAGAGCATGACGGCGGACGAGCTGATTGAAGCGCTGGGTCTTACGCCGCATCCCGAAGGAGGCTGGTACCGCGAAACCTGGCGGGCCCAAGCGGCGGACGGCGAGCGGGCGGCGGCGAGCGCGGTGCTCTATGTCATCCAGCCAGGCCAGCGGTCGCACTGGAACCGGGTCAATGCCGACGAAATCTGGCTGTGGCATGCCGGTGATGCGGTCGAGTTGAAGGTTGCCGCGAGCGACGCCGGGCCGGTGCGGGCGGTGCGGCTGGGCGGGCGCGTCACGGAGGGCG
>Ga0207701_10002236_pt1 | contig 20130 bp, 18 predicted proteins | sample KBSSwiSSwithPhiX_FD_184294 | JGI IMG/M metagenome (GOLD analysis project Ga0207701, IMG submission 184294) | Switchgrass rhizosphere bulk soil microbial communities from Kellogg Biological Station, Michigan, USA, with PhiX - S5 (SPAdes) (version 2) | ecosystem: Environmental > Terrestrial >... | reverse complement strand
CGACGACGCGGCGCGAAGCCTCGCCCACGGCTCGCTGCAGCCGCTCGCCCCGACGGCGACGATCGCCGACGGTTTGCGGACGACGCTGTCGCCGCGGACGCTGTCGGCGCTGCGCGCCCATGTCGCCGACATCGCCACGTGTAGCGAAGCCGCGATCGTCCGCGCGATGCGGATGATGTTCGAGCGGATGAAGCAGGTCGTCGAGCCGTCGGCCGCCGTGCCGCTCGCCTGCCTGCTCGAGCGGACGATCGACGTCGGCGGCAAGCGCGTCGGGGTCATCGTCAGCGGCGGCAACGTCGATCTCGACCGCCTTCCGTGGCAGGCGCAATGAGCGTCCACGCGGACGCTGCGGAGCCGCTGCTCGCCGTCCGCGGCGTCACGCTGCAGTACAAGACCAAGGACCACCTCGTCACGGCGACCTATCGCGTCGGCTTCGACGTCCACCGTTCCGACCGTTTCATTCTGCTCGGACCGTCCGGCTGCGGCAAGTCGACGCTGCTGAAAGCCGTCGGCGGCTACATGAAGCCTGTCGAGGGCGAGATCCGGCTCAAGGGCGAAGCTGTGACGCGGCCGGGCCCTGACCGGATGATGGTGTTCCAGGAGTTCGACCAGTTGCTGCCATGGCGCACCGTCAAGGAAAACGTCATGTTCCCGCTTCGCGCGAGCGGGCGGTTGCCGCGCAAGGCCGCGGAGGAAAAGGCGCTCGAATACATCGCGAAGGTGAATCTCTCGGGCTTCGCAGACAGTTTCCCGCATACGCTCTCGGGCGGCATGAAGCAGCGTGTCGCGATCGCGCGCGGCATGGCGATGGAGCCCGACATCCTGCTGATGGACGAACCGTTCGCAGCGCTCGATGCGCTGACGCGCCGCAAGATGCAGGATGAGCTCCTCGCGTTGTGGGAAGGCACGCGGTTCACCGTGCTGTTCGTCACGCACTCGATTCCCGAGGCGATCAAGGTCGGCAGCCGGATCCTGCTGCTGTCCCCGCATCCGGGCCAGGTGAAGGCCGAGATGGACAGCCTGCCGGCGGGTTCCCACGGCGCCGACGTCAGCGCGCTGGAGCAGCGCATCCATGCGATGCTGTTTGCCGACGCTGTCGAGGAAACACGCGATGACAAGGCGAGGGTCCACGCATGAGCAGGTCAGCAGGCATGCCGCTCGCACGTCCCGAGATCGTGCGCGAGCCCGTTTCGTCAGGCGCGTTCGGCATCGTCGAGAAGCCGCTGTCGACATGGGAGCGGATCACCAACGTCGGTGCCGTTCGCAAGTTCGCGCTGCTGGTCTTACTGGCGGTCGTCTGGGAAACGTATGCGCGCGCGCTGAACAATCCGTTGCTGTTCCCGACGTTCTCTGCAACGGTCGAAGCGTTTTTCAATGGACTGTTCGGCGGCGATCTGTTCACCAAGGCGCTGACGTCGCTGCGCATCCTGCTGATCGGCTATGGCGCAGGCATCCTGTGCGCCGGGCTGTTGACGGTCGTTGCGATCACGTCGCGGATCGGCACCGACCTGCTCGAGTTGCTGACGTCGATGTTCAATCCGTTGCCGGCCATCGCGCTGCTGCCGCTCGCATTGATCTGGTTCGGGCTCGGCGCCGGCAGCATCGTGTTCGTCATCATTCATTCGGTGTTGTGGGCCGTCGCGCTGAACACGCATTCGGGCTTCCTGTCCGTGTCGAACACGCTGCGGATGGTCGGCCGCAACTATGGCCTGCGCGGACTCCCGTACGTTGCCCGCATCCTGATTCCTGCCGCGTTTCCGAGCATCCTGACCGGCCTCAAGATCGGCTGGGCGTTCGCGTGGCGCACGCTGATCGCCGCCGAGCTCGTGTTCGGCGTATCGTCGGGTTCGGGGGGCCTCGGATGGTTCATCTACGAGAACAAGAACCAGCTCGAGATTCCCAACGTGTTCGCGGGCCTTTTCACGGTGATCGTCATCGGCCTCATCGTCGAGAACGTCGTCTTCCGCATCGTGGAGGCGCGCACCGTGCGCAAATGGGGACTCCAGACGGCCTAGGCGTAGTACGCCGACCCACGAGTTTCGCTACTAACCGTGCGCATCGTCATCACCGAGTTCATGGACGAGACAGCCGTCGTCGGGCTCGCCGAGCGCTTCGACGTGTGCTACGACAAGGATCTGGTCGATCGTCCCGACCAGCTGGCGGTCCAGGTCACCGACGCCGATGCGCTGATCGTGCGCAATCGCACATCCGTCGATGAGGCGCTGCTCAACATCGCGCCGAGTCTTCGCGTCGTCGGACGCCTCGGCGTCGGGCTCGACAACATCGACCAGAAGGCGTGCGCGGCGCGCGCCATCGACGTGATCCCCGCGACCGGCGCCAACGCGCTCGCCGTGGCCGAGTACGTGATCGCAACGGCAATGCTGCTGCTGCGCGGCGCCTACGGGGCTACGGCGGAAATCACCGCCGGACACTGGCCGCGGGGTGCGTTGTCGAGCGGCCGCGAGTTGTCGGGCAAGACGCTCGGACTCGTCGGCTACGGCGGCATCGGCCGGTTGACGGGTCGCCTCGGGCGGGCGCTCGGCATGCGGACGATCGGGTTCGATCCGCAGGTGCCTGCAGCGGCGACACTGTGGGCCGAGGAAGACACGACGCCCCGCACATTCGCCGAGGTCGTTGCGGAGGCGGACGTGCTGACGCTGCACGTGCCGCTGACGCACGCAACGCGCCACCTGATCGATGCAGAGCGGCTGGCGACGATGAAGCACGACGCGATTCTGATCAACAGCGCACGCGGTGGCGTCGTCGACGAAGCCGCCGTCGCTGCGGCACTGCGAGCCAACCGGCTCGGCGGTGCGGCGCTCGACGTGTTCGACCACGAGCCGCTCGGCGTCAGTTCTCCGCTCGCCGGATGTCCGCGGCTGTTGCTGACGCCGCACATTGCCGGGGTGACGCGCGAGTCGAACGAGCGCGTATCGGCGCTGATTGCAAAACGCGTCGCCGAAGCCCTCATCGCGAGGATGCCCCGATGACGATGATCGCGCTCGCGGAGTTGCGCGACTTCGCGTCTCGTGCACTGCAGCGTGCAGGTGCATCGGAGACGATGGCGATGATGACTGCCGCCGCACTCGTCGATGCCGAGGCGCAGGGCCTGTCGTCGCACGGCATCGCGCGCGTGGCGCAATACGCAACGCACTTGCGCAACGGCCGTGCCGACGGTCGCGCCGTACCCGTCATCGCCCGGGAGCGCGGCGGCGCCGTGCTGATCGATGCCCGTTGCGGACTCGCGTTCCCCGCGTGTGCGCTCGCCGTCGGCGAAGCCGTCTGCCGCGCGCGTGAGTTCGGCGTGTCGTTCGCAGCCGTCACCAACAGTCATCATTTCGGTGTCGCCGCATGGCACCTGGCACCCATTGCGCAGGCGCGGATGGTCGGGCTTGCGTTCGGCAACTCGCCGGCGGCCATGCCCGCCGCGGGCGGCAGGCGTGCGCTGTTCGGCACCAACCCGATCGCTGCCGTCTTCCCGCGCGAAGCGTCGCCGCCGCTTACGATCGACCTTTCGCTGTCCGAGGCTGCGCGCGGCAAGGTGATGGTGGCGGCGAAGGAGGGACGCCCCATTCCGCTCGGCTGGGCCCTCGATGCGCACGGCCAACCAACGACCGATGCGAAGGCCGCGCTGCAAGGTTCGATGCTCGCAATGGGCGGCACGAAGGGTGCGATGCTGGCGCTCGTCGTCGAGTTGCTGGTCACGGCGCTGACCGGCGCGGCGATGGGCTTCGAGGCGAGCTCGTTTTTCGTCGACGAAGGCAATCGACCGCGAATCGGCCAGGCGTTCGTCGCGATCGATCCGGATGCGCTCGCCGGCAACGCCCGGTACTTCGAGCGCGTCGAGACGCTCGTCACCGCCATGCTCGACGACGAAGGCGTAAGGTTGCCCGGCGCGCGCCGCGCAGCGCTTGCCGAGTGCGCCGCGCAGGACGGCGTCGACATTGCGCCGGCGCTGTTGCAGCAGTTGCAGGTGCTCGCCGCGTCGTGATGGACGACGGCGCGCTCGCGCGCAGTAACCGTGTGCTGCGCACGCTTGGCGCCGGACATCGTGCGCTGCTGCGGGCAGCGGACGAGCAGGGCCTGTTGGAATCGATATGCAACGTGCTGGTCGAGGATGGCCGCTACCCCATCGCCTGGATCGCCTACGTCGAGAACGACGCCGTCGGCGCTATCCGACCCGTCGCTTGCGCGGGACGCGAAGGTGCGTTCGTTTCGGCGACTCGCTTGTCGCGGGATGCGGGCCCGCCGAGCGTGACATCCGAAGCGATCCGCGCGGGACGCGTTGCGATCGGCCGGGATGCGGGCAGTGATCCGGTGCTCGACCGTTGGCGCACGCACACCGACCGCGATGGCGACGGTGCGATCGGCGCTTTTCCGCTGCGGATCGATGACACGATCGTCGGCAGCGTTACGCTGGTTGCCGCACACGCGAACGCGTTCGACGAAAGCGAATGCCGGCTGCTCACCGAGCTTGCCGGCGACATCGGTTATGGTGTTGCGCACTTGCGCACGCGGAATCGACAGCTCGAAGCGGAACGGACGATCGAGCGCATGGCGTTTCAGGATCCACTCACGGGCCTGCCCAATCGCGCCGCAATGCGCGAGCGGATCGCGAAGGCCGTCGCAACGGCACGCGAACGCCAGCGCGCGCTCGCGATCCTGTCGGTGCATGTCGGGCATTTCGATGAGATCAGCGACACGCTTGGGCATGCGGCGGGTGACCGGCTGATGGCCGAGGTCGCCGGGCGTGTGGCCGCCGTCGCGCGCAGTGGCCAGGACGCGCTCGCGCGCATCGGCGAGGACGAGCTCGTCGTGCTGCTCCGCGATGCCGATGCGGCGCACGCGTCGGACGTCGCGCGGCGCGTCGTCGATGCGCTCTATCGACCAGTCGAGCTCGCGGGTTTGCAGGTCGATGCCCGCGGTGCCGTCGGGATTGCATTGCACCCGGACCATGGCGACGATGCCGACGAGCTCATGCGCCGCGCGAAGGTCGCAATGTACCGCGCAGGTGCGAACGGCCACTTCGCGCTGTACAGCGGCATGCACGACGACGAGCGCCGGCATCGCCTCGCGTTGATCGACGACCTGCGGCGTGCGATCGACGCCGGCGAACTGCTGCTCTTTTGCCAGCCGAAGGTCGACATGAGAACGCGCCGGTTCTGCGGCGCCGAAGCACTGATGCGCTGGAAGCATCAGCGCCGGGGGATGATCTCGCCGGCGATCTTCGTCGAGCTGGCCGAGAGCAGCGGCCTGATCACGCCGCTGACGCAATGGGTGCTCGAAGCGGCGTTCGACGCGCGGCACCGCTGGCACGAAGCCGGGTTCGAGCAGCCGCTTGCAGTCAATCTTTCCGCGCGTGACCTGCACGACCCCCGGCTCGTCGATCGGGTGCAGGGGCTCATGTCGGCATGGGGCATCCGCGAGGGCTGGATGCAGTTCGAGCTTACCGAATCGGTGCTGATGAGCGAACCTGCGACGGTGATCGACACGCTCGGCGGGCTCCGCGACCTGGGCATCGAGCTGATGGTCGACGATTACGGCACCGGCTACTCCAGCCTTCGCTACCTGCAGCAGATGCCGGTGTCGAGCATCAAGATCGACCAGTCGTTCGTGCGGCGGATCGTCGATGACCCCGAATCCGCGGCAATCGTCCGCTCGACCGTCGAGCTATGCCACGCGCTGCACAAGCGCGCGATCGCCGAAGGCGTCGAGGAGGTCGCCGTGTGGAATGCACTGGAGGCGATCGGTTGCGATGCCGTGCAGGGTTACTATGTCGGGCGGCCATTGCCCGTCAACGAATTCCCTGCGTGGGCGCGCGCGTCGCGCTGGTCGCAACCCGCGCCGAGCACCGCCAAGACATGACAATGAAATGAAGCCATCCCCTCGGGCAACCAGCATGCTGCTGAACGTGGCGCATGCGTTCGACCACATGTTCCTACTGATTTTCGCGACGGCAGTCGCAACGATCGCCGCCGATTTCGGGTTCGCGCGCTGGGAGGACCTGATGCCTTACGGTGTCGGCGCGTTCGCGATGTTCGGGCTGTGTTCGCTGCCCGCCGGACGGCTCGGCGACCTGTGGGGCCGGCGGCGGATGATGCTCGTGTTCTTCTTCGGCATGGGTATCGCGACGCTGCTCGTCGCGCTTGCGCGATCGGCGTGGCAACTTGGTGCGGCACTGACGGTGCTCGGCGTATTCGCCGCGATCTACCACCCGGTCGGCATCCCGATGCTCGTCCAGCGCTCGACGCGACCGGGCCTGACGATCGGCGTGAACGGCCTCGCGGGCAACATGGGCGTCGCGCTGTCGGCCGTCGTGACTGGCGCACTGCTGAAGTACGCAGGCTGGCATGTGGCTTTCGTCGTACCCGCGCTCGCGTCGCTTGCGTGCGGCGTGCTGTTCGCGCTCGTCGCGCCGCATGAGGCGGTCGCGCCCGCGCGGCGTGCTGCCACGCGCGTGATGCTCGACAAGCGGTCGCTTGCACACATCTTCGCGGTCGTCACGATCGCATCGGTGTCAGGAAGCCTGCTGTTCAATTTCACGACCAACGGCAACGGCGAGTTGCTGCGCGAGCGGCTGCGTGGGATCGTCGACGATCCGGCGGCCCTCGGTGCCTTGCTGGCGCTCGTCTACGTCGCGGGGGCCTTCACGCAGCTCGGTGTCGGGCTCTTGCTCGATCGCGTGTCGCTGAAGAAGCTCTACGGATGGATCGTCGCGGCGCAGGCGCCGCTGTTCGTCCTCGCCGCCCGCGCCGACGGCTGGCTGCTGTATGCGCTGATGGTGCTGTTCATGGTCGCGGTGTTCGGCGCGATTCCATTCACCGACGCGATGATCGTCCGCTATGTCGACGACCGGATGCGCTCGCGCGTGTCGGGCATGCGGCTCGCCGTCGCGTTCGGTGTGAGCTCGCTGGCCGTGTGGCTGCTCGGGCCGCTCGTCAAGGCCGCCGGATTCCAGACGCTGCTGCTCACGATGGCAGCGATTGCATTCGTGACGTTCTGCGTGGTGATGCTGCTGCCGCAGACGTCCGAACGCGGGCTCGGCGGTGCGGCCGTGGATGCCGCCCCGCGCGGCAGCGATTGAAGCCGACTCGGTCGTCGCGCCAGGGCCGGTCAACAGGCTTAGTTCGCGCCGTCGAGCTCTTCCTGCTCCATTCGCAGGTAGGTCCCCCACGCGTTGATCCGGTTTGCCGGCTCGAACGCAGGCAGCTGCGCGTAGCGTGACCAGTCGGTCTTCGCATACGCTTCGTCGAACGGCGTCAGGTCCTTCACCGCACGTCCCATCGTCTCGCGCAGATAGACGAGGTAGTCGTGTGTCAGCGTCAGGTCGCGTGCGACGTCGCGCGACACCGGGCCGTGGCCGGGAACGACGATCGCGGGCGACAGCGCCAGCATCCGATTCGTCGCCTGCAGCCAGCCGCGACTGTCGCCGTTGCCGACGAATGGAATGCGACCGGAGAAGATCAGGTCGCCGGCGTAGAGCAACCGATCCTCGACGACGAACATCATCAGGTCCTCGGGCGAGTGCCCGCCCCCGGAGTAGACGAGCCGGAACGTGAGGCCGCCCATGCGGAAATCGACGTCGCCGTCGAGCCACACGTCCGGCCGCACGACGCGCGTCGTGTCGTCGACCCACGGATAGAGATCGGCGCGCCGTTGCGCGAGTCGCTCGTCGGCGATACCGGATGTGAAATACGCTTCGCCCTTGCGGTACGCCCAGATTTCCGCACCCGTTTCCTTGAGCGCCTGCAGCCCGTAGACATGATCGGCGTGGTAGTGACTGACGACGATGCGCCGGATCGGCAGCGGCGTCACCTTGCGAACCGCGTCGACCATCGCGCGGCCGAGAACCGGCGTGCCGAGCGCGTCGAACACGACGACACCGTCGTCGGTGACGACGAAGCCCGCATTGGACATGAACCCGCGGTTTGCTGCACTCGCCATGCCGGCGTGGCCTTCGAAGAACCAGCCGTGCGCGGATACGCGGGAGGGAACGAGGACGTCGGCGTCGTCCGCATGCGCGTTGCCGCCGATGAACGCGCTCGCGAGCCCTGCGAGCGCGACACCCAGTACGCGGAACATCGCCCCTAGAACGTGACGACGTCCTCGGTCGCGATCATGATCAGCGGCGCGCCGCCGGTCGAGATCTCGTGCGCGTGATCGACGACCTTTTTCCCGTCCTTCGATCCGGCGCACGCGTTGAGTGCGTCCAGCGACGGGAAGTGGATTTCGGCGAGCCGATGGTACGGCGCCGTGCCGCTGATCTTCGTCAGCACGACCTTGGTTGCGCCAGCGGCTTCGAAAACGGGTGCTGCGAGCGGAATGTGCTCGTCGCTGTAGGCACGCTCGAATGCGGCGACATCGCGCGGGGTCGGATAGATGACGACGAGTTTCGCTGCTGGCATGGGTTCCTCCATCTCGGTCTGTTGGGTTGTGTTGGTGCGGGGCCGCCTCGAACAAGGGCGCGCACAGCGGATGCGTAGGACAGGCGAGGCGGCGGACGCCTACCGGCATGTAAGACGATGGCCGATGGCGCCGCGGCGCTACACCGTCCATCGTTGTACCGTGACGACCGGAGCCTGCCACTTTGTATGAACGAATGATTCCGCAGGCGACGTCCACCGACTACATGGTACCGGAGGTGAACATGAACAAGCTACGAATCGCATCGGCGGTTGCCGCGCTGACATCGGCATTGGCGATCCCTGCGTGGGGTGCGGACGCAACCAACGCGGCCAAGGACGGGGCTTCCAACATCGACCAGCCTGTGCAGCAGGCCGCCCCCGATGCCGCGAAGGGTTCAGCGCCGTCCGACGCCAAGGCCACGCGCGCGAATCCGCCCAAGCATCCGCCGACGTCGGCCATGGACAGCGCAACGCCAAGCGAGAAAACGACAAGCGACAAGGCAGCGTCGACCAAACATCCGCCGACGACGCGGATGGATCGTGCCGCACCGGACGAGAAGTCCCCGGGCACCGCCAGCGACGCGAACGCCACCGGCGCCGCCGGCCCATCTACCCAGATGCGGCGCAACTAGCTTACTGACGCGACTCGGGAGTCGCTCGCCTCACCGAAGGCGCTCGTGAAAGCCAGGGCGCCTTTCTCATGCCGACCGTTATATACGGTGATATATTACTGTGTCGACGCTCGGGGAACGGTGATGCGATTTCGTGCGGCGGTGTTGCTTTGGATCGTGCTCGGCGCGCTGTTCGCGATGCCCGCCGCGGCCGCCGAAGTCAGAGTGCTCGCCGCAGCGAGCCTTAAAGAGGCGATGGACGAGCAGGCGCGACGCTTCGAGGCGGCGAGCGGGGACAAGGTCGTCGTGTCGTACGGCGCAAGCAACGCACTCGCGAAGCAGATCGAGGCGGGATCGCCCGCGGACCTCTTCATTTCTGCCGACGTCGATTGGATGGATCATGTCGACACGCGGCGTCTGCTCGCACCGGGCACGCGCATCGACCTGTTGCGCAACACGCTCGTGCTGATCGCGCCGGCAGCGAGTCCCGTGAAGCTCGACATCGCACCGGGGTTCGCCCTGGCGCAGGCGCTGGGTTCCGGCAAGCTCGCGATGGCGAATCCGGATAGCGTGCCCGCGGGCAAGTACGGCAAGCGCGCGCTGGAATCGCTCGGTGTATGGACGAGCGTCGAAGCGCAGGTCGCGCGCGCCGAGAACGTCAGGGCCGCCCTGGTGCTCATCGCCCGCGGCGAGGCACCGCTTGGCATCGTGTACAACACCGATGCGTTGGCCGAGCGCGGCGTCAAGGTCGTCGGCACGTTCCCGGCAAGCAGTCATCCACCGATCGTGTACCCGGCCGCGGTGCTGGCAGACAGCAAATCCGCCCCCTCCGTCGCAGTGCTGAATGCGCTGCGATCGCCGCAGGCGCGCGCGATATGGGAGAAGTACGGCTTCGGCGTGGTGCAGTAATCTGCAATGCAGGTCTTCGGCGCCCACGAATTCCAGATCATCGCGCTCAGCCTTCGGGTCGCCCTCGTCAGCATGGCGTGCAGCCTGCCACTCGCGATCCTCGTTGCCTACGCGCTTGCGCGCTACGATTTTCCCGGCAAGATGCTCGCCGACGCGATCGTCCACCTGCCGCTCGTGCTGCCGCCAGTCGTCGTCGGATTCGCGCTGCTCGTGCTGTTCGGCAGGCATGGTCCGATCGGCAGCGTGCTCGATCAGTGGTTCGGGATCGTCTTCGCATTTCGCTGGACCGGTGCAGCACTTGCGTCGGCAATCATGGGTTTCCCGCTGATGGTGCGCGCGATCCGATTATCGATGGCCGCGATCGATCCGCGGCTCGAAATTGCGGCGCGAACGCTCGGCGGTTCGCGGCTATGGGTGTTCGCATCGATCACACTGCCGCTCGCGCTGCCCGGGATCATCACCGGCTCGCTGTTGTCGTTCGCGCGGGGCCTCGGCGAATTCGGTGCGACGATCACGTTCGTGTCGAGCATTCCGGGCGAGACCGAGACGCTGCCGCTTGCGATCTACACGTTCACGCAGGTTCCCGGCGGCGACGCTTACGCACTGCGACTCAGCATCGTCGCGGTCGTGCTGTCGCTTGTCGCGCTCGCGGCGTCGGAGTGGCTGACGCGTCGTTTCGCAACGCCCGCCGATGATCGACGTTGACATCGAGCAGCAGCTCGGCGCGTTCGCGCTCGCCGTCCGCTTCGCGGTGGATGCACCGATCGTCGGCCTGTTCGGCGCATCGGGTGCCGGCAAGACGAGTGTCGTCAACGCGATTGCCGGCATCGGCAAGCCGGGCCGGGGTTCGATCAGCGTCAATGGAACGCTGTTGTTCGATTCCGCGCAACGCATCGACCTGCCGCCGGACAAGCGCCGCGTGGGTTACGTGTTCCAGGACGCGCTCTTGTTTCCGCACCTCGACGTGCAGCGAAACCTGCTGTACGGGCAACGGCTTTGCCCGCCAACCGATCGCTTCATCGATCCGGCGCGGATCGTCGCGCTGCTCGGGCTCGACGGGCTGCTGCGCCGCGGTACGGTGACGCTGTCGGGCGGCGAACGACAGCGCGTCGCCATCGGACGCGCGTTGCTCGCGCAACCGCGCATCCTGCTGATGGACGAGCCGCTCGTCGCACTCGACGCGCCGCGGAAGGACGAGGTGCTCGACTACATCGAGCGCCTGCGGGACGACCTGCGGATCCCGATGGTCTACGTCAGTCATTCGCGCAGCGAAATCGCGCGCCTGGCCGATGCGGTCGTCGTGCTGACGCACGGCCGCTGCACTGCCGTTGGCGACGCCGAGTCGATCCTGAATGATCCGGCACTGACCTCGCCGGCCGACCGTTACGACGATAGCTCGCTCATCGAGGCGCGCGTCGCCGCACACGACCCGGCCGACAGGCTGACGACGCTCGTTTTCGACGGCGGACAACTCCTCGTGCCGCTGCTCGACGCGCTGCCGCGCGACCGCGTGCGCATTCGGATCCGTGCCCGCGACGTGTCGCTGGCGATCGGCCGGCCGATCGGCATCAGCATCCTGAACGTGTTGCCCGGCATCGTGGCGTCGGTCGGCGCGCGCACGGGACCGTCGGTAGACGTCCGGATCGCCGTCGGCAACGGAGCGCTGACGGCGCGCATCACCCACCGGTCGCTGCGCGAGCTGGGCATCGAAAAAGGGTTGCACGTGCACGCGCTCGTCAAGGCCGTGTCGCTGGACCTGCGTGACTGACGCGCAGGCGAGGAGGCTGTCCGGCGACGCCCATTCGCCGCCGTTGCGTGCGGCGCCGGCGCCAAGGCATCGATGCGCGACAATGGCGCATCGCATTCGCTGGTCCGCCGCCGCTCCGATGCCGTCAGACGCTCCCATTCCGCAGGACGTGCGCATGCACGGGTTCACCGCTCGTGCGGAGGTCCGCACGGCGCTCGCGTGGATCGACGCGCACGCGTATCGCCTCGCCAACGAGCGTGTGGCCGTCGACGCCGCAGCCGATCGCGTGCTCGCGCAGCAGGTGATCGCGCCGCTCGACGTTCCGGCATTCGATCGCGCCGCGATGGACGGCTACGCGCTGCACGGCGCGCTCACGACCGGTGCGACCGAATACACGCCGCTTGAATTCACCGTCGTCGGGCAGGTGCTGGCGGGCCAGGCGTACGCCGGCGAAGTGCGTCCCGGCACCGCCGTGCGAATCATGACCGGGGCCGCGCTTCCATCCGGCGCCGACGCGGTCGTACCGGCCGAGTACGCGCGATTGGTCGGTACGCAGGTCGAAGTCAGCGTTGCCGTCCCGCCCGGCCGGCATGTCGGTCGCCGCGGCGAGGACATTCGCGCGGGCGCGCCCGTTCTCGAACCGGGCCGGCGGTTGCGGCCGCAGGACGCGGGCCTGATCGCGTCGCTCGGAGTCGCGCATGTGGACGTCGTCGCCGCGCCGCGCGTGCGGATCGTCGTCACCGGCAACGAGGTCGTCAGTCCCGGCGAGCCCAAGGGTCCGTTCCAGATCTACGATGCGAATTCGCCGATGCTGCGCGCGCTCGCCGTGCGCGACGGTGGGGTCGTCGAGGCGCACCTGCGGATCGGCGACGACCCTGCGAAGATCCGTGACGCGCTGCGCGCGCCGGGGGCCGACATCGTCCTGTTGTCCGGCGGCTCGAGCGTAGGCAGCGAGGATCATGCGCCGACGCTGCTACGCGAAATCGGCGAGCTCGCGATCCACGGCATCGCGATGCGGCCATCGAGTCCTGCAGGCATCGGGCGCGTCGGCGACGCGCTGGTGTTCCTCCTTCCCGGCAACCCGGTTTCGTGCCTGTGCGCCTACGATTTCTTCGCCGGGCGGGCCATCCGCCTGCGTGGCGGACGCGCCGCGGACTGGCCGCACCAGCACCGACAAGGAATGGTTGCGCGCAAGATCGTCTCCGCGATCGGGCGCGTCGACTACTGCCGCGTCAGGCTGGTCGGCAATGACGTCGAGCCGCTCGCACTGAGCGGCGCGTCGATCCTGTCGTCGACGACGCGCGCCGATGGCTTCGTCGTCGTGCCGTCCGAAAGCGAGGGGTTCGGTGCAGGGGCCGAGGTGAAGGTGTACCTCTATGACTGATCGCGACGCGCAATCGATACCCGTCGACGTGGTGCCGCCGGATGCGCGCCAGACGCAGTTCCTGAACGTCATCACGCGCGACGAGGCAACCGCGCGCTTCCAGCGGCACCTGCACCTCGCACCGCTCGGCGTGGAATCGGTTCCGCTCAGCCGCGCGCTGCATCGCGTGCTGGCCGAGGACATCGCTGCGGCCGTCGACGTGCCGGGGTTCGATCGCTCGAACGTCGACGGTTTCGCCGTGCAGGCAGTGGATACGCACGATGCGGCGGAAGAGACGCCGCGCACGCTCGTGCTCGACGACGAAGTGCTGGCACCGGGTGTCACGCCGCGCCACGGTGTGACGCGCGGTCGCGCCACGATGATCGCCACCGGCGGCATGGTGCCGCGCGGCGCCGACGCCATCGCGATGGTCGAGCATACCGAGCCCGTCGACGGCGGACGCCGGCTGGAAGTAGCGCGACCGTTGGCACCAGGCGACAACATCAGCTTCGCCGGAACCGACATCGCAAAGGGCGAGACGGTGCTGCGCGCCGGGCAACTGCTGACGTCGCGCGAAATCGGCGTCCTGGCGGCGATCGGGCGCGCCGACGCATTCGTGTATCGCCGCCCGCGGGTCGCGATCATTTCCACCGGCAACGAGATCGTTGCGCCGGGCACGCCGCTGCCGCTTGGCGCGATCTACGATTCGAACGCGGCAACGATCGGCGCCGCCGTCGAGGAACTGGGCGCCACTGCAGTGCAACTCGGCATCGTTGCCGACAACGACGCCGCGCTCGCAACTGCGGTGGAAGATGCGCTTGGTTACGATCTCGTCGTGCTGTCGGGTGGAACGTCGAAGGGTGCGGGCGACTTGTCGTACCGAGTCGTCAGCCGGCTCGCCAATCCCGGCATTGTCGCGCACGGCGTCGCGCTGAAGCCCGGCAAGCCGATCTGCCTCGCTGTCACGGGCGGCAAGCCTGTCGTCATCCTGCCGGGATTTCCGACGTCGGCAATTTTCACGTTCCACGAATTCGTCGCACCGGTGCTGCGCGCCTACGCGGGCCTCGCGCCCGACCGGCAGCAGGTCGTGCCCGCGACGCTCGCCGTGCGCGTCAATTCGGAGCGTGGGCGAACCGAATACCTGCTCGTCGGGCTCGTTCCCGTCGACGACGGATTCGCCGCGTATCCGATGGGCAAGGGTTCGGGTTCGGTCACCGCGTTCAGCGGCGCCGACGGCTTCATCACGATCGATCAGCACACCGAGATCGTCGATGCAGGCGCGTCGGTTTCCGTCCAGTTGCTCGGCCAGCGCCTCGAGCCGGCGGACCTCGTCATCATCGGCAGCCATTGCGTCGGTCTCGACGTGATCGTCGGCGAGCTGTTGCGACGCGGCGTGCGAACCAAGGTCCTGCACGTCGGCAGCATGGGTGGCCTCGCCGCGGCGCGACGCGGCGAATGCGACATCGCCGGCATCCATCTGATGGACGCGAAGACCGGCCAGTACAACCGGCACCTGCTGACGGACGCGTTGACGCTCGAGCTCGGCTACGGGCGGATGCAGGGGATCGTCTTTCGTCCCGGAGATGCACGTTTCCAGCGCAAGGATGTCGAGGCCGCACTTGGCGCCGCACTCGCCGATCCGGAGTGCTCGATGGTCAATCGCAACACCGGCAGCGGCACGCGAATCCTGGTCGACCGGCTGCTCGGCGACCGTCGACCGGCGGGTTACGCCGTGCAGACGAAATCGCACAATGCCGTCGCTGCAGCGGTGAGCCAGGGGCGCGCCGACTGGGGCGTGGCGATCGACACGGTCGCGCATGCCTATCACCTCAGCTTCATTCCGCTGCAGGCGGAGCAGTACGACTTCGTCATTCCCAGGGCGCGCGCCGCGCGTGGCGCCGTCCAAGCGTTCCGCGACGTGCTGAACGACCCTTCCGTGCGCGAGCGGCTGGGTGCGCTCGGCTTCGACGTCTCGCGCTGATTACGCTGCGGTCACCGCCATCACGCGTGCAGATGACGCGCGTGAAAGCGCAGGTGCTCCTCGATGAACGTCGCGATGAAAAAGTAGCTGTGGTCGTAACCGTCGCGCAACCGCAAGTCGAGCGCCACGCCCGCCTGTTCGCACGCCTGGCGCAGGAGCTCGGGCTTGAGCTGGCTTTCGATGAACGGATCGCTCGTGCCCTGGTCGACGAGCAGCGCAGGTCCGCGCCAGCCGCGATCGGCGATGAGCGCCGTCGCGTCGTACTCGCGCCAGCGGCCGCGATCGCTGCCGAGATAACCGGTCAGCGCCTTTTCGCCCCAGGGGCAGCGCATCGGCGACGCGATGGGCGCAAAGGCCGACACCGATCGATAGCGGCCGGGATTCTTGAGCGCGATCGTCAGCGCGCCATGGCCCCCCATCGAATGGCCGAAGATGCCGGCGCGGCCGGCGACAACGGCAAAATGGCGTTCGACGTAGGCGGGCAGCTCGTTCGTGACGTACGAGTACATCCGGTAGCCTTCTGACCACGGCGCTTCGGTCGCGTCGACATAGAAGCCGGCGCCGAGGCCGAAGTCGTACGCGTCGGCTTCACCGGGATAGCCCAGGCCCCGCGGACTCGTGTCGGGCACGACGATTGCCACGCCAAGCTCGGCCGCAACGCGTTGCGCCCCCGCCTTGACGATAAAGTTGTCCTCCGTGCAGGTGAGGCCGGACAGCCAGTAGAGGACCGGCACGCGAGCGCTTTGCGCCTGCGGCGGCATGAAGACGCCGAAGCGCATCGAGCAGTGCGTGGTTTCCGCCGCGTGCGTGTACACGCCCTGCATGCCGCCGAAGCAGCGGTTCCGCGATACGGCATTGGGGGTGTCGGACACGCGTCCTCGCGAGGTCGAAATGGAGCCGGGCGCCGCGGCGCCCGGATTTTCTCTGCAGCGCCGCGATGCGGCAGCGGTCAGGCGTTGAACTGGACGCCCTTCGCCTTGGCCGTGTGGGTCGCGATCAGGTCCATGATCGGCGGCGACAGGCAGTCGTACGGCTCGAGCCCGATCGCCTTCAGCCGGCTGCGCACCGCGCCCATGTTGGCGGGATTCGCGCCCGACTCGATGATCGACGACACGAACGCCGCGAATTCAGGCGGTGACCAGCCTTGCTCGGGCGACAGTTCCGTGTGGATGAAGTCGAGCCCGTAGAGCGGATGGTTCTTGTTCTCGATGCGCCCGTACATGTGGACGCCGCAGCCCTTGCACGCGTAGCGCTGGATCGTCGCGCTCGAATCGACGACGGCGAGCTTGTCCTCGTTGGCGGTGACGGAGAGCTTGTCGCGCGGCACGACGGCAACCTGCGAGAACAGCGCCCCGGCGGGCTTCCAGCACTTCGTGCAGCCGCACACGTGGTTGTGCGCGCTCTGGCTCTTCACGGACACGGCGACCTTCTTGTCGGAACACTTGCAGTTCAGCGTTCCGCCGCTGAAGTTGGCGGCCGCGCCCTTGATGCCATTGTCGACGGCGGGATGGATGGAAGGTGTAGCCATGATCGGGTTTCTCCTTGATGAAGATCGTTCGCCGGAGGGGCGGCGCGCAAGACGCCGTCGCGGCGGTTCGGGTATCGAGTACAAACGACAGCCACGCGCGATGGTGACGGTCACGTGGTGTACGCCAGCTACAACGCCAAGCTTACTCTTGCAGCACCGGCACGTGCGAGTCGTGTCGCCGGTGCGCGGCCTCAGTAATTCACAACGGTGCGGATCGACTTGCCCTCGTGCATCAGGTCGAAGCCTTCGTTGATCCGTTCGAGCGGCAGCACGTGAGTGATCAGGTCGTCGATGTTGATCTTGCCGTCCATGTACCAGTCGACGATCTTCGGAACGTCGGTGCGGCCGCGCGCACCGCCGAACGCCGTGCCCTTCCACACGCGGCCGGTCACGAGCTGGAACGGACGCGTGGCGATCTCCTTGCCGGATCCGGCGACGCCGATGATCACCGACACGCCCCAGCCGCGATGGCAGCATTCGAGCGCTTGCCGCATCACGTTGACGTTGCCGATGCACTCGAACGAATAGTCGGCGCCGCCGCCGGTGATCTCCACCAGGTGCGCGACGAGATCGCCCTGCACGTCCTTCGGATTGACGAAATGCGTCAGACCGAATTTGCGCGCCAGCGCTTCGCGGGCCGGATTGAGGTCGACCCCGACGATCATGTTCGCCCCCGCCATCCGCGCGCCCTGGACGACGTTGAGGCCGATGCCGCCGAGGCCGAACACGACGACGTTGGCGCCGGGCTCGACCTTCGCCGTGTTGATGACGGCGCCGATGCCGGTGGTGACGCCGCAGCCGATGTAGCAGACTTTCTCGAACGGCGCGTCCTCGCGGATCTTGGCGAGGGCGATCTCCGGCAGCACGGTGAAGTTGGCGAACGTCGAGCAGCCCATGTAGTGGTGGACAGGCTTGCCGCCGAGCGAGAAGCGGCTCGTGCCGTCGGGCATCACACCCTTGCCCTGGGTGGCGCGAATGGCCGTGCAGAGATTCGTCTTGCGCGACAGGCACGACTTGCACTGGCGGCACTCGGGCGTGTAGAGCGGAATGACGTGATCGCCCTTGCGCAGGCTGGTGACGCCGGGTCCGACCTCGACGACGATGCCGGCGCCCTCATGGCCGAGGATCGCCGGGAACAATCCCTCCGGGTCTGCGCCGCTGCGCGTGAACTCATCGGTGTGGCAAATGCCGGTTGCCTTGATCTCGACGAGGACTTCACCGGCCTTCGGTCCCGCGAGCTGCACGGTCTCAATCACGAGCGGTTGCCCGGCCTGGTGAGCCACTGCTGCTCGAACGTCCACGGTCGACCTCCTTCGAATCGGCAAGACCGGGATGTTAGACCCGAAGCGCCTCGTAATTCCAGTGTCAGTCCGCGAACCCCGCACGCTCGACCGCCAGGAACGCGCGGTTCGCGTTGGCGGCGTGCAGCGCACCGTAGCCTGCCCACGCGGCGAACTCCGGCAGCTCCGCGCGGGACGCGACGTCGGCGAGCCCCGCACCGGACGCGACGAGTGTGCGCACGCGGCGGTCGAGCGCGGCGAAGTAGCGATCGAGGCCGGCAATGTCCCCGCACGTGCCGAGCTTGCCGAGCGCCGGGATCAGCTGCCGGCAATGCGTGGCCGCAAGGGTTGTAAGGGCGCTGCGCCACGGCCTGCCCTCGGCGTCGCGAAGGTCCGGAATCCGGTCGATCGCAACGAGACTTCCCGCGATCAGCGTACGCGTCGTCGGGTCGAACACGGCAAGCGCGCCCGGCGAACTCGCGCTGGCCGGTGCGATCAGCCGCAACGGACGCCCGATGACGTCGAACGCCGTTGGCGCCGCGACCGTGCGATCGGGCGTCACGATGCGGCTGCCGACCATCGTGCGCTCGCCGAGCGTGGCGACCAGCGTACGCAGGCACGTGTCGCAACGCGCCGCCATCAGCGCCGCCGCGTCGCGATGCATCAGCACCGGAATGCCGCGGGCCTGGAACGCTGCGGCGCCGAACACCACGTCCTGTCCGGCGTGGGTGATGACGACGAGGCGAATCGGCCGGCGCGTGACCTTCTCGACCGCCGCGATGATCGCTTCTCCATGCCGGAACGAGACGCCGCTCTCGACGACCACGACGCCGCGCGGGCCGACGACGAACGCGACGTTCGCGATACGCCCGAGATTCGCGGGCGTGATGTCGCCGTCGCTGCCGCGGATGACGTAGACGCCCGGTGCGACGCGGGTTGCAACCGCCGGTTGCGCGTGAGCGGCGGCGATCGTCAGCAGCAGCGAAACCGCAACGGTGATCGCGCCCGTCAAGCGAACGAGGGACTTCATCGGCGGTCCGTCGATGTTCGCGGCGTTACCAGAAGGAGCACCGCGGGTGCTGCGGTGCAGCATCGAATTGGCACGGCTGGTGGCAAGAAGCTTGTACGGGACAAATTGACTTTGTTCAAGCGCGGGATGAAACTCTGCGCCTCGTCGGTTTGCGAAGTTCGTCTGTTGACCCGGAGGAGGACGTATGAAGATCGTCGGTAGGGCGTGGTTTCACCAAGCGTTGACGGTGGCCGTGTTGGCCGCTGGTCCTGCAATTGCGTGGGCGAACGCCGATCTCGAAAAGCTCATCGCGGACCCCAAGAACTGGGCGATGCAGGCGGGCGACATGTACAACCAGCGCTACAGCAAGCTCACGCAGATCAACGCGCAGAACGTCGGCAAGATGCAGGTGGCGTGGATGTTCTCCACCGGCGTATTGCGCGGGCACGAGGGCTCGCCGCTGGTGATGAACGGCATGATGTATCTGCACACGCCGTTCCCCAACAAGGTGTTCGCGATCGATCTCGACACGCAGAAGATCAAGTGGCGCTACGAGCCGAAGCAGGACGTGGCCGTGATTCCGCAGATGTGCTGCGACACCGTCTACCGCGGACTCGCGTACGCGGAAAACAAGATCTTCCTGCAGCAGGCTGACAGCATGCTGGTTGCGCTCGACGCGAATACGGGCAAGGTTCTCTGGAGCGTGAAGAACGGCGATCCCAAGCTCGGCGCGGTGAACACCAATGCGCCGCACGTCTTCAAGGACAAGGTGATCACCGGCATCTCGGGCGGCGAGTGGGGCGTGCGCGGATTCCTCGCTGCATACGACATCAACACCGGCAAGCAGGTGTGGAAGGCGTACAGCGTCGGTCCCGACGCTGAAATGCTGATGGACCCCGACAAGACGATGACATGGACCGACGGCGCGATGAAGCCGGTGGGCAAGGACTCGTCGCTGAAGACCTGGCAGGGCGAGCAGTGGAAGCAAGGCGGCGGCACGACGTGGGGGTGGTACAGCTACGACAAGGCGCAGAACCTGCTGTTCTACGGGACGGGCAACCCGTCGACGTGGAATCCGTCGCAGCGACCCGGCGACAACAAGTGGTCGATGACGATCTTCGCGCGGGACGTCGACACAGGCATGGCGAAGTGGGCGTACCAGATGACGCCGTTCGACGAGTGGGACTTCGACGGCGTTAACGAAATGATCCTCGCCGACATCAACGTCAAGGGCAAGCCGACGAAGGCGCTGGTGCATTTCGACCGCAACGGCTTCGGCTACACGCTCGATCGCACG
>Ga0207701_10002233_pt1 | contig 20143 bp, 15 predicted proteins | sample KBSSwiSSwithPhiX_FD_184294 | JGI IMG/M metagenome (GOLD analysis project Ga0207701, IMG submission 184294) | Switchgrass rhizosphere bulk soil microbial communities from Kellogg Biological Station, Michigan, USA, with PhiX - S5 (SPAdes) (version 2) | ecosystem: Environmental > Terrestrial >... | reverse complement strand
TGCTGCGCCATGTCGTCGAAGTGATGCTGCAGCCGCGGATGATGCGGAAGATGGTCGAATTCGTGCGGCTGGATCGCCTCCAGATTGGCCACGAGCGGTGGCTGGTGAAGGGGACCCGGAAAATGTTCCGCGTGGCGACCGTCAGGCAAGGCCGACCTCCTGGCTCGGGTGCACGTACTGGTGCGTGCCCTCGGTGACAACCGGGCTCACCGTGAAGTTCTCGGTCGGCGGCGGTGACGGGATTTCCCACTCGAGTCCCCGAGCACCCCACGGATCGTTCACGGACTTCTCCCCGGCCACCATCGAATAGGCGAAATAGATCAGCGGGATGACGTAGCCAACTGCCAGGATGGAGGCGCCAAGCGTGCTCGCGACGTTCAATACCTGGAACTCAGGCGGATAGGCGTGGTAACGGCGCGGCATCCCGAGATACCCGGCGATGAACTGCGGGAAGAATGTCAGGTTGAATCCGCAGAACACCATCAGCGCGGAGAACTTGGCCCATCCTTCCGGATACAGCTTGCCGCTGATCTTGGGCCACCAGTAATGCAACCCGCCAAGGTAGCCCATGATCGCGCCGCCGACCATGATGTAGTGGAAGTGAGCGACCACGAAGTAGGTGTCGTGAACGTGGATATCGAGTCCCATCGCTGCCAGGAACAACCCCGTCAGGCCACCGATCGTGAAACGGTCGCCGTCGCGCAGCACGCACGGCGCGTCGAGCAGGTGCGTGCCGACGATCGTGCCGTTCTTGCTGCCAAGATCCTCGAGGCGTGCGCCGTTGCCGTCGATCACGATGTGCGCATGGCGGCGCGATACGTTCGAGGAGTCGAGCCAGACTGCGGCGTCCGGTTCACGACCGATCACGTTCGTGCCAGGCTGGAGCAGCATCTGGCGGCCGTGGAGGAGCAGCCAATGCACGGCCTGGCCGTTGCGCCTCGCCGCCGGCGCCTCCCGGCTGGCGACGGCACCAAAAGCGTAGCCGACGCGGTTCACCGTGCGGATGATCTCGCGCGCCTCACGATCGTCCAGCGCCCGCCGCAGTTCCTTCACCAGTCCGAGGAGCGTCGCCTCCGACACGAACGTGCGCGGCCACAGGCGTTCGTGCAGCTCCTGCTTCGGCACGACGCGTGGCGCTTCGGCAACGAGCAGCGCGAGGAGATTGAACGCCATCGGCGTCAGATGGATCTCGGAGCCGTTTCGCGTCAAGCGACGCTGGACGACATCCAGCACGAAGGGGCCGAACTGCACTTCCACAGGGGTTCTCGTCCGTTCCCCCGAGTTTACCCCGGCATTCGCCCGACTTCGGCAGTCGGCGCCGCCCATGATCCGCGATTGATTCATTCAGTCGGTTTACAACGTCTTCAGGAAGGCAAGCAGCGCGGCCTTGTCTTCTGCGTTGAGCCGCAAGCCAAACTCGTGGCCCGGAACGGCGCGCCGGGTCACTCTGTAACCGACGAAGCCCGACGGCGCGAAGTCCTCACGCAGACGATTGGGATCGAACCATTCCTCCAATGTGGTCACCGACCCGTCGTGATTGAACATGCCGCGGTACCACACGCCTTTGAGCGACGGCACTTTGTAAAAGCCCGTGCCCTTTCTGGTCTTCAGCGCGAGGTTCGGATCGGTTCCCACCGACACCGACATTACGTCGGCCCGGTTCGGGTGATCGGGCGGCATCTCGTAGCCCTGAGCCAACGTCAGCTTATTGTTGGTGTAGAGCGGCGGCGTATGGCATCTCGCGCAGCCTTCCCTTTGAAATACTGCACGTCCGGCGGCGGTGCGAGGATCACCGATGTTCGGATTCGGCGGCGATTCAAGCGAAAAGAGGTATTCGGCCAACGCGAACAGCAGATCGTCGGGCATCCTGTAGAAGATCTTGCGCTGCGCATCGGTCAGGATGCGGTGGGGCCCGAAATCGGCGAGGTCGCAGCAGGACACCAGCGCCGCGTACCTCATGACATCCTCAGGGCCTCGGAGACGATGCGTGCCGGTGTGGTCGATGTACTTGCGATCTCTGATGCCGATGAGATCCGGCACTTTCGTCATGTAGTACGGGCTGCCGTTGAAGCGCGCGAAGGCACCGGTCGGGATGCTGCCGAAGAGTGCTCCTGCCTCGGCCTCCGTCATGGATTTCATGCTGTCGTGGATGTCGTTGCGGATCCAGGGGACTGTGAACTCGCGCCAGCTGGCGATTGCGGGCGAATCGCCGGGAAAGAATATCGAGGTCCCGCGATTTGCCAGCTCGCCTTGCACCCCATTCAACGACGCGTTGAACGGCGCACCGTTCAACAGCGATCCGTCCGGCATCACCCGCGTGTGGCAGCCACTGCAGTCCGAGAGGCCCAGCGACAGTCCGTTGGACGTCGGCACCCACCGCAAACCTAATACTCTGCCGTCCTTCTCGGCCCGTCCCCCGCGGCGCGCGAACTCCTCCGCGGACCGCGCCATGGCGATGACCTGCGGATCGGTGCTCCGGAAAGCGGGGATGTCCATCTCTTCGAAGACACGTCTTCCGCTGTCGACCCAATCGCCCGCAGTCCGCGCGCCAGGACGAATGAGCGGCTCCGGTTTCGTAGCGCTCAGCTTCTCCCAGTAGTTCGCTGGTTCTCGACCAGGGAAGTACACCGGGTAGGTCCGCACCCACTCCGCTTCTGGTGCGGCGTAATACTGACGTTCGGAAAAGTGCGAGGGCCGGACGTCGAGAGCGGCAATCGGTGTCGCCCACTCCGCCAGTTCACGATCGTTCCAGAATCGTGGCGCACGGCGGGTTGGCCCGCCCGATTGCGCGGCCATGCCGGCCAGCTCGATGAGCAGCATCAAGACGAGAACGCGAAACCGCACGGAACCGTAGTGCCGCCCGTTCACAGAAGCCTCAGGAACGCGACGATGTCGGCTTCATCCTGTGGCGTGAGCATGATGCCCGCGAACTCTCTGAACATGAACGCGTACTGCTCTGCGACTTCCTCCAGCGTCTTCGATGAGTTGTCGTGGAAGTAAGGCGCCGTGTGCCTCACTCCCCAGAGCGACGGCGTCTTGAACAGGTTGCACGCGATGATGAGCGGGAACGGCCCGCCAGGACCAAAGACCTCCGGCGGGAACTCGTTTGGATCTGGCGGATCGGTGAGACACGCACCGGGATCCGGCGTGACGATCCTGTCGGTGCCATCGACGATGAACTCGTGTGTCGGAAGGTTGAGCTTGTTGCGCTCGGGCACGCCGACGCCGAAGAACCGCAACCCCGGGAGATCCGGCAGGAAGATGTTGAATTCGTTGGACACGTCGAGCATCGGGCCGCTGTGACACATGGCGCAGAGCCCCCTCGTGGAGCCCGGAGTAACAGGGACGTCGTCGAACATCGCCCGCCCGCGCTTCTGCGAAGCCGTGACGCCGTTCGGCAGCCGCGGTGGCGGCCCGCCGCCAGCGAAGAGGACCAAGGGTAGCGATGAGAAGAAGCGCGGCGAGGTTCGTTGAAACTCTGCGATCAGCTCGAGCTGCAGCGGCGTGGGCTCGAAACCGTTCTGCGCATGCGCGTGCACGGCACCGAGGGCTTGCGCCTCGAGCGTGAGATCGCGGCCGTCGTACATGAACACGGGCTGGAGCGACGGCGTATTCAGAGTCGTCGGCGTCCCCCGGATGAGCGTGACGCTCGTCGCCGTCGGGTCGTTCGCGAGTTTGACGCGCGGGGGAAGCGGGATTTCAATGCGGACGGTCGCGTGCTCGGTGATCCGCGCCGTGCCGAAGACGCCGTCGTCGAGACCGTCGCCCACGAACAGGGGATCGCTGGGGTTTGCTGCCAGCCGCTGCTGTGCGTCCTCGGGCGAGAACGTGCCGGTCCCGACACTGTGACACGTGACGCAGGTCCGGCCGTTGCCCTGGAACGTCTCTTCGTCGAAGAGGCGTCGACCCTCTTCGAATCGTTTCGCCAGACACGTGAGCCTTGTCGCGCCGTGAAGTTGGTCGGGATCGCAGTCGAAGGTGATGGCGCTCGACGTCTTCGTTGCGCCCGTTTGCGCCTCACTGTGGAGGATCAGCTGGGTCACAAAGACCGCCGACATAATGGCGACGGAGAGCCCGGACTTGAGTGCCATGAGTGACCTCCAGGTCGCAGGACGGGGTGACACGGTGCGCGACCTTCGATCGTGAAGGTAGGGCACTCGCTCTCCAAAGTCGCAGGCGTGCGGCAGGAATTGGTCAGGCTTCCGGCAGGATTCGTGATCTAGTCAGTGAAGCGTCTTCCATCTGGTTCGGTCTCTGTCGAAGCCGGCGCCTGACGCGCCCTGACGGTCAGCTTCACAGAGCCGACTGTTATCACGTCGCCGTCGCTAATCGATCGGGATCCGTCGACTCGCTCATCCCCGACAAACGTCCCATTCTTGCTTCCCAGGTCTTCGATCGTCGCGTGGGCGGCCGCGATCTTGATCTGGGCGTGGCGCCGAGAGACCCCCGGGGCATCCAGATAGACCTCTGCGTTCGGGTCACGTCCGAGGACATGCTCACCCTCGTCGAGGGTCACTCGGCCGGATACCCATGAGATCCGGAAAGACATCCCGCTGCGACCCTCTGGCCGATCGGTCTCGGTACGATGGACCGTTTCGCAAAACGCGTAGCCAAATCGCGGCACGGTCCGTATGAATCTCGGATTCGAGGGATCGTCGCCGATGGCGTCGCGAATTTCACTCACCAAATTGGCGAGGTTCTTCTCGACCACGAAGGTGGCGGGCCACAACCGCTCCTGAAGCTCGCCTTTCGACATCGCCTTTGGCCTGCTGACGACCAGGATGCTCAGCAAATCGAATGCTTTCGGGGACAGAGGCACACGGTGGCCGTCGCGAAGCAGTTCGCGGCTTTCCGAGGCGAGAACGAACGGCCCGAAGCGGACCTGCATCGTCGCAGCTTTCCGGCGTTGGTTGGCCTACTTCAGCCCATCGACCACGAACAGGTCGCCGAGCCGTCGCATATAGGAGTAACAGTACGACTGCGCGTCCGGGGTGATGACCACTGTTTCTCGCATGTCTTCCACTCCAACTGGATCAGACGGCATCAGAGTCCTCCACGGAGTCCGGCCGCCTGTCGCCAACTCCACGCGAAAGACATCAACGCCTGGCTGCCTGGTCCCATCTACGCTGGCGACGGTGTACACGTATCGGCCGCCGTGGCTCCATTGAAGCGGGATATCTCCAGGCGTGAGCGCTGTAACGGGCCGGCCTTCCCCGGCCTGAATCGGAAAGAGCACCCAGGTGGCGCCGACGCGGCCGAGTACGGAGTTCTCGTCTCGCGCCGCCGATTGGTCGGCGAGAACCACTCCCGGCGGGGTTATCGGACGAGGAAGGCCGGCCGGGATTTCCTGAAGGTAGCCGCGCGGTGTGTTGTCCGCGGCGTAGCCAGTGAAAACAATACGTTTCGAGTCGGGCAGCCACGCTCCGTTTGCAATCCGCACCAGGTCTCCCCTGGGCAGCGTGACCGTCGCACCAACCCCGGTCGGCAGGAGTACGAGATCATCTCCGCGCCGTGCGAGCACCCACTTCCCGTCTGGAGCCAATGTCGCTCCATTTCCATCTCCAATCGAGATCGCTGGTGACCCCTCGATGTCCCTGCTGAAAATCGCCGGATTTCCAGAGGGCGACGAGAGCAACTCATCCTCGAAGAGCAGCGTTTTGCCGTCTGGTGAAATTCCCCTGGCCGCAGAGGCCAGCTGCCACGTCAGGTCGCGCTCGCTCGCGTCCCCTGGTGGCTTGCAGGTCAGGTTGATATGAATGGTGTTGCGCGACAACAGCACTCTGCCATCCTTGGAGATGTCGTGCAGCACGAGCCAATCGGGCGCGCGATACACCGGCCGCTCGACTCCCGAGAGCGACACGGCATGGAGTGACGGTGCAAACTCACCGGGGGTTGGGCGCGTCGCTGTGAACCAGATCTCGGTTCCCGATGGCGCCCACGCCAATCCAAAGCCGGCCCAATTGCGTGCCACGGTCGACTTGCGGCCAGACCTGTCGACGACGGTGATCATCGACTGCGCCGCACTGCCAAACAGAACCGGACCCTCGAAGAACGCCACACGACTGCCGTCGGGTGACACCCGCAGCGACCACGCGGCCCGAGTTTCGTGGACGGTCGTGCCCGCGGGAAACTCTACGGTCCAGGGACGATTGCCGCCGGCGTCTCGAACAACGGCGAGCGCGTCGGTGCCCGGAATCCAATCGGCGTCCACCACCCCGGCGAGCATGTCGCGGCGTGACCCACCAGCCATCGGAATGCGCGCCAGCATGCGCACACCCCAGGTATCAGTGATGTTCTGAGGACCGAACAAGACCGCCATCTCGCCAGTTCGGGAAATCGACATGATTCGCGCGTCTTGCAATTGCAGATCGCGCGCATCAGGATTTCCCGGTCGACCGAGGAATGCGGCGTAGGGCTGACCTTCCCAGCTGGCGCTATAGACGAAGCTCAGACCATCTGGTGTGAAGCGGGCGGAAGATACGGCCCCCTTGCGGAACGTCACTGGTAGATATTCCGCGACACTGGACCTGGGCCACATCGACGCCGCAATTACCGCGGAGATAGCCGCTGTGAGCGTGACTCCGGCGACTCCGCCCCAGAGCGCCGTACGGCGCGCCCGGCTGCCATTGACAGGCGCCGGGCTGGAGGCGTCGGAGCCTGCCTCCGCGACCCACCGCAACTCGGCCGCCATGTCCCGCGCGGTCTGCCAGCGATCCTCAGGGTCTTTCGCGAGGCAGCGACGGATCAGCCGCTCGAGCGAAGCCGGCGTCCGTGGCTGCAGCGACGACAAGGCCGGCGGTTCCGCGGCGACGATGGCCGCCATCAACGAGGCGCGACTGTCGCCCGCAAACGGCCGCCGCCCGCAGAGCATCTCGAAGAGGACGACGCCGAACGCGAAGATGTCGGTACGGCCGTCCACCTCGCGCCCTTCGATCTGCTCCGGGGCCATGTAAGGGACCGTCCCTGCGATGGAGCCGACCTCGGTCAGTCGCTCGCTTCGCGTCGCATCAAGTGGGGCCTCTTCGCCGCGTTCCTTCAGCTTGGCTAAGCCAAAGTCGAGCAGCTTGACGCTGTCGCGGGTCAGCATGACATTGCTGGGCTTGAGGTCCGCGTGCACCACGCCGTGCCGGTGCGCGTGGTCCAGTGCATCGGCGATTTGGATCGCCGCGCGCAACGCAAGGGCCAGCGGCAGCGGGCCGTCCTCCAGTCGCGCGGCCAGAGTGACCCCTTCCACGTACTCCATCACCAGGAAGATCGCCGGGCCATCCTCCCCGACGTCGTGCAGCGTGCAGATATGTTGGTGGGTAATGCGGGCGATGGCGCGCGCTTCGCGACGAAACCGTTCAATCCTGCGGCCCGGCGCGCTCAAGAGCTCGCTCGGCAGCAGCTTGATGGCAACCGTTCGATCGAGCCGCGTGTCGCGTGCTCGATACACTTCGCCCATCCCCCCGGCGCCGAGCGGGTTCAGGATCTCGAACGGACCAAGACGGGCGCCTGACGCGAATCTCATCGAGTGGGCCGACGACGCAGTATAGCGATCTCTTTTTCTAGAGGTAGCGAGAGGAAACCACCACCCGCCGATCGCCCAGCTCATACCGTGGGCCGAGCTGATGCAGAGCCTGATGCGCCGCTAAATGATTGAAGCCGCTGACTCGGGCTCGCCCACTTTTCTATACAGCCCAGCGCAACCTCGCGCCGATGATCGAGTCGTCGCGGTGGCGAGCGACGTGGAGACATCTGTTTCACCCGTGACGATCGCGCTCGTGTCGATAGCTCAGTCGCACATGAGTGGGTGCGACGAACCATTGCGCAAACGATTCCCAAACGATGACCCGTCGGCGAGGTCTCGTTGTCGTCCCAAGTGAAACCCGAACTACGATACGCGCGGATCCGTGCGCCGGTAGTGTCCCCAATTGAACTGACGCAAAACGGCCGGTGCGTCACACTCGATCCCGATGCAACAGCTGGCGGTTGTCGACCGTGTAGGCACCGGTGTTCTGGACCTCTTTGCCTCTGTCGGCGCGGTCGCCACGTTTGGCGCACGCGCAGTCGTCGCAGCCGCTCGTCCCCCCTACGAGGCGCGTGAAGTCCTCAAGCACCTCTACCAGTTCGGCTGTCGCTCCGCACCGCTGATCGTGACGGCCGGCTTCGCGATCGGGATCGTGTTGTCGATGCACACACGCGCCTCACTCGAGCGCTTCGGCGCCGAGGCGATGATTCCGGCCGGGCTCGCGATCGCGCTCATCCGCGAAACAGGGCCCTTGACCGCCGGGCTGCTCGTGGCCGGGCGCGTCGGCGCCGGCATCGGCGCCGAGATCGGCGCCATGAAAGTGAGCGAGCAGATCGACGCCCTCGAAGCGAACGCCGTCGACGCGTTCAAGTACCTGGCGGTGCCTCGCATCCTCGCACTGATGATCGCGATGCCGCTCTTGACCATCATGATGGATTTCTCCGGCATCGTCGGCGGCTACGTGGCGGAGGCGGCCGTCTCCGGCATGCCCTGGCGGCTGAACTTCGAACGCGCCTTCAGCTACATCACCTACTCGGACATCATCCTGGCGACGCTCAAAACGATCGTTTTCGGTTTCCTGATCGCGGTCGTGTCCAGCTATCTCGGCTTCACGACGAGCCGCGGCACCGAAGGGGTCGGCGAGGCGTCGACTCGCAGCGTCGTCATGTCGTCGATGCTGATCATTCTGAGCGACGTGATTCTCGTGAAAATCATCTTCTTCTTCTATCCGGCGGTGTCGGGATGAACGCCGTGCGATTCGATCACGTGTCCAAGGCGTTCGGAGCATTGAAGGTCCTTGACGACATTTCGTTCGAGATCCCGACGGGTCAGGCGTTCTGTCTACTGGGCCGCAGCGGAACCGGCAAGAGCGTGACGCTCCGCCACATCGTCGGCCTGGTGCAGCCCGATCGCGGGAACGTCCTGGTCGAGGAACGGGACATCGCGGCGTTGGCGGGCCGTGAGCTCGCCGACGTGCGGAAGCGCATGGGTTTTCTGTTTCAGAATGGCGCGTTGTTCGATTCGATGTCGGTCGGCGACAACGTGGCGTTCCCGATGCGGCGCCACACCGACTGGTCCGACGCGGAGATTCGAGAGCGCGCCACCAGGAAGCTCGCCGATGTCGGCCTCGACCACGATTACGACACGATGCCGTCCGATCTGTCGGGAGGCATGAAGAAGCGTGCGGCGCTGGCCCGCGCCATGGCGCTCGACCCGGCGATCCTGCTCGTGGACGAGCCGAGCGCCGGTCTCGATCCGATCACCGCGGGTGAGATCGACGATTTGCTCGTCAAGACGAAGCAGGGTGGCACCACGCTCGTCGTTGTCACTCACAACATTCCGAGCGCGCGCGTCATCGGCGACGCGTTTGCGGTGCTGCAGGAGGGACGCATGCTGGCACGCGGAACGCTCGCGACGCTCGACGCCAGTGAAGAACCACTCGTCCAGGCGTTCATGCACGCCCAAGGAGGTGGGTAATGGCGACACCAGCGAGACTGGCCGGCGTCGGTGTGTTCACGCTGGGCGGGCTCCTGCTCTTCGCCGTCGGGTTGTTCATGATCGGCGATCGCCAGATGGCGTTCGCGAAAAAGTTCACCGTGTACACCGAGTTCAGGAAGATCACCGGCCTCCAGCCGGGTGGAATCGTGCGAATTGCCGGTGCCAGGGCGGGATCGATCACGCAGATCCTTCCCCCGGGCACGCCGAACGAGAAGTTCCGCGTGAAGCTCGAGCTCACCGAGGACCTCCATCAGCTGGTCCGTACTGATTCGCTGGCCACGATTGAAACCGAAGGACTGGTCGGAGGCAGCTATCTCGGCGTCGGCATGGGAACCGACGCCGCGAAACCGGTTGAGTCGAACGCAACCATTGCCGGAAGGGAGCCGTTCGAAATCGCGGATCTCATGGTCCAGATGGGCGACGCGATAAAGAAAGTGAACGACACGATCGACGCCATGAAGGGCGACGTGGAACGTGTGGTCGTCGGCGTCGCCGACACCGTCGGCAACGCCAACACGCTGCTCACCGCCGCCAGCGCCGACCTGAAGTTGATGGCGGCCTCCGGCGCGAAGATGACCGGCGACGCGGCTGACATTGCGGAGGGGATTCGCAGCGGCAAGGGCTCCCTCGGCAAGTTCGTGAACGACGACGAGCTCTATACCCGCGTGACCGCGATTGCCAGGCAAACGGAAGACATCGCGACGAGCGCGCGGCTGGTCGTCGAGAACGCGAGAGAGACCCTCGAAGGCTTCCAGTCGAAGGACGGTCCGGTCGAGGGGATGACCGCGAGCGTCACGCAGACGATGGACGATGCGCGTGCGGCGATGGCGGGCCTCGCGGAGAACATGGATGCGATGAAGCACAACTTCCTCTTGCGGGGCTTCTTCAAAGAGCGGGGCTACTATGACCTCGCCCAGGTGTCGCCGGCGAATTACCGGAAGGGCGCCCTCACCAAGGGCAGCGATCGCCGTCTCGTCCGCGCCTGGCGGCACGCGGACGCGCTATTCGAGCCGCAGCCCGATCATCCGACCGACGAGCGGCTGACCAACCAGGGCAAGACGGGGATCGACTCGGCCATCGCGCCCTATCTCGAGAACATCGCGTCGGGCATCGTGATGGTCGAGGGCTACGCGCAGCAGGGCACGCCCGACGAGCAGTATCTGCGATCGCATGCGCGCGCGTCGATCGTCCGTGACTACCTGATCGCCAAATTCCATCTCGATCCGCAGGCGACCGGGGCGATGGCACTCAGCGCCGACTCGCCCGACAGCCCGGAGAACGCGCGGTGGGACGGCGTGGCCGTGGCGGTCATCCTCCCGAAGGCGAACCTCGAGCCACCCAAGTAATCGACTAGGAGACCCGACCACAACGTAAGGAGGCTCATGTGCTGCTGACTGACGAGTCCGTTACCGTGCCTTCACACCGCGCCCTGACGGTGAAGGCCTTCGGGATCACCGACAAGGGCCGCGTGCGCACTGCCAACGAGGATCAGTTTCTTTGCGCCGAGCTGACCAAGGCGATGCGCATCTGGCAGACCAGCCTGCCCGAGAAGAAGGCGCAGTTCGGAGAGGAACGCGGGCATCTGTTTCTCGTCGCGGACGGGATGGGTGGCGCCAACGCGGGCGAACAGGCCAGTGCCCTGGCCGTCGTCGCGATCGAGTGGTTCGCGCTCAACACCCTGAAGTGGTTCTTCGACTCGAAGGGACCTGAAGCGCAGCGAGTCCTTGCCGAGTTCCAAACGGCACTACGGCAAGCCGACGCGCGCATCCTCGAAGAATCGACAGAGCATCCGGAACTGAGCGGCATGGGTACAACGGTGACGATGGCGTTCCAACTCGACACCCAGTTGTGTGTGGTCCATGTCGGCGACAGCCGGGCGTACTTGTATGGGGACGGCGAGCTGTACCAGTTGACGCACGACGACACCGTCGTGGCGGACCTGATCAGCCGGGGAGTGCTTCAACCCGAGCAGGCGGCCCAGCACCGCCTCCGCAACGTCATCACGAACGTCGTTGGGGGTACTGAAGCCATCGTCAACGTCCAGGCGCATGCGCTGAACCTTCGTGCCGGGGATCGCCTGTTGCTGTGTTCCGACGGGTTGACCGAGATGGTGCCGGACGCGGCGATCGCGGCCACCCTCCGTGCGGAGTTGGATCCGGAAGCGGCGTGTACCGCGCTGGTGGCGCAGGCAAACGACGCGGGCGGACTCGACAACATCACCGTGTTGATCGTGCGGTTCGACCCGGCGGATCCCGGCCTCGACACCGCGGTCTAACGGCTGAGAGCCACCCGGGCGCCAACGCCGAGGCGCCTGGGGTACGCCATGCATCCGGTCTAACGAGCGAGCGCGGCGCGATCTGCTCCTTGAGCAACTCCTCGAGAAATTCTCCACCACCGCTCTTACTGTGAATGCGAGGAGCGATGTTCCGCGAGCCATTGCTGGCTCATCCATCCGAGAGGGGCGGCGTTCACACCACCTGGCACCCTCATTCTGGGGACAAGGACGATCGCGATCGACACGATGACGAGGCCGACGATGAACAGCATAGGTTCCGCCGTAACAGGGCCTTTCTCGGCGTACGGCGATCCTTGCAGTTCCACAGACCACTGTCTGTGCGCTTGTGCACAGGCCTCAAGTGCGTGAACGCTGTCGCGGTCCGCGAAAAGCCAGGAGCAATATCAGCCTGCGGAGGCCACGGTCGTAACGCCTGGCCTCTGTGTGCATTCGGGAACAGCGCCGTTCAGCCCCGGCGCGTACTCATGTGGCATGGAGGCACGGCGATGACCGATCAGGGTGTGACCGTCGGCGGCCGCGAAGCCCAAATCCTGTGGCGGAACTGGCAGGCGCGAGGGGCTGAAGGTGACCGGCGGACGGCCACAAGGATGCGCGGGTTGATGATTCTCATCGCCGCGGTTTTTGTCATGTGGTTCGTCGTCCAACTCGCGTAAGTGAACCTCAGGCGCGGTCCACATTACGGTGGCGGACTGCTCGGCCTGGTGCCGATCATTCTGGCGGTCGCGGCCGGAGTCTGGCTGCCAGATGGAGCGATTGGTTCGTCTCCTTCAGCTCACGGGATGTAATTCAATTCCTCCGGCAGCGGCCCCTGGATCGGCACCTCGAAGAACCGCGCCGGGTCTGGGTGAATGATCGTCTCGCCGTCCGAGGCGAAGAAGGTCGCGATCTGGGCCTGCGCCCCCAACGAGATCTCGCGGAAGGCGACGACGCCGGTACTGACCATGAACATATGCGCGCTCATGGGCAAGGACGGGATCTCGGCTCGAGCCAGGTCGTGCCGGTAGTACAAGGTCCGATCGGCGAGCGCGCCCGCACGCAGAATGGCTGTCGTATTCGGGTTGGCGGCGCCGAGGTCCCCCTTTGCGAACTGGTAAATCACCGACTTCGCAGGCACGCCCGGCAGCGGGGCCCTGCGGAGGTGGGGCGCATAGGCGACGGGGCTGGCGGCTTGCGAAACCCATTCGGTGTTTTCGAGTACCTCCTGGATCGCCATAGCCCCAGACATGTTGTTGATCACCGGTGATTGGATGACCTGTATCGTTCCATCCGCCAGGCTTACGGTGAGCGGGAAACCGTCCCGGAGCGGCAGGTTCTCGTGGAAGAGCGGCGGACCGACGGCACGCCCGCCCAAGACCGTGATCCCGGGGGCATTGATTAGCGACGGCTGTCGAGACTCGAGAAGAGAGCCCAGGGTGTTCCTGCCCGCCCCCAACTGCCGGTTCGCCAGCGGGTCGCCCGCCACCGCGAGCACCCCGGCGCGCACGCTCGGCTCCACCGCCAGGAAAACCGTCCCGTAGTTGGCGCCAAAGGACTGGCCGAAGTAGAAGAGCCGGGAAGGGTCCAGGTCGCGCTGTCCGTCGCCGTCCACGTCCATCCCAACTTCGATGACCCGCACGAGTTGCGTGAGGTCTGCGACCGTCTGCCGAATGCCGTCGCTGAAAAAGACGATGTTCCGTGGCGGACCACTGGTGAGGCCCTCGTTGCTGGCGATCGTGCCGTCCCGATCCTGGTCGATCCCCCGACCGCCCGCGGAGAACGTTATCGGCCCGCCGACGGACTGGCGGACGGTCAGCGTGCCAAGGGCGCCAAAACCGTGCCCGACGGCGTTGATGGCGAGAGTGGCGATGCCGCGCGCCGCCATCGAGCCGGCGACAGAGTGGGACGGGTCTTCCTTGTAGCCCCCATTGGGGTGGCCGAAAATCGCCACGGGCCACCCACCGGCCGGCGTTGGGCCTGACGGCAAGTACAGGTTGAAGTAGATCTCGCTCACTCCTTGCACGTCCGGCGTGCCCGTGCGCGTCCCGACGGGCGGGATGTACTCGCCGGGGTGGACCTGGTAGTCCGGCGAGAGATACTTGCCGAAGGCGAGGGTGCCGACAGCGCCCGGGAAGGTGTCGCGGATCAAGGAGATGTTCAGGTCGACAGGGGTCAACGGCGGATCGGCTTTTCTCTGCTGGTCGAACCGGATACTTGTTACGCCCTCCAGGCTGAAGACCGTCCGCTCCCCTTGCGGCCCCAGAAGGAAGTCCGCCGGCTCGGGTGTGGCCGCGTGAATCTGGTCGCGCATTTTTTCCAGGACGGCAGTCGCGCTCTGCGTGGTGAACACGCTCGCCACCGCGATATCTCGCTCGTGCACGCCGACGCGCCGTGCCGCGTGAACCGCGTCGAGCAAGGCCTGCTTGTACTCGCCGCGCACGCTCTGGCGGAATCGCCGAAACGCCTCGCTCGCCCCCACACGGGCCCCGCCCTGGTCGCGTACTCCGCTGGTGACGATGAGAGCAAAGCGGGTGTGCTGCGCCAGCAACGCCTCCGACTCGATGTGCAGCGTGGTGGTGAACGTGTCCCAGACGACCTGGTTAATGCCGACCACAGTACCAGCCGGCATGTAACCCTGGTCCGAAACCGTACTCCCCAGACTCACCAGGAACACGGTGTCGCTGGTGACGCTGTTCGCGTCAATCGAGCCGCTGAACGGCACCGACAACCGCGGCTGGAGGTTGAAGCCGTCCAGCGTGTTGATGACGTCGAGGTCTTCGCAGTCGGAGAGTTGAGTCAGGCAATCTGGGTAGGGAAGGTTCACACGGCGTCGGGTGTTCTGCGCCCGATCCCGGACAGTAAAGACATCCGAAGGGAATGGTCCATTGTCCGGATGATCAAGATCGAAGACAGCTCGGACGGCAGCGCTCGATCTATCGCCGGCCACATTCTGAACAGAATCCTGGACCCAGGCCTGGAGCGCGGTCAGTTTGGCGATGGGCGTCGTGAGCGCGAGCAGGCCGGCAGCAGCCAGCAGGCAGGACTTCCGTTGGAGCATGATCTGTCTCCCGTCAAAATTCGCAGTCTTGAATCCCCCGCACCCACATCACGCGAGACTTCACAGGGCCCATCTGGACTCCGTCATTTCGGAGGCCCCAGTCGCGTCGTGATCGAGAACTCTTCCGGCTCGTCCAAAAAGTAAATGAGAACGTGAACCGAGACTTCTTGCCCGGTGCTTACGGCGAGGTCGAGCCGCGTCGGACAACACGGGAAGTACTCGTACTCACTATCCGAGAGCCGAACCGGGTGCCCCGTGCTCGACGAACCCTCAACCTCGAGATTGCCTGTGCCTTGCGCCACAACACGCACTCGGCGAGCACGGTATTGCTCGGAGGAGCCGTAGAGGGTGTCCTCGGAGTCCACCACCACAGTCAGACCCGCCCCCGAAGCAATTCGGAGTTCGCGGCGCAATCGAAAATTCTGGACGGCCTCGGCCGCAGAGGGCACCCACTGATAATTCCGCTCGTAGCCGTCCCGTGTCGCGAAGAGTGCCAGGCCGTATGAAGATCCGATTGAACCGGACAGTTCATAGAACCCATCAGCGTTGGTGAGTGTGCTCACGGCGTTGGGAACGGTAGAAATGGATGCGCCGGCGATCGGCAGTCCGCCTTCGTCAGTGACACTGCCGGTCACGCGAGCCTGAGGCCCGCGCGGCGACGGGTTCGCTGGAGGTGGCGTCGGCGGCGGGGTTGGGGCGGTAGGCGGCGAGTCGCACGCACAGGCCAGCAGCAGGCCGAAGGCCACTACAAGTCGCGTCACCATCCTGGTGAGCCGATCGTGCGGTGGCGAGATGGGAAGTACGGCCCGCATGGCTGAAACGCTATTTGGGGCGAAACAGCTTGCTCGCTCAATCGATAAGGAATAACTTTCCGGTAATTTTTCAGTGAGGAGCGTCCTACGCGCGGTATACGTCGCTTCGGGGAGTTCGATTTCGATCCAGTCAACCATGTCCTGATGCGGAGCGGCGAGATCGTCAAGCTCGCACCTCAACCGTTCAGGATCCTGGCGTTGTTGATCGACCGAGCCGGCACGCTCGTGACACGAGCGGAGCTTCGGGACGCCGTCTGGGGTACCGAAACCGTCGTCGATTTCGAACACGGCCTCAACACGTGCATCCGCCAGATCAGGCATGCGCTCGGAGACGATGCCGACGTCCCGCGCTTCATTGAGACTGTTCCACGCCTCGGTTACAGGTTCACGGCTGCAATCACGTCAATCCCGGAAACTGGTTCACGGCCTCAACGATGGCGAACCGTTGCGGTCGCGGCCCCAATCCTTGTCGCCGTCGTCGGAGTGCTGATTGCCGGCGTGGTGCCGCGGGGAACTCCGCAATCCAGGGCTGTTGCGTCTGAAGCGCGCGAACTCTACCTCCGCGGGCAGCTCGCGCTCGCGGACCCGACGGCTGGCAGCGCGCGCACCGCGCTCGAGCTGTTCGAAAAGGCGCTTGCCCTTGATGCCACCTATGCCGCGGCGCACGCCGGCGTCGCGCAAGTCTACCTGGTGAGGCCCAGTTCGATTTGGACTGTGCCCCCTGACGTTGCGGTTTTAAGAGCGCGGCTCGCGATTGAGCGGGCCCTGGCGCTTGACGAATCGCTTCCGGAAGCGTACCTCGCCGCCGCGGAACTGCACATGACGCTGCACGACTGGCCAGCGGCGGGCCGCGAATACCAGCGTGCAATCGACGTTGCGCCGAGGCACGCGATTGCCCGGCAGCGTTACGCGATGTGGCTCTCTTATCAGGGACGATTCGAGGACGCAGTCAAAGAGGCGCGTCTCGGCGAATCGCTCGATCCACTGTCAGTGCAGGCTCGTAACACTGTTGCAGAAGTGCTTCGGCACGCACGCCGGTGCGATGAGGCGCTGCTGCAGGCGCGGCGGGCGCTTGAGCTCAATCCGCACTTCGGGCGTGCTCACAGCATCCTTGGCCACTGTTACTTCGCTCAGGGCCGGCTGGATGCGGCGATTGAGGAATTCCGAATGTCGTCAGGTTCCACAGGTAATTTGGGAGCAACGTACGCGCTCGCCGGCCAGACGATCGAAGCGCGTCGTATCCTCGAATCGCTCGAGGAGCGTTATGCGTCGACGCGGGGCGGTGCTGGAGACCTCGCGCAGGTCTGTATCGGCCTGGGCGAGTTCGATCGGGCATTCGAATGGCTGTCCCGCGCCGTGGACGACGACGGCGGCGTCTGGACGCTCAAAGTGGCGATGGTGTGGGACCCGATTCGTTCGGATCCGCGCTTCGAAGAGCTATTGCGGAAATCGGGCCTTGGAGGGTGAGCATCCCGGCACACTGCGATACTAGCGTCAAGTGACCGGTGCCTAACTGTCGAGATGCAGTTGTGAGCTGAGAGCCACGCCCTCTGCGGCGACGACTGGTGTGGCCGCGCAGAGTATCGTTCGGCACTTGCAATCTTCGGTGGTCCCGGCGTTGCAGCGCTCTCAGGTGGTGGCCACCATCGACGAGGACATTCATCCCCGCTCACGCCTGGCAGAGGCGCCTCCCGTCCCTTCGGCTGGCTCGCCGGACCTGACGTCGCTTTTGAAGCTGACGGTGGCGGCAATCATCGTCGCCACCCTGTATCTAGCCCAGGACGTCGTGATTCCAGTCGTCCTCGCGATCATGGTGTCGTTCGTTCTCTCCCCGATTGTCAGCCGCGTCGAAGCGATCGGCCTGCCGCGTCCGCCTGCCGTGCTGCTGGGGATCGTGTTGACCTTCGGCGTGGTGGCCGGTGTGGCCACGCTGCTAGGACAGCAGGCCGCGACACTTGTCGCGGATGCCCCCCGCTATGCCGTAACGGTCGAACAGAAGCTGCGCGGGCTCGAGTTCCTTGCAGCCTCGAAGCTCGGCCCTATCAGCGGCATCTTCAGGGGCAGCGGCCCGCGGGATGTCGCCGGCGAGACAGCCCGATCTTCACGCGACGGCGACATTGGAGCCACGGCCGCGGGTGGAAGCTCGCCGCCGGTGTCGCCTGCCTCGGCAGCCACGCCGGCGCCCTCGACGCTCGACGCGGTACGCGCGATCGTCGCCCCCGTGCTCGGCCCACTGGAGACCACTGCGATCGTCCTTGTCATCGCGGTGTTCATCCTGATGCAGCGGGAAGACCTGCGCGATCGTTTCATCAGGCTTGCCGGCGCGCGCGACCTGCACCGCACGACGGCCGCCCTCGACGACGCCGCGCAGCGACTGAGCCGGTATTTCATTTCGCAGGTCGCCGTGAATGGCACCTTTGGACTCGTAATTGGCGTGGGACTGTGGGTAATCGGCGTGCCATCTCCCGCAGTGTGGGGCGTGTTCGCCGGCCTTTTGCGCTTCGTCCCCTACATCGGGCCGGTGCTGGCCGCCCTTCCGCCTCTGCTGCTCGGAGCTGCAACGTCACCGGGGTGGGCGCCCGCGATCGAAGTCGCGCTGCTGTTTGCGATCGTCGAGCCGTTCGCCGGGTACGTCGTCGAGCCGCTCCTTTACGGACACTCGACCGGTCTGGCTCCCATTTCGGTGATTGTCGCCGCAGTGTTCTGGACGTGGATGTGGGGCCCTGTCGGCCTGATCCTTTCGACCCCGATGACGCTCTGCCTGGTCGTGGTCGGACGTCACGTCAAGTCGCTCGAGTTCCTGGACGTGCTGCTCGGTGACCGTCCGGCGCTGACACCGGCGCAAGTGGTCTATCAGCGGATGCTCACCGACAACGCCGACGAAATGCTCGAACACGCCGAGCAGCAACTCACAACCCACACACTCCTGGACTACTACGATTCGACCCTGTTACCCGGTCTCGAGCTGGCTGCCTGCGATCAGGCGCGCGGGATCATCAGCGCCACACAGGCGGCAGACATGGCCCGCGCGATCCAGCAGGTGATCGATGATCTTGCTGACCATGCCGACGGCGTGTCACCAGGCACCTCCACTGAGGGGAGGATTCGCCGACTCGACGCGGTGTCCGCGATCTGCGCCTCCGGTCGCGGCCCGTTCGATGATGCGGTCACCGCGATGTTGAGACAGCTGATCGAACGCGCTGGCGGTCATGCGCACCGGATTTCGCACGCGGAGTTGTCGCGCGACCGCATCAGCAGCGTTGCCATCGACGGCGTGGACGTTCTCGTGCTCTCGTATCTCGACCTCACTGGGGCCACGGCGCACCTGCGCTACCTAATACGACGCCTTCGCCTGCGTAATTCGCGCCTCCGCATCGTGGTCGGCTTGTGGCCGGCATCTCATGGACCGGCCACGCCAGTTCCCGCTGACGTCGGTGCGGACGGGTACGTGAGCACGCTGCGTGAAGCGCTGGAGCAACTGAAGGCCCACCCCGACATCCCGGCCGCAACGGCGCCGAAGGTGGACGCGGGGACACAGACGTCGATCGGTCAAGGCCGCGCCCTGTGACCGCCGGCTTTCGACCGCTTCAGTGTCCCGCCGGACTGGAGACGGAGCGCCAAACTGCAGCGTCCGCGCGCGTCGGATGCTCGGGATGGCAATACAAGCATTGGCGCGGTGCCTTCTACCCGGCGGATCTTCCGGCGTCACACTGGTTCGCGTACTACGCGTCCCACTTCGACACCGTCGAGATCAACAACACGTTCTACCGTCTGCCGGAGGCGTCGACATTCGCCGCCTGGCGGAAGCAGGCAACGCCAGGCTTTCTGTACGCCGTGAAAGCCAGCCGATTCCTGACTCACATGAAAAAGCTCAGGGATCCAGCCGAGCCGCTCCATCGCCTGTTTCAGCGGGCACAGCGGCTGCAGCGTACGTTCGGTCCGGTCCTTTACCAGCTCCCGCCTCGTTGGCCGGCCAACATCGAACGGCTGTCTGCATTCGTTCGCGCGCTTCCGAAGCGGCGGCAGCACGTCATCGAGTTCCGTGAACCCAGCTGGTACAACAACGAGGTGTTCGAGTTGCTCGAGCGCAAAGGCATCGCGCTCTGCCTCCACGATATGGCGGGATCGCGGACCGGCAAAATGGTGGTCGGTCCGTTCGTCTATGTGCGCTTCCACGGACCAGACAAATATACGGGTCGCTACGGTGACCGCGTTCTGAATGGCTGGGGCGAATGGCTTGCGGCGCAGATGCGCGACGGACGCCAGGTCTTCGCCTATTTCAACAACGACGCGGCCGGTCATGCGCCAGGTGACGCCATGCGCCTGCGGCGTGCAATCGCGTTGGCGGCAAATCGCCGCGCGCCGGCCGTGGACCGTACCGCGTCTGCGATCGATCTGTAGCCGTCGCCGCAGTCTGGCCCACGGGACGGGGAATTGCACCGCGAGAGGTGGGGAGATCATGACGAGAAAGGCTGCGGTGAAGAAGACGGCGA
>Ga0207701_10002225_pt1 | contig 20161 bp, 20 predicted proteins | sample KBSSwiSSwithPhiX_FD_184294 | JGI IMG/M metagenome (GOLD analysis project Ga0207701, IMG submission 184294) | Switchgrass rhizosphere bulk soil microbial communities from Kellogg Biological Station, Michigan, USA, with PhiX - S5 (SPAdes) (version 2) | ecosystem: Environmental > Terrestrial >... | reverse complement strand
GATCGCGAACTTTTCCCAAGATTGTTTTGGCGAGGCGCCAAAACCAGCACGCGATGGCGCGTGCGCTCCCCGGAATTTCCAATCCGCTTTCCCTCTTGCCGCGGCTGGCTTGGGCCGCTTGAGTTTCCCCATGCGCCTCCTCGCTCTTGTCATCGCTCTTCTATCTCCGCCTCTTCTCGCCCAAACTCCCACGCCCTCTTCCGCGCCTGCGCAGCCCGACACAATCATCCACGCCGGCACGCTTCTCGACCGGCCAGGGAAAGAACCGCGACGCAACGCCAGCATCCTCGTTGCGAAAGGAAAGATTGTTTCCGTCCAGGACGGCTTCGCGAAACCAGCCGAGGGCGTGACCGTGATCGACCTGAAAGACCGCTTCGTTCTCCCCGGCCTGATCGATTGCCACGTCCATCTCACTTCCGACCGCGCCGGCGTTGAGGGTCAGCTCGCAGGTGTGACCGACAGCGCCGCTCGCCATTCCTACGAAGCCGCCTGGAACGCGCGCAAGACCCTCGACGCCGGTTTCACCACCGTTCGCAATCTCGGCGGCCCGGATGGCGTCACTCTCGCGTTGCGCGACGCGATCGCGAAAGGCTGGGAAGATGGTCCGCGAATCATCGATGCCGGCTCCGGCATTTCCACTACGTCGGGCCACATGGATTCCAGCCTTGGTTTTCGCGACGAGTTTCACGACGTCTTCGAAAAAGATTTCACCACGTGCGACGGGGCCGATGAATGTCGCAAAGCCGTCCGCCACCAGATCGGTCGCGGCGTTGACGTCATCAAGATGGCGACGACTGGCGGCGTGAACAGTCTCATTGGCGCGGGCCTTGGCGCACAGATGTTCGAGGACGAAGCCAAAGCGATCGTCGAGACCGCGCACCTTTACGGCAAGAAAGTTGCCGTCCACGCCCACGGCGCCGACGGCATCAACCTCGCCTTGCGTGCCGGCGCCGACTCGATCGAGCACGGCACCTTGATGGATGAAGAATCGCTGAAGCTCTTGAAGTCATCGAAGGCGTATTACGTTCCGACCCTTTCCACGATCAACGGCTATCTCGAGCGCATCGCCGCAAACCCGAATGCCTATGCGCCTGAAGTTCGGAAAAAAATCGACTGGCGTCTCAGCATCACCGGCGAAGCCTTGAAGACCCAGTAGCTTCCGATTCCACCGAATCACTTGCGATTTCGGAAAATCACGGAGCGTTAACTCCGCGTTACCCCTGTCTGTCAGGCTTACCTTAGCCTTCCTGAGCCAGGATCGCCGTAGAGTTAAGAGGCGCTTTCTCGTGTCGCAGTCCTATCCGGACATCGGTCGTTCTCTCGTGGTCCTGCATGTGGATGACGACCCCATGAACCTGCGCGTCGTCGAGGAGATCCTCTCGGCGTTCGGGCATGTGAGCATCCGCGCCGCGTCTGGCGCCGAGGGCCTTGCGCAGACCGATCTCCTGTGTCCGTTCGGTCACCGACACGAACATGATGTTCATGACGCCGACGCCGCCGATGGCGAGCGTCAGCACGCCAATGAACGTGAGCACGACCTTCAATCCGATCACGATCCCGCTGATGATCTCCTGCGACTCGACGGAGCCGAACGAGCCGAGCGCCTGTTCATCCCTGGGATCGAAGAGGAGCCGCCGGCCGAGCATCTGGCGCACCTGCTTCGCCGTCTGCTCGGCGATGCGCGGATCGACGGCCTGATACACGATCATGTTCAGGTGTTCGGTGTCCCAGAGCTGCCCGGCAGTCGTATAGGGGATGAAGACGCACTCCTTGTCCGGTCGCCCGTAGTTGGCGAGCTGCGCCTTCTCGCGCTGTACGCCGACGACCCCGAACGGCATCCCATCGAGACGAACCGTCTGCCCGACTGCCGGCTGCGTGCCGAACAACCGCAACGCGACTTCACTTCCGAGAAACACGACTCTGCGCCGCAGGCGGACATCCTCATCGTCGATGAAACGCCCGACCGCGGCGGGTTGATTGCGAATCACGCCGTACACCGACGCGACCCCGCGGACCATGTATGAGTTCTGTTTCGTGGCGAAGGCGACCTTCATGTCGTGCATGAACTCGGGGCTCCACGCCTTCACGATCGGCATGGCGCCGACGGCCTCGCCATCGACCATCCGGAACCGGATCTCACGCCCGGCCCGGCCTCCCCCGACCTGCATACTCGTTCGTCCCGGGAACAGAATCGTGACGCCGTCGCTGAACGCGCCTTGAAAACCACGCAGCAACGCCTGGTTGAAGCCTTCACCATAGGCCAGGAGCATCACCACCGACACGATGCCCCATGAAATGCCCAGCATCGACAGCCCCGCGCGCAGGCGGTTGCGCAGCAGTCCGAAGAACGCCTCGCGGACGATCTCGGTGAGCACATTGATCGGGCGTGGCCGGCGGGCCTGATGCGGGATGGGCGATGAGGCGATGACTCCGTCGTTCACGTCAGATCTCGTAGCGCAGCGCATCGACGGGCGGCAGCTGCGCGGCGCGCCTCGCCGGGTACGTCGACGTGACGACGCCGATCAGAATCAGCGCGCCGACCGCGATCGCGCCCGTCGTCCAGGTCACGATCATTCCCTGGAACCGATTCGTCGGCATCGGCAGCATGTTCACCGCCGCACACATGGCCACGGCGAGCGTGAATCCGATGACCCCGCTGAGCATCGTCAGCAGGAATCCCTCGAGAAAGAATTGCCGCTGAATCTGTGAACGGGTCGCTCCTATTGCCCGGCGGACACCGATCTCCCGCGTACGCTCGCGCACGGCCACGAGCATGATGTTCATCACGCCAATCCCGCCGAGGGCGAGCGTCACGAACCCGACGGCGCTGAAGAAGCTCTTCATGCGCTGAACCATCCGGTCGAACATCAGCGATGAAATGGTGGTGTCCCACATCCAGATGGCCGACGGATCCGCCGGATCGAAGTCGTGCCGGCGGGAAAGAATGCGCCGCACTTCGTGCTCCAGTGGCCACATGATGTCCTCGACCCGGCCGGTGCGATGCTCGAAGACATCGTCGAGTCCGGCCACGACGAACGGATACGGAGCGATGACGATGTTGGACACGACACCGGCGCGGGCATCGGACCGCGGAAAGTCACGCGCCGCCGACGCATAGGGAATGAACACCTTGTCGTTGTCGGGGCCGCTGTAGCTGTCCTCCTGATCCTTCTTCCGGATCCGCCCGATGACGTCGTAGGGCAGCTCGTTCAGGAAGATGCGCGCACCGATCGGGTCACGGCCGGCGAACAGCTTCTTGACAATGTCGTCCCCGATGACCGCCACACGCAGCGCCTGCTCGTCGTCCGAGAACCGGAAACCGCGTCCCTGCTGGATATCGATTGTGCGTATCTGCTGGTACTGCGGCTCGATGCCGTGAACCGCCGATCGGGTCGAGTTGTACGCGCTGCGGACACGAACGCCATCGCGCTGCAATTCAGCGCTGACCACGGCAATCATGTTCGACTCGCGGGCCAGCGCGCGCGCATCGTCGACGGTGAGAAAGAGCGGGCGTCCCGCGCGCTGTCCTCCCGCTTGTCCGGACGGCTGACCGCCCCAGACGATGGCGACGTTGCGGCCCAGTTCCTCGAGCAGGTGCTGATTGCCGGCCTGGAAGCCGTCGCCCAAAGCGGCGAGGACGACGACCGAGACCACGCCCCAGAGAATGCCGAACATGGTGAGGAAGCTGCGCAGCTTGTTGGCGCGCAGGTTCCCGAGCACTTGCCGCAGTACTTCCAGCATGATCAGCTCGGGAGAACGACCTTGTCCCCGGCCTTCACGCCGCTCAGCACCTGAATCCGCGTGCCGTTGCCGATGCCGACCTTGATGCTGGTGCGCCGCTTGCCGCCCGGCGCCGCCGGATCCACGACGTCGACGAAGGCGTTCCGCTTCGGGTCGTAGGTCACCGCTCCCTCCGGGAGAATCAGCGACTCCGGCAGCTGCTGCAGGACGATCTCGGCGTTCGCCGACATGTTGGCCTTGAGCTCCTTGCCCGGATTGTCGATGGAGACCTCCACGGCGAAGGTCGTGACGTTGTCCTTCTCGACGCCGATCGGCGAAATCTGCGTGACCCGCCCTTCGAACACGCGATCGCGGAACGTCTCGGTGGTGATGCGCGCCTTCTGACCGAGGCGCACCTCGCCGATGTCCGATTCGTCCACCTTGCCGCGAACGAACACACGATCGATGTCGCCGAGCGTCATCACGAGCGTCGCGTTGGCGCCGAGGTTGAGGATCGACGACACCGGGCTGCCGACTTCGACGTCGCGCGTCAGCACCGTCGCCCGGATCGGTGCACGGATCGTGGAGTTGGCGAGCTCCTCTTCGGCGCGCTCCACCGCGGCACGCGCCTGCGCCACATTCGCGCCCGCTTCGACGACGTGGGCACGGGCGATGACGAGTTGGCCGCCGGCAGCACGCTGCCGGTTCTCCGCCTGTTCGACCGCACTGCGCGCCTCGTCGAGATTGGATTGAGAAGCGAGCTTCTGGTCGAAGAGCCGCTGGCGCCGATCGAGCTCCCGCCGCGCGAACGCGACGTCCGGCGCCTCGGCTTCGATCTGATTCTTCTCGAGCTGCGCCTGCGCACCCGCGAGTGCGGCTTCCGCCGCCTGCAGGTTGGCGCGGGCCTCACGCAGGCGTGCGGTAAGATTCTCCTTGTCGAGCTCAGCGAGAATCTGTCCTGACATCACGAGCTGATCGACTTCAACCAGCACCTTCTCGATGATGCCGTTCGCTTTGGATTTGATTTCGACTTTCGTGACCGGTTCCACCTTGCCCGTCGCGACGACGGAGCGGACCATCGCGCCGCGCTCGACGGTCGCCAGCTTGGTGGGATCGATGTCCGTCGAGGCTCCCTTGAGGATGGAATATCCCCACGCCGCCGCGATCAGGAGGACAACCCCCGCCGCGGCGACTATCCATTTCCTCCGGGATTTCTTCATGCCTGCCTCATGTGTGACGTTCGCTGCCGCCTGCGATACGTCATGTGACGACTCGATCAGCTGGAAAGTTTTGACCTTCTATGTGGATGCTGCGAACCCTCACTTCCGAACAGCCTGAGCAGGTGTTCCGAATTCTACCCGGAGGCGTGCGTACCGTCGGGCGTGCCACCGGAGCGGACTTCATCGTCGATGCGGCGCTCGTGTCGCGCGTTCATTGCCGGTTGACCGCACTGCCTGATGGCGAACTGGAAGTACGGGATCTCGACAGCACCAACGGGACGTTCGTCAACGGCGAGCGCATCGAACGTGCACGACTCGCCGACGGCGACCGGCTCCAGGTCGGACGCCTCGAACTGGTCGTGAGCCGGGAGCTGACACGCCCCGAGGGAAACAGCTAGACGAATCAAGTCCAGATCGAAGCAGGCCCGGCGGAGCATCAACGAGGGTCCGCCTGAAGGCGGACACTACAAGCCGCCAGCGAGATACTCGAGCACGAAAGGATTCGTCGCACGCTCCCGCCCGATCGTCGTATCCGGCCCATGTCCCGGATGCACAATCGCCGTATCGCCGAGCGCGAACAGGACTCGGGTGATCGAGTGCAGCAGCGTGTCGTAGTCGCCGCCCGGCAAGTCAGTGCGTCCGATCGACGAAGCAAACAGCGTGTCGCCAACGAAGAGATGCTCGCCGGCGCTTCCCTTCGGACCGATCTGCAGGCAGACGCCGCCAGGACAGTGGCCCGGCGTGTGATGAACGCGAACCTCGTAGTCGCCGAACAGGAGCGCGCCTCGGTCATAGAAGGCGTCGACGTCCGGCTGGCGCTCGACCTTGATGCCGAACATCTCCCCCTGCTGCTCCACATGCTCGTAGAGCGGCAGATCGTCGCGGTGCAGGTACACGGGGGCGCCGAGCGCCCGCTTCGCGGCCGCCACGCCGGTGACGTGGTCGAGATGCGCGTGGGTCAGCAGAATCAACGCCACGTCGATCCGGCTCTCGCGAACGACGTCGAGCAGCGCGTCGACTTCGTCGCCGGGATCGATCATCACGCCCTGTCGAGTCCGTTCGCAGGCGACGACGAATCCGTTCTTCTGGAATGGCGGCACGGCCCGGCAGTGGATGATCATTTGGTTTCCTGGTCGTGGAACCTGGATGGTAGATTCGTTCGACTCGAAAATGATCGAGTGTGGAAGCGTTGACGACGTGATTCGACTCCCGTGATTATCTGCGCCATAGACGACCTCATCTTCTCCATCAAGATATCGACCACGGCGAAGCATCTCGGGGCCGATGTCTTCTTCGAGCGTACCGCCGCCGGCATCGTGCCGCGCGTACGCGAGAAGCAACCGTCACTGGTGATCTTCGATCTGAACAGCCAGAAGCTTGCGCCGCTGGAGGCGATTGCCTCGCTCAAGGCGGACCCCGACCTGCGGCACGTCAAGACGCTGGGGTACGTCTCGCACGTCGACGAAACGACCGTCGCGGCGGCGAGACAGGCCGGTGTCGATCAGGTGATGGCGAGGTCGGCGTTCACGCAGCGACTGCCGGAGATTCTCGGAACAGGGTCACCCTAGCCACCACGCCAGCGCAGCGCCGGCGAGTACCACGACCACCGCGGCCGCCACGATCGGCAGAAGACGGGACGACGACTTCGGGATCTCCTCCTCGTCCACGAGCTCACGCGCGTCCAGCAGGCTGGCCGCGCCACGCAGCTCGGCGGCGAAGGCGACCGCACTCTGAAACCGCGACGCCGGATTGGGCGCGAGCGCCTTCAGCGCAATGGCGTCGATCTCCTGCGGGACGCGTGGGTTCGATGCGCTCGGCGCCGAGGCGCCGCGATGGTGCGGGCGGCGGGTGGTCAGCATCTCGTACAGCACCGCGCCAATCGAATAGATGTCGGCGCGATCGTCGGCTGCCTCGCCGCGCGCTTCCTCCGGCGAATCGTAGTCGTGCAGGGTGCTCTCGCCGCGCGACGGATCGAAGCCGACCTGTGATGCCAGGTGGAAGGTGGGAATCTTGGCGTGCCCTTTTGCCGTGACCATCACCGATTCGGGACTGAGGCCGCCGTGCACGAAGCCACCCGCGTGGGCCTCGGCCACGGCATCCGTGATCTGAATCGCCAGCTCGATGGCCCGTCGCGCGTTCATCGCCCGGCCGGCCATCTCCGAGCGCAGCGACTGTCCGCGCAGGAACTCGAAGGCGATATAGACACGGCGGTCCTGCTCGCCGGCATCGAACAGGGTGATGACATTGGGGTGCGACAGCGACATCAGCGCCCGCGCCTGCGCAACCAGCCCTTCACGGTCGGAGGTCCCTGGCGTGAGATCGGCTGGCAGCAGCCGTATCGCCACCGTGCGGCCGTGATGGGTGTCGCGCGCGCGAAAGAGATCACCGGGGCCGGACGGCTCCAGACGCTCGAGCAGGTTGTAGTGTGCGATGACGCCGATCGGCGCCGGGCTCGTCGTCGTCACGATGTCATGACGAAGCCGCCGGGCGGCCATCGAGCGGACGATCGCCGCCGCGTCCATCCGTTTCGATGACCGTCTGCACCAGCTCCTTTGCCTCGCCGATCTGTTCGAGCACCATGGCGATATCGAGGGTCGGCTTGCCCGGCAGTCGCGCGCTCTGGCAGTAGACCCCGTGCTGACCGACCATCGCCAGCGCGTCGGTGAGCAGGTCGAGCGCCACGGCGAGACGCCCCCGCGAGCGTCCCATCATCGTTTCGTGAATCTCGAGCTGGGCGCGATGCTTGTCGAAGGCGGACGCGGCCATCAGCCTTTCCGTGGCGGCTGCGCCGGCCGAATTTCGACGCGGCTGGGAAGACTGCGGGAGCGATTCGACACGAGGTCGATCACGACGCGGGCGATATCCTCCGGCTCCAGTGCCCATCCCGCCTTACCGCCACCGCGACCACCGAACTCGGTGTCCACCGAGCCGGGCAGCACGTAGGCGACACGGATGTCGTCGTAACGGACCTCCTGCATGAGCGCCTCGCTGAGCGCATTCACCGCTGCCTTCGACGCGCAATACGCGGTGCCGTTGACGAAGGGATTGCTGCTCGCCAGGCTGCTGATATTGATGATCCATCCGCCGCGGCCGCGCAGGTGCGGAATCGCCGTCCGGCAGCAGTGAAACACGCCGGTGACATTCGTGCCGATCACATCGTTCCAGGCATCAGGCGTCATGTCCGCCAGCGGCGTGAACCGCCCGACGCCGGCGTTGTTGACCAGGATGTCGAGGGCGCCGAAGCGCCCGACGGCTGCCGTCATCGCCCGTTCGACGTCCGCCAGCGCACGCACGTCGGCGACGAGGCCAAGCAGGCGGCCGGCTGCGCCTCCTGCGGACAGCGACGCCACCGCCGCCGCGGCGCCCTTTTCCGTCGTCGCCGTCAGGGCGACGTTCGCTCCCTCGTCGAGCAGGGCTCGAACGATGCCGAGCCCGATGCCGCGCGAGCCGCCTGTGACGAATGCCGTTTTCCCGGTGAGCGCCATAGAGAGAACCGCAATACGGGACGATGGTGATCAGTCCACCCACTCACGAGTTCGTTGATACAGTCCACTAGAATACAGCGTGTGACCACTGCGGCCATCATCGGAGCCGGCGACCTCGGCGGCGCCATCGCGCATGCCCTCGCCACTCGCGAGGCGGTGGGCGGCATCGTGCTGATCGACGCCGCCGGCAGCGCGGCCGCCGGCAAGGCGCTCGACATTCAGCAGATGGGCGCAATCAGCGGCTTCGCCACCCAGCTGCGCGGCAGCAGCGACATCACGGACGCGATTGGAGCGTCGGTCTGTCTCGTCGCCGATCGCTTCGGCGCCCCCTCGGTCGAATGGGCCGGGGAGGACGGATACGCGATGCTCGAACAACTGGAGCGCGCGATACGCGACGTCCCGCTGATCCTGGCCGGCGCTGGTCAGGGCGATCTGCTGCTGCGCGCCGTCCGCGACGCACACGTACCGCGACTGCGCGTCATGGGCTCCTGCGCGGAAGCCTTCGCATCGGCGATTCGCGCCATGGTGGCGCTGGAAGCCCGATGCGCGCCGGCGGAAGTGCTGCTGTCCGTGCTCGGTACGCCGCCGGACGGATTCGTCGTGCCCTGGAGTGAGGCGACGGTCGGCGGGTATCTGGTCGAGCGGGTGCTGGCGCCGGTGCAGCTGGCGCGCATCCAGAAGCGCGTGGCGAACCTCTGGCCGCCGGCCCCCTATACGTTGGGGCTGGCCGCCGCGATCGTGGCCGAGAGCGTGGTGCACGCCGCACGGCGCAGCGTGCACGTCCTCGCAGTCCTCGACGGCGAGCTCGGCGTCCGCGGCTGCGTGAGCGCCGTGCCCGCCTTCGTCGCCACGACCGGCATCGTCGGCACGCGCGCTCCGTCTCTCAGCACCCGTGAGCGGGTACTCCTCGAGACGGCCCTCGGCGCCTAGTGGTTCGTCTGCCCGCAGCATCAATGCCCTGAAAAACGGCGCGGACCGGCTACGTGATTCGGGTCGCTGATAGGATCACCGCATGCGCCGCCTCGCTCGATCTGGAGCGTTTGCCGTTCTCGTTGCGTCGTGCGTCGTCGCCGTTCTTGCCGCGCCGGATATCAGCGGTGATCGTCTGCTCGACCACATCAAGTTCCTGGCATCCGACGAGCTGAAGGGACGCAATACCGGGAGCGAAGGAATGCGTCAGGCGGCGGAGTACATCGCCGCCCAATTCAAGGCGGCTGGACTGCAGCCTGGCTGGAAGGGCAGCTGGATGCAGCCCTTCGACGTCGAGGTGGGACTGGCTGTCGGCCGGGAGAACGCGCTGGCCATCAGCTCGCGCGGCATGACCGTGCCGCTGACCCTGGGAGCCAGCTATTACCCGCTGTCGGCCGTGCCCAATGACGACCCCGCCGCCGTTTCCACCGAACTGCGCGACGTTCCAGTCGTATTCGCAGGCTACGGCCTGAGCGTGCCGCGTCTCTCGTACGACGACTACGCGAACATCGACGTGCGCGACAAGGCGGTCCTCATCTTCAGTCACGAGCCGCAGGAGCAGGACGCGGGCAGCCGCCTGAACGGCAATCGTGCGCTGCCGGAAACGACCCTCGGAGCCAAAGCGCGAGCGGCGCGCAGCCACGGCGCGCGGGCGCTGCTCGTCGTGTCCGATCCGACGCACCGCGTCGACGAAGCGAACTACCGCATGTTTTCGTTCGAGCCGGAGGCAGACAACGCCGGCCTGCCTGTGCTGCGCATGCGCCGGGACGAACTGAAGCCGCTCCTCGACGCCTGGGGACTCGACGCCATCGCGCGCGAGATCGATCGCGATCTCGTGCCGCGCTCCCGACCGCTACCCGACACCGTCGTCCGCTATGTCGAACATCTCGCTCATAACCGGCGCACGGTCGGCAACGTCGTCGGCATCCTGCCGGGCAGCGACCCGGCGCTCGCCGGCGAGAGCGTGGTGCTCGGCGCGCACTACGACCACGTCGGCCTCGGCGGCCGCAACTCGGCAGCCCCTGAGCTTACCGGCGAGATTCACAACGGCGCCGACGACAACGCGTCGGGCACGGCCTCGATCATCGAGATCGCGCGTGAGGCTGTCCGCTCGCGGGCGCGCTTTCCGCGCACGCTGATTTTCATCGCCTTCGCCGCTGAAGAGCGCGGCCTGCTCGGTTCCGAGTACTACGTCCGCAACGCTCCGCTCCCGATCGAGAGCTCGATTGCGATGCTGAACCTCGACATGGTCGGACGGTCGCGAGGATCCGTCGACGTCAGCGGCCTCGAGACGGCGCCGCTGCTCGAAGCCGACCTCGCCGGAGCGATGCGGGCGGTGCCCGATCTGAAAGTCGTGCGTGAGGGCCCAGGCGCAGGACGCAGCGATGACTCGTCGTTCATCAATCGCCGCGTCCCGGCGATCAACTTCTTCACCGGATTCCACAGCGATTACCACAAGCCGAGCGACGACTGGGAGAAGATCGACGTCGAGGGTACGCGCCGCGTCGCCACGCTCGCACTCGAGTTCGCCGCGCGGATCGCAGCACGGGCGCAGCGGCCGGTGTTCGTCGCACCGCCGCGGTGATCACGGGGGTGCCGGGTCCGGGGACCCGGCCCACGAGAGAACCGGACGTCGCTCTTACGGGCCGGGTCTTCCGACCCGGCCTCGAACTATGAATACACAGGCGTCGGACGATGGAGGGACAGGCCGGTCGTGAACGCGCGCAGCTTTTCGCGCAGCATCAGGCGGCCGCGGTGCAACCGTGACTTCAGGGTCTGATCCTTCAGCTTCAGCCGGCTGCTCGCTTCCTCGGTCGTGAGTCCCTGGATGTCACGCAGCACCACGGGTGCGCGATAGATCTCGGGCAGCTCCTCAATCGCCTCCGCAACCGCGTCGCGCAACTGTGCCCGCAGCATGCTCTCATCGGGCATGCGCGACCAGTCGGCGGGCTGACGGGTCACCTTCGCCGGCTGGGCCTCATCGTTCTGTGCGGCCAGCGCGCGGTCTCGTTCCTGTTCTGCCGCGCGCGCGAGTCGAGTGCTTCGCAGGCGCGACATCGCCGTGTTGAAGGTAATGCGGTAGATCCAGGACGAGAGCTGAGCGTCACCGCGAAAAGCGTCGACCTTCCGGTAGACCTTGAGCAGAACGTCCTGCGTGACTTCCTCCGCGTCCTCGCGGTTCTTCATGTAGCGCATGGCGAGTTGGAAAATCCGTGAGCGATAGCGGTCCGCCAGCTCCTGCACCGCTGTGTCGTCGCCGGCCTGGAGCCGGGCGATGAGCTGTCGCTCCTGAGCTGTCTGCATAGTCGTGTGGTCCCTTCAGTGATCAGGAACACCGACCGTTTTAGTCTTATTCCCTGTTTTGCCCGGCCTGCCTCGCGAGACACGTGGGCAATTCGAGCTAACTGACTGATTGGACTCGACTTGATGGGAACGCCTGTCGATCGAAGACGTCGCCGAAGAAGCAGATGAGTTGGTCCTCTACGCGGGCGAAGTCGACTGGACGGCCGGTCGAGCGCTCCAGCGACGTCACACCGCGGTCACTGATGCCGCACGGGACGATCAGCGAGAAGTGTGCGAGGTCGGGCGCCACGTTGAATGCGAGCCCGTGGCTCGTAATCCAGCGCGACACACGGACACCGATGGCGCCGATCTTTTCTCCCTCCACCCACACGCCGGTCAATCCCGGAACGCGACCCGCTGCGACGCTGTGCGCGGCGCAGAGCCGAATCATCACTTCCTCGATGTCACGGACGTATCGGTGCACGTCACAGCGGTCGGGCCGGAGGTCGAGAATCGGATAGGCCACGAGCTGACCGGGGCCGTGGTACGTCACGTCGCCGCCACGCCCGGCTTCGAAGACGCCGATGCCGAGGGCCTCGAGGACGTCAGGGGCAGCGGTGATATGGCTGCGTCCGCCGTCTCCCTTCACACCGAGGGTGATGACCGGCGGGTGCTCGAGAACGAGAAGCTGATCGGGAATGCGATCGGCGCGCCGATCCTCGACGAGGGCGCGCTGCAGCGCGAGCGCCTCCTCGTAGCCAACTCGCCCAAGGCGGCGGACTTCAAGGGGGCGGTCCATCTGCCGTCAGACCTGCGCTTCGTCGAATTCCTCGAGCGCCTTCTTCACGTCGGCCATGAACTGATCGGCCGTCGCGCCGTCGATCAGGCGATGGTCGTACCCGAGTGTGAGGTACGCCATTGGCCGGATCCCAATCGCATCGTCGATCACGACCGGCCGCTTCTCGATGGTGCCCACACCGAGGATTGCGACCTGCGGCTGGTTGATGATCGGCATCCCGAACTGCGCGCCGAAGTGCCCGGGGTTGGTGATGGTGAAGGTGCCGCCGTGCACTTCTTCGGGCTTGAGCTGTTTCGTACGGGCGCGTTCCGCCACGTCGACGATGGCCCGGCTCAGGCCAAGCAGGTTCTTCTCATCGGCATTCTTGATGACCGGAACGATCAGGCCTCCGTCGATGGCCACCGCGATCCCGAGGTTGATGTCCTTCCTGTAGATGATGTTGTTCTCGTCCACGGAGGCGTTGACGATCGGGTGACGACGGAGGGCGTCGACAATCGCCTTGGCGATGAACGACATGTAGGTGAGCTTGGCGCCACGCGCCTCGTAGGACGCCTTGCTGGCCTTCCGCAGCGCATCGACGGTGGCGAAGTTGACGTGGAAGACGGAGTGAACGTGCGCCGACGTGCGCCGGCTCAGGATCATGTGCTCGGCGATCTTCTTGCGCATGATCGACAGCGGCCGGATGTCGACGCTGCCCTCCTGCGCCGTCCGCTCGGCACGCGCCTGCTGCCCGGGAGGCGGGACGTCCCCCCCGCTCGCATGCTCCTCGAGGTACTCGAGGATGTCCTGTTTCGTCACGCGGCCGTGGGTGCCGGAGCCATGAATCTGACTGACGTCGAGGTTGTGCTCCTTGGCGATGCGGCGGACGAGAGGGGACGTCCGCTGCCGTGGCGCCTCGCCCGATGCTGTTCCCGGCGTATCGGCGCCGTTGTCGCCCGACCGGGCGCCATCGCCCTGTGCCTGTGTCGAAGCAGCCGCCGCCTGTGTGCCGTTGGCCACCCGGGCCGGCGCAGCGACAGCCGCCGGTGGCGGAGCGGAGCGCTCCGCCCTGGCGTTCGATTCCGCCGCGGTGCCTATGGTGGCGACGACGCTGTTGACCGGAACCGTCTGGCCTTCGGTCACCGCGATGTCGGTGAGGACGCCAGCCGCGGGTGACGGTATCTCCGCATCGACCTTGTCGGTCGAAATTTCGAACAGCGGCTCGTCGCGATCGACGGCCTCGCCAACCTTCTTCATCCAGCGGACGATCGTGCCTTCCGCGATCGACTCGCCCATCTGGGGCATCAGCACGGGTGTGGGCATAAGCGTTCTACATGCCGGGCTGGAGCCCAGGCCTATATGTGAATCGCCGCGCCGTGCGCGGCGTGTGACGCCTCTCCGACCGCTTCGGAAAATGTGGGATGCGCGTGCATGGTCTTGATCAGTTCCTCGACGGTGCACTCGAGCCGCAGCGCGAGGACCGCTTCCGCGACCAGCTCCGTCGAGCGCGGACCGATCATGTGCACACCGAGAATCTCGTCGTACTTCTTGTCCGCCACAATCTTGACGAACCCTTCCGTCTCGCCGGCCATCTTCGCTCGACCGAGCACACCGAACGGAAACGTTCCAATGCCCACGTCGTAGCCGCGGCGCTTCGCTTCCGCCTCGGTCAGCCCCACGCTGCCGATCTCGGGGTCGCAGTAGGTGCACCCCGGCACGTGATCGTAGTTGAGCGGCTGTACATCGTGACCGGCGATCCGCTCGGCCGCGATGATCCCCTCCATCGACGAGACATGGGCGAGCTGCGGGTGCGGCGTCGCTCCCATCGTGATGACGTCGCCGATCGCGGAGATGCCGGCCACGGACGTCCGATAGAGCGGATCGACCTTCACGTATCCCTTTTCGAGCGCGATGCCGAGCGCCTCGACACCGAGGCCGGTCGTCACCGGCCCGCGTCCGGTCGCCACCAGCAGCAGCTCCGCCGAAATCTTCTGCGTCTTGCCCGATGCGTCCTGCGCCTCCACGTCCACTCCGCTCGACGTGACGACGGCACTGGTGACCCTGGTTCCGGTCAGCGACTTGATGCCCTGCTTCTTGAATGACTTCTCGAGCTCGGCGGACACCGCCTCGTCCTCGTTGGGCACGAGCCGCGGCAGCAGCTCGATGATCGTCACCTCACTGCCGAAGCGACGGTAGATCGACGCGAACTCGACGCCGACCGCGCCGCTGCCCATGATGAGCAGCGACTTCGGTACCGTCTTCAGCGCGATCGCCTCGTCGCTGGTGATGATGCGCGTCCGATCGATCTCGATGCCCGGGATGCTGCGCGGCTGCGACCCGGTGGCGATGATGATGTGCTTCGCCTCGAGCGTCTGGGCGGCACCGTCGACGACCTCCACCTTGCCCGGGGCGACAAGTCGCGCGGTGCCCTTGATCCAGTCGATCTTGTTCTTCTTGAAAAGAAACTCGACGCCCCTGGTCAGGCCGCTGACGATCTTGTCCTTGCGCGCCTGCACCTGGCCCATCTCGATGGCCGGCGTGCCGGCCGGAATGGTGACCCCCCACTCCTTGGCGTTCTGCACGATCTTCAGCGCATGAGCGTGCTCGAGCAGCGCTTTCGTGGGAATGCAGCCCCAGATGAGACACGTGCCGCCGAGCGCCTTCTGCTTCTCGACAACGGCAACCCTCTGACCGAGCTGGGCGGCGCGTATGGCGGCGACGTAGCCCCCCGTTCCAGCCCCGATGACGACGAGATCGTATGCATTCGACAAGACGCGCGCTCCTCAACTCGCGGGTGCGGCAGGCGGACAGCGCCTGGCGCGCAGCCAGGCCACGCTCGCGCCGGGCCTGCTTCGTCCTTCGACGTGCTCAGGACGAGCCCGGCCCACCCTCATCGCTAACGATATGCCATTTCAACGCTTGAGCGAGGTCAGGGGAACGAACGCCTCGCCGCCCGGTGGCCGTGGCTGCGGAGGCGCGTGCGCGGCACCGCCGGAGCCTCCCCGCCCTTCCAGTTGGACGCGCAGCTCGCCGATCTCGTATTTCAGTTGCCAGTAGGACTGCGAAAGCTCGTCGAGGCGCCGCGTTGTCGCTCGGAGAATGCGCCACATGGCTGCGGTGACGAGCAGGCAGGCGCCCGCCGCGATCGAAAGGAAGACCGTCGCTGTCATCGCCTCGGTCCAGGCGTCCGCTCAGATGTGCAGCACACTGCGCCGCTCTCCATGATGGCCGCCTGGCGGCCGGCGCGCGCCATCTCGTTGCCGGGCGCTGCCCTGATGTTTCCCGCGGTCAAGACGGCCGTCCGCCGAAGGCGGGCGAACCCAGCGCGGGAACTAGCGAGCCTCAATGAGCACGCCTCGCTAGTATACTCGCCGTCTCCGCATGTCCGACCGCCGCAAAACGCTGCTCATCGTCGACGATGACGAGGGGATGCGCGACTCGATGGCTGCAATGCTGCGCCAGGATTACCGGGTGCTGCGCGTGGCCACGGGTGAAGCGGCCCTGCAGGTCATGGAGAAGGAGGACATCGACCTGATGCTCCTCGACGTCCAGCTGCCGGGAATCGGCGGCGTGGAGGTTCTCCGGATCCTCAAGGAGAACTATCCCTACATCGAGGTGATCGTCGTCTCCGCGGCGAAGGATCTGGAGACCGCGATCGAGGTGATGCGTCACGGGGCGTACCACTACCTCGCCAAGGACTTCGACGCCGACGGCCTGCGTACCCTCGTCGCGAACGCCAGTGAACGTCAGGATCTGAACCGGTCGCTCGTCCGCCTCAATGCCGAGGTCGCCGAGCAGAACGACCGGGAGTTCGTCATCGGCCCGAGCCGCACGATCAGGCCGATCGTCGAACGGGCGCGCAAAGTGGCGAAGACGTCGGCGACGGTGCTGATTCTGGGGGAGAGCGGCACGGGCAAAGAGCTGCTGGCGCGGATGATCCATCGGGAGTCCGAGGATCCGAGCGCCCCGTTCGTCGCAGTGAACCTGGCGGCGATCCCCAAGGAGCTCGTCGAGAGCATTCTCTTCGGCCACGAGAAGGGCGCCTTCACCGGCGCCATCCGTCAACAGCTCGGAAAGTTCGAGCTCGCGGCCGGGGGCACGCTGTTCCTCGACGAGATCGGCGACCTGCGCTACGAGCTGCAGGCCAAGCTGCTGCGCGCGATCCAGGAAGGCGAGATCGAACGACTCGGTGGGACGCATCCGATCAAGACCAGCTTTCGGCTCATCTGCGCCACGAACATCGATCTCACCAAGGCGGTGAAGGAGAACCGGTTCCGCGAGGATCTCTACTACCGCGTGAAGGTGATCGACATCAAGATGCCGCCGCTTCGCGATCGCATCGAAGACGTGCCGGAGCTGGCGCAGTTCTTTCTGCGTCGCTACAGCGTCAAGTTCCGCAAGAACATTCAGGGCATCGCCGATTCGACGATCCAGATTCTGGCCAACTACTGGTGGCCGGGAAACATCCGCGAGCTGGAGAATCTGATCGAGCGGCTGGTGGCCGTGTCCGAGAAGGAATGGATCACGGACGAAGACCTGCCCTACGAGTTCCACGTGGCGCAGCTCGATGCGGAAGCGCCCTCGACCGAGAACATGCTGGACCGCGCCGTCACCACCTTCGAGCGCAACTTCATCATTCGCGCCCTCGAGAGGAACGGCTGGAACGTGACGGCGACGTCGAGGACGCTCGGCATTCCATTGAGCACGCTCAAATTCAAGATGGACAAGCTCGCCGTCCGGGAGATCGCCCGCCGGATTCGGGGCAATTAGTCCGGCGCCGGCCAGATACGACATCGCGCCAGCCACGCAACCTCCTGGCCTCCCCGGCCAAGAAACTGGCCGCCGATTGATCGGCGTCCATTTCGGCCCTTCCGCTAGCGCAAGCTCAGCTTTCAGCCGTTAGCCCCTTTCAGCTGGCCAGCTGATTGGCCGATGCGTCCTCGCGACCACGACGCCCTCGCTGGGGATCGCGTTTATCGATCTCCCCCACTTCTTTCGCAATTTCCGTCGATCCACTTTTTTGCGTGCAAGCGCGACCGTGGGCACATCAGTTGCCATCGTGTGAAGCGCCACACCGCGCGAGAGCTCTCGTTGCGGCCGTCATCAACTCACCGCCACCGGGTGTGCCCCCCAGCGCCACCGGCGAGGACGCTTACATGCAGCCGTCAAAGTTCAACGTGCAGGTGCCGGTCGCCGACCGTGACGAAGTGTTCCTGATGAACACGTTGTCGGATGCGCAGCTGCTCGTGAGCCGCGACGTCACCGGCCTGATCGAGCGCGTCACACGCGGCGAATCCCTGACCGGCGACGAGCTCGAGACGGTGGAGACGCTGCGCGAGAACGGATTCCTGGTCGACAGCCGGGAGCAGGAGGACGCCGACCTCCGCGAATACTTCATCAGCGCGCGCGAAGACACTGACCAGATGCGGGTGACGGTGCTCACCACCCTCCAGTGCAATTTCGCCTGCGATTACTGCTTCCAGGGCGACCACGGCGACTACAACAAGACGGCGGCGAAGATGTCGCTCGAAACCGCCGCCGGCGTCGTCGCGTGGATCACGAAGCGCCTCGACGAAGTGCAGCCGAAGAAGCTGGTGCTGACGCTCTTCGGCGGCGAGCCGCTGCTGAACCTGCCGGCCGCCTACTATCTCGCCGAGCACTGCTACGCCGCCTGCCAGGCGCGCGGCGTGGACCATCACGTCAGCATCATCACCAACGGTCTGCTGTTGACGCCGGAGGTCGTGAATCGCCTCAAGCCGTACGGATTACGCGGCGTCAAGATCACGCTCGACGGCGATCGCCATACCCACAACAAGATGCGGCCGCTGCGCGGCGGGCAGGGAACCTTCGACCGGATTATCGAGAACATGCGGCAGGTGGGGCCGCTGCTGCCGCTCACCCTCGGCGGCAACTTCGATGAGGCCTCGGCGGACTCCTACCCCGCGCTGCTCGACTTCCTGCGCGAGCAGGACTTCGCCGAGCACATCATCAAGATCAACTTCAAGCCGGTCATCAAGTCGTTCGAGCAGGCGGTGCCCAAAGGATTCATCCCGCTGACCGCGGTGTCCAGCACGGGCAAGCCGCTCAACGGCACGTGCATGACGAGCGCCGGTGCGGGATCGACTGGCGGCCCGTGCGACACCTGCCACTTCACCGACGACAAGATGCAGTTCCTGCGTGAAGAGACGCGCAAGCGGGGCTTCCACACGCCGGACGGCGTCAAGATGGGCCCCTGCGAGATCCATCGTCGGCACGCGTACACCATCGGCCCTGAAGGCTCGCTCTATGCCTGCCCCGGATTCAGCGGGGAGGCCAAGGAGTCGACCGGGCACATCGATGGACGTGACGACACGTGGCGCAACGCCGCGGCCGAGCGTTTCGAGCGTCTGTCGGCGCACAAGGAAGCGTGCGGGGACTGCTCGTTCATCCCGGTGTGCGGTGGCGGCTGCTCGGTGGCCGCGCACACCGAACTGGGCGATATGAACCATCCGTCGTGTCACAAGGAGTCCATGGAGCTGGCCCTTGTGAGTCTGGCGCAGCGCACGGCTGCGTCTCTTTCGTAAACCGCGTTCGCTCGGCCAATCAACAGAAGCTGGAGTAGAATCATGAAGATTAGGGTCATTCAGAAGGCGTCACCCGTTCGTAAGCCGCAGAGTTTTTGCCCGTGGGTTTCCGAAAACGACGGAACGCAGGACAAGAAGAATTAATCGTGTACGGACGCGGCGTGCAGCGCCGCAGCAGGTTCAGATGCCGTACCTTCCCGCGGGGTTGGTGCGGCATTCTGCCTTTTCTCGCCTTCACCTTTGCTTGTTCGACCGCTACCCCCGCGCCGTCCACTCCCCGGAAGCTGACAATTCTTTTTCCGGAGGGCACCGGTGACTCGGCCAACAATGGCCTCGCGCAGATCGTCTCGTTGCTATCGCAAGAAGGTCTGACGATAATCGCCCCTGACGGACGAGTTCAGCCGCGCCTCGCGGAATCATTGAAATGGTCCGACGACGGCTTGGAGTTGAGCGTAACGCTCAGGCCTAACATCCTGATGCACGACCGCAAGAAGCTGGACGCGAGCCGTGCGGCCGACATTCTCAGGAGGATCATCGAAGACCCCAACAGCCGGCGGATGTATCCAGGACTCGCGGATGTGGACGCGGTCAAGGCCGAAGGTGAACGCATAATTCGCTTCGTCGTTCGTCGTCACGCGGCCTGGCTACCGGACGACCTGTCAGCTCCACTCAGCGTCCCCGACCCTGACAACCCCAAGGGCATAAAGTTCGGGGCAGGCCCGTATCAAATCGTCAGCAACGAAGGCAACACACGGGTTTTGCAACGTTTCGTTCAGTACTATGGCGGCGAGCCATCGATTGAGCGCGTCGATTTGCAGTCCGTGGAGACACTCCGCATTGCCTGGGCAAGTCTCCTTCGCGGTGAGGTCGACATGGTTACCGACCTGCCGCCGGACACTGTCGAGCTGATTCGAAACCCTAACGTCTACATCAAGTCGTTCTCACGCAACTACCAGTATCTGATCGCGTTCAATGGCCGCTCGCGCAAGTTCACTGATCCGAGAATACGGCGCGCGCTGAACATGGCCATCGATCGCGAAACGATTGTGACGAGAGTCCTCAAGAGTTCGGGCCTGCCGGCCACCGGCCCGATCTGGCCGAAACACTGGGCCTACGACCCCTCGGCTGGCTCGTATAAATTCG
>Ga0207701_10002223_pt1 | contig 20170 bp, 17 predicted proteins | sample KBSSwiSSwithPhiX_FD_184294 | JGI IMG/M metagenome (GOLD analysis project Ga0207701, IMG submission 184294) | Switchgrass rhizosphere bulk soil microbial communities from Kellogg Biological Station, Michigan, USA, with PhiX - S5 (SPAdes) (version 2) | ecosystem: Environmental > Terrestrial >... | reverse complement strand
CCCTCGCCCAGCTTCAGGCGCGTAACGTGGACCGCTTCCTTGCGAAGCCCGTGCGTTGCGAACAGCTCCAGCTTGTTGTCGCGGAGGAGATAGATGGAGCAGACCTCGCTCTCCATCTTCTCCGCGACCAGGTCGACGACCTTGTCGAGCTTCGATTGAGCGGAGCCCCGTCCGGCCATCACTTCGTGGAGACCTGTCAGTATCTCGCGAGCGGAAGTGGCGGCGGTCAGCGGCATGGAACAGCGCTATCAGATGGGCCGCGTTCCTGTCACGCGGCAGCGGCTTTGCGCTCGCGCTTTGCTTCACTAGGGTGCCGGCCGCGCTTGCCAGGGGATTATTCGGAATGCGGTTCACGAAGTCGGTACGTCATTTGCTGTCCCTGACCCTCCTCGCTTCAGCATCCTTCGCGCAGGCCGCAACGATCGATCCGAGCTTGTTCCAGGATCTCCACTGGAGGTCGGTGGGGCCGTTCCGCGGGGGGCGAGTGCTTGCGGTAGCGGGCGATCCCAATGACTCGCGGCGCTTCTACTTCGGATCGGTCAATGGCGGCGTCTGGGAAACGAATGACGCAGGGCGGACTTGGGTCCCGATTTTCGACAAGGCTAACGTCGGTTCGATCGGGGCACTTGCGGTCGCGCCTTCTAACCCGAGAGTCATCTATGTCGGTACCGGCGAAGCCGACATGCGATCGGACATTGCGCAGGGCATCGGCATGTTTCGCTCATCGGACGGCGGCAAGACATGGACATCCCTCGGATTGTCCGACACCCAGCAGATCGGTCGGATCCTCGTCGATCCGCGCAATCCGAACGTGCTTCTGGTCGCCGCTCTCGGTCACCCGTACGGGCCCAATTCCGAGCGCGGAATCTTCCGCTCGGCGGACGGCGGCAAGCGCTGGACCAAGCCGCTTTTCAAGGATGACGACACGGGCGCGATCGACCTTGCGTTCGAGCCGGGCAATCCGCGCGTCGTCTATGCAGCGCTGTGGCAGACCCGCCGTCCGCCGTGGAACGTCTATCCCCCCTCGAACGGGCCGGGGAGCGGCCTCTACAAATCGACCGACGGGGGCAAGACCTGGCGCCAGGTGACTGGCCACGGCTTCCCCGCATCCGTCGCGCGTCTGGGGATCGCGACTTCGCCCGCAAAGCCGCGGCGCGTGTACGTTCTCGCGGATGGCGACGAGGCAGGCCTCTATCGGTCGGACGACAGGGGTGCGACCTGGCGCAAGGTTAGCGACGACAAGCGCATTACCAATCGCGGCTGGTACTTCGGCGAGATCGACGCGAACCCGAAGAACGCCGACCAGCTGTGGGTCAACGACACCATCATCTTGCGCTCCGATGACGGGGGTGCGCACTTCATTCCGCTGAAGGGCGATCCCACCGGCGATGATTTCCATTCAATGTGGATCGATCCGAGAAATCCGGACCGCCGCATCCTCGGCGTCGATCAGGGCGCTTTGGTGACCGTCAACGGCGGCAAGACCTGGAGCAGCTGGTACAACCAGCCTACCGGCCAATTTTACCATGTCACCACCGACAATCGTTACCCGTATCGCATCTACGGGTCGCAGCAGGATTCGGGCGCGGCCGCGGTCCCGAGCCGCAACGACAGCCAGTTCGACGGCATCAACATGACCGACTTCCACGAGGTGACTGCCGGCGGCGAAAGCGACCAGATCGCACCCGACCCGCTCGATCCGGACATCGTCTATGGCGGCCGCGTCGACCGGCTCGACCTCAAGTCCGGGCAGACACGAAGCGTCGATCCGACGCTGGCTTTCCCCGACAATTATCGCGGCACATGGACGCTTCCGCTGACCTGGGGGAAACGCGAGCATGCGCTTTTCTTCGCCAACCAGCGCATCTGGAAGACCGTGGACGGAGGGCAGACCTGGGCCGCCATCAGCCCGGACCTGACTCGCGAAACTTTGACTGTGCCGCCCAATGTCGACGCGCACACCGCCGACGCCACCTCCGTGAATGGGCCGCGGCGCGGCGTCGTCTACGATCTGGGGCCCTCACCGGTGCAGGACGGCTTGATCTGGGCGGGCACCGACGATGGCCTCATCTGGCGCACGACGGACGAAGGTGCGCACTGGCAAAACGTCACTCCGCCGCAGCTTACGCCCTGGTCGAAGGTCGGGACGATCGAGCCGTCGCATTTCGACCCGAAGGTCGCATACGCCGCGATCGACCGGCACCGGATCGAGGACCAGGGACCCCACATCCTGCGCACGCGGGACGGCGGCCAGAGCTGGCAGGAAATCGACAACGGACTACCCAATTCGGGCGGGCCCAATTCGGTCAATGTGGTCCGTGAAGACCCCGTTGCGCGCGGTCTGTTGTACGCAGGCACGGAACGGGGTCTGTTCATATCGTTCGACGATGGGGACAGCTGGCAGCCTCTTCAGAGCGGACTTCCAACGACCTCGGTTCGCGATATCACCGTCCACGCCAACGACCTGGTGATCGCCACCCATGGTCGCGGGTTTTACGTGATGGACGATATCGTCCCGCTTCGATCGCTTGCGGTTGCCCCGGCTAATGCAACGCGGCTGTATCCGGTCGCGACGGCCATCCGTGTGAATGAGCCGGGCTTCACCGGAACGCCGATGCCGAAGGACGAGCCGATGGCGCCGAACCCGCCGCTCGGCGCATACTTCGACTATGTGCTCGCCGCCCAGCCGGCGACTCCTCTCACGATCCGAATCCTCGATTCACGGAACGCGGTCGTGAAGACCTTCAGCAGCACTGACCCCGTGAAGCCCATCGATCTTTCGAAGCTCGGGGTCGCTCCGGAGTGGGTGATCCAGCCGTCACCGCCGGCGGCCACACCCGGCCATCATCGTTTCGTCTGGGACCTTCATTATGCAGGGCCGGCGGCTTTCAAGGACGACCGCAGCTTTGGCGGGCTTTGGGCTCCGCCGGGCCGTTACACCGTCGAACTGGACGTCGACGGCAAACAGCTTCGCCAGCCATTCGACATCGCGCCCGATCCCCGCATCTCGGTCAGCCAGGCGGATTTCGATGCGCAGTTCCAGCTCGCCCGGCTGGTCGAGATGGCGCGGGTGCGCGCGCATTCGATCCTGAAGGAATCGGAAGGGCTCAAGGGCAAGCTCAAGGCGACCAATCCGGGCGCGATCGAGCAGATCGACACGGTCATCGGAACTGCACCGCCGATCCTGGGCAAGAGCGATGTTGCGACGCTTCTCGGCGTGTCAGACCGGCTCGATACGCTGGCCAGCGCTGTGGAGAGCGCCGACGGTGCACCTTCGCCCGACGAGCTTCGCGGGTTCGCGACCTTGTCGGCGGCGCTGGATGCGCTCGAGAAGCGCTGGACCGCGCTCCGGGCGCAGCTCCCGCCGGTCAGCTGAAGTGGTCGACCTCGATCGTCCGTATGCGCTCGACGCCGGGACGGTAGAGGCCTTCCGCGCCAACGGCTTCGTCCGGTTGAAGAATGTTTTTATCGGCGATGAGGTGGCGCGCTACGCGCCGGAAATCGAGCGGCTGACGCTGGCGAAGCATGCAGGACCGATCGAGGAGCGATCGACCTACGGCAAGGCGTTCCTTCAGGTCACGAACCTTTGGGAGCAAAGCGATCTCGCCCGTGAGTTTGTCTTCGGGAAGCGGCTGGCGCGGATCGCCGCGGAGCTGCTCGAGGTCGAGGGGGTGCGGCTCTACCACGACCAGTCGCTGATGAAAGAGCCTGGCGGCGGCCTTACGCCCGCGCACGCCGACCAATTTTACTGGCCGCTGGCGAGCGACCGCACGGTCACCGCCTGGGTGCCGCTGCAGGCCGTGCCCGCCGCGATGGGCCCGATCAGCTTCTATGCCGGAAGCCACCAATTCACCTTCGGCCGCGACCTGCCGATTTCGGACGAAAGCGAGGCTCGGATCAGTGCCGAGATGGAGCGGCAGGCCTTCGCGCTCGTCGACGATCCGTTCGAGCTCGGCGAGGTCAGCTTCCACTCCGGCTGGACCTTCCACCGCGCCAGTCCGAACCGGACGGATCGCCCACGCTCGGTGATGACGATCATCTACATGGACAGGGACATGCGGCTGGCGGAGCCGTCAGCGGGCCAGCAGGCCGACCGCGAGGCTTTCTGTCCGGGCGTGCAGATTAGCGAGATCATAAAAACTGAAAAGACGCCGGTGCTGTGGGAGCGGTGCTAGTCATCGCCGGCTAGCCCTCAGGTGACTGCGGGCGAGCTCCGCTATGAGGTCATCAGCGGCTTCTCCTTCGTCTCCGGAGTCATGGACGGCGACGGCGTCGCCGACATGATGATCCGCCTGACCGGATCGCACGTCATGGCAGCGCGCGATTTCGTTTTGTAGGCGCTCGAGCGCGTAGCATTGGCGCAGACTGCAAAGTCGCAGTCCCAAAGGGGAAAGCTTCTATCTCGCGCATCGGTTATGGCGCCGACTGGAATCTACCTGTCGCTGGTCAATTCCCCTTTCGATTCAATTGACAGGGGACCAGCGCAGTTTCACGCTTCGACTCGCTGACGGGCGGCTCGGAGCGATTCAGCAAGTTTTCTTGGCGAGCGGTGGCAGAAGGCCCCGCAAAGGGGCGAACCATGGCCACGATCAACGGCACTACCGGCGACGATACGCTGAACGGAACCGACTCCAACGACACCATTAACGCGTTCGGCGGTACAGATACGATCAATGGCTTCAGCGGCGATGACACGATCGACGGCGGCAACGGTAACGACAACATCAACGGCGGAGACGGCCGCGACTATATTCACGGCGGTGCCGGGAACGACGTCATTCACGCGGGCGATACGAATAACTTCCTTTTCCCCGAGTACATTTGGGACGAGGCTGGGAACGACACCGTCTATGGCGAAGGCGGCCAGGACTGGTTCTACGGCTCTGCCGGCGATGACTATTACGACGGTGGAACGGGAGGGACTCAGCCCTTCGAAAGTGACGAGGCGCTCTACATCAACGCGCTAGCCGGGGTCGTCGTCGACATGCGGTTGGTCACTGGACAGGTCTTCTCATCTGGAAGCGGTGACCCGGCGAACATTGGAGTCGATACGCTCGTCAACATCGAAGCGATATTCGGTTCGAACTTCGACGATGTGATGACGGCCGGCGACACCGAAATGGTCTTCGCGGGCGGCCTCGGAAACGATGTGCTCACTGGCGGAATCGGCTGGGATTTCCTCAACGGCGGAGACGGCGACGACACCCTCACAGGCAATGGTGGAAACGATCAGCTTCTGGGGCTGGACGGCAACGATACGCTGAACGGCGGCGAGGGCGATGACATTTTGCAGGGCGGTGGCGGTGCCGACATCATAATCGGCGGCGCGGGTAGCGACCTAGCCGATTATGGAGACGCCGTCGGCGGAGTCACGGTGGATCTAAACATCACGATCCAGCAGACGACCTTTGGCGACGGCAAGGACACGCTGACTAGCATTGAAAACATCTACGGCTCGAGCCATGCAGATCACTTCACCGGCAATGGTGCAGCGAATGACCTCCAGGGGAATGCCGGCAATGACGTCTTGAGCGGAGGCGGGGGGACCGACACGCTCGACGGGGGCGACGACGCCGACACGTTGAGCGGCGGCGGCGGCAACGACAGCCTCACGGGAGGCATCGGCAACGACAAGCTGGACGGTGGAGCCGGCGACGACCACATGACGGGCGGTGTCGGCAACGACCTCTATTTCGTCGACACTTCAGGCGACACCGTCACCGAAGCGGCCGGCGAGGGCACCGACACCGTCCGAAGCACGATCGGCTTCACCCTGGGTAACAATTTCGAGGTTCTCCAGCTCATCGGGAACAGCGATATTGACGGCACCGGCAACGCGCTCGCCAATACCATTCGCGGAAATGGCGGCGCGAACACGCTTGTCGGCAGCGCTGGCGCGGACACGTTGAGCGGTGCCGGCGGCAACGACACGCTCGACGGCGGTATCGAGCGCGACATCTATACTGGCGGGACCGGGGCCGACATCTTCGTTTTCCACGACGGAGATACGGCCGCCAACCAGACTTCGGCCGACAAGATCACCGACTTCAATTCAGCCGAAGGCGACAAGATCGATCTTCATTCGCTGGACGCGAACAGCCTCAATGGCGCGGGCACGAACGAAGATTTCTCATTCATCGGAAACGCAGCGTTCAGCCACACGGCGGGCGAGCTTCGCTACGAGGTGATTGGGAGCTTCACCTTCATTTCCGGCGACATGGACGGTGACGGCAGCGCCGACATGATGATCCGCCTCGCCGGAGCGCCGGCATTGGCTGGAACGGACTTCGTGCTTTAGGCGAGTTCTGCGCGCTGGATCGGCGAATAGCCAATGTCCACTTGGGTCGAAAACGGCCGCTAGCCGCGGCTCTCGAGCGCCGCTGCAGCTTCGTCGACAAGCTCCTGGATGATGTCGGCGACCGGCTCCTCGCGATTGACCATTCCGACCGACTGACCGGCCATGATACTGCCGGTCTCAACGTCGCCGTCGATGGCCGCCCGGCGTAACGCTCCGGCCCAATAATGCTCGATCTGGAGCTGTGCCTCGGCCATCTCGATCGCCTGCTTGTCGAGCTGGTCGGCGACCTCCCGCTGCTTGGCAGCAAAGCGCTCCGTCTCCGCATTCTTGAGAGCGCGGACCGGGATCACCGGAAGCCGCGGATCGATCTGCACAGACAGGATGGCGTCGCGTGCGGAAGCGCGGATGAAGGCCTTCTTGAAGTTCGCATGGGCGATGCTCTCGTTCGCACAGACGAAGCGAGTGCCGAGTTGCACGCCCACCGCGCCCATTTCGAGGTAGGCGGCGATCGCCTCGCCGCGGCCGATCCCGCCGGCAATGAAGATCGGGATGTCGTGGCAGACGTGCGGGAGGATTTCCTGCGCGAGCACCGATGTCGAAACCGGGCCGATATGCCCGCCTGCCTCCATGCCCTCGATCACCAGCGCATCGACCTTCGAGCGCATCAGCTTCTTCGCGAGGCTGAGAGCAGGTGCGAAGGCCATCAGCTTCGCACCGCTCGCCTTCACCTTGTCGATCGCCCAGCCAGGCGGAAGGCCGCCCGCGAGTACGATGTGGCCGACCTCATGCTTCACGCACGTGTCGATCAGCTCGTCGAGCTGCGGGTGCATGGTGATGAGGTTGACGCCGAACGGCTTCTTGGTGCGCGCCTTGGTCTCGGCGATCTCCGTGTCGAGAAGCTCGGGGCTCATCGCTCCGCAGGCGATCACCCCGAAGCCGCCGGCGTTGGAGATTGCGGAGACGAGGTTGCGCTCGGAAACCCAGCTCATCGCCCCGCCCATGATCGCCCATTCGCAGCCCAGGAATTCGATGCCGCGATGCATCAGCTCCTTGAGGCGCGCGTGGCCGGCGCTTGGATGCACGGCGCGCGGATCGGCGATGACGCCTTCGCCGCTCATGCGGCCTTCTCCTGGTCGAGACCGAAGGCCGTGTGAAGGACGCGCACGGCAAGCTCGAGATCGCTTTCCGCGACCAAAGCGCTGACCTTGATCTCGGAGGTGGAGATAGCGAGCAGGTTGATCTTCCGCTCCGCCAGCGTCTCGAACATCTTCGCGGCGAGCTGCGGGTTGGAGCGGATTCCGACGCCGACGATGCTGACCTTGGCCACTGAATCGTCGGTCAGGAGCTCGCCGTAACCGACGTCGCTCTTGCGGCCTTCGATCACGGATTGCGCCTGCGCGAGGCTGGCGCGCGGGACGGTGAACGTGAGGTCGCTCGCCGCCGTCGAAGGCGTTGCCGCATGCACGATCATGTCGAAGCTGATGCCGGCGTCGGCGAGCGGGTTGAGGACGGCGGCAACCGTCCCCGGCTTGTCGGCGATTCCGGTGAGCGTGATCCGCGCCTCGTTCCGATCGGCCGCGATCCCCGCGATCTCGTTTCTTTCCATGTCCGCTCCTGAAAGCTCCGCGACCACGCGCGTTCCCGCCACATCCTCGAACGCCGAAAGAACGCGAAGCGGCAAATTCTCGCGCATCGCAAGCCCGACCGAGCGCGGCTGCAGCACTTTTGCGCCGACGCCTGCAAGCTCCAGCATTTCCTCGAAGGTGATCGCGTCGAGCTTGCGCGCTTTGGGCACGATCCGCGGGTCAGTCGTGTAGACTCCGTCGACGTCGGTGTAGATGTCGCAGCGGTCGGCCTTCACGCCTGCAGCGATCGCGACCGCGCTGGTGTCCGACCCGCCGCGGCCGAGGGTGGCGAGACGGCCTTCGTCGGAAACGCCCTGGAAGCCGGGAATGACCGCGACCGTTCCGCCGCTCATCGCCTCGTCGAGCGTCGCGCTTTCGATCGCGTCGACGCGGGCGTTTCCGTGCACGCCCGACGCTTTCACCAGCTGCCAGCCCATGAAGCTCCGCGCTTTCAGCCCCATGTTCTGGAGAGTCATGGCGAGAAGGCCGGCCGTGACCTGCTCGCCGGACGCGACGACCACGTCATATTCCTTCGAATCGTGAAGCGCTGCCGCCTCGCGGCACAGCTGGACCAACCGATCCGTCTCGCCCGCCATGGCGGAGACCACCACCAGCACTTCGTTACCCGCAGCCGCCTCGCGCCGCACGCGCGCGGCGACATTCCGGATCCGCTCGATCCCGGCCATCGACGTGCCGCCGAATTTCATCACGATGCGAGCCATGGTGCGGCGGTCTTAGTCGCTGGCGTCGGCTACGCAACCGGTCAGCCAGGCGGGCATCGAATCCGCCGCAATCAGCGCTTCTACGTCCACGCGGGGCCTGACCACCGCCCACCGGTCTCCGTCCACCAGGACCTCCGGGGTGAGCGGCCGCGAGTTGTAGGTGCCGGACATGGTCGCGGCATAGGCGCCCGCCGTCCGAAAGACGACGAGATCCCCTGGACCGACGCGATCCATCCTGCGCGCCGTCGCGAAGGTGTCGCCCGTTTCGCAGACCGGGCCGACCACGTTGGCTGTCCATTCCTGTCCGCTCGGCCGAACGGCGTCGATCTTGTGCCAGGCTTCGTACAGCGCCGGCCGCATCAGGTCGTTCATCGCTGCATCGACGATAACGAACGGGTGCGCCGCGCCGGGTTTCACTCGGATGACGCTCGACAGGAGCACGCCGGCATTGCCGACGATCAATCGGCCCGGCTCGAAGACCAGACGGACGCCCCAGCCGCTCGTAACGCGCCGCACCATCGCGCCGTAATCGGCAGGGCTTGGGGGCGGCGGAAGCCCGGGATCGTAGGGAACGCCAAGACCGCCGCCGAGATCGGCTACGCTGATCTCATGTCCGTTCGAGCGTAATTCGCCGATCAGTTCACCGACCTTGGCGAACGCCTCCGCGAAGGGATCCAGGCTGGAAAGCTGGCTGCCGATATGGGTGGCGACCCCTTGAAGCTTGAGGCTCGGAAGGCGCGCGGCCCGAGCGTAGAAGTCGAGCGCGTCGCCGATCGGGATTCCGAACTTGTTCTCGGCGGCACCGGTCGTGATCTTGGCGTGAGCGCCGCCACCGACATTCGGGTTCACTCGGAAAGCGGCTGGAGCGAAGGCGCCCATCGATGATGCGACCGCGGAGAGCGTCTCCGCTTCTTCCAGCGATTCCACATTGAACTGGTACAGGCCGCCTTCGAGCGCGAGCGCCATCTCGGCTTCGGTCTTGCCCACTCCGGAAAAGACGATGCAGTGCGGCTTCATGCCGGCGGCTCGGGCCCGTCGATATTCGCCGCCCGATACGATGTCGGCCCCCAGCCCTGACCGGGCAAGAGTCGCGACGACTGCAGCGTTGGAATTCGCCTTCACCGCATAGGCGATGAGCGGGTCCTGGAGCGGGTCGAGCGCGCGGCGGAAGTGCGCCGCCTGCGACAGCATAGTGGCCGTCGAATAGACGTAGACCGGCGTCCCGACGCGCTGCGCTATCTCGGTAAGCGGAACGCCCTCGCAATGGAGCGCGCCGCCTTTGAGATGGAAATCATCCACGGCGCCTCAACGCACGGATCGCTTTTCCTTTGCGGCCACAAGGGGCAAGGAGGCGTCATGGTCGAAAGCAGTAGCGTCGTTCCCGAGGAAATCGCGCAATTCGCCAGCCATGCCGGCGACTGGTGGGACCCGAACGGGTCGGAGCGGATGCTTCACAGGCTCAATCCCGTGCGGCTGGCCTATATCCGCGACCAGGTCGACCAGCATTGGTCGCTCGACGAGTGCGGATTCAAGCCGCTGGAAGGCAAGAGCGCGCTCGACGTCGGCTGCGGCGCTGGGCTTCTTGCAGAGCCCCTGGAGCGGCTTGGAGCCCGGGTAACGGCGGTCGATGCAGCCGCGGAGCTGATCGAAGCCGCGAAGCTCCATGCGGCGGGACAAGGCCTGGAGATCGACTATCGCGTATCGACCGTCGAGAAATTGAAGGGCCAGTTCGACCTCGTCACCTCGATGGAAGTGATCGAGCATGTCGCCGACCCGAAAGCCTTCGTCGCAGCGCTTGCGGCACGGCTTGCGCCGGGTGGGCTGCTGATCCTGTCGACGCCGAACCGGACGGCGCTTTCGCGGCTGGTGACGGTCGGAATAGCCGAGGCGATCGGCGCCGTTCCCAAAGGCACGCACGATTTCGACAAGTTCATCCCGCCCGACCGAATGAAGACGATGCTTACCGAAGCCGGGCTCTCCTGCGTGGATCTCGAAGGGATTGCCTGGTCGCCGACGCGCGGACTTCACCTCAGCGACGATATGCGGCTGAACTATCTGGTGACGGCGAAGCACGCCGACACGCCTTCTTAACCTCGTTCACCGATACTCGCGCGCATGATCCCGATGCGCACGAGCTCGATCTTCAAGAGCCGATGGATGGCCCTCATCTGGGCGGCCGGCTTCATCTGGCTTGCAGTCGACGTCGCCGGCTCAAGCGCAAGCACACCCTCGAGCACCGCCGCCAACGAGACGGAAACCGGCCTTACCGATCAAGCCGGGCAGCCGGTGAAGGAAGAGGACGCCGATAAGGTCGCGAAAGCCCTGGGACTTTGATCAGAACTCCGCGTACTTTTCGTTTCCGATGAATCCGACATTCCGAACATTGGCGCGCTTGGTCATGGCAAGCACCTCGTCGACCAGCGCGTAACGGGCATCCGAGTCAGGCTTGAGGTGAAGCTCGGGCGGCGGTTGCATTTCCTGAGATCCCAGAAGCAGTCCTCGAAGTTCCGGCTTGGAGACAGCAGCGCCGTTCCAGAGGATTGCGCCAGCGGCAGTGATGTCGATTTCATTCTTCACGCGGTCGATCGGCTGGTGAACAGGGCCCGGCCTCGGAAGGTCGACCTTCACGGCGTGAGTCTGCATCGGGAGCGTCAGGATGAACATGACGAGCAGGACGAGAAGTACGTCGATGAGCGGCGTCGTGTTCAGCTCGAGGATCGGAGAAGAGTCACCCTCGTTGAGAGCATATCCCATGTTACACCTCCGGATGTAATGTTATCACATCCGGAAATTCATGCGTAGCTGTTTATTGCGTGGCGCGGCCTAGTGCGGCCGGTCGACGCTCAGGCGCCGTCGTCTTCTTCGGACTCGAAGATCGCCTCAAGGGCGTCCGCCCGCGCAGAGAGGCGCACGGTGTCGCCTTCGACTTCGGCAACGAGGCCTCGCGGGATGAAATGATGGTGGCCTTCGTGGCTGCCCATTCCGCTGCTGTCGCGGGTGAGCTTGATGCGGTCACCTTCAAGGCTGTCGACCTTGCCGATCGGCGCGCCTTCGGCGTCGATAACCTGCATATGCTCCCGGATTTCGTCGAAACGGCTCATTGCATTCTCCTTCCAGGCGAACTGGTGACAGGACCGGTCAGGGCCGCGGTTTCAAATCGCTCTTCTCGATGTGCCAGCGGCGCTGCGCTTCCGTCGATCCGGGCACGTCGTTTACTCGGCGCAGGGTGAGCGGCCCAACCAGGTTGAAGCTGCCGCCGCCCTTCATCGTCCCGTAAAGTCGGAACGGCACCGTGATATAGCTGGATCCGGCCGCGCCCTCCATGTCCGTCGGCTTTCCGATCTCGGAATGGATCGCCGCATATTTCTCGTAAGCGGCTGCGAACTGGCTTTCGGATAGCCCGCTGGCGGCGCCGTCCTGGCCCCATAATTTGCGCGCCTCGGCGAATTTCCGCTGCTTCAGGAGGGCGCCATAGTGCTGGACGACCTGCCCTGCAGCCTCGGCGCTCGCTGGTGCGATCGGCCCCTGAGGCTCCTCCAGCGGAGTGCGGTCGTCCGGAAGGCCGCCCGGCGTGCCCGGAGTTCCTGAGGGCTGAGTGGAATCGGTCGTGTTATCGCCAGTTGCGGGCGCGATTGAATTATTCACGACCATCGCATTGGCGAGATTCTGTTCGCCCGGCTCGGGCGCCTGCGAGCTGCACGCTGCAATCGTGGCGATCACGATGGCACTTCCGATGGGCATTCGTATCCAGTTGCTGGACCTGCGTTTTCTCATGACCGCTCAACGCAGCGAGCAGCGAAGGTTCCGAAAAACTGCAGTCGCCAATTGTCGGGAACCGCCGCGAAACGCGTTCGTTCGTTACGCAACCTAAACAGGCCAACAGGGGAGTCGACATGGCTGACGACCGCGACACTGAACATACCACGATCGTCGAGCGCGATGGTGGCGGCGGCGGAGGCGGAGTCCTCGCTGTCGTCCTCCTCATCATCGTCGTTTTGGTGCTTCTCTGGGTTTTCCGCGCCCAGCTCGGGCTCGGCGGCGACAGCACCAATATCAACGTCCCGAACTCAATCGACGTCAACGTCAACCAGTCTTAGCCGTCTAAGGCAGGCGGCTCTTCGCAGCCGCCAATTCCTTCGTGCGCGGTAGGCGAGTCCCGTGCACGACGGGCGCAGCTCCCCCTAGGTGGGGCTGCGCCCGTTTGAGTTTGGGGCGCTGAGACAGTAACCGGCGCTCATGAGCCTTCATTATATAAGCGGCTTCGGGGGCCATTTCGAAAGCGAAGCCGTAAAAGGCGCGCTACCAAAGGGCCGCAACTCCCCGCAGAAGCCCGCATTCGGCCTCTATGCCGAGCAGCTCTCCGGAACGGCATTCACGATGCCCCGCCACGAAAACCGGCGCAGCTGGCTGTACCGGATGCGGCCGACGGCGGATCACGGCACCTTTACGCAATATCAGGCCGCGCGCTTGTTCGGCACGCCCGCGGAAGCAGGCCCCCTGGCACCGAACCGCCTTCGCTGGGATCCGCCGGCCGATCTGCCCACGGGCACCGATTTCGTCGACGGGCTCGTGACGATGCTTCAAGCCCGCACACCCGAGGACCTCGAGGGCTGCGCACTGCATCTCTATCGCGCCGACAAGTCGATGAACCGTGTCTTCGTCGATGCCGACGGTGAGCTTCTGATCGTACCGCAACAGGGCGCGCTGCGGCTGGAGACCGAGCTCGGCCGGCTCGACGTTGAGCGCGGCTCGATAGCGCTCATTCCCCGCGGGATGAAGTTTCGCGCTGTGCTGAAGGACGGCCCGGCGCGCGGTTATGTCGCGGAAAATTACGGCATGCCGTTCCGGCTTCCCGACCTCGGCCCGATCGGCTCGAACGGTCTCGCCAATCCTCGCGACTTCGAGACTCCGGTCGCCTGGTTCGAGGACAGCGACGAGCCGACCGAGGTCGTCCAGAAATCGCTTGGCCAGCTGTGGACCACAACGCTCGATCATTCGCCGCTCGACGTCGTCGCCTGGCACGGCAATTACGCGCCTTGCCGCTACGACCTCTCGCGGTTCAACGTCATGAACACGGTCAGCTTCGACCATGCCGACCCGTCCATCTTCACGGTCCTCACGAGCCCGAGCAATGTGCCGGGCCGGGCCAACGCCGATTTCGTCATCTTCCCGCCGCGATGGATGGTCGCGGAAGACACGTTCCGGCCGCCGTGGTTTCACCGCAACGTGATGAGCGAGGCCATGGGTCTCATCCACGGCGCCTATGACGCAAAGACGGAGGGGTTCAGCCCCGGCGGCCTGTCGCTCCACAATCTGATGAGCGGCCACGGGCCGGACCTCGACAGCTGGAAGGCGGCGAGCGAAGCCGAGTTGAAGCCGCACAAGATCGAAGGGACAATGGCCTTCATGGTCGAAACATGCTGGCCTTATCGCCCGACCCGGTTCGCGCTGGACCGCGCACAGCCCGACTATGATGAAGCGTGGGCGGCCTTTCCGAAAGCGAAGCTTCCGTGAGGAACGGCACGACCGATCCGGCGCTGAGGAGTTGGGTGGAATCGGCCGAGGGCAGCGACTTTCCCATCCAGAACCTGCCGCTGGGCATCTTCTCCGTCGGAACTCGCCGCCGCCACGCCTGCGTCGCAATCGGCGATTTTGTGCTCGATTTGACGGAATTGGCGGATTTGCTCGACGAGGACTGGCGCGAGGACCTGTCTCAGCCGGTTTTGAACGGATGGCTGGCGCGCGGCGCATCAGCCCAATCGGCACTTCGACTGCGGCTCCAGGAACTGCTTTCGGACGAGCGGTATCGCGACGATGTTGAGCCGGAACTGATCGGTCAGACCGAGGTGCGGATGCACGTCCCCTGCCTCATCGGCGATTACACCGATTTCTACGTTGGAATTCATCATGCGACCAACGTCGGAAAGCAGTTCCGGCCCGATAATCCGCTGCTTCCGAACTACAAATATATACCGATCGGCTATCACGGGCGGGCAAGCTCCGTTCGCGCCTCGGGGGAGGACGTCATCCGGCCCAGGGGGCAGCGAAAGGCTCCCGATGCGGATTCACCGGAATACGGTCCGAGCCGGCGTCTCGACTACGAGCTGGAGCTTGGTCTGTGGGTCGGGCGTGGAAATGAGCTCGGACAGCCAATCCCAATTGACGAGGCCGAGGAGCATATCGCCGGCTGGTGCCTGTTGAACGACTGGTCCGCGCGCGACATCCAGGCCTGGGAGTATCAGCCGCTAGGCCCCTTCCTCGCCAAGAACTTCCTGACCAGCGTCAGTCCCTGGATCGTGACGAATGAGGCCCTGGAGCCCTTCCGCGTGCCGATGCCCGCACGTCCTGCCGGCGATCCCGAGCCGCTGCCCTATCTCAAGGGCGCGGGCGACCAAGCCTTCGCGGTCCAGCTCGAAGTCACCCTGTCTAGCGCCCAGATGCGCGAGCAGGGGCTGCCGCCGCACCTTTTGTCGCGTGGGATGGCCTCGTCGGCGATGTACTGGAGCGCCGCGCAGATCGTCACGCATCATTCCGCGAACGGCTGCAACTTGCAGCCCGGCGATCTCATCGGCACCGGCACGCTCTCAACCGATAGCGACGATGGCCTCGGCTCGCTTCTCGAGATCAGCCGCGGTGGCAAGCAGCCGATCGAGCTTTCCTCGGGGGAGACCCGGAGTTTCCTCGAAGATGGAGATGAAGTGATCCTTAGAGCCTGGTGCGAAGCTGAGGGCGCCGTCAGGATCGGCTTCGGGGAATGCGTCGGCCGCGTCGTCGGCGGCTCCTAGAGCAGCTCCAGATTTTCGGCCATCAGGCGGGTCATCGCATAGATACGGTCGAGCTGCGGCGTTGGAATGCCGACGCGCCGAGCGATCTCTCGCGGTGCGCCGAGGAGCGCTTCAAGTTCAATGGGCCGTCCAGCCTCGACGTCCTGAAGCATCGACGATTTGAACGCGCCGAGCCGCGCCGTCACCGCCATGCGGTCTTCCGCCGTTTCGCTGATCGGGCAGCCGATGGCGGCGCCGACGGCGGCGAGCTCGTCCATGGCCTTCGCCATGAGCGCGCGCAGCACCGGGTCATCGAGCAATTTATCGGCCGTCGATCGCGTCAGGGCCGACAGCGGATTGATCGTCGCATTGCCCCACAATTTGTACCAGATGGAGCGGCGAACGTTTTGGCTCGCCTCACAGGCGACGCCCGCATTCTTAATCAATGCGCACAGACGCTCGACACGATCGCTCATTTCTCCCCCAGGCTCTCCGAGGATCAGCTTTTCGGAATGGACGACATGAACCTGGTTCGGCGCTTCCCGCCGGCAGCTCGCATGGACCACGCAACCGACGATCTGGCCGATGGGGAGAGCGTCGGCAATCGCGCACTCGGGATCGACCGACCACAGGGGCTCGTCGGTGAACCACCAGGGGACCCCGTTCAGCATAGGCAGGATGACCGTCTCGGGACCGATCAGCGGTTCGAGGGTCGGCGCGATTTCCAGAAGAGCCGGCGCCTTCACGGCGACGATCACGAGGTCCTGATGTCCAAGCTCGCGCGGGTCCTCCGCGGTGGCAACAGCCACGCAATGCAGCGCCCCGTTCTCGTTCAGGCGAAGTCCTTCGCTATCGATGAGACGAAGCGTTTCCGCTCGAGCCACGAGGCTGACGTCGACGCCCGACAGTGCGAGCTCTGCAGCCATCCAGCCGCCGATCGCACCCGCTCCGACGACGCACACGCGCATTCTAGCGCTCGTTGTCCCAGATCATGTGGATGATGCGCCAGCCCCGGTCCGGATCGCGAAACAGCTGAATGGAGTTGATTCCCCGCCGCTCCACATCGTTGTCACTCGTCGAGCGGCGGGCTTCGTAGTGGCTCCAGACATGAGCGATATTGCCGAAGACATCGACGCGGCGGTCCGTCTCGAACTCGTAGAAGGCGTTTTCCCCAAAGAAGGGCGCCGTGTTCGCTGAATATTCGTCGAGCGTCATGCTGAGCTTCCGCGCCCGGCCTTGCTCATCGATCCAGGTGCGAACCTGCCGTGCATCGGGAAGAAAGCATTTGACCTGCCGCGACCAGTCGCGAGGGCCGGCAGGCCCGGAGATCATCGCGTACATCTCGTCGACTGCTGCGCCGATCTGCTCTTCGTCGGTCATCTTTCCCCCGAATACGCGTTCGGTTCGCTCATGCCCCGATGATGAATTGTGTGCAAACGCGGTGCCGCTTGCGTGACTCGAACACGCGACCCCATCATTACGAATGATGTGCTCTACCAGCTGAGCTAAAGCGGCTTTTCGCGAAAAATCGGCGGGCAAGCCCGCGCGGCGACGCCCCTAACAGTCGTGGTTGAAGGGGGCAAGCGCAAGTGTCGCCGCCCGCTAGTGAACGTTTAGGGTTAACGCTTTGGTAATCGCTCTACGGCATTCCACTTCCTCAAGGCGTTAGGGAGTGGGGCCTCCAATGGAGTCTTATCGCGAGTTCCCAAATGAGCTGGAGCCTGAGGAGGAGTTCGAGCCTCAGGGGAACAGTGTGACCGCGTTCGGCACCGACGAGCGGCGGATGCACGTGCGCGCCTATAATTACTGGGTGTCGCTGCTGGAGGGCCGCGATTACCCCTCGATCGAAGACTTGGAGCCGGCGGATCTCGTCGATTTCGCTCCGAACAGCGTCCTTCTCGACTTCACCGGCGGCCGAGACAACCCGGCGACTCCCTATATCGGCGCGGCGATCCGAGATGAATGCGACCTCCCCGAAGAAGTCCAGAACATTGCCGACGTGCCGAGCCGCTCGCTGCTGTCGCGGCTCACCGACCATTATATGCAGATCATTGCCAACCGCGCCCCGGTCGGGTTCGAAGCCGAGTTCCAGAACCAGCGCAGCGAGACGATCTGCTATCGCGGGATCCTGATGCCCTTCTCGTCGGACGGCGACACGATCGATTTCATTTACGGAGTCATTAACTGGAAAAAGCTGGATCAGCCGTCGGCCCGCCCTGCCGCCGCGGCGGCTGAAGCCGAACCGGCAATCGAAGAGCAGATCGCCGAAGAGGAACCGCTTGAGCTCAGCGATCCTATTATCGCGCAGGACGAAGAGCCGCTGGAGCTGACCGAGGCCGTTGAAGTGCCGATTGCCGCGGAGACCGAGCCGGAGCGCGACGACGACAGCTTCGAGATCAGTCTCGAAATCGAGCTCGGCCAAGACGCCGCGCTTGCCGACCGGCTTTGGGCCGCTCGCGAGAGCGCGGAAGCGGTGAAGGAAGCGGACGGGCGAAGCCGAGAGGCGCTCTACCAGGCGCTATCGCGCGCCTACGACTTCGCCTTGGCGGCCAAGGACGAGCCAGGCGATTACGCCGAGCTTCTGCAGGAGTCCGGCGTGAAGGCCCAGGCCCGCGCTCCGATGACTCCGATCGTGAAGCTCGTCTTCGGGATCGACTACGACAAGGCGCGTCTCACGGAGTATGCAGCAGCGCTATCCTACGCAGAGCGTCAGGAAGTCGCTCTCGGCGCCTTCGTCGCCTTCATCCAGGGCCAGGGGGGTGGCCTCAAGGCATTGGTCGCTGCCGAGCGTCAGGCGCGGCGACCGGAACCGAAGGCTGACACCAAGACCGAAAAAGCGCGCGAACACCTGCGTAGCGTCACCCCGGTGGCACTCGAATCGATCGGCGGCGATGAGGAGTTCGCGCTCGTGCTGACGAGGCGCACCGGTGCGGGCGTTCATGAGGCCATCGCGGTCGTCGAGGACTCGACTCTGGTTGAGCGCGCAATCCGCCAGCTCGGCGCCTAAAAGGCCAAAGCTTCCGGCTCGTCCCTTGTCCCCGTCGATGGGCGGGGTCTATAGGCCGCCGCGACGACGATCCTGCCGGAGCATCTGCCCAAATGACGGCCCAGCCGCGCCTGCCGAAAACGCTGGTCGATTTCATTCGTTCTGCACTGACCACGAATGCGCTTCCCGGCGAAACCGAGGGTTTCGACCGCGAACATCATCGTGACGCCGCGGAATTCATCGCTTCGGTGGCTGCGGTTCGTCCCGCCCGGACGACCGCCATCAAGATCGAATCGACTGGCGGCGAAGCGGGACGCCGTCGAATGCGCCTCGTGGCAATCAACGAGGACATGCCGTTCCTGGTGGACAGCGTCGCCGGCGCGATCGCGTCTCGAGACATTCCGATCCACCGGCTTCTTCATCCGATCGTCAAGGTAACGCGCGACAAGCAAGGACGGATCGAGAAGGTCGGAGAAGGCGCTCCGGAATCGATCATTTATATCGAGCTTGACCGCGCCGATGCGCGCGGACGCCAGGATCTCCTCCGGCAACTGAAGCGCGTCCTGTCCGACGTGCGCTCGGCGGTCGCGGATTGGCGCACCATGCTCGCCGAGATGAAATCGGACGCGGACAGTCTCGAGGGCCGCGACAAGGAGAGCGCCGAGCTCCTGCGCTTCCTGGCCGACAATAATTTCACCCTGCTCGGCCACGCGCACGTCGGAACCGACGGGCAGCTCAAGGATGCGCTCGGAATCCTTCGCAACGAGACTGCACTTTGGGAGCAGAGCGCAGCGGAGGCCGCGGTCAACCACCTCGCGGACGAAAACCGGACCGTGCTGATCCTGAAGGCGGACCGGATTTCGCCGGTTCACAGGCGGGTTCCGCTCGACGTGGTCATGGTCCGGCTCGCCGACGGCACGCTTTCGGTTCACGCGGGCCTATGGACAAGCGAAGCGCTGCGAACGTCTGCCCAGCACATCCCGGTTCTTCGCAAGCGGCTTGCCAAGCTCGACAAGGAACTCGGGTTCGCACCGTCGAGCCACGCTGGAAAGGCGCTGGCGCACGTCATTTCGACCCTTCCACACGACCTGCTGATTTCCTTCAATGAGGAGGAGGTCCGCGCCGCTGCGCTGACGGCGATGAGCCTCGCCGACCGCCCGAGACCAAAGCTCCTGCTTCTTCCCGGCGCGCTTCGCCGCCACCTCTACGCTTTCGTCTGGCTGCCGCGCGACGAGCAGAGCACGTCGCGCCGCAAGGCGATCGGGCGGATGCTGGAGCAGGAGATCGAGGCGCCGATCAGCAGCTGGTCGGTCGAGCTTGGCGAGGGCGATCTTGCGCTGCTCCGATTCACCTTCCCCATCGATCCGGCTGCCGAGCTTCCCGACACGGACGCGCTCGATGCAGCGCTGGTCGAAATGGTTCGTGGCTGGAGCCCTGCCGTAGAAGCCGAATTAATTGCAGCTGCGGGGCCTTCGCGCGCCACGAGGCTTGCCCTGACCTACATCCCCGCATTCCCAGACGGCTATCGCTCGCGCACGAGTCCCGACCAGGCCGCCGCGGACATCGTTCGTCTTTGCGACCTGAACTCGGACTCCGATCGCGACGTGCGGCTTTCGCTGGCCCCCGGGGGCGCTCCGGGCCAACTGCAGATGAAGACGTACCGTCAGGGCGGGCTTATCTCGCTCTCCGATGCGGTACCGGTCCTGGAGAATTTCGGTTTCCGGGTCGTGGAAGAGATCCCGACGACGCTTTCCGATTCTGCGCTGGGCTATATC